>RCUH01000606.1_pt1 | contig 34353 bp, 28 predicted proteins | sample 2166191 | NCBI WGS metagenome assembly RCUH01 (sample SAMN09932848, study PRJNA488358) | compost metagenome | feature: garden; material: soil; isolation source: compost soil in an enriched community after 214 h of incubation | place: Germany: Experimental Botanical Garden Goettingen | collected... | reverse complement strand
GTGAGAGAAGAGGAAAAAAAGAATCGGAACCTTACTACCGTAAAATCCCGATTCTTTTTTGTGCGCAATTCAGTTCAAAGTTCGAACCATGCTTACCAATAAACCAACGTCAGATTCCCTTATTGATTGAAAGGTTCTCCCTTAATATCGGTGTCTCCAACTAAATGTCTTGATACTGGAAAGTCCAGCCAGGAAGATCACTTCCAAACCAAATTGTGGCTTGCATCCTTGTTCCATTGATTCCAGTCCACTTTTGTTGCTGTTTTGACAGCTTTCACTATTCCAGCAGCAGCGATGAATAAAAATCCGTTTCCAAAAACCGGCTGGCCTTCCGTTTGTGAACCTGAATTTCCATTGTGCAGTTTCTGCGATTTTCCGGTGACAATATCGTATGTCATGACTGCTCCGTTTTCCACAGCCAGGTAAACGGTGTTATTCGCTATCACCGGAACTTGTTCTGTGGAAAGTTGAACGGGCTGTTCCCACAGTTTTTGTTCAGTCACTGCATCAAAAGCGTAAATATGATCCTGATCCGTCATGACGATATATTTATTTTGATAAACGACCGGATGCGAACCGTTAAAATTCATTTGTTCGACAGCTCCTCCAGATCTCAATGCTGCTACGGGTGAGTCAAAGACCTGCTTTACATCCAGCGTTTTTCTGTCGAGCGAAACCAGTTTTTCAGCTCCATTCACTACTGCGGTCACGAATATTCTATCACCGCTTATAGATGGGGACGACAAAACAAAAACGTCCTTAGTAGTTGCTGTGCGAACTCCTGTTTCCTTATTGAATAGGTAGTAGGTTCCGCCCTGCGAAGCCACGTGAACTTCCTCACCTTCCACCACAGGGCACGCAAGTGCTTCATGGTCGAGCTCCTGCATCCAGTTGAACCTGCCCGACCGGAGATCAAAACTTACCAATACAGGTTTCCCTCCATGTTTGTAAACCACAAAAACATCATCATCAGCTGCAGTTGGCGTAGAATACACGGTGCCGGCCAGCCATTTGCTCCAGAGCAATTTCCCGTTTACGGCATCTATGGCGTAAAGTGTACAGGAATAAGTGTTGATCAGTAAAACTCCTTGGTGGGAGACGGCTGGCGACAATCCCGATTCGCCTAACTCAAGTCCCCAGACAAAGCTTCCTGTTCCTGACTGGACGCAGAAATAATTGGACGAATACATACCCTCCTGGGAATACAATCTATTCTCAATGACAGTCGGTGTGCCGGTAGCGCCGGAACTTTTACCAAAGTCGAGTGTGTAGCCCTCTGGTGTTTTCTTCAAGTAGTCTGCAGGTGCCGGAATGGACTTAACGGGAGTTTCCTTGTATGTTGGAATGATCGCAACCGGCGGAACAGGAATAAGCGCTGTTTTTTTGTACTGTGCGATTAACTTTTTGTTCTCTTCGATTTGTTTGAGTCTTTCAGCTTCAGCGAGCTTTCGGCTTTCTTCCGCTCTGCGCATTTCCTCCTTTTGAGCCGCTAGAATTGCCTCAATCTCTGCTGAACCGCGGTATCGTCTTGAAGCAGAGGCCATTCTAAATCCCTGCGTTGCCGTCGCTTCCACCAAATAAACATTTTGCTCGTATTTGAAGTTCATCACGTAATCGGTTCCTTTTTCGAGCAGAAAAACACAGATGCCCTTCTGATTTGTAACGCCCTGATAAACCCGTTTTCCTTTTAGAGCATTCATAAATATCGGTTCGTTCTCTAAAGGTTTGTTGTCGTAGTTACTCAGCGTCAGCGTAAAAAGCACATGCGTAGAAGTACCGTTCGTGTTGGTGATCAAAGGCTGAATAATCGTGTCGCCTTTTATCGTTTCGCGGATGTTAGCTTTTTCATAAAACACAACTTCTGTCATTTGCAGTCCCTCGTGATTGGGAACAGTCAGTGTTTTAAATGCTATTGTCTGATCCATATCAATTTCGTAGTCTATTCCCGCCGGCACGTAAAAAATGGCTTTACCCTGAGAATTGCTGGTTGAAGCATACTTGGCTTTATCTGCCACAGAGACCAGCTTTACAGGAACATTGGTCACAAGTGTTCCATCCTGTTTTTTAACGAGAATGGTGACTTCGGCGGCCTTTATATCGCTCCTTAACTGCAACGGGGAAATATCTTTGAAGTTTATTCCGCTGCGATCAGCTTTTGGTTTTTCCGCAAATATACCTTTCGGATCATAGGTAACCGATTGGGTAAAAGTCCCATAGGTTCCCTCTTTCACTTCCTTCTTTACTACATTTTTCATTTCCAGGTAGCTGAAGCTGTAAAAACCAGGTTCAGACAGCTTAAAGATAGCTTCGCCAGCAGCGTTGGTTGTCGACTTCAGAACAATTTTCCCGTCAGTATGCTCGCCGGTCACAACAATATTCGGAATGGGCTTATTCTGAGTGTTTTTTAAACGAAGCGTAAAAACAGTTTCCTGTGCGAAAAGACAGTAACAGTTAAAAAGGAAAAATACAAAGAGTGTGAAAATTGATTTCATAAGCAGATTTTGGAGAGTATTTGTCTATAGCGAAGATTGTGGTTTTAGGTTACAGGCCGATATGCAAATTGGTAATAAATTTAATCAATCGTTTTTGAATTTCTGAGGAAAGAATAGACTTCTTTATTGAATTGTTTGGCTTTTTGATAAACATTTCAATTTTTCGAAATCGAACATGAATGGGATTATCTATTTAAGATAAGAATCCTTTCTGAGATTGAAAACCTGGAACGACAAATTAGTCTTCTACGAGGATCCCGCTCTCAATTCTCACTCGCGCTCTGAAAAGAATCGGGATAGAGTGAGTGTGAGAGTGAGAGAAGAGGAAAAAAAGAATCGGAACCTTACTACCGTAAAATCCCGATTCTTTTTTGTGCGCATGACTGGACTCGAACCAGCACATCCATAGGAAACCACCCCCTCAAGATGGCGTGTCTACCAATTTCACCACATGCGCGGTTATTTTAATCTTCTGCGTTTCTGCCATCCCGATTGTTATCCGGATCACCACATGCGTAGTTTGTGCTTAAACGCATGCGAATATACTATTTTTTCAGCTTTGTGAAGCGTGATTCAATTAGAAAACAATTTTCAACAACGTATCGTTTTTATTTACAATTAATTATATTTATCCGGCTGCCGGTCTCAAAAAAGATCCAGGCCAACCGCACATTATTCACTTATTAGAACCCTATTCATGAAAAACAAAAAAGATTGGTACACCTCCAAGTACGGTGTGATAGCCGGTTATTTACCGCAAGACAAAAAACAGATGCTGAATTGGCACAAACAATTGGTATCTGATGTGGAAACCGAACAGCAGAAAAACGGGAAAGCAAACTTTCAGCCTTCCGTACAGGCACTTTCGGACCTGATTTCTAAAAACGGAATTGTACGCATGTACGTCACTCAGATGATTGATGAAGTACCTGCTTCCCAAAAGAAGATTAAAAATACGGAACAATTGCTGGAGTCCTTGAACTACATCATTCAGAGAGCGCCTGAATACAATTCGGATCCTGCCAAACGAAATACATTTCCGCTTTCGGCCCTCTTTGTTTACATGATGTTTACACCGTCCGGAGAAGCTGCGTTCAGGAATACCGAGTTCAACAATGCGATCCGGAATATTTTACAGGCCTGGTGTGATTACCTGGATTCACCGGCTTCCTGCAATGTGTTGAACACAGGAGCACACGGCTGGTTGTCACCTTCTGCTTATGAATTGAACCAGCTCAATGAATTTATCATACCGGATAAAAATGCGCCGCATTGGGGATTTAAGTCCTACAACGACTATTTTCACCGGGATATCAACCCGAAATACAGGCCAATTGCCGATCCGGGAAATCCGAAGATCATTGTGTCTGCAAACGACGGAACAGTATATAACCTGAGCCGAAAAGTCAAGTTGTCCGATACCTTCTGGATCAAGAGTCAGCCGTATTCACTCATAAACATGCTGGATAATAGTCCGTATGTGAACGATTTTGTAGGTGGAGAAGTCCTTCAGTCGTTCTTAAGCGGTGCGAATTTTCACCGTTGGACTGCGCCTGTGTCCGGTAAGATCATTGAAGCCCGGATCATAGATGGACTCATGTTCAGTGAATTGCACGTAGAAGGATTCGACAAAGATGCAGGGATTCTTTCTCAGGGATATGAAAGTGCCGTCAATACCAGGGGATTGGTGATCATTGAGAGCGATGATAAAAAAATCGGTAAAGTATGCGTTATACCGATCGGGATCACAGAAATATCTTCCATTACCATTGGCGTAAAAAAAGGACAGGTTGTGACCAAAGGCGAAGAGCTGGGGTATTTCAGCTACGGCGGTTCCACGCTTTGCCTGGTCTTTCAGCCGAAAGCAATCAAGGAATTCAACGTATACGGACCAACGAAATCCAACCAGGATGGAGAACCGATCAACGTAAATTCCCAGATCGCTGTAGCCAATTAATAGTTGGTAGTTCAAAAAAGGATAACAAACAAAAAGAGAAATGCCCGTGCTTTAAACACGGGCATTTTGTATAAATTCTTTTTCAGAACGGGTTATTTAATCTTCAAATCCAGGAGCTTTTCTTCCCCGATATAGCCTTCCAAATGATCTCCGATTGCAACCGGTCCAACTCCGGCAGGCGTTCCGGTAAAGATCAGGTCACCGGTTTTTAAAGTGATGTATTGAGAAACAAACGCAATGATTTTGTCGATTGAAAAGATCATGTCGGCGCTGTGTCCGTTTTGAACTGCTTCCCCGTTTTTCTTCAGCGTAAAGCGAAAGTCGTCCAGGTTTAGCGAGCTTACCGGGATAAATTTTGCACCCATTGGTGCGCTGTTGTCAAAGGCCTTTGCTTTTTCCCACGGAAGACCTTTTGTTTTGCATTGTTCCTGCAAATCACGTGCTGTGAAGTCAATTCCCAGTGAAATTTCGTCGTAGTAGGAGGGAGCGAATTTCTCCTGGATGTTCTTTCCCACTTTTTTGATTTTCACCACTACTTCACATTCGTAATGCAGGTCCTGGGTAAAATCCGGAATGTAGAAATCGTTTCCGGCTGGCAAATAAGCCGTATCCGGTTTCAGGAAGAAAACAGGCTCCGTCGGAAGCGGGTTGTTCAATTCTTTCGCATGATCAGCGTAATTACGCCCGATACAAATAATTTTCATTTTAAAATAAGTTCAAATAATTCAAAAGTTCAAGAACAGTTCAAATGAATTCGGAATTAGGCATTCGTAATTCGGAATTATTTCTTGAACTTGTTCTGCAAAGCTGCCAATTTATCTTCCATACTGGCACCCGAATTTGTTTCATCGCGCTTTTCACGGCGTTTCTGCTTGATGCGTTCCATTTCTTCGCGCAACAACTGCTTGGTGTAAAGCGGGAAATCCGCATCCATCATCCACCCGAAATATCCTGGTTCGGATGTGGCTACTTCTTCCACGGTTTTTCCACGGTGCTTCCCGAAATTGTAAGTCACCTGGCCGTCTTTTGTTTTTGCCAGCCTTCCAGCGAAATCGTGCCATTCCTGGTTTCCCTGGCGCGAAAAATCTGCTAGTTCGGGAATAGATTTGGCTAAATCCGGGTAACGCTCCAGCTGTGCCTTGAAAACGTTCAGTGTCACTTGCGTATCATAGAGTGCATTGTGAGCATTTTCCATGGATTCCTTGCAATAGAACTGATAAGCAGCTGCCAGTGTGCGTTGTTCCATCTTATGGAAGATATTCTGCACGTCGACGAATTTCCGTTCGTTGATCTTAAATGAGTGATTGATACGAAGGAATTCTTCTGCTAAAACCGGGATGTCGAACTTATTCGAATTGTAGCCACCCAGATCGGCATCACCGATAAAAGCTGCGATTTCATCCGCCAATTGATCGAAAGTAGGTTCGTTTGCAACCAGTTCGTCTGTAATTCCGGTAATTTCTGCAGATTCTTTTGTAATCGGAATAGTGGGGTTAATGCGCCTGGAATATTCACTCTGTTCACCATTCGGAGCGATTTTGATCAATGCGATTTCAATGATACGGTCTTTTGCAACGTCTAATCCTGTGGTTTCCAGGTCAAGCATGACAAAATTACGTGAGAGAGATAAATTCATAGTGCGATGTTATAGTTCAAAGATGGGGAAAATGTGGGGAAGTTTGATCAAGAGGTTTAAAAAGTTTCAATAGATCAATAGATTTTCCTAAAACACCCTTTGAACCTGTTTGAACAGGTTGAGCTCTTAGGAATATCCGGTAAAAAAAACGCCGATCAGTACAAAACTGATCGGCGCTCTGAAATATACTGGTTCTTTTATTTCACAATAATGAATTCCGTTCTACGGTTCAATTGATGTCCTTTTTCTTGTTCATCCCAGTTCGGCATCGACTCGATTTGGGCATCAGATACTTTCAGTTTCGTTTCACCGTATCCTTTCCCGGTAATTCGCTTAGCAGAAATTCCTTTGGAGACAATGTAGCGGGCAGAAGCTTTCGCACGCTGGTCGGATAATTTGATGTTGTAATCATCTCTACCACGGCTATCCGTGTGTGAGCCCAATTCGATCTTGATCCCCGGGTTTGCCTTCATGATCTTCACGATCTTATCCAGTTCAGCTGCTGCATCCGCACGGATATCCCATTTGTTGTAATCGAAGTAGATCGGGTTCACATCCAAACCGATGTCAGTTCCAATCTCGTTTTTAGCCAATGAACGGTCAATGCGGATCTCGGAATTTTCACCCAGTGTCACCGGAGCATCATAAGTCATGGTAACATATCCGGCTTTCTCCAATGTCAAAGCAAATTCAACATTGTCGCCTTTCTTCATACCTCCCAATGTGTCGGAGTGATAAGATCCGGCAGTAGTTGTTGAAGTCTGGTGTAGTTTCTCGCCGGTTTTCTTGTTTACCAGGTTCACAGTTACCCCTTGCAATTTTTGGTTTGTCTTACTGTCGGTAATCGTTCCAACAATGTAGTAAGGTTTCACCATCATTTGCTTGTCAATGTCTAACCAGAATTCACGGTAAACTTCCGAATATTCCTTGCTGCAATCCGTTTTGAATTTCTCGTTGTAGAAGTTTTTCTTCCCGTCTTTCTCATAAGAGAATGTTAGGTCGTATTCTTTACAAGGCTCCAATGAGTTCATGAAAACACCGTCACGTAAACGCGGGTACAATTTGCGGTCGTAAGGATTCTCACAGTTCAAACATCTCAAAGTCACGGAAACGTCCTCCGGAAGCGGTTTGTTCCCAATTACATTGATCTTTCCGTTCAATACGGCAACATTTTTTATTCCTAAGTAATTGTTCTTGATCTCGTAGATGTCTTTTTCACCTTTTCCTTCGATGCGAACAGAAGTCATGTATCCTGTCAAACCATCAACAGTGGTGGTGTAGAAAATATCGTCGCAAGTAGAGTTGATCGGAGTACCTAAGTTCACAGCCGGTCCCCATTGTCCTTTACCGTCAGCTTTTGACATGAAGATATCGAACCCACCCATACTTTTGTTCCCGTTGCTGGAAAAGTAAAGCGTGCTATTGTCAATCGAAATGAACGGCGATTCTTCATCCATCGGTCCGTTGATGTTTGGTCCTGCATTCACAGGAGTACCCCACGATCCATCTTTTTGCTTGATGGAATAGTAGATGTCGCGTCCGCCCATACCACCTTTGCGGTTCGATACGAAATACATGCGCTGTCCGTCGGGAGTCACTGTTGCGTGCGTTTCCCAGTCATTGGTATTGATTTTCTTATCATCCAGGTGAGTTACTTCCTGGAATCGGTTAGTGGAGAAATCAGAGTAGAAAATATCCCCGTTTCCTTTGGTATCCTGGTAAACATATACGCGACGCTCATCCGGGCTTACTGCCAGGGTTGCTTCGTTTTGCATGGAATCACAGAACTCCAGTCTGATCGGGTCCATCCACGTAGAATCGAAATCGCGGTATGACACGTAAATATCTTCCGGGTACTGGTTGTTTCGCGGGTCCAAACCTTTGTCGGAAGCACCTGTCAACCATCTTCTGCGAGAAGTATAGTACAAAGCCGAACCATCCAGGGAAATCACCGGAGAATATTCCGGGTTAGCCGTATTGATAGTTGTTCCCATGTTCTTCAGGTAAACATTTTTGGGATTTTGAACCTCAGCACGCGCTACTTTACATTGCTCCAAATACAATTTGGCAAAAAATACGTTGTTTGATTTTGCAATAGAAGTTGCGAGGAATTTGTTGTAATACTCTTCAGCCTTATCAATGTTTCCAGCCATGTGGTAACATCTTCCCATCTCGAAATAAGCATCCACCGGGGCAGCTGTTTCTTTGGCATTGAACGGATCGTATTTTTTATCCGTTTTCAAAACCGCTCGTTCCAAATAAGGAGTTGCTTTAACGAAATCAGTAGACATCTCCAGGTAGATGAACCCACGACGGTAGTTGTAATTGGAACTGGTCGGTTGAAATTCGAGTAATTTATCTACAATCATTCCGGCCTGGTAGAAATATCCTTCCTGGATCATGATTGAACTTTCCATCACTAATTCGGATTCCGAACCGTTGTTGATCATTTCCATTACTTTTTTGGTATCGTACTGACCAACGGAGATGAACGGAAATAAGAGAGTAAGTAAAATAGTAGATTTCAGTAATTTCATTTGCGCTATAAATTAAGAAAGACCCACCTTTCTGTTTCAGTTTGGTGGGTCTTACGTTCCTTTTATTTTTTAGTTACAACTAATGTAAATTATATTTCTCGGTTTACATCAAATTGTTCCAAATAATCTGCTACTCTTCTTACAAATTGTCCACCCAGTGAGCCATCCACCACCCGGTGATCGTAAGAATGGGACAAGAACATTTTGTGACGGATCCCGATGAAATCTCCTTCCGGTGTTTCAATAACTGCAGGCATTTTGCGGATTGCACCCAAGGCAAGGATTGCAACCTGCGGCTGGTTGATGATCGGTGTTCCCATCACGTTTCCGAATGTTCCTACGTTTGTTACGGTATAAGTTCCGCCCTGGATATCTTCCGGCTTCAACTTGTTGTCGCGGGCGTTACGTGCCAATTCGTTTACGGATTTTGCAATTCCCGTTAAATTCATGCGGTCAGCCTGCTTAATAACCGGAACAATTAAGTTTCCGGAAGGAAGTGCAGTTGCCATCCCGATATTGATATCCTTGCGCTTGATGATCTGGTTTCCGGAAAGGGAAACGTTGATCATCGGGAAATCTTTAATTGCTTTCACGATTGCTTCCATGAAGATCGGTGTAAACGTCAGGTTTTCGCCTTCACGCTTCTCGAATTCCTTCTTCATTTTATTTCTCCAGTTCACAATGTTCGTTACATCCGCCTCAACGAATGAAGTTACGTGCGGAGAAACGTGCTTGGACATCACCATGTGCTCTGAGATCAGCTTGCGCATGCGGTCCATCTCGATAATTTCGTCTCCCGGGTTCGGAACCACGATCGGTTCTTTGATGTTGCTGATGAAAGCAGGAATATTACCCGAACCAGCAGCCGGTGCAGCACCGTTATTGGATGCAGCCGGTGCAGAAACCGCAGCTTTTGCCGGTGCACTTGTTGCAGCAGGAGCAGTTCCGCGTGTTTCAATGTAAGAAAGGATGTCTTTTTTAGTCACTCTTCCGCCCATACCAGTTCCATCGAGCGCATCGATTTCTGACATGGAAATATTTTCTTTCTGTGCAATGCTTCTTACCAACGGGGAAATGAATTTTCCGTTTCCGCTGTTCTTATCCAAAGCAGCGCCGCCGTTTGATACCGCTTCCTGTGCTTTGGTAACTGTTTCAGCAACCGCCGCTACAGCAGCAGGCTCCGCTTTTGGTGCGCTTGGAGCAGCATCTCCGTCTGTTGAGATAATCGCGATGACATCACCAACCTGAGCTACCTGGTCTTTTTCAAATAATTTTTGAATCAAAACCCCAGCAGCTTCTGAAGGTAATTCGTTGTCAACTTTATCCGTTGCAACTTCTACCAAAGGTTCATCCATTGCAACCGTGTCACCAACTTCTTTTAACCAATTGGTGATGGTAGCTTCTGTAACGCTTTCTCCCATTTTTGGAAGACGAATTTCAATTTGTGCCATATAACGACTAAGAATACTCGATTAATTTTCGTACAAAAATAACGGAAAAAATAGGAATTTCGCTAATGCTTTTTATTGATCCATCTTTTTCCATGCTTTCCACAAAATCTGGATGTCACGCAAAACACTGTATTCCCGTGCGTATAACAGGTCCAGTTTGGATTTCAGGTTCTCGTCCAATCCGCCCAAATGGTCGGTGGGAGTGAGGATTCCTTTTTTTATTTTGGGTAATTGCTTGTTCGATAAATTGCTTTGTTCCGTGTAGGAAACCAGGGTCTTTCTTCCGCTGATCAATTTCAGGATGTTTCCCAGGAATTTCAGTTTGTTCCGGTATGCCCAGATCAACAACGGAGAAAGAATCAGTAAGCTGATCCCGACCAGGAAATCGAACAGGCGTTTTTGGCGTTTTTTAGCCGGCTGACTTATTGCATTGATTTCCAGGATATAGAGATCGCCTGCGGTTTCAATGGAATTGGACCCGATCAGGTACTGGCTGTCCGGCTGGGCAATCTTGTAATCCACCGAAACATCCGGAATAGCCGTCATCCAATGAATAATATCGCGTGCACTCAGGTCTTTTGCACAGAAGATGAGTTCGTCGATGTTATGTACGCGTACAATCTGTTCCAACTGACTGATTGATCCTACTGCCTGCTTACCTGGGGTTTCATCAAGCGAAACGGAGATGATCCGGGCAATTTTAGGCTGTGTTTGGTGCAATAAATGCGAAACACGGTCAAATTCTTCCTGTGAACCGACGATGGCAAAATTGGCATGCTTGCGCCCGTTGATGGTAAAGCGTTTCCCGATTGCCAAATGGAGGATACAGCGTGATAGAATGTAATAACCGATAGTCCACCCGGCACCAAGCAGGATGAACAGGCGCGAAAACTGCCATTCTTTTGGAAACAGCGCATATAAGATCAATATAAAAGCCGTTCCGGTCACTCCTCCGAAGATGAATTTCCGGAAAGTTACCGGCTGATCGTAGCCGCCCTGCAAAGCAATGGATGTCATCCAGATGAAGGTATAAAACAGGATTAGGATGTTGGTGCTTTGTTCCGGGAAATCGATCTGTGCCTGCTGCCAGTAATTGGTCAGGGCAAACAACCCGATCAAAATATACAAAGTATCAAATACCGGAAGGGTAATTTTCCGGATAAAGCGCATGCTGATTGCCAGTCCGGCGCGGAAATAAATAGCTGAATTGATCAGGAAAGAAAACAAACGCGCATTCTTTTGTGAAAAATGCTTGCGTGCAAAAATGACCATCGCACGGTAGAATACGAAAACGTAATTCACCGAGCTTTTCTTCGTACTTTCTCCCTTGTAATGAATGATCCGTGTTTCCGGGAAGTATACATTCTTATAACCGCCCTTAATGATGCGGTAGGAGAGGTCAATGTCTTCTCCGTACATAAAAAATGCTTCGTCGAGCAAACCTACTTTATCCAGCGCTTCCTTGCGCATCAACATAAATGCACCGGAAAGAATCTCAATTTCGTTCGTTTCGAATTCGGACAAATAGCCCAAATGGTATTTCCCGAAGATCTTTGATTTCGGGAAAATGCGTGAAATCCCGAAGATCTTGTAAAACGCCACCGATGGAGTAGGCAAACCTCTTTTGGATTCGGGAAGAAAAACGCCTTTTCCGTCTACCATACGCACACCCAATCCACCTACTTCAGGGTGTTCGTCCATGTACTGCACTACTTTGAACAACGTATCTTCTTCGATCACCGTATCCGGGTTCAAAAGCAGTTGGTAGTTGCATTCGGACAATTCCATTGCCTGGTTGTTGGCTTTGGAAAAACCTTTGTTGTCTTTATTGGCAATGACTTTCACCCAGGGAAATTTCTCCCGGACCATTTCCACGGAGCCATCCACTGAGTTATTATCTACGACCCATACTTCCGCGTCTTCCTGCTTCATGGCTTTGGAAACAGAATTCAGGCATTGCTCCAGGAAAAAGACAACGTTGTAGTTGACTATAATAACAGCAATTTTTGGAGCGGAGTGAGTCACAGACGAAGTGTAGTTTTAAATTATTTTACGGCAATACACGAAATTTCGATCGGTACGTTCATCGGCAGTTTGGAAACCTGAACCGTTTCCCTTGCCGGAGGTACGTCCTGAAAGTATGATCCATAAACGGCATTCATTTCGGAAAATTGTCCTAAATCCGTCATGAAAATGCTGCATTTCACGATGTGGTTGAGTGTCAGATCACATTCTTTCAGCAAAGACTCAATATTTTTCAGAATGCGGTGCGTAGCTTCTTCAATCGATCCGGTTTCCAGTTCGCCCGTAAATGGGTTCAATGGAATTTGTCCGCTTACGTAAACGGTATCTCCGCTAACAATTGCCTGACTGTATGGCCCGATAGGAGCAGGAGCTCCCGGAATTTGAATTGCCTTTTTCATCGCTTCTTTTTTGCAAGTTTACTAAATTTGGCCCACATGCGGTTTTTATTAGTAGATAACTTCGATTCCTTTACATACAACATTGTTCATTACCTGGAGCAATGTGACGTAGCCGTAGATGTCTTTACAAACTTGGATGTGAATTGCGATTCACTGGTCAATTACGATGCGGTGGTGCTTTCTCCCGGGCCTGGTTTACCGGAACAGGCAGGAAAACTAATGGAAGTGATCGCAGTTATCTTCGAAAAGAATATCCCGGTTCTGGGGGTGTGTTTGGGAATGCAGGCACTGGCACTTCATACCGGTGATTCTCTTTACAACCAGGAAATAGTGAAACACGGTTTGAGTGAGGAAATCCCGGAGATGAAAGAAGATTCACTCTTTTACACCGGAATCCCGAAGCCATTCGAAGTGGGACTGTACCATTCCTGGGCGGTGGATCTAAAACCAACTTCTCCTTTTCAGCCAACGGCCTATTCCCGAAGCGGTATTTTGATGTCGATGGAAATTGCGGAAAGAAAACTATACGCCGTGCAGTTCCATCCGGAAAGTATCCTGACACCGCAGGGATTGAAGATGATTGAGAATTTTGTAGAGATTGTAAAAGCTCGCTAACAACATTAAAATCAGATTAGAATTGCGTCTTTGAGGAATAAATCCTATGCATTCATAGATATTTTTTGTATATTCCGTTAAAATTCGAAACTATGAAATGGATAACCACATCGTTATTCCTGTTATTTTTTGTTGTAGCAAAAGCTCAATCCTGCATTGGAACATGGGTTACAATTGATGACAAAACAGGGAAGAAAAAGTCTAAAGTAGAGTTGTACAAGAAAGATGAAAAGCTGTACGGCAAAATCACGTATTTGTACCCGAGAGAGGGTCGGGAAGATAACCCGAAGTGTAAGAAATGTACGGACGACCGCAAAGATCAGCCGCTAGTTGGCTTGCAGATCGTTCGTGGATTGAAATGGGACGGTGGTGAATGGGAAGGCGGTACAATCGTAGATCCGGAAAACGGAAAAGTGTATAACTGTTCTATCTGGATTGACCGCGACGATTACAACAAATTACAAGTAAGAGGTTATGTAGGTCCGTTTTACCGCACACAAACGTGGGTGAAAAGTTCTGATTAAGAAATAGAACCGATTATTATTGGACATAAAAAATCCCCGGCATGATTGTCGGGGATTTTTTATATGCTTTTAAACCGATTAAGCAGCTTTCTTCTGGCAGCAAGAACCTCCAGATTTTTCACCAGCGCAAGAACCAGTACCTTTTTTGCTTTTCTTCTTTTTCCCTTTTTTGTCATCGTGCTTAACGATAGAAACAGGAGTGTTATTAGATGCAGCGTAAACTGTAGCACTTACAGATCCTACAAACATTAATAAAGTCAATGCGACAAATGCTTTTTTCATGATTCGATGTTTTAATTTGCTTAAAAATACAATTATTATTAGAATGAACCAAGCTTCGTTAACTTAGCTTTAACATCCTGGTCGATTTTAACATCTAATTTCGTGCCAAGAGGTAAAAAGACATCCACACGCGATCCGAATTTGATAAATCCGAATTCCTGGCCTGTTTCAGCAGTTTGTCCTTCTTTTGCATAGTAACAAATTCTTCGTGCAACTGCTCCTGCAATCTGGCGGAACAAGACCTCCTGTCCGGATGAATGCTGAACAACTACCGTGCTTCGTTCATTATCGGTTGAACTTTTCGGGTGCCAGGCAACCAAAAACAATCCTTTGTGGTATTTCACGTATTTCACGATTCCGCTGATCGGAAAATAATTGGCGTGTACGTTTAAAGGCGACATGAAAATCGAAACCTGGATGCGGCGGTCCTTGAAATATTCTGTTTCTTCCACTTCTTCTATTACCACTACTTTTCCGTCTGCCGGGCATAAAATATCCGAGTCGGTAAAAGTAAAAGTGCGTTTCGGGATTCTAAAAAACTGAACCACCAAATAAAGCATAACCAATGCTCCGGCGGATAATAACAGGAATAACCAAAGCCATCCCGTAACGGTATAAAGCCAGTAATTTCCCCATTGGATCAATCCCAGGATAATGATTGCGATGATAATTGTAGCTGTTCCTTCTCGGTGAAGTGTCATATTGTGATGTTAAGCAATGAGCGGCAAAAGTACTTACAATTTTTGAAAAAGGGAGGGAAACCATGGATCACACGTTCTGTTACCTCCACACCGTAAAGGATATTTTCAGTTGTTTAACTTAGATACGTGGATGATTTAGGTGCTTACCAGATACATTAATTGAGACTAGTGCGCCTATGCTTAAGCTTCAGCGTAAGTATGTATTAGACGCGCTCCAATCTGCGAATCCGTGGTTTTTTAATTATTGCTTAAGTTTTCTGGCAAGACTTTCCGGGAAATAACGTCGCTTGGTTTAGATCAAAATCAGCAAAACATAAAGTACCGGAGCCACGAAAAGCATGGCGTCGATCCGGTCGAGGATTCCACCGTGCCCGGGAAGGATATTTCCGGAATCTTTGATGTCGATGGAGCGTTTTAATTTACTTTCGAACAGGTCTCCCAAGGTTGCTAAGATGCTTGCCAAGACAGAAACTCCTGCAATTGCAAGTGCATTTTCTTTAGTGAAAGCTCCTGTGAAATAAAGAATTCCCAGCATCACTGCTGCTGCCCCGATCATTCCACCGATAAATCCTTCGCGTGTTTTCTTTGGTGAAACACTTGGAATTAGTGGCGTTTTCCCGAATAAACGCCCGAAAACGTAAGCCAGGGTATCGTTTAAATAGATCGGTAAAAGCACGATCAAAAGCATTTGCTTATCGTAGTTGTTTGTGAGTGTGTAGGCCATTGCTAGGACCCACATCGGTAAAACAGGGTAGAAGCAGTTGAAAAGGAAGGTGTTCTTAAAAACGAAATCGATCTTCTCTTTTCTGAAGATCCAGTAGCTCATCACCAGGAGACTTAAGATCAGGATTCCCCACAAGATCAGGATGATCGGAGATTCAATGATCAGGTACCAAAAAGTGTTATTGATTCCCGGGTAAAAATGGGAGAGTGTTTCCAGCAGGAGCGGAAGAAAGAGTGTGGTCACAAGCAAAAGAGCCGGTAATTTGAAGGTGTTTTTATAGATGCTTTTTTTGCTCATTTCGAACAATTCATGTGTTCCCAGCATGGTAAAGGTGTAAAATACCAGGTTCATCAGGTTCGCATCATTTCGTACGTCGTATACGAAAGGTGTGAAAACCACCATCAAAAATAAAGCCCCGAAAACGGAGCGTATCAATACATCTTTCATCTTAAAAAAAATCCCCCTGTAGCAGTCAGTCGCGACTGACACTACAGGGGGATGTTTAAGTTTATTATTCTTCTGTTTTGTTCGAATTGTCCAGCGGTTCAATCGTTGGATTGATGATGTTGGAATCCGAATCGCTGATATCGTTACTTGCAGGATTTTCCGGGTTGAAGTCGATAGTTGTATCGTCGTTCGGTGGAGTATTTACTGCTGAATTGATTTCCTCTTCTGAACTCCAAAGGCGTTTCCCGAAAATTTCTTCCAGGTCTTCTTTGAAGATCACCTCTTTGTCCAATAACTTGTCTGCCAAAGCAGTTAATTTGTCTTTGTTCTCAGAAAGGATCTGCAATGCACGCTGGTATTGCGCTTCGATCAGCTTGCTTACCTCTTCGTCAATGATACGAGCCGTGTCATCGGAATAAGGTTTTGTAAACGCATCGCGGCCCTGTGAATCGTAGAAGGAAATATTTCCCACACGCTCATTCAAACCGTAGATGGAAACCATGGCATAAGCTTGCTTGGTTACTTTCTCCAAATCGCTCAAAGCTCCTGTAGAGATTTTTCCGAAGATCAGTTGTTCTGCAGCACGACCACCCAAAGCTGAACACATATCGTCCAGGATTTGTTCCGTTGTAGTGATCTGGCGCTCTTCCGGCAAGTACCATGCAGCACCTAATGAACGTCCGCGAGGAACGATGGTTACTTTTACCAGCGGATGTGCGTGTTCCAATAACCAGGAAGTAGTTGCGTGACCGGCTTCGTGGAAAGCGATTGCACGTTTTTCTTCTTTCGTAATGATCTTATTCTTTTTCTCCAATCCACCGATAATCCGGTCAACTGCATCTAAGAAATCCTGCTTTTCAACAAACTTTTTGTTTTTACGTGCAGCGATCAAAGCCGCTTCGTTACATAAGTTCGCGATATCTGCTCCGGAGAAACCTGGTGTTTGTTTGCTCAGGAAATCGACATCCATATTTTTGTCCAGTTTCAATGGCTTCAAGTGAACCTGGAAGATTTCCTTACGTTCGTTCAAATCCGGCATATCTACATAGATCTGACGGTCAAAACGACCCGCACGCATCAATGCTGCATCCAGTACATCTGCACGGTTCGTTGCTGCCAGGATAATTACCCCGGAGTTTGTTCCGAAACCGTCCATTTCCGTCAACAACTGGTTCAAAGTGTTTTCACGCTCGTCGTTTGAGTTGAAACCGTTGTTCTTTCCTCTTGCACGACCGATCGCATCAATCTCATCGATGAAAATAATTGCCGGTGCTTTTTCTTTTGCCTGGCGGAACAAGTCACGTACACGTGATGCTCCAACGCCTACGAACATTTCTACGAAATCGGATCCTGAAAGCGAGAAGAACGGAACTTTTGCTTCACCGGCAACTGCTTTTGCCAATAAGGTTTTACCTGTTCCCGGAGGTCCTACAAGCAATGCTCCTTTCGGAATTTTTGCTCCAAGCTCCGTATAGCGCTGCGGACTTCTTAAGAACTCAACGATTTCCTGGATTTCTTCTTTCGCTCCTTCCAAACCTGCTACATCCTTGAATGTAATGTTGGTAGATTTTCCTTTTTCATAAACCTGTGCACGGGATTTCCCGATGTTGAAGATCTGACCTCCGGCACCACCGCCACCGCCAGACATTCTTCGCATTACGAAGACCCAGATCAGGATAATGATGATAATTGGCAACAGGAACCCGATGATGGAGCTGAAGTAGTTAACTTCCTCAACCGGCGGTGCAGAAATAGTTGCCTTTCCTTTAGCTGCCAAGCGCTCATTGATCTCGTCCAGTTTCGTTTCAAAATTACCTGCATCTACAATGTCAATGGAGAAAACCGGTGAACCTTTGCCCATGGCATTTCCTCCTTTTCTTTCTACTGCTGTTTTCAGGTATTTGAATTCACCTTTCGGATTTGCTTTTACAAATTCTTCTCCTTTTTCATTCAGCTTGAAATCCACACGTTTGTAGTTGACTATTTGTGCGTCACTGATCATGCTGGAATCGGCCAGGGAGTAGAACGTATTGATGTTACGTATCTTCGCATCCGAAGAATTGTTGTAATATGCTGCAACGATGATCCCTAAAACGATCACTGCGTATATCCAGTAGATCGCATAAGGATTCTTTTTCGGTTTGTTTGAATTGTTATTTTCAGCCATAATAGAATTAATTCAAATTTGGAATATCAGTTCTGATTGCATCGGACCACAGATCTTCCAATTCATAAAAGTGACGTGCATCTTTGTAGAAGATATGAGCTACAACGCTCACATAATCCAATAGGACCCACTCCGAAGTGTTTTTCCCTTCCTGGTGCCATGGTTTTTCCTGGAGCTCTTTTCGTGTGTGTCTTTGTACGGTAGAGGCAATACCATCTACCTGAACACTGGATTCACCGGAACAAATGACAAAAAAGTCAGTAACTGCACTTGAAATGTTTCGTAGGTCTAATACAACGATGTCTTTCGCTTTGTTTTCTTGCATACCCTCAACGATAGCGTCGCAAAGTACTTTAGAATCTATGTCGTTTTTTAATTTATACATTCGTAAGTTTGTAAATACAAATCTAAGCATTTATTAGCTTGATTTGTGTGATTGTTAAATGCAAATACTTGTTAATAAAACATGATTGGTCAACAAATTATCCAAATCCATGAGGTAGACTCTACTAACAATTATGCTGCCAAGCTGCTTTCAGAGGGTAAATTGGCGCATGGAACTGTAATTTTGGCAGAACATCAAACTGCAGGAAGGGGGCAAAGAGGGCGGAGTTGGCAGTCTGTTGGGGCAAAACAGTTCACTGGGACCTATTTTCTAAAAACGGATTTTTTGTCAGTTGATCATTTGTGCTATCTGAATATGGGGATTGCATTGGCTGTTCGCGGAATGGTTCAGGCTTATACCCGGAAGTATGTTTCCATCAAATGGCCGAACGATATTTTTGTCGGTAACCAGAAAATAGGAGGGATCCTGATCGAAACGAACTGGAAAAACGGTCAGGTTGAAGGAGCAATTGTGGGAATAGGTGTCAATATTTCACCTGTGCAAAGTGTGGGACATGCAATATCGCTTGAAGAACTTTCCGGGGAATCTCCTGAAGTGTTCAGTATCCTGGATATTTTGAGCGGACAGTTAAATACCTTTTACAGGTACATCCAACAGGGAAATTTCGATGAACTGAAAGCCACTTATGAATCGCATTTGTGGAAGAAGGACGAAGAAATCACGATGGAGGAGCTCATAAACAATGTTCCTTTCCGTGGAATCATTCGTGGTGTAGACCCAATCGGGAATTTATTGGTGGAAAAAGACGGAATTGTAACAGTTTATCACAACCAGGAGTTGAGTTTTGAAGCAAACTATAACAAATAATTGCGAGTTACTAATTCCTAATTCATTCGAACTGAAGATGAATCTTAGTGTTGAATGAAAATCTAACCATTTGGAATTCGCAATTCGGCATTTGTAATTATCAGGCGAATTGTTTCTGAAGATTTTTGGTCATCACCACAAACAGGCTTGTAAGCGGTTTTTCAACCATCATTTTCATGAACATGTTGATGTTTGCCTCAAATTCCATGTGGCCTTCACATGTTTCCGGGCCGGTTTCTTTCAAAATAATGGACAGCGTATACTTAAACGGTGCTTTTTCACCTGATTCCATTTGGATTTTGGTAAAGGGTTCTTTTGAAACATACAACAGGGGAATGACAATTCCACCCTGTGCCTTGAAAGAACAGCCTTTTTCATCCGCCTGGAAATCGGAGATTTTATCTTGTGGAAGCAAATGTTCGATATTCCTGGCATCTGAAAGAAATTCAAATACCCGCTGTATAGAAGCATTTACCGGGGAGCTATCAGTTTTTAGTAACATCAGATGATCAGTTTTTCCAATTTTCAGGGTTAATCTTCCACTCACGCAGCGAATCTACGTCTGAAGCTGTCACATAGTCTGATTTCAATGCCTGATCGATCAAATGATCATAATCTGTCAGTGTAATGAACGGACATTCGGCATTGGCAAAGTTTTTCATGGAAAGATCAAAACCATAAGTAAATATTGCCACCAATCCTTTCACCTCCAAACCTGCATCTTTTAAAGCGCGAACTGCCTGCAAGCTACTACCTCCCGTAGAGATCAAATCTTCGATGACTACTACGCGCTGTCCTTTTTCGAAATGACCTTCTACCAGGTTTCCCATGCCGTGCGCTTTAGCTGAGCTACGTACATATACAAATGGGATTCCGAGTTCCTGAGCAACCAAAGCGCCCTGGGCAATTCCGCCCGTTGCAACACCTGCAATGATATCCGGCTTACCGAAGTGTTCTAAAATTGCATCTGCATATCCCTGGCGGATATACGTTCTGATAGCCGGAAAAGAAAGTGTAATCCTGTTATCACAATAAATAGGCGATTTCCAACCGGAAGCCCAAGTGAACGGAGAATTTGGTTGTAACTTTACTGCTTTAATTTGTAGCAAAAATTCAGCTACTTTTAGTGCTCGATCTTTATTTAAAATCATGTTGCAAATGTACAAAGTTTTTATTGATAATTCGGTTATAGAATTTTTGGATTCCACGGAAGAGCGACCTTCAAAGCCCTACGATCTGGTACTGGATTCTCTCGAAAATGATTTGTCAGGCCTTTTGGATCAATTTGATTTTTCCCGTGCAAACACTTGCTTGTTAGTGATTTATGAAGATTTCGAATTGGCTCTCAACCAGATCTTTCATGCATATGAATTCATGGATGCTGCGGGGGGAATAGTAAGGTGTGATCGGCGGTATTTATTTATTGAACGACATGGAATGTGGGATATTCCGAAAGGGAAACTGGATGCGGATGAACAGCCCTGGGAAGCGGCAGTAAGGGAAATTGAGGAAGAATGTGGGATCAAAGGACCGGTGATCGATCATTTGATTGGGATTACTTTCCATACTTACTCTTATATGGGCAGACTGACGATCAAAAAGAACTGGTGGTATGCACTCACGTATTCCGGTTCGATGGAAGTCACACCGCAGGAAGAAGAATCGATTACCCAGGCAATCTGGATTGAAAAGGACGAATGGGATATGATCCGAGGAAATACGTATGATTCGATCCGGGAGGTATTGGATATGACAGATTTTTAATAATTACGAATTGCGAATTGCGAATTGCGAATGCCGAATTCATGCTGCGACAGTATCTGGACTCTTGTCTCTCAATGTACTGGCTCCATTATCACATGCGCAATTTAGAAATTTGGCTAATTTTTTGTTAATTAAACAACCATTAAGAAAAGAGTTCGTATTCTTGTAGAGTTAAAACTAAAACACATGAAAATAATAGCAATTCTGGCAGTTTCATTGATTTCATTCGGATCATTTGCACAAACGGCACAAAAAGATAAGGCGAAAAAAGAAACAGCTGCGACGGACAAAGCCAAGTCAACAGTTTCTTTTAAAACCCTTAAAATTGAAAGAGCAGAAATTCCTTACGATTCAAAAGAGCCTTTCGTTTTTGAATTCAAGAACAATGGGAAAACTCCTTTGATCATCACTAACGTTCAGACTTCTTGTGGTTGTACTGCTGCTGAGAAGCCAACCGAGCCGATTGCAAAAGGAAAATCTTCTAAAATTGTTGTGAATTACGATACAAAGCGTGTTGGTCAGTTCACTAAAACAATTACTGTAACAACCAATGCTTCTACTGAGCCGATCATCTTGACGATCACAGGTAAAGTATTGCCGCAGGAAGGAACAGCAAACTAAGAATTTATTGATATTAAAAAGGGCGGTCCGTATATACGAGACCGCCCTTTTTTTGTTTGACTTTTATTTAGTCCTGAACTTCTATTGCAAGAATGCGGTCTCCCTGTCTGATATCGTCAATAATATCCAAACCGTCTACTACTTTCCCAAAGCAAGTGTGATTGCGGTCCAAATGCGAAGTATTGTTTCTGCTGTGGCAGATGAAGAATTGAGAACCTCCCGTATTTCTTCCTGCGTGAGCCATTGAAAGTACTCCACGCTCGTGGTGCTGGTTTCCTCCTGTTAATTCACAGTCGATGTTGTAGCCAGGTCCACCGCCACCTACCATTCCGGTAGCTCCTTCACGGGAGTTCGGGCATCCGCCCTGGATTACGAAATCAGGTAAAACACGGTGAAATGTCAATCCGTTATAATAACCTTCTTTGGCCAACTTTATAAAGTTAGCAACTGTGTTCGGTGCATCTTCCGGAAAGAAGTTTACACGCATATCTCCTTTTTCAGTGCGAATGATTGCTTCCATTTTGAATAAATTATTTTTTGCAAAAATAATTTATAATTGCGAATTCCTAATTAAGAATGCCGAATGGAAATTCAGTTTAGTTTGACAAGCTCACAAACTATCATTTGTTTATAGGATAATCAATGAAAATAAAGTGGGAATTGAATCACAGTGATTCTTGGATTCTCAATTCGAAATTCGGCATTTGAAATTCGGAATTATTTAAGGGGTTTTTAACAGTTTGGCTTCCATGGTAATTTCTACAAGCGAAAATGATGTTTAACTTTGCCGCATGAGTCACACAACGATCGCTCGAGATAAAATCAAACAATTTTCATCTTTTTCCCAGGCTTTTGGGAACCAATCAACATTCGGGCAATTTCTTACAGCACCACTGAGTTCCGTTTCGGATCTACATGCTCAGGCACAGAAAAAAAAGGAGGTTTACTCTTCCGAAACACGCAAGAACCTTGTCCGGGTTTGGAACGGACAAATCGGGTCTTATGCGTCTCCAAGTCAGAAGGAAAACCTGGAATTACTGGAAAACGAAAATACGTTTACCATTACAACGGGTCACCAGCTGACCTTGTTTGCGGGGCCACTTTACTTAATCTATAAAGTATTGCATGTGGTTCGTTTGTCGGAAGAATTCAATAAAAGTCAAAACGATTTCAAAGCTGTTCCGGTTTTCTGGATGGCTTCCGAAGACCATGATTTCGATGAAGTGAAATCGACCCATTTGTTCAACCAGAAATTGACCTGGGAATCCGGGCAAACAGGTCCGGTTGGTCGTTTTAATAAAAACGATTTCAACGAAGTTCACGAAACTTTTAAAGCTTTTTTCGAAGGAAAAGATACTGAAATCAACGAATTGATCGCGATTGCCGGGAAAGTGGATTATGCTTCCTACCAGCAGGAATTTATCAGTAAGTTGTTTGCTGAGTTCGGAGTATTGGTGCTTCAGCCTGACAACCGGGAATTGAAACAGGAGTTTGTTCCGGTGATTTTGAGAGAAATTTCAGGAAACCAGGCGCATCAGTCCGTTCAGAGTACCAATAAACTGGTTGAAGCAGCGGGGTATAAACCACAGGCATATTCACGTGATTGTAACCTCTTCTATTTGAATTCCGGAGAACGTTTACGAATCGAGCCGGTTGCAAATGGTTTGGCAATTGGTGGGAAAGTTTACAGTAAAGATGAATTGGCTGATCTGGTAGCGTCTGAGCCGGAGAATTTTTCACCGAATGTGATCCTTCGCCCGGTTTACCAGGAAACGATCCTGCCGAATTTGGTTTACGTTGGCGGCGGTGGTGAAATGGCATACTGGATCCAGTTGAAAGGAGTGTTTGATGTGCATCAGACTTTGTTTCCACTTATTCAGCAGCGGGTTTCTATTCAGCTGATTGACGGAGCTTTGAAAAAACGCATGGATAAACTGAACTGGCCGGCAGAACGTTATTTCAGCCCGAAGGAAGATTTGAAAAAACTTTTCCTGAAGGAAAATGACGGGGATAACCTGGATCTTTCGGTACTCTATTCGGAGTTCAATGCTTTGCGTTCGACTATGATTGAAAAAGCTAAATCCATTGAAGCAACTTTGGAATCTTTTGCCGAGGCAGAAGTAGTGCGCATGAAAAAACAACTGGAATCTTTTGAGCAGCGTTTGGTGAAGCAATTGAAGCAGCGCCACGAACAGGTTCTTCAGTCGATTGATTTCATTTCGGAGCGCATTATACCTGAAAATTCCCTGCAGGAACGTTATTTTCACTGGCTGCAATTCGCGCCGAGCGGAGCTTATAATGAACTTTTGAAGCAGATTCATGCCGAAATTGATCCGTTTGAAGCAGAATTGGTAGTAATTGACCTGGCGAAAGGGTAGTTTACTGAACCACAAGGAACACCAAGCACACCAGGATTTTTTTGAATGGCTTGTCCTAAAAATGTAGAAAGAACTTTGTGCTCTTCGTGGCTTCTGCTTCCGGGAGATCATTAAAAAACAACTGATTCAGGAAGGAAATAAAAAACTTTACACTAATTTCGGCAATTCAACGTTTAATCGAAGATGCGAAACCAATTTCTAGTATTATTCCTTCTTGTTTTTATGCCACTGACCGCTCTCTGGTCTCAAGTTCAGGTAAACGGAAATGTACTGGATAAGCGCAAAAAAGTATTGTCTAATATCGTTGTTCTTTTTATTGACGGGACAGATACACTTACCACAAAAACAGATATTAGCGGTCGTTTTCAGATCGAATTGGCTCCTAAGAAATACGGAATGGTCGCTCAGTACGATAATGAGAATGAGTTCCGGAAAAATGTCCAGATTCCCGATGTGAATTCCTTTGTTTTGGACCCGATTATTTTTGACCTGGAGATTATTGATGGCGTTGTAATTAAAACAACGAAAGAAGAACTGAATGGTTTGGATAAAATCCCGCCGATTGACCTTCAAAAGCTTCCCATGATGAATGGAGTTACCAGCTTGTTGGTACTGACTCAGGCAGGTGTGAATTCCAATAACGAATTGACTTCCAATTACAATGTCCGCGGAGGGAATTACGATGAAAACCTGGTTTATGTAGATGGGTTTTTGATCAATCGTCCTTTTTTAACTCGTTCCGGACAGCAGGAAGGATTGAGTTTTATCAATACTGCATTGGTCCAGGATGTTTATTTTTCTTCGGGAGGTTTTCAATCCATGTATGGCGACAAATTGAGTTCCGTGCTTGATATCCACTATAAAAAACCGGATTCACTGCGTATTTCTGCAATGGCTTCTTTATTGGGCGTTGAAGCTCACATTGAAGATAAGTTGGGGAAGCACGACCGGTTTACTTATTTGTTCGGGGCACGCTACCGCGCTAACGGGTATTTATTGAATTCACTACCTACGAAAGGAAATTATAACCCGGTATTCTGGGATGCACAGGCTGTTACTAACTATACAATCAACGATCATTGGTCCTGGACTACACTTGCTCACGTTTCATCCAATACCTATCAATTTGCCCCGGAAACCAGTCAAACCGATTTCGGAACGGCAAACCAGGCTTATTCGTTCAAGATCTATTTTGAAGGGCAGGAGAAAACCAAGTTTTTAACTTCTACTGTCGGTACATCGTTGAATTATACCTCTAAGAAATACGAAGGAAAGACTTTCTTTACTTATTTCAGAAGTGACGAGCGTGAAAATTTTGATATCCTGGGCGAGTATTACATCAATGAGTTGGAAACAGATCCGTCGAAAGACGAATTCGGGGATTCGATAGCCGTTTTGGGAGTTGGAGGTTTCTTAAACCATGCCCGGAATAAGCTGAATGCGGATATTATCAGTGTTTATCACGATGGGGTGCTGCATTTTAATCCTAAAAATAAGAATACGAAGCACCAGTTGAAATTGGGAGCAGGAATTCAGATCGATCATTTCACCGATGTACTTAGCGAATGGAAATACGTGGATTCCGCAGGTTATTCGCAAGTGGATCAGCCGACAGAAAAGGTAGACTTGTTTGAGACGATCAAAGGGCAGCTGGAACTGGATAATCAGCGTTACAACGTTTATGTCCAGGATCATTGGGAATGGAAGAAGATACACACGAATCTTCCGGTATCAACAACGATCACTTTCAAAGATTCACTCGGGAACCTGTTTGAACGCGTTGTGCGCGATACCATCGACCAAACCCGCTCAGGACTGAGTTTGGATTACGGTTTAAGAGGAACTTACACTTCTTTCAATGACGAAGGATTTATTACACCGCGTTTGACTTTGACTTATTTTCCTGCTAAATATGTTTACCAGCGCGGGAAGTTTTTACGCAGAGGTGTTCGTTACCGTTTTTCTACCGGGTTGTATTACCAACCGCCTTTTTACAGGGAATTTAGAACGTTTACAGGGGAATTGAACCAAAACGTAAAATCGCAAAAATCAGCTCATTTTGTATTGGGGATGGATTACAGTTTCTTCATGTGGAAACGCGAATCTCCATTTAAATTCTCAGCTGAAACTTATTATAAGTATTTGTGGGACGTAAATCCTTACGAAGTTGACAATGTGCGTACTCGCTATTTTGCAGAGAATAATGCAGTAGCTTATGCGGCCGGGTTGGATTTGAACCTGAACGGTGAATTTGTGCCGGGATTGTTTTCTTTCTTCAAATTGGGTTTCATGACTACGAAAGAAGATATCAAGGACGATTATTACTACAATTACTACAATGCTGCCGGCGAGAAGATCATTTTCGGATTCAGTGAGGATCAGAAAGTGGCAGACTCCGCTATTGTATATCCGGGATACATTCGCCGTCCTACCGATCAGCGTGTAACGGTTGGTGTTTTATTCCAGGATCACATGCCAGGATTGGAGCAATTGACCTGCCAGGTCGGAATTACTTATGGTTCCAGGTTGCCTTATGGTCCACCGGATCATTCGCGTTACAAAGATACCCTGACGATGAAAGCTTATTTCCGGGTGGATATGGGAATGTCTTATGATATTTTGTACCGCAAGCCAGGAAGAACACGTAATTTCCTGAAAGGAATGGAAAGCGCCATTATTTCTTTTGAAGTGTTTAACCTGCTTGGGGTTAACAATGTGCTTTCTAAGCAATGGATCCAGGATGTTTCCGGGAAGTATTATTCGATCCCGAACTATTTGACCCAGCGGCGCTTCAATGTGAAGTTGATCGTCAGGATTTAATCCAGCGCGACCCCAAACCTCAAAAATACACATAGACATGTGTCTATTTGTCCAGTGACTGTATGCGTTTTATGATGGTGAATTTATCCATATTAGACTGAATAATTTACAAATAGAGATGTGTCTATTTTGTCTGGATAGTGAGTGATTGGCTTTGTGTTACTGCATTAATCTTCGAGAAACCATTTCAAGGCATTCAATTCGTCTTCGCATTCTGCATTTAAAAACCAAAAGTAGCTTTCGCCTAAATAGTCTCCCTTAATCAGTCCACTGGATTTAAGAACCATCAGATGGTGATGAATTGTCGGTTGACTTAGTTTTAGAATATCCAATAAGTATAATCCGTCCGTTCTGCCTTCGGCAATTATCGTTTTAAGGATTGAAATTCTTGCAGGCACGGAAACTGCCCTGGCAACATCAGATTTCCTGATTTGAGTACGTGGATATTGTGTGAGTTTGATGGCTCCCATGATGAAATGATTTTACGTTTTCTATTTAAGTAAGTCAAAAAATCATTCAAAAACTTCCGAAAACACTCACTTTTTAAACCTTTTTTGTGCATGGGTACAGAAAAAGGGTTAGAATTGAAATCCTACTGAAAAATAAAGGTATTAAAAAGTTTAAGATTGTTTGAATGGAGTTCAGATAAATTCGCGGTATTGCTGCTAATCATTGCAGAAAATCTAAAAAGATTAGGTTTTTTAAGGATTTAATTGTGGAAAAGTAAAAAGCTTCTCTTATAATTACCATATTTATCGTGTAATTTTGCTAAATGGCAGCAGCGGATCAAATAAAGAGTTTAATCAAATCCTTTGGTGAAGGAGACGAAGAACGTTTCTTTGCTACCTCTATGCAAATAGCTGCTTCTGAAGCCAGAATGGGACACACTACTTTTGCCCAGGAGCTTAAAAAACTTATCGAAAAAGCTAAGAAGGAGAGGTCACTCACTTTAGGCGATAATAACCGTACAATTTCCATTTCCCTTCCTAAAAGGGAGCTGAATGAATTAATAGATGTTTTTCAACCAAAGATCAAGTTGAAAGACATGATTCTCAATCCAACGACTAGTGAAATTTTAGAACGTATCATTGATGAGCAGAATAAGAGCGAGTTATTACAAAAGTATAATCTGCACCCTCAAAGAAAATTATTGCTTACTGGACCTCCTGGATCAGGAAAAACGATGACTGCTCAGGCAATTGCAGGTGAGTTGAATCTGCCAGTTTTCATTGTGCGTTTGGATGGATTGATTTCCAAATTTATGGGAGAATCAATATCAAAACTGAGAATCATATTTGATACCATGGAAACTCAGCGAGCTGTATACTTATTTGATGAGTTTGATTCTATTGGTTCACACAGAGATCAGAATATGGAGGTTGGTGAAATCAAAAGAGTTCTGAATAGTTTTTTGATTAATATTGAACGCGACGAAAGCAACAGTATTATTATCGCAGCTACTAATTTACCCGAGACTCTTGATAAAGCATTATTTAGACGTTTTGACAGTATAATTGCATACCCACTTCCTTCACAAACAGAAATTTCCAATGTTATCAAAAGAAATCTGAAAGGATTTACTTTAGATCAGGACTTTAATATCAAAGAAGCATCCAGACGTGCAGAAGGATTAAATTATGCCGATATTGTTAGAGCTTGTGAAGAAGCCATTAAATCTTCGATTATCTCAGGTAAATTAAGTATTGAATCAAATACACTTTACCAATCAATTGAGAATCGGAAGAGATAAATATGGCAGAACCTAACTACTTAAAACATATCAAAGTTGATACTTTCGTAAATGTAAAAAACTATGTTGCTCCTACTGGTGGAGATGGCAGTAAACGCATTTTTGATAGAGACAAAGCAATTCACGGAGCAAAGTTGCTTGGTGAATTTCAACAAATATCCCTTGATAAGCAAAATATTGACAGGCAAGCACAGGAAGACTTAGTCCTTGATGATGCTGTTTATGTTGATTTTTATTCCGCATTTGACTATAAATTAGCATTTGATAGTTTTGATTCTCAATACAAAAAGGTTAAGTACAAATTACTTTCTATCACTAAAGAAACTCAGAATATTAGCGGGCAACAAAAAACACGTTACCGGGTCACATTATTATTGACAAAAGGAGGTATTGAGATGTTTGTCAAAAAGCTCAATAAGTATCTTACTGCTAATGGATTAGAAGGGTTTAGTAATGTTGAGGAAATCAAAATGGCTACTTTACGCTCGTTTTGGGCAGAATCTATAGCTGTTCGGTTTCCTGCCGATAATGAAGTTGTCTGGTGGGAGGTGTGGTTCAGGAGGAATAGCAATGATGATTCAGATATTGAGAAGATTAACAAACAAATTCATGCCGTAGGGGCAATCATCGGAGAACAGAAGATTGTCTTTCCGGAACATATTATAAGACTTGTAAAAGCAAGTCCAAAGCAATTGTCAGATTCCTTGATGTTTTTGGACAACTTGTCAGAACTCAGAAAGCCAAAAGAGGTCTCAGAATTTTTCACTAACCTTAGTTCCGTTGATCAGGAAGATTGGATGAATGATTTAATCAATAGGGTTGATCAGCGTACTTCAGATGATGCAGTTGCTGTCTGTATTTTAGATACAGGTGTTCAGAATGGTCATCCGTTGTTGGCTGGATTTCTTCCCGATGCAAATATGTATTCTTGGAAATCAGATTGGGGAAATCTAGACAATTATCCCAACGGAGGACATGGTACTGGTATGGCAGGATTAGCTATTTATGGAGACCTTACACCAGCGCTTTCAACTTCCGACAGAATACAAATCTATCACCAGTTAGAGTCTGTCAAGATTTTAAATCATAGAGATCCGAATAATCCACAACTCTACGGAAGTATTACAGAAGAAGCTTGCAACACACCTGTTGTGGATTTTCCGAATCGGCCAAGAGTATATTGCTTGGCTGTGACTGCTCCACCGAATATAGTTGATGGTGAAGATGAATATTGGGGAAGACCTAGTTCCTGGTCAGCAGCAATTGACAAAATTGCGTTCGGTGATGGCAATCACAAGCAATTGATATTTGTTAGTGGTGGTAATGTTGAACCTCAGGCACACACAGATTATAAGACATTAAACGAAACTTCGTCTATTGAAGATCCCGGGCAGGCCTTTAACGCTATAACAGTTGGCGCCTACACAGAATTTGACCAGATTGACTTGGTAAAATATCCTTTATTCAGTCCGTTGGCAAGTAGAGGTGATCTATCTCCTTCAAGTAGTACTTCATTGATGTGGGATTCTAAATGGTCTGTTAAACCTGACATCGTATTAGAAGGTGGAAACTATGCTTATAATAGTATGTATGCCAGTAAGATGGATAGTCTTCAGATGCTTTCTACACATACCGAATACGGATCTACTCCTTTTCAAACATTCGGTGATACCAGCGGAGCAACAGCATTAGCTTCCAAGATGGCTGCTGAACTGATGACAGAATATCCATCATTGTGGCCTGAAACAATAAGGGCATTGTTAATACACTCTGCAGATTGGAATGAGCAGATGCTGAGTGAGCCATTGAACACAATGAATGTTCCTGCAAAAAGGAATTTACTACGTGTATTTGGGTATGGGGTACCTGATATAATTCGGGCAAGACATAGTCTGAAAAATTCATTAACATTGATTGCTGAGAACAAATTGCAACCGTTCACAAAAACCACTTCAATTAAATACAACAATTTTCATCTTTACGAATTGCCTTGGCCAAAAGACGTACTTAGAGACGAGGTTTTTACCAATAATGCAGTTGTAACAGTAACACTTTCTTATTTCATTGAACCAAACCCAGGAAATCGATTATACTCAAACACCTTTTCTTACCAATCTCATGGGCTTGGATTCAGGATGATTGGTAAGGATGAAGATCCTGAGATATTCTTGAAAAGAATATCTAAAGAAACCCGTGAAGAAGGAGAAAATGGATTTGCTCCTGAGCCTTGGTTATTAGGTCCAACTACACGAGAGAAAGGATCCATTCAAAAAGACAAAATGACCATGTCAGGAGCAGATTTGGCAACTAGGAATACCATTGCAATATATCCAAAAGCCGGATGGTATAAAACACGTGAAAAGTTGGGTAAATTTGACTCTGAAGTGAGATATAGCTTGGTAATTTCAATAGAAACTCCTGGTGTAGATGTTGATTTATACCAACCAGTAATGAATCAGATCGCAACTCCGATTATTATTTAAATTACTTAGTTTCATTCTATCAGAAAGTAAACTCGCGACTCAAAGGTGAATAACTGACAATTCACTCATTAACACTTTGTAAATAGTCATATATTTTAGAAGCTAATAAATCAATTTTTCGATTTGATTGACTTGCTCTTGCCTTTAATATCGGCTTCGACATTTCAACATACTTCTCAAAGATTTCATCTACGTTTTCGAGATCATTTAGGTTCATTATCTCAAAAATGACTGAGGCGATGTCTAGTTGATAATCATCTGCTTGAATCTGCATCTTTTGAAGTGAATTGATCATTTTCCAATTAACCAGATCTTGCTTGATTAAATTTATAATAATGGTCTTATTACAAATGAAAGTTTTTGGGGTAGTTGAAAGTGCTGACATTGAGAGAAGGTTTAATTCCTGTTCAGCACCAAAACAGGAAGTTCATAAAAACAAGCAGGCGTGGTGCTCAGCTTACTGTTATCGAGGTATCGCCAAACACCCTTCCGCAGTAAACCAAAGACAACCACGCCCGTTTCCAGGAGTGGTTAGTCTATCAGTTCTTGCGGATCTTAATTTGGCGATTTTCGATAACAAGACCTAATAGCTAACGCTACTCTAAATATTTTAGGTAACCCTACTTTGTTTGTGTACAAAGTTACCATTTCATTCAATCTTAAACCAGTTTCAAATAAATTTTAAAAAATATTATTGGTTCAAGTATACAAAAATAAAGATCATTATTCAAAAATAAATTAATATAGTTTATCTTATTTTTGAATTTATGTTTTTGAAATCACTTCTTTGAATATGTCCTTTGTGCTTGAAAGCCTTTAAAATCGCTGGTTTTGCATATATTAGTCAGTAAAATGAAGACATTGGGCAAAGACGAAAAAACACTTCACAACCGCATTAAAATTGTTCTTGCAGAGAAGAATATGTCGCAAAGTGCGTTAAGCGAGTTAACAGGATTGTCCAAAAGTCGTATTTCAAGTTATTGTACAAATAATTCTCAGCCATCTTTGGAAACTTTGAGAATGATTGCAACAGTTTTGAAAGTAAATGCGACAAGATTGATTGTTCCTACACCTGATGAAGATGACAAATAGCTAATCTATCAAAATATTCATATAACCTATAAATTAGTTTTTAGAAATATTAATCGTGTCATAGATATCAATAGAGGCATGTGAATTAATCTCAAAGAATATTGAAGTTTGATTTTGGATTTGTTATTAGCTTTATACACTTACCTAATTAAAGTACAATAGCATTCAAACTGAATCATGGAAAAATTAATTTCAAATTTCTCTGAAAAAAACTTAGCTGATTTTTTCAAAACTAATATCCCGTCTTTCAAAAACGAATCTGAAAAACTTGATTATCTCCTCAAAGAGAATGATTATGACAGTTTTAGTTCATTACTTAAAGTGGGTAATGTTGAATTTGGAAATTCAGATGAACTAATTGTTTTCTCATGTCAATATAACGGAGAGCTAACAGAACGGTCCTCTAAAAAGAAACAATTTGAAATAGCTAAAACAGTACTCAAAGAAGAGTTTAAGGATGGTGCAATTTTCGTTTTCTACGATAATATTGGAAATTTCAGATTTTCCTTTATCCGAAGAAATTGGGAGCAAAAAGGGGAGCAAAAGTATTCTACTTGGAAGCGGTATACTTATTTCGTCGATCCAAGACAAACGAACAAAACTTTCAAAAACCGAATAGGTAATTGTTCATTCAAGAATCTTGAAAGTATTCAAGAAGCATTCTCAGTAGAGAAACTTACAAAAGAATTTTACAACGACTTGTTTGATTGGTACCAATGGGTTCTTTCTGAAAAAATTGGGATAACCTATCCCAATAACACTGACACATCGGATGATGATCGTGTTAAATTAGAAGAGCAGGTTATTAGACTGATTACTAGGATACTGTTTGTTTGGTTTATTAAACAAAAGAATCTCGTACCAGATAACTTGTTTAAAACTGAATATTTATCTAAAGTGTTGAATGACTTTGATCCAAATAGTGAATCAGATGGAAGTTACTATAATGCTATTCTTCAAAATCTTTTTTTTGCCACATTAAATAAATCAATCGATGAGAGAGATTTTGCTAAATTGAAAACAAGAGATATAAAAACACTTTACCGCTATTCTGAAATGTTTATTATTTCAGAGAACGAGATCATGGAGTTATTTCGTCCAATACCATTTTTAAATGGTGGGCTTTTCGAATGTCTTGATAAAGAAGATATTGATGGTAACAAGTATTTTTTAGACGGATTTAGTAGAAATGATAAAAGAGCGGCGAATGGAAATCTAAAGCATCGTGCTTTTATTCCCAACTGTGTGTTTTTTGATCAGAAAAATGGGATTATACCACTGTTAGAGCGGTATAATTTTACAGTTGAAGAAAATGCGCCTAATGAAATTCAAGTTGCTTTGGATCCAGAATTGTTAGGGAATGTTTTTGAAAATCTTTTAGGGGCATTCAACGATGAAACAAAAGAAACAGCACGTAAACAATCTGGTTCCTTTTATACCCCACGTGAAATCGTAAGTTATATGGTAAATGAATCCTTGGTCGCTTATATGATCAACACATTGCCAAATGTATCTGAAAATACGATTCGACAATTATTTGAAGAAGAAGAATTACCAATTGAACTAACAAATAATCATTCTCTTTGCGAAGAGATTGCTTCAAAGTTGAAAATTATAAAAATATTGGATCCCGCATGTGGTTCCGGAGCCTTTCCTATGGGGATTTTAAACCGAATGGTTGAGATATTAGATAAATTGGATGCTAAGGATGAAAAAACTATTTATGACCAGAAGTTACATTTGATTGAAGAGTGCATTTATGGTATAGATATTCAAACGATTGCAACTCAAATTAGTAAATTACGGTTCTTTATATCTTTGATTGTTGAGCAGGACGGTTTAGACCTTACCAAACCTGCAAATAATTATAATGTTATTACTCTTCCAAACCTCGAAACAAAGTTTGTTGCTGCAAATACATTAGTAAGCATTAAGCGAAAACCTGCACAAGGAAATCTTTTTGAAAATCCCGAAATAGAAACAACAAAGCAAGAATTACTGTCTATTAGAAGGGAGCACTTTTATGCAAAAACTGCAAACAGAAAAAAAACATTGAGAGAAAAAGATGCAGAATTGAGAGAAAAACTATCCCATTTACTTCAGGAAGATAACGAATTTGCATCTGAAGATGCCGTTCAATTTTCTAAATGGAATCCGTATGACCAGAATTCGTCCTCTCCTTTTTTCGATTCTGAATGGATGTTTGGACTGTCGAAAGAAAATGGTGGTTTAAGTTCTACAGGGAACGGTTATTTTGATATTGTAATTGGGAACCC
>RCUH01000602.1_pt1 | contig 34458 bp, 15 predicted proteins | sample 2166191 | NCBI WGS metagenome assembly RCUH01 (sample SAMN09932848, study PRJNA488358) | compost metagenome | feature: garden; material: soil; isolation source: compost soil in an enriched community after 214 h of incubation | place: Germany: Experimental Botanical Garden Goettingen | collected... | reverse complement strand
TGATTGCCTGGGTTGGTTGTACTGCCGTTGGCAATGGATATACAATTAGTTCCAGTGCTACACTATCATAACAGCCTGTAGCGTTGTTGGTCACACGTACATAGATCGTTTTACTCGTGCTGGTATAACTCAGCGGATTGGTAATCTGTGGTGTACCTGCTACGGCATCCGGATTGGTTTCATGGAACGTAACCCCAAACAGTAGTGGGTCTATTGTACCCAGTACTTCTGCTATTTTAGTAGACAGGTCAAAAGTAGCGGTACCATCAGTATCACTGGTGCCATTATCACACAGTCCATATGGAGTTGGTGTTACCGCCTCAGGTACAGGGTGAACGATAAGTTTCAGCTCTACAAGGTCATAACATTCCGTCTGGCTTGATTGAACACGGATGTATAGGGTCTGGGCATATTGCTCATTGTTATCGTAAGCTCCTGTATTGGGAATAACATGTACATTATGGGTAGCATCTTCAAAAGTCTCATGGATTGTTACATCGACATTACCCAGTGCATTTTTGATATCCTGGATTACAGGATCTAAATTAAACCTTGCAAAACCATCATTGTTAAAATCGCATTCTTCCAAAGGTGCTGGTGTAGCTGCTATCGGTGCAGGAAGAACTATTAACTCTACAGGAGTGATAATAAAACAACCTGTAGCCGCATTAGTCAGCCTTGCATAGATCGTAGCACTTGGTGAAAGGTAGGTTGGTGTAGTTTCAAAATTGGTTCCTAATTCTGCATCGGCAAGAAGTTCATAGTAGGTTACTGTATAACCTGCTGCTCCATTAGTAATAACTTCGTCCATCTCTTCAAAGATAAACTCTCCTTCGCCAGGTACTTCTTCACAAGCATAGAATGGTCCTAGGTCAGGATTCACTACCGGAAGTGGGTTGACAATAAGGTGGAATGAGCTGATGCTTGCGCAACCAAAATTCGTTTCTACTCGCACCCAAATTTCCTGATCATTAGGCGTAGTATTAGTAAAGGCATTAGGTGTAGGGATTGCTTCTGTACCTGCCTGAGCTGCCGGTAAGCTGGTATAATAGCTCACAATTAGTGAAGCATCATTACCTGTTGCCTGAGCATCTTTAGTAGTAAGATCAAATTCTTCTAAGCCATCAGGTGAATTATTTACATCACAAAGTGGATAGTTAGTCATTACAGGAATAGCCGGTCTTGGTTCGACTACCAATTGGATAGGCATTACTGTACGGCAATTTGTTGTTGTTCCTGTTTGTATTACACTTGCGTATATTGTAGATACAGAAGCATAGTAATTAGCCGGTGTAACTATCGGTGTACTACCTGCTGCAGCTGCTTCCGGTGTATTGTGATACGTTATTGTTAATCCTGTCTGGCCGTTTAAGATCTCGGTTCCTGCAAGGTTTAGATTAAAAAATCCAAAACCATCAAAGTTATCGGCACACACTATTAACGGGTTGGCTGGTGAAACTATAGGAGCAGTTTCGGCGGAATTTATCGTAATATCGGGTGTTATAGAGAAACACCCTTCTGTATTTTTTACAGTAATGTTATATGTTCCTGCTGCCAAATCGATAAATGAAGGATCATCTTGAAAATTCATTCCGTCAATGCTATAAGTATACTCAGCACCTATGGGAGAATTAACAGTTATTTTTCCAGTAGGAGTAGAACAAATAGGCTGTGAAATAATAACATTGGCTACAGCAGGTGTTCCTATAGGAGGATTAATAATAATATTTGGGGTAATTGAAATGCATCCTACAGTATTTTTAACTGTAACATTATAAGTACCTGCCATAAGATTTAGAAAGGAAGTTCCTATCTGAAAGTTTGTTCCATCAATGCTATATGAATATTCAATACCTAATGGTGAGTTTACTGTTATACTTCCGGTTGGAGTTGCACATGTTGGTTGTGAAATTGTAACATCGGCTAAAGCAGGTACAACAGGAGCAGAATCGATTATAATATCGGTAGTAACAGAAGTACATCCGGCATTACTTTTTACAGTTATGTTATAAATACCTGATGGTAAATTAAGAAAAGAAGTTCCTGTCTGAAAATTTATTCCATCAATACTATATGTTAGGTCGGTTCCTGTTGGTGTATTTACAGTAATAGATCCTGTAGTAGTAAAGCATGTAGGTTGAGTAATTGTAATATCAGCAATTGCCGGAGTGCTTGGAACAGCATTAATAGTAATGGTCGGAGTTACCGAAGTACATCCTTCTGTATTTTTTACAGTTATTGTATAGGCCCCTGGATTAAGATTATTAAAAGCTGTACCGTTTTGAAAGTTTGTTCCATCAATACTGTATTCTAGACCTAATGGTGAGTTTACTGTTATGCTTCCTGTTGCAATTGTACAAGTGGGTTGTGTAACTGTTACATCGGCGATTGCAGGTAGAAGAGGGGTAGCATCTATAGTAATTGTAGGTGTAACAGAAGTACATCCGGCACTATTTTTTACTGTAATAGTATAAGTTCCGGGAGCCAGATTAGGAAAAGAAGTTCCTGTCTGAAAATTTATTCCATCAATACTATAAGTAATACCTGCACCTGTTGGAGAATTTACAACTATTGTACCTGTAAGCATAGCACACGATGGTTGTGTAATAGTAACATCTGCAATAGCAGGAGCATTAGGAACAGGATTAATAATAATTGGAGAGGTGGTGGAAATACACCCAATGGTATTTTTTACTGTAACGGTATATGTACCTGGAACAACATTTGTAAAAGTTGGACTGTTTTGAAAATTCGTACCGTCAATGCTGTATGTTAGATCTGTATCTATTGGAGAATTTATCGTAATAGTTGCTATAGGGGAGGTACAAGTTGGCTGTATTACTGTAACATCTGCCACTGCTGGCATAGGTGAAACAATAAGCTGTACTGTATTTGAGATTAATTTACACGAAGCAGAAGTTATCTCGCAGTAATATTGAGAATTATTAAAGCTTAATGGAATTTGATTTATAGTTAATGTATTTGTATTTGCTCCTGAATAATTAGAATTATTAATAACATTAACCCATACGCCTGAATTATTAAGAACTTTCCATTGATAAGTAAATCCGGCAGGAGTATTTACAGATGTTGAAAAAGTAGTTGAAGTATTTTCGCAAACAGTTTTAGATACCGGATGAGTTATAACAGGAATTACTGAAGGTGTAACAGTATGGATCCCTAAATTTTGACAATAGGTATTTGGAACCGTATTATTATGGGCAGTATTATTCCAGTCATTTATGTTATAGGTTGCAGCGGGAGTAACAGCATTAGGTTTTCTTATAAGAGTAAATCCCGGCCCTGTAAAAGGAACATGTACAACATCGATTAGTACACCATTTTTTAGTAGTTCAAATTTATCGTTACCATTAAAACCGTTTCCTATTGTAGTTACAAAAGGTGGAGTAACACAAATACTTTGATTCGGACTTGTTCCTCCTATTAAATATGTCATTCCAGGATCAATAGTACCAGTTAACGCTAAAATATATCCGGGAGAAGGTGAGGTGTCTGATATGTTTCCATATCGCTGTAATACATACCCAGCTAAATTAATTGTTGAATTTGTTGGATTATACAATTCGATCATACCCCCACTTCCGGCTTTTTGGTCGTATAGTTCAGAAATAAATATGTCTGTTCCATTACCCGTACATTCCGAACTTAACTGAGTAAAAGAACCAGAGGATAAACCTTCGCATCCAGATGCAGTAACGGAAATAATACCTGATGTTGTTCCTGCGGGTACAATTGCCTGTAGGGAAGTATCAGAAATTATAGTGAATGCAGTAGCTTCTATACCATTAAATTTTACTGATGTAGTATTTGTAAAACCGCTTCCCGTTATGGTTACTATTGTATTTGTAGGAGCAGTTGCCGGAGAAAATGATGTGATTACAGCACCATTACAGTTAGAGATTACAGTACCATTTAGTGTGAAATCATCCAGCCTGAAATTCCCGCCAGTTGCTCCACTCAGTTCTATGGTTACGTTAACCGTTCCTGTTAATCCTGTAATAGGAGTGCTAACATTTGTAACACCTATTGAAGCACCCGATGTAGGAGTGCTTCCGTTTCCTACAGGAATGCCATTAATTGATAATGCCCAGTTTTGAGGTCCGGAATTACTTCTTTGTCTCCAGAGATTAAAAGAAGTAATATCTGCCTCATAACTATTGGCAATATCGAAAGTAAGATTTATTGTAAAGGTTCCCGGGCCTGTAATTAAAGTAATGGCTTGTCCGGTTGCTCCGGTATTACTTGTCCATGAATTAGCACTATTGGTCCATGAAGAGCCTGATAAATGCGAATTGAGCATGGTAGGAGTAGTGACGTAAGGGTACGTAGTTATAGGTGTAGTACCAAAGTCATGTTGGTATATTTGTGCTTTAACACCGCAAGCGATTAACAGTATGAAAAAAAACTGTAAAAAAGCAAAAAACTTACTTTTATTATATGTGTTTGGCATCCCCTTTTTTTAATGCCGAAATTACAGGGATTTAAAGTTTTGGGTATTTTGAAATAGTTATATTAAGGTGATTTGAAAATCATTTAATTGTAAAGTATGTTAATTAATAAAGCCGCTTTTAGCGGCTTTATTAATTAAAAAGAGAATGAATTATTTATCCTGTCGGTTAATATAAACCCATCCTGTTTGTGAGCTTTCTCCTGCAATTTCTATTGCATAATAATAGGTTCCGGTTGGAAGCTCGTCATCATTGTTGGTTTGGCCATGCCATTCGTTCTTGTAATTATTTTGTGTATAAACTTCTTTTCCATATCTATTAAAAATGACCAGTTTTGTAACGTTAAGGCCAGTTAAGTTAAAGCTGTCATTCATACCATCATTATTTGGTGAAATACCTTTAGGAATATTACAGAAATAACTATCGACACTAAATTGAGCAATATTTTCGCATCCTCCTTTTGTGGTTACTGTTACTGTAAACACAAGTGGGAAGTCAGTAACTTCAATATTATTTATGGTAATATATTGTGTTACATCAAATGTGTTTTCGTCGTTTCCAACAATGCTTCCTTGTTCGTTTTTCCATTTGTAAGATGATGTTGAAATATCGAAAGAATCGTTAAGAGGTAATCCTTCTAAAATGTAGTTTTTACCGAAAGAAGTATCTCTACACTCTTGAAGCGTTGTGATTAAGGGAAGTGTAGCTCCGGCATTAATTCTGATATTTGGAGTTACGGAAGTACATCCTTCTGCATTTTTCACAATTATGTTGTAGGTTCCCGGATTCAGATTATTAAATGTAAGAGTGCTTACAAAGTTAGTTCCATCAATGCTATAGGTTAATCCCTCACCAGTAGGTGTGTTTACTGTTATGCTTCCGGTTGGAGTAGTGCATGTAGGCTGAATCGTTGTAATATCAGCTACTGCCGGAGCTCCCGGAACAGAGTTAATAGTAATGTTTGGAGTTACCGAAGTACAACCATCAGCATTTTTCACTGTTATGGTATACGTCCCCGGATTCAGGCTATTAAATGTAAGAGTATTTACAAAGTTAGTTCCGTCAATACTATAAGTTAGTTCTGCACCAGTTGGCGAGTTTACTGTTATGCTTCCTGTTGGAGTAGTACATGTAGGTTGTGTAGTTGTAACATCGGCAATTGTCGGAGCTCCCGGAACCGGGTTAATAGTAATGTTAGGAGTTACCGATATACATCCATCAGCATTCTTCACTGTTATGGTATACGTTCCCGGATTCAGGCTATTAAATGTAAGAGTATTTACAAAGTTAGTTCCGTCAATACTATAGGTTAGTCCTGTACCAATAGGAGTGTTTACGGTAATGCTTCCTGTTGAAGTAGTACATGTAGGCTGAATAGTTGTAACATCAGCTAATGCTGGAGTACCTGGAACAGGATTAATAGTAATAGTTGGAGTTACCGATGTACAGCCATCGGCATTCTTCACAGTTATGGTATACGTTCCCGGATTTAGGTTGTTAAAAGCAAGAGTGTTTACAAAGTTAGTTCCGTCAATGCTATAGGTTAGTCCTGTGCCAGTAGGAGTGTTTACAGTAATGCTTCCTGTTGAAGTAGTGCATGTAGGTTGGGTGGTTGTGACATCTGCTACTGCCGGAGCTCCCGGAACAGAGTTAATAGTAATGTTTGGAGTTACCGAAGTACAACCATCAGCATTTTTCACTGTTATGGTATACGTCCCCGGATTCAGGCTATTAAATGTAAGAGTGTTTACAAAGTTAGTTCCATCAATACTATAAGTTAGTCCTGCACCAGTTGGCGAGTTTACTGTTATATTTCCTGTTGGAGTAATACAAGTAGGCTGAATAGTTGTAACATCAGCTAGAGCTGGGGTCCCCGGAACAGGGTTAATCGTAATGTTAGGGGTTACCGATATACATCCATCAGCATTTTTCACAGTTATGGTATAGGTTCCCGGATTTAGGTTATTGAAAGCAACTGTGTTTACAAAGTTAGTTCCATCAATGCTATAGGTTAGTCCCTCACCAGTAGGTGTGTTTACTGTTATACTTCCTGTTGGAGTAGTGCATGTAGGTTGTGTAGTTGTAACATCGGCTACTGCAGGAGCTCCCGGAACAGGGTTAATAGTAATGTTTGGAGTTACCGATGTACAGCTATCGGCATTTTTTACAGTTATGGTATAGGTTCCCGGATTCAGGTTATTGAAAGCAAGAGTATTTACAAAGTTAGTTCCGTCAATACTATAAGTTAGTCCTGTACCAATAGGAGTGTTTACGGTAATGCTTCCTGTTGAAGTAGTACATGTAGGCTGAATAGTTGTAACATCGGCAATTGCCGGAATACCCGGAACAGGGTTAATAGTAATGTTTGGAGTTACCGAAGTACATCCATCAGCATTTTTTACAGTTATGGTATAGATTCCTGGATTCAGGCTGTTAAATGCAAGAGTGTTTACAAAATTAGTTCCATCAATACTATAAGTTAGCCCTGTACCAGTAGGTGAGTTTACTGTTATGCTTCCCGTTGGAGTAGTACAAGTAGGTTGAATAGTTGTAATATCGGCTACTAAAGGTAATGGTAAAACAACAAGCTGTGCAGTATTACTTATAAGCGTACATGCACCTGACACTATTTCGCAATAATACTGATTGTTATTAAAGGAGATAAGAGTTGGATTAATTGTGAGTGTACTTGTAGTGGCTCCTGAATAATTAGCATTATTTACAACATTTACCCAGTTTCCTAAAGCATTAAGCATTTTCCATTGATAAGTAAAACCCGTTGGAGTATCAAGAGTTACAGTAAAAGTAGTTTGTTTATTTTCGCATGTATTTTTGCTTATAGGTTGTGCAGTTATTATTGCTGTAGGTGTAGATGGTATTGTAGGCGTTGCAGTATGATTACCTAAGTCTGCACAATTTTGTGCTGTGAAAGTCCAATCATTATTGTTGTAAGTTGTTGTAGGAGCAATTGCATCAGGATTTCTTATAACTGAGTATCCTGTATTATTAGGAGCTCTTGAAATGTCAATTACAGTATTATTCTTTACTAATTTAAATTCATCACTAGCATTAATACCTGTTCCCATATTGGCATTAGTTACTACGCTACATCCCATAGCACCTGTACCATAACTTAAAACTAAATAAGTCATTTCCGGACCGATTGATCCGGGTAAAGTTAATTCGTAACTAGGAGTGGGTGCACCTACATCACCATATCTTTGAAGGACATATTCTCCATTAAATGTAATAGTATTATTTGTAGGATTGTAAAGTTCTATTACACCATAACTTCCGGGTACATGATCATACAATTCAGAAATATATAAATCGGTAGGAGTAGCTGTAGGAGAACAGTCAGATTTTGTTATAGTAAATGTAGACGATATTCCTGCACAATTATCAGTAAGGATAGTAATTGGCCCTGTTGTTGTGGTTACAGGAACCATTGCTTTTATAGTAGTGTCCGATTCTACGGTAAAACTAGTAGCTTCGATTCCATTAAATTTTACAGATGATGTTCCTGTACCGGTAAGGAAATCATTACCAGTAATAGTTACCATTGTATTTGCTGGCCCGGATGAAGGTAGGATGGTGTTAATGGTAGGGGAGATACAAGAACTCGTTATACTGCCATTAAGCGTAAAATCATCTACCCTAAAAGTTCCAACTCCCGAAGCACCACTAAGTGATATTACGACATTTACTGTTCCGCTAAGCCCAATTACAGGATTAGCAACAGGCGTTATTCCGGTAGATGTTCCTGTCATTGGTATTCCGCCGTTACCAACAGTTATTCCATTAATAGCCATCGACCAGTTTTGGGCTCCAGAATTGCTTCGTTGTCTCCAAAATGAAAACGTATCAATGTTAAGTTGTTTGCCGGCTGCAACAGTAAATGTAAGGGTAACCGATGCTGCTCCTGATGAATCTGCCAATCCCAAAGCCTGCCCTACAGCCCCAAGATAGCTAACCCAGCTTCCGGTATTGTTTGTCCATGAGGATCCCGAAAGATCAGGATGTATTAAACCAGGGGGTGTAGTATAAGGATAACTGTTAATGGCTGTTGTGCCAAAATTATGTTGGTATATCTGGGCAGTTATACTGCTCCCTGATAAAAAAATGTACAATACTATAAGGTGTATTGAATACTTAAATGACTTCTTTTTTTTACGCATCATGTTTGAATTAACTGATAGTTTTTTAATCAATTGCTAAATCTGCGCAAGCTACTTTTAATTGAAAGAAAGGAAATTATTTAAACCTTACTAAAAAGTTATTATAATTCAATTTAAACGTTATGAGAATATTATAAAAAAACTCCGACAGAAAACTGCCGGAGTTAAAAGTTGAGTGTAACTGCTTACTTAGTTCACAATAATCTTTTTGTTGGAAATAGTAGTACCTGATTTTATTACAACCATGTAAATTCCTTTTCCTGCGTTTTCAAGGTTTATAACTTCATTGTCTGAAACCTCTTTGTTGAATATTTGTTTTCCTAGTGCATCATACACAGAAACAGTTGCACTTTCAGTAGCAAGATCTAATTGAAACTGTCCGTTATTTGGGTTTGGATAAAGTGTTATTTCTGATGTTTCCATAGCATTAGGAGCATCTAAAGAAAGCACTGTCCTGTCTCCACTTCCAGCGTTACAGCTCCATACAATATCATCAATAATTGTTCTGTTACCACTATTTCTGATTTCTATAGTTGCATCAGCAGTTACATTTATAGCTTGTGAAAAAGCAGTTGCAGTATCTAATGAAACTGTAATGTCTGTACCGTATTGTATACCATTAACAAATACTTTTAAAATAGAGTTTCCAGTAAATACTCTTTTATAGTTAAAAGAAAGTGTACCGATACCTCCTGATATTAAAGATGTATTTTTTACGCTACCTGTTCTTAAAGCAATTGCTTTTCCTGTAAGCGTTTGGTCATTTCTTGCATCGGTAGCAGTCCATGTAATACTATTATCTCCAGTCCAGTTTTTAGTTCCATAAGCGGTTGAACTTGTTCCAATATTTGTAAAAGTTTCTCCACCTTCAACACAAGGAGCTACTGTTAAAGCATTCGCTGATAAAAGAACGTCACATACTGCTTCGTCAGCATCATCACTTTCGATTGTTAATACAGCAGATTTAATTCCGGTTGTAGTACTGTTAAATAACACAACAACATCTTGTGTTCCTAAAGAACCTATTACAATTGGTGCTGTAGGCGATACAATTGTATAATTATCCGTATCATCAACTGAAATGTTACTGATATTTAAATCTTGTGCACCACCATTCTTAATAGTAAAGGTAGCTTCACCATCAGTATTTATTATAACATCTCCAAAATCAATTGTAGAAGTTCCACAATTCATAGCAACTAAATTACTATCCAACAATTGTATTTCTGGTCTGTTTGGAGTTTCATAGCAATCCCAAACTATATCATCAATAATAGTTCTGTTACCACTATTTTGTATCTCTACGGTAACTGCACCGGCTAAGTCAATAACTTGTGAATATACAGCAGTACTATCAGACGAAACAGTAATGTTTCCTCCACGTTGTACTCCATTTACAAGTACTTTTAAAGTAGAATTTCCTGTAAATACTCTTTTGTAATTAAAAGATAATGTACCAATACCACCAGATACAGGAACAGTATTTTTTACGCTTCCTGTTCTTAAAGTAATCGCGATATTAGTAAGGTTTTGGTCAGATCTTGCATCTGTAGCAGTCCAAACTACACCATTATCTCCCGTCCATGTTTTTGTAGCATAAGTACTTGATATAGCACCAATATTAGAGAAAGATTCTGCACCACCAATACATGGAGCAACAGGAGTAGAGAATGAGTTTTGTATAGAAGTTCCTGTGAAATATAATGGACCTCCTGTACAGCTGGTTGAATTGTAAGGGAAAAGGTAAATGAAATAATCAGTACTTTCGTTAAGACCTGTAACATTAAAGTTTGTCAAATTACCATTATATACTACTTTTCCACCACCTATACTATCACCAACAGCGTAGTTTACAGCATCTGATGGAGATGCAGATAATGAACTTGAAGTAGATAATATAGCAATAGCAGCATCGGCAATACTATAGTTAGCTACCGCGTGTACAGAAGATGCAGTAATAGTATCAACATTTATTGTAGCGTTAGCAATAACCGGAGCTACACATGGCTCTAATCCAACTGTTGAATAACAAGTCCATGTAATATCATCAATAATTGTTCTGTAACCGCCACTATTTCTAATTTCTAAGTTAACGTTTCCTTCTACATTAATAACCTGAGAAAAAACAGTAGTTGTAGTTGCAGATACAATAATATCGCTACCATATTGTACACCGTTAACAAATACTTTTAAAGTTGAGTTACCAGTAAATACCCTTTGATAGTTAAATGTAAGTGTACCAATACCACCCGTAATAGCAACGGTGTTTTTTAGAGTACTTGTTCTTAGTCCAATAGCATTTCCTGTAAGGTCAAGATCAGTTCTTGCATCTGTAGCGCTCCATGCTACACCGTTGTCTCCTGTCCATGTTCTGGTAGTGTAATTACTTTCGCTGCTTCCCAAGTCAGAAAAAGTCTCAGATCCACCTCCTGTACAATCAAAAAAATTCCATTCTGGCGAAAAAGTTGCCGGACTAAAAATGCTTGTCCAGCTGTTTGCTGCATTCATGGTATTTCCTAAAGAAAACACCACTAAAGCAAAAGCTAAAAAAAATCGTTTTGTAGACATAATAATAAAATTTAAAGTTGGTTAAATAGTTGTTATAAAGGATATTATACCTGCAGGGTTATCGCCTTAACAACTCAAAATTAATTTTAATACTTTCGTTTCTAACGATTTATAAGCTAAGATTTTATTAAGTAAAAGTTACTAATAATCTAATATTTAATAGGTTATGTGTATAAATAGGTGAGAGATGGTAAATTTATTTAATTATTAAATATCTATATCGCAACAAGGTAAAATTGAGCATAATACAAAAGGACAATTTATATGAATTGTCCTTTTGTATTAATGATCTAAATATGGAATGATTTAAAATGCTCTTTGGAAAACAAGAGTAAAACAACTTCCTTCACCGGCACTACTCGTTACGAGTATTGTTCCGCCTTGTGCTTCCATAAATTCTTTACTAATAGCAAGGCCTAGGCCTGTTCCTTCTTTTTGAGTACCAGGCACCCTGAAGTATTTATCAAAAACGCGGGTTAGGTAGTTTTCCGGAATTCCTTGTCCGGAATCCTTTACACTTATTTCAATTGTATTTTCGCGTTGTATGGCGGTTATATATATAGTAGAGTTCTCATAAGAATACCGGATAGCATTCGAAATCAGGTTGGATATAACCCATTGGGTTTTTTCTTCATCGGCTAAAATATCAGGAAAACTAATAGGAACAGCGGTTTCAAGTTTTATGTTTTTAGATGAAGCTTGTGTTTTATTACTTTCTACAGTTTCGGTTATTAAAGTGCTTACATCACAAGAGGTAACATTAATACTTGTTTTACCTGTTTCTACCTGAGTAATATTAAGGAGTTCTCCTGTAGTTCTTAAAAGCCTGTTTGCATCGTCTTTTATACTTTCTACCAAGTTCTTTTGTTCATCATTAAGTTTTCCGGTTTGTTCGTTTTCTAATAGCTGAAGGCTCATTTTCATTGCAGCAATTGGCGTTTTAAATTCATGGGAAACTGTTGCAATAAAATTAGTCTTGGCAGCATCAAGCTCTTTATAAGCTGTAATATTTCTTAAAATAATAACCGAGCCAATTTTCTTTTTGTCTGTTTCTCCTGTGGGAACTATGGAAATAGAAATAATATCCTTTTCAAAATAACTTTCTCTGCCATCAGCATAAATTTTCAACGGCTGTTCTTTTTCTGTAGTATCAGGTGGTGTAACCACATCTTTGGCGAGGTTGCGTATAAGGTCGTTTGTAAGTGCTGCTTCATGTGCCGTTTTACCTATTAGGTCTAAGGACTTCATGCCTGTTATTTTAAGAGCTTCATCATTTGCAAAAAGCACTTTATAATTTTCGTCCAGTCCTATAACAGGATCATGCATATTATTAATAAGTGTGTCGATTCGTTTTTTCTCTATCATAACTTTAGAGAGGTCACTGGCACTATATTCCTGTAATTTTTCCGCCATGGTATTAAATGATTTGGCCAAAGTACTAAACTCATCATGTCCTTTAAAATATACCCGTTGCGAATAGTTTTTGGCAGCAATCTGGCGGATACTATCGGTAAGGCTTTTTATAGGATTAGCTATGTAACCAGGTAGGTTGACTATAAGTACAAACCCAAGAATAAAACAAAAAGAACTGGTAAGGGACATCCATAAAATAGAATCGTCTGCAGTTAGTTCTGCAGTGTTACTTTTTCGCTTAATGGAATCCATATTAAGTTTCATAATACCGTTCAGATCACCACGCAGTTTTTCAAGCAATAAAGCATTTTCAGGATCTTTTTGCAATGCTTCAAAATGTTCCGAAAGATCATCTGTTAATTCATCTTCACCTACTTCTGTAATATTTTTTTTTTGTTTTTCCAGATAGGATTTAAACTTTTCAAGAGATACTTTATCGGTCTGATTGTTATCCAATATCTTATACATATTACGGGAATGCTCCAATGAAAGATAATTGTCTACAAGAATATTTTTTGTATCGTCGGCAAGCACATTTACCTGTCGGATTCCTAATGCCGAAAGTATCGTTATCATTATAAATAATACACCTACTGCCAGTATAAGTTTTGTTTTTATTTTCATGGTTATGACAGAATGATTAAGTCAATATCACTCGAAGATAATTTATTTAATAGCTCGTTGAAAATGTTTGTAGATAAAATAACTTTAACCAGTGTGAGTCGTGGTTTCCCAATGCATACAGTGGTTGCTTTTAAGGTTTCGGCCTGTTGCGTAATGGCTCTGGCCACGCTGGTGCTTTCTACTTTAATAACTTCTGCACCCAACTCTGTTGCAAGCTTAAAATTATTAATAAGATGACGTTGTTTGTCCAACGGAATTTTATCGCTGCTTTCTTTTGGAGTTTGTACATACAGTACAAACCATTTGCTATGATAATAGTTAGCAAGCCGGGCTGTTTTTCGAATCACCGTTTTTGCTGTTTTAGGATTACTGCTTATACAGGCAATAAAACGCTCGTGCTTAAAATTATTATTACCGGTAACTTCATTTTCTACTTTGCGTTCAACCTGGCTGGCTACTTCTTTAAGGGCGAGTTCCCTAAGCTGTAATATATGATCTGATTTAAAAAAATTCTTAAGAGCAGATTGTATTTTGTCCTCAGTATAAATTTTTCCTTCTTTAAGTCTTATGATAAGTTCATCGGCAGTAAGGTCGATATTTACAACTTCGTCGGCAGCTTTAAGCACACTATCCGGAATACGCTCTTTTACTTCAATACTTGTAATTTCTTTTACATTATCATTAAGGCTTTCTATGTGCTGAATGTTAACTGCACTGATAACATTAATGCCGGCATCAAGGATTTCCATAACATCCTGCCAGCGTTTTTCATTTTTACTTCCTTCTATATTGGTATGGGCCAGTTCATCTACAATTACTACTTCGGGACGAAGGTTAATTATGGCCTGCAAGTCCATTTCTTCAAGATGTTTTCCCTTATAAAAGAGAGATCTTTTGGGTACAATGGGTAATCCATCTAAAAGCTCATGTGTTTCTTTACGGTTGTGTGTTTCTATGAAGCCTATTTTTACATCGATACCGTTACGCAAAAGCGAATGTGCTTCCTGTAGCATACGAAAAGTTTTGCCTACACCGGCACTCATGCCGATGTAGACTTTAAACTTGCCTCTTCTTGATTTCTTGATGAGATCAAGAAAGTGTTTAGCATTATTATCTCTTTCGCTGTTCATTAAAATGAAATTGCAAGTGATGTAGTTATAAATATATTATTATCTACTGCTTCAGCATTTCTGGTAAAAATATCATCTTTGCTGTTTAGGCACCTTCCTTCAATTCTCCATAGTACATTATCATGAATACTGTAATCCAAATTTAGTGAATATCCGAAGGTCTTAAATCCGTTAGGCGTTTCGGTAGCGATTATAACGCCCTTTTCGTCGGCATAATACTCGCCACGGGCAGTAACAGATAGTTTATCAGTAATCTTATATTTGGCAATTACAATAGGAGTGTACCAGCAGTTGTAGCTTTTGCTCTCTTTTACCTTTTGTTCCGCACCAATATCAAAACCTGCAATTATCCCTAAACTTTGTGAAACCTGAAACTGTCCGTATAGGTTATGAAAGTAACGCATGCGTTTATCAGCATCCGGTTTATCATTCCCAATGAAAGAACTACTGTTCAGAGTTATCTTGTCGTTAGGCTTGTATGTTAGCTGATGACCAAAAGCCAGGGTTTTGTTACCATCAACTCTTTGTATGCGCTGCCACCCGTTAAGAACTAAGGCGCTTACAAACCATTTTCCATTATCGGTTGTGTATGATATTTTAGCACCGCTTTCATAATAAGGAGAGTTATCTGCAAGAATACTTCTGGTAAGAGTCCAGCAGTCTTTAGATATAGCACTCTCAAAACCAATATGCGATGCGAATATACCGGCATCTACCCAAAGGTTTTTGGTCTTTGATATTTTTACCCCGGCATTAGCTTCATAAATATTTTTTAATACTCCTTCTTCGGCTGAAAGATTAGCGTTACTGTAAGAACCGGTCATTAAAGCAAGATTTCCTCTAACCATACCATTATCATAATTCGCCTTAATAAAACCAAGATTTAATGCTACTTCGTTATGACGGTTGTGTGAGTATATAAAACCCGGGCGTGTATTGTTTTCCGGTGTATTGAAATCGTATGTATAATAGGCTTCTACATAACCGCTTATTTTTAATGGAGATACAAGCTCTTGTTTAGTGTTTTTTAAAGTATCATCCTGGGCTTCCATAGCGAAGAATCCCATACATAATAAGCCGGTTAATTTAATTTTTGAGTTCATTATTTAAGTTTATTAAGTGCAATATTCAGTTTTAATACATTTATTTTTTGAGGCCCAAATAGTCCTAACAGTGGTTTTTCGGTTTGCTCCTCAATAAGAGCATTTAATTTTGATGCTTCGATTCCCCTGGCTTTTGCAATACGTTTTATTTGCAGTTTTGCAGAAAGTATAGAGATATGAGGATCAAGTCCGCTACCACTTGCAGTTACTAAATCGGCAGGAATATCTTTTTTGTCAATACCAGGATTTAGAATAAGAAAAGTGTCGATACGTTTTTGTACTTCAGCGAGATATTCGGGATTAGATGGTCCTTTATTACTCCCCCCGGAGCCGGCGGCATTGTATGCTACCGCCGATGGCCTTGAATTAAAATAACCTTCCTCTGTAAATGACTGCCCTATGTTTGCATAATAGGTTTTTCCGTTATCAGTAATAAGTTCACCTTTCCCTTGGTTAGGTGCCATTTGGGCAATGCCCAAAACAATAAGAGTATAAATTCCTGAAAAGAAGATCAGGCAGACTACAGTGAGTTTTAAAGCCTGAATAAAAGTATTTTTCATGATTTTTTATTTTAGATAAATAATGCTACAACAATGTCAATCAGTTTTATTCCTATAAAAGGTGCAATTATACCTCCAAGACCATATATAAGGAGATTGCGTCGTAATAGGGCAGAAGCTCCTATTGGTTTGTAGGCAACACCTTTTAGGGCAAGCGGAATAAGGAACGGAATTACAATAGCGTTAAAAATAACAGCCGATAAAATGGCACTTTCCGGACTATGCAATTGCATAATGTTAAGTCCTTGTAATGCAGGTATAGCTGTGATAAAGAGAGCCGGTATAATGGCAAAGTATTTAGCTACATCATTGGCAATACTAAACGTTGTGAGCGTTCCTCGAGTCATAAGTAATTGTTTACCTATCTCTACGATTTCAATTAGTTTAGTAGGATCATTATCAAGATCCACCATATTACCGGCCTCTTTTGCTGCTTGTGTTCCGCTGTTCATTGCAACGCCCACATCTGCTTGTGCAAGAGCAGGGGCGTCATTAGTACCATCGCCCATCATGGCAACTAACTTGCCCTTCATCTGCTCATCTTTTATATAATTCATTTTATCTTCGGGCTTAGCCTCGGCAATAAAATCATCTACACCGGCTTTTTCAGCTATAAACTTTGCAGTAAGAGGATTATCACCTGTAACCATTACGGTTTTAACTCCCATTTTTCTAAGCCTTTCAAAGCGTTCGCTAATACCGGGTTTAATAATGTCTTGTAATTCGATGACCCCAAGTGCCTGTTCATTTTCGCATACTACTAATGGTGTACCGCCTTTTCCGGATATTTTAGCTACTTTGTCAATAAGCATCTGTGGGAAATGGTTGCCGCTTTTTTCTACTATATTCTTAATAGCATCCGATGCACCTTTACGAATACGTCTATTTTCTATATCTACACCAGAACTTCTGGTTTCGGCAGTGAATTTTATAAAAACAGAGTTTTTTACTTCAAAAGCAGGATCTACACCGGCAAGCTCTATGATCGATTTACCTTCGGGAGTTTGGTCGGCTAATGAACTAAGTACGGCAGCTTCAATAAAACGTTTCTCGTCAACACCTTCTACTGCATAAAAGTGAGTAGCTTTACGGTTACCTATAGTTATAGTACCAGTTTTATCAAGCAGCAGTACATCTATGTCTCCGGCAGTTTCTACTGCTTTACCCGATTTTGTAATTACATTGGCACGCAAAGCCCTGTCCATACCCGCAATTCCAATAGCCGATAACAATCCTCCAATAGTAGTAGGGATAAGGCACACAAATAGAGATATGAATGCTGCTATGGTTATAGGTGCATTAGCAAAATCTGCAAAAGGTTTTAAGGTAATACACACAATAACAAATACCAGTGTAAATCCTGCAAGCAGTATGGTAAGTGCTATTTCGTTTGGTGTTTTTTGGCGTGATGCACCTTCCACAAGAGCGATCATTTTATCAAGGAAACTTTCGCCCGGTTCTGTAGTAACCTGAACCTTTATTTTGTCAGAGAGGACTTTTGTACCTCCGGTAACCGAGCTTTTATCGCCACCTGCTTCACGAATAACAGGAGCACTTTCTCCGGTAATGGCACTTTCGTCTATAGTTGCAATACCTTCTATTATTTCACCATCGGTAGGGATAATATCGCCAGCTTCACAGATAAACACATCACCTTTAACAAGTGAAGAAGAAGGTACCACGTTTATTTCATCCAGATAAATTTCACCTAAAAGGAATATTTTTTTGGCAGGAGTTTCTTCTCTTGTTTTTCTAAGACTGTCGGCCTGTGCTTTACCACGTGCTTCGGCAATGGCTTCCGCAAAATTGGCAAACAAAAGGGTAAACAATAGCACAAGAAATATTACAAGGTTGTAAGCAAAGCTTCCCTGGCTTTGTTCCCCGGTAAGTATCCACAAGCATACAAAAAACATTACTGCGGTACCTATCTCTACTGTAAACATTATAGGATTACGAAAGAGTATCTTAGGATTAAGTTTCACAAAAGACTGTTTTAATGCTTCGAGCACCAGTTCTTTTTGAAAGAGTGATTTATTTTGGGTTTTCATGTTACGTTAATTTATTAAGCAAGTGAAAAGTATTCTGCAATAGGGCCTAATGCCAGTGCAGGGAAGAATGATAGGGCTGCAATAATAAAGATCACTGCAAAAACCATAAGACCAAAAGTGGAAGTATCTGTCTTAAGCGTTCCGGCACTTTCCGGCACGTGTTTTTTACCAGCCAGTATACCAGCTATAGCCAATGGCCCAATGATAGGTAGGAATCGTGATAACAGTAATACAAAACCTGTTGTAATGTTCCACCATAGGTTGTTATCACCCAGTCCTTCAAAACCACTACCATTATTTGCAGCCGATGAGGTAAATTCATACAGTATCTCACTAAATCCATGGAATCCCGGATTGTTCAGTGTGCTGGCACCATACTCTGAAAATGCAGTTGAAAGTGCTGTGCCCGATAGTATAAGTAAAGTATGTAGTAAGGCTACTATCATAGCGATCTTCATTTCGCGGGCTTCTATCTTCTTGCCTAAAAACTCAGGTGTACGTCCTACCATAAGTCCGCTTATAAATACTGCGAGTATAATAAAGATGTAAAAGTTCAGTATTCCTACACCACAACCACCATAAAAGCAGTTTACCATCATGGCCAGTAATTGTGTCATTCCGGATAACGGCATGGCACTATCGTGCATGGAGTTTACAGATCCTGTGGATATTACTGTTGTAGCAATACTCCAGTAGCCTGAAGCGGCGGCTCCAATCCGTACTTCTTTACCTTCTGTAGCACCTCCGGATGTATCTATACCCATTTGCGTTATCGCTGGATTAGCATTCATTTCAGCTATAACAGTTGGTACTGTAAGGAGTAAAAAACCTATGGTCATTACGCCAAATATCATATAAGAGAGTTTCCTTCTTTTCAGGTAAAAACCTAATGCAAATATCATAGCAAATGGAACGATCATTTGCGCAAACATTTCTACCATATTGGTAAGGTAACTAGGGTTTTCCAGAGGGTGAGCCGAGTTGGTTCCGAAGAAACCACCACCGTTTGTACCTACGTGTTTTATCGCAACAAATGCAGCCACTGGGCCTGTAGAAACCTGAACAGAATCTCCCTGAAGAGTTGTCATATCCTGCTTTCCGTCAAATGTCATTGGTGTACCGTTAAATACAAGTACAGTTGCAACAATTAACGCTACCGGAAATAATATACGGGTACATGATTTTATGAAGTAATTGTAAAAGTTGCCAAGTTTATCTGTAGTTCTTTCTCTTAGTGCATTAAACAAAACTGCGGCAGCAGCAAGACCTATACCCGCCGAGACAAATTGCAGGAACATTAAAAAGAGCTGGCTGAGGTAGCTTACACCACTTTCTCCGGAGTAATGCTGCAGGTTGCAGTTTACCATAAACGAAATGGTGGAGTTAAAAGCCAGATCGGGCGACATATTTGGATTGTTGTCCGGATTAAGAGGTAGCCATCCCTGGCACATCAGTATCAGCATCCCTAAAAGAAACCAAACCACATTGATTAAAAGCATTGTTTTTAAATGCTGTTTCCAGTTCATTTCTTTTAGATGATCGATACCACTAAAACGATAAAACAGTTTTTCAATTGGATTAAATATAGGGTCCAAAAGCGTTTTGTCGCCGTGGTAAACTTTAGCAATATATCTCCCAAAGGGAATGGATAATAATAAGGTAATGATAAACATTGCCACAATACCCAATATTTCTGTATTCATTAGATTATAGACTTTAAGAGGTTAAAACTTTTCGGGTTTGATAAGTACATAACATATGTACACAAACACAGCTAATGCAATTATAAATAGTGCAGTCATAGGAGTTAGATTTTATCAAAATAATCGATGGATTTAAAACAGATGGCAAATAGTAAAATGCCTGTTGCGATTAAAATCAGTGTTAGTACCATAGTGTAGAAAATTAAAATTTAAACTCCCGAAGCATTAATTTGCTTTAGGTATTCTTTGCGAAGTGATACAGGAAATAAATTAGCTATGCTGCAATTGTGGAATTCCATAAAAGAGGAAACAGAATACACATACACATTACTAATTGCGTTTTTAGTTTCGGCACTGCCTGTAAGCATCATTTTTTCGGCCACGGCAAGGCATTTTTTTGCTCTTAAGATATTACCCTTAATAATTAGGGTTTTCGTTATCTCTGCAAACTTTTGCGCTTGGTTGTAAACGGTCACGACTTTGTTTTTCATTTTGATATTGAATTTTGTGTTCATACCACTTATGCCAAATAATGTACCCGTAATCGTTATGTTTGCTTAAACCGTTGATATATATAAAGATACTGTATTTTGACTGCTGTGCCAAAATAAAAAACCCTTTCAAAATGAAAGGGTAGGTATATCAAAACGGTATGTTTTATTATGAGATCTGGTATTCTTCCAGTTTGCGGTAAAGCGTTGTAAGTGCTATGTTGAGTAGTTTTGCTGTTTCTGTCTTATTACCATCGGTGTGGTTAAATACTTTACGGATGTGTATTTTTTCGGCAGATGCCAATGAAAATGCAGATAAGACTTTACTATCATTTTTTAATGACTCGGTTTCCATATACTGAATTTCAAGTGGAAGGCTGGCAGGGGTAAGGATATTACTGTTTTCTAATATCACGCTACGTTCAATTACATTTTTAAGCTCACGGATATTACCAGGCCATTGATGCATTTTTAAAAGTGATATAAATTCTGCAGATGCGCCTTGTAGTTTCTTATTTGTCTTAAGAGCAAATTGTTTTAGATAGTAAAGTGCCAGCATTTCTATATCAGAAACACGCTCACGGAGCGAAGGCAATTGTATGCTAAATACCGAAAGACGGTAATATAGATCTTGCCTAAAATGACCAGCTTCAATTTCGGTAGTAAGATTTCTGTTTGTGGCAGTAATAATCCTTACATTTACTTTGGTCACTTTACTTTCACCAACTTTAATGAATTCACCGTTTTCTATAACTCGTAATAGTTTTGCCTGAAGATCAAGTGCCATTTCGCCTACTTCATCAAGGAAGATAGTGCCGTTGTTAGCTTCTTCAAACAAACCTCTTTTATCTTTCATGGCTCCGGTAAATGCACCGGCTTTGTGGCCAAACATTTCGCTTTCCAAAAGATCATGACTAAATGCCGAACAGTTTATTGCAATAAAGTTTTTATTATTTCGGTTACTTGACTGATGAATAGCCTGTGCAAAAACCTCTTTACCGGTTCCGGTTTCTCCGGTAAGTAATACAGTTGTATCCGTTACAGCAACTTTTTTTGCTAAGTCTATAGTTTCAAGTAATGCTTTAGAATTGCCTATAATTCCGTCGAAAGAATATTTATTACCTAGTTTTTCTTCGAGTTGCTGTACCCTTTGTGATAAAGCAGCTTTTTCGAGTGCGCGGTGTATAAGAGGGATAATTTTATTGTTGTCGTCTCCTTTTATAATATAATCGAAAGCTCCATTCTTTATTGCCTGAACCCCATCAGGAATATTTCCATATGCTGTTAATAGGATCACTTCGGTATTTGGTGATTTTGCTTTTATCTGTCCTGCCATATCTACACCATTGCCATCAGGTAGTTTCACATCACATAGTACAACATCAATGTCCTGCTGATCCAGCTTTTTCAATCCTGTTTTACAGTCGCCTGCCTGTAATACTTCAAAACCTTCCAGACCAATAATGCGTGCCATTAAGGTTCTTAATTTTTCTTCGTCATCTATTATCAGGATCTTTTTCACGGCTTAAAATTTTTTACAAAGTTATTCTTTTTGCCTATCTGTTATTAATTATTGAAGTTTAGATTACTATGTGGCTAAAGTTGAGAGGAAAGCTACATGCAAATATTTATTTTTTAATTATAATTCGAAATTACTGGAATGGCAGTTAATTTTTTCATAAAAAATAACTTAATTTGTTTTTATTAATCTTTCCACTTGTTAAGAGTAAATTTATATTATGCTCATCAAATAATCAACATGATAAATCATATGTTTATAAGAGTTTTTCAAATTAAGAGAAAGCATTATTTTTTATCTTAAACTATATAGAATTCTATTTTAAATAAATTAGCAATATTTTAGTGTTTTATTAAACTACATTATATCGAAACCTAACTATAAGTACAACTTTTATGAATACAATTTAAGGTTACACATCTTTACAAATAATACTACTTACTACTATACAAAAGCTTACTACCATGAACTGCATTACAGTTTCAAAAAGATTATACATCAATTTCTTATTTCTGTTTTTTATCTTTTATACGGGATATATAAATGCCCAATCAGATAATTCTGCTGCTTTACAGGAGTGTAGAGAATTATTGGCTGAGGGTCAGGGTTTTTATCAAGCCAAGGAATTTCAAAAAGCATTGGAGAGCACTGTAAAGGCAGAAGCCCTGGCAGAGAAGAATAAATGGGATGATGAACTTTTTAGCGCTGAACATTACATTGGCCTCATTTACGAAGAGCTTTCAAACTCCGGAGAAGCACTGAATCATTTCACAAAAGCATATAAAATTGCTCTTAGAAACCCAAAATCACAAAGAAGTGTAGTCACTGTTTTAAATAATGTGGGAATATTATATCATAAGGAACAGAAGTATAAAGAAGCCTTAAACTATTACCAAAGAGCTTATGATGTAGCAGTAAAAGAAAAATTTAAAGACATTATAGCTCATTTTGCTATTAATATGGCAGCAGTGAGCAATGAAATGGGAGAATATAATAAAGCTATTGATTATTTAGAAGAGGTTAAGGATGAGCCTAAAAAAGTAGAAATGGATCAGGCCTGGAGAATATGTTATGCAGAAAGCCTTATACTATCTGGAAAAATTGAAAAGGCAAAAAAAATAGTGGATCAATTATCCTTAGAAGTCGGAGGGAAAAAGAATTACCGAAATAACATAGATGTATTCTCACTATATGCAAAAATATACAATAGATTAAATAAGTTTGATGAAGGAATTAAATATGCAAATAAAGGATTACGTTACAATAAAAATATAGGAATGCTGCATTGGAATGTTATTCTGTATGAAGAATTATCCGATTTGTATTTTAATAAGGGAGACTATAAAGTTGGTAAAAAATATGTAGACTCAATATTTATTGCAAAGGATTCTATATCTAATTTACTTAAGCTACAGTTGTATGAATCTAATAAAATAAAATTCGACGTACAGGAATATCAGAATGAATTAAAGATAAATAAGGAAAAATATGAAGCTGAAAGAATATTGTTCATTATAGGTATTGCTTTTAGTTTAATATTGTTTTATTTTATTTATAGAGGGCTTAAAAACAGGATAATTAAACAAAAGCAGGAAAAAATAATAGCCGACAACGAACAGAAAATTGTAAGCCTTGAAATGGAAGGCTTAAAAAATAATATTGCTGAGAAAAACAGAAGGCTTAGTACTAAAGCTCTTTACCTTTCGGGCCGGAATGAACTAATTGAGGAGGTAATTAATTCATTAACTAAAATACCGGAGGTAACAGAAAATAAAGAGGTTGCCAATTACATAAAAACACTTAAGGAGTATTTAAAAACCGATGCAGAGTGGGATGATTTCATCACTTACTTTGAACAGGTAAATCACGATTTTTTCAGAGCCCTTAAAACAAAGCATCCCCAACTTACTCCACAAGATATTAGGTTTCTATGCTATATTTATATGAATCTGGATATTAAAGAAATAAGTTCTATTTTTAGTATTACATCTGAAGCTGGTAGAAAACGAAAGCAAAGAATTGCGAAGAAGATGGATGTTGACATTGATGATTTGCATGAGTATATTATAAAAATTAATTAATTCCAAGGCTTTGTAAGCCACAAAATATACCTATTACACTATAAGCTTACTACTATGAATAACAGAGCTATTTTTAAGTCTTTGTATATAATTATATTATATGTTATTATAATTTTCCCCATATCTATGTCAGCCCAGCAAAAGGGGAGTGATGCTGAAGTTGTTGCGTTGATTGAAAAAGGAAATACTGCTAGAGATAAGCAAGATTACCCTGAAGCTTTGGAATATTATACTAAGGCTGAAGTATTAATAGAAAAGTCGCAATTAGATGATAAGCTTTTCTTTATAAAAAACAGTATAGGTCTTACATACGAGCGATTATCAAATTATGGCGAAGCTTTAGGATATTATCAACAGGCCCTTGATATAGCTAAAACTAATAAGTTACAATATAAGACAGCAGCAGCTTTAAATAATATTGGGGCAATATATGATAAAGAGAAAGATTTTGACACAGCTATAGAATATTATAATGAATCATATCAAATAGCGAAAACTAATAATTTTGATGAGATAAGAGCAATACTTGCTCAAAATCTGTCAAATATTTATAATAATTCAGGGAACTACAAGCAGGCAAGAAAATATTTAGATGAGGTTAAAAATATTACTGCATCTAAAAAGCAACGACAACTTTTGGAAATGAATTACGCTCAAAGCTTTGTTGTGGAAGGCAAAATTGCCGAGGCACAAAAGAGGATTGAGAAATTAATGAAAGAAATAGATGATGTAAACGATTTTGGTTGTTACGTGTGTGCAACTGAATTATTATCTGATGTTTATTTTAAACAAAATAAGCTGGACGAGTCTATAGTATATGCAAAAAAAGCATTGGCTAATGCTGATGATCTAAGTACCAGAATTAATCTTTACAGTAAAATAGCAGGTATTTACACTCAAAAAAAAGCATTTGATATTGCTTTAAAATACAAGGATTCGGTTATTTTAAATAAAGATTCATTGGCTATAGCAGTAAGTAGGGAACTTTTTGAGACCAATAAGGTAAAATTGAAAGTTCAGAATTATGAGAATGAAATAAAAATTAATAAAGAGAAATACAAGTCCGAAAGGATGTTATTTATTATAGGTATTATTTTTATTTTAACATTATCGTATTTTATTTACAGAGCTCTTAAAAACAGGATTTTAAAGCAAAAACAAGAAAAAATAATAGCAGAAAACGAGCAAAAAATTGTAGGCCTTGAAATGGAAGGCTTAAAAAATAATATTGCAGAAAAAAACAGAAAACTTAGTACAAAGGCACTTTATCTTTCTGGAAGAAATGAACTTATTGAAGATGTTATCAATTCCTTGGCTAAAATACCTGAGGTCTTCCAAAATAGAGAAGTTGCAACCTACATTAAAACACTTAAAGAATATCTTAAAACCGATGCAGAGTGGGATGATTTTATTAACTATTTTGAACAGGTTAATCATGATTTTTTTAAAGCTCTAAAAACGAAACATCCTCAGCTTACTCCGCCTGATATCCGTTTTTTATGTTATATATATATGAATCTTGATATAAAGGAGATTAGTACGATTTGCGGAATTACATCTGAAGCGGGTAGAAAAAGAAAACAGCGAATAGCAAAGAAAATGGAGGTTGATATTGACGATTTGCATGAGTACATTCTTAAGATAAGCTAGAGAATAATCCCCTTAAAATCTTATTTGTTTTTATATGTCTGTTCTGTATACGACGTTAAACATCCTATTGGTTTATACCAACTAGGATATTTTATGTTCCCAAATAATTAATTTAAAACAATTTTCAGGTTAATTAATTATTATATACCTAAGATAAAACATAAAATTCTATAGCTGTTTTTTACTCCTTCTGTACAAAAAAGCTCTTTTTTTAAATAAAATGTGTTTTTTAAGAGTTAATTATTTGTAATTAAAAATTAACTAAAAAGGCTTTAAACACTGGGAGTCCCAATTATTCCTTATGCCTGTCCCAATTATTCCTTTCCTTTTTTTGGCTAGATGGAGTAGTTTTTAAAGATTTGTTAACAGATAGTCTTGTCGAGTTTTAGAATTGCCCAGCCGATTATGGATTATCTACATAATAAATAATTAGAAGTACTTAAACTATACTATTAACCTCAACAAATATTTTATGAAAAAACTTTTACTAATACCTCTGAAGGTTGTAAAAAAAACTTGTTTGTTATCTATGATCTGTGGCTTTGCTGCAACCGTTAGTGCACAGCAAGTTTCGGAAAGTTTTGAGAGTCCTATTTTTCCTCCTCAGGAATGGACTGCAACCGCAGCAATGTATTATCCGGGTTGGAAATCAAATGCAGGTGACGCCTCCCACGGAAGTAGGGCAGCTTATATAACTAATAGGGATGGTGCCGGTCCGGATGCAAGATTAATTGCTCCAAAAGTTGAACTTTTGGCCAATGAAACTGTAGAAATAACCTTTGATTACAAGGTATTGGAAATGGAGAAGGAATTTCCAACTGATCCGGATCCGCTTCCGGCTACTTTATCTGTAACGCAAGGTAATAATACAACTAACACTGCTCAGTCTGTAATCGAGGCGATCTCTCTTCCGGGTGTATCTTCATACGCTACTAAAACAGTAACCTTTACGGCTGTACAGAGTGGTACCTATTATTTCGGATTTTATTTAATATCTCCGAATCATCAGGTATTTCGTTTCGTTTTAGATAAAGTGACTATTAATAAAGTAGGTAGTTGTTTGAAACCAACTAATATTTCTACTGCAGCATTGTCTGCTACAGGTGTAACAGTTAATTGGAATGCACAGGTAGGAATTACAAGCTGGCAGGTGCAAAGTACGCAGGGGGAGTTACCCAAAGAAGGTAATTGGAATACTGTTACAACAAATCAGGCCGTGCTTGCAAATTTAATTCAAGGAACTGCATATACTACTTACGTACGTGCTGTATGTGCAGATGGAAGTCATAGTAGTCTTTCAGATCCAATTAGTTTTACAACCACATGTGCCGATGTAGTAAATGCTCCTTATACAGTCCCTTTTACCGCAGGAAATATTCCAGGATGTTGGGAACAAAATGGCCCGACTGTGTGGAGTTTTGATACTCTGGCAGGGTACGATGCTATAAATGCAGGAGATCATTCTGTTCTGCATGGATATACTAACTATGCGTGGATGGACGCTTCTGTTAATACAAATGATAAAGTTTCTACACTTATCTCTCCAACAGTAAATATATCGGGGTTAACCAATCCGGCAGTAGAGTTTTATGTATTCAGCGAAAATACTTTTAATCAAATTTTTAATGAACTTAAAATTGAAGTGTATAATGGTACAACCTGGCAAACAGTTGCAACTTTGGCTTCAAGTTCTGGCGGGTGGAAGTTTTACAGTATTGGACTAACCGAATTAGGCATTATAAACACAACTAAGATACGCTTTACAGTAACAGGAAAAGTAGATGGTGTACGTAATGATATTTTAATAGATGATGTGGTTTTTAAAGAAAAAACAACTTGCCTACCTGCAAGTGGCATTACTATGCCTTCAGTTACAGATAATAGCGCAAAATTATCATGGACTTCTGGTAATACCGGAGGTACCTGGGATATAGCTTATGGGGTCTACAATTTTATTTTTGATGGAACAGCGAATATTACATCAACAAATATTCCTTATACTTTAGATGGTTTAGAATCTGCAACTACATATGATTACTATGTCCGTGCTAATTGTGGTAATGGAAATCTTGGTGAATGGACAGGCCCATATCGTTTTACTACAGGGTGTTCTGTAGCAGCTACACCCTATAACGAGCCATTTACTGGTATTACAGATTATCCATATGGTTTTTATGCTCCTGGTTTAATGCCATGTTGGCAAAGTGCCTCGGGAGGAGATGCTACTACCGGACCTTTAGAATATGGAACAGAAGACTGGACAGCTAGTTCATATTCTTTGTATGGACCATATACAAATTCTCAGGATGTAATTACTAATATTTATGAGCCTAATCAAACTTCATGGCTTTTGAGCCCTTGGATTGATCTTTCGCAAGGAGAACATGAAATGGTAGTAAGAATTGCTTTAACTCATCCAATATATTATTTAACCAATTTGGTTAATATGGGTAGTGATGATGCAGTTGAAATATTATATACTGTTGATGGTGCTACATGGCAATCATTAAAAAAATGGACAATAGAAGATGGACTTACATCAGGATATCATTCATTTCTTATTTCTTTAGAAAACATTACTGGCGCTAACATACAGTTTGCATTCTTTACAAATTCTGGTAATGTTAAAGATAGTCGTTATACTTTTCATGTAGATGACTTAACAATACGTCCAAAATTACCTTGTCCGGAGCCTTTAAATTTAACTGCAGACGGAATTACACATACAAGCGCAAAATTAGGTTGGGATGCTTATAACGGAATTTCTTCATGGAAAGTAGCAATAGTAGGTCAGGGAGTTCCTCCTGCAGACTGGATAACTGTTAATACAAATCCTTATAAAGCAATAGACTTATTACCAAACACTACATATGATTATTATGTTAAGTCTAATTGTTTAGGGGTTGATGATAATATAGTATCGGGTCCATTTACATTTACTACACGTTGTGAGCCTATTGTAGCACCTTACACAGAAACTTTTGCAGAACAAGCTTTACCGGAATGTTGGTTGGCAGCTCCAAAAAATTATGAAGACGGTTTTATTTTTATATACTATTGGAATTTTAACCTTTCTGCAAATTTTGACGCTGCTGCTGCAGGAGATCATACAGCTGATGGAGGTACAAATTATGCATGGGTAAATATGGCGAACTTAAATGACAAGGAAAAATCGACATTAAATACTCCTTTGGTAGATGTTTCTGCTTTACAAAAACCAGCTTTAAATTTCTATGCATATAGTAAGAATACTTTCGGATCGTCTGTTAATAAATTACAGATAGAAATATATACTGGTGAAGAATGGGTTTTGGCTACAACCATAACTGGTTTAACAAACAATTGGGCTCCATATACTATCGACTTGAGTAATTATACTATTACTGGTCCAATTGAGGCACGTTTTACGATTATCGTTAATACAAATGGAGGAGATCCTTCTTATAATACTATTTTAATAGATGATGTTTCTTTTATGGAAATGTCAGATTGCCCGGTTCCGTTTAATATAACTACCACCGAAATAACAGAAACTACAGCAATAGTAGAGTGGGAAATTGCAATAGAATCGGATTGGGAATTGGAATATGGACCTACTGGGTTTACTCCTGGAAATGGAACTGTAATAACGATCGAAAACGGAACACCATTTACTAACTTATCAGACCTTACTCCTGAAATGGCTTACGATGTATATGTTAAATCAATATGTGATCCAGAAGGTGAATTAGTAGGTCCTCATAAGTTTACTACAGATACTATACTGGGTAATGGTGAAATAGTAAAAAATAATGTTACTCTATATCCAAATCCTGTAAAAAGTAACCTGACGATTAAAGCAGATGATTTTATAGGCACTGTAGTAGTATATAACATATATGGACAAAAAATAACTGAACAATTATTTGATACCTACACGGCAACAATAGATTTTTCTTCTTTCAGCTCCGGTATTTACCTGGTAAAAGTAGTTAGCGGGAGCAAAGAGAAAACATTTAAAATCATAAAAGACTAGTGCGATCACTACTAAAAGAAATTACAATGAAGAAAAACTATAGCTCAATATTTTATTCTATTAGAATAGTATTATTTATCCTGTTCCCTTCTTTTTTAATAGCACAACAACATACGTTATGGCAGGGAAAAGAGGCTTACAATTGGTGTTTTGGAGAACAAAAAGGGTTGAATTTTAACACTACACCTCCAACAGAATTATCTAACATTCAGTTGAATGCATTAGAAGGATCTATCTCTATGTCAAACTCCGATGGGCAGCTCTTATTTTATGGAGCCCAAGGAAAGATTTGGAATAGAAATCATGAAGTTATGCCTAATGGAACAGGGATGTTTTTTGATGAAAGTTCTACGCAATATGGGGTAGCTGTCCCAAAACCGGGTAATGCTGATATATATTATGTATTTACTATAGGTTCTATTAACCATGGGTTAGCATATTCTGAAGTTGATATGTCATTAGAAGAAGGTTATGGGGCGGTTACCAGTAAAAATGTTCCCCTTAATGATGATGCAAAAACGGAGAAGATCACAGCTGCATACCATGCGAATGGTAAAGATATTTGGGTGGTGACTCATTTATTAGGGTCGAACAACTTTGTTGCCTATTTAGTTACAGAAAATGGGGTAGCTGCAACACCAGTAACAAGTGCAGGAGGAATTGAATATCCGGCATATGATCCTGAAGCTGGAAATATTTACCAAATATTCGATTATACTGTTGGCCAAATGAAAATTTCACCTGATGGTACTAAGTTAGCATCGGCTATAAGTGGTGCCTTTTTTGGAGAAAGTAAAGGACTAGAAGTATTTGATTTTAATACTACTACAGGTGAGGTTTCTAACCCTATTTTTATAGACGGATTTACAGGTTTTTTGTACGGAGTAGAATTTTCCCCTAATAGCAGGTATTTATATACCGGCGATCCTGTAAATGCAATTTTTTATGTGCTTTATGGAAAAGTACAACAGTATGATTTACAGGCTGGAGATGAACAGGCTATAAAAGATTCAAAAACAGTCATTGCTGATTTTACAGGTTCCATATCGAGTGTAGGAGGTATTCAATTAACTCCTGAAGGTAAAATTTATATTTATAATTTATCTAAGGGAGGTTATCATACAATTAATTACCCTAACAATCCGGGTTTATCATGTGGATTTGTAGCATCTGATGCTGTAATTGCATCTGGTAGCATAGCTTTTCCAACTTTTATACAAACCTATTTTGAGTCGGGTATTTTACACGAAGGAGAATGTACAAACCAAGAGGTTACTTTTTCAACCCTTCGTATTCCAGGTATCACTTCTATAAGTTGGAATTTTGGAGATCCTGATAGTGGAGCATCTAATATATCAAATCAACCGGTACATATTTTTAGTGCGCCGGGAACTTATACAGTAACTGCACAAATTACCAGTAATGATGCTGTTCAGACAGCGACTACAAAGGTTGTTATTATTGCAGGTGCGAACGCTGCTTTGCCAAATGCTCAGGATCTTGCTCTTTGCGATGATGGTACAGGAAAAGCTATTTTTAATTTATCTCAGTTTAATGCAGCTATTCTTGCAGGCCAAAATCCTGATACGTTTTCAGTATCTTATTTTACAAATGAAGATGATGCCAAAGCAAACGAAAATAGTATTACAACCTCGAGTGAATTTTCAACAACAGGACAAACAATTTATGCTGTTGTAACAAGTTCAGCAAGCGGATGTAGAGCTATTATCCATTTTAATCTGGTAGTAAATCCATTACCATTGGTAACAGCTCCTCAAAATCTTGAACAATGCAGTACTGTTTTTAATTTAAGAATACAAGATGCAGTTATACTGAACGGTCAAAACCTGGATACTTTTAAAGTGACTTATTATACTGATGCGAATGGTACAACAGTAATTACTCAACCGGAAAGTTTTTTATCTACAGGACAAACTGTTTTTGCATCAGTTTTAAATACTACTACTAATTGTTCTGTAATGACATCTTTTGATTTAGCTATTACACCGGCTACAATTCTTCCAGGTAATTTAATTATTGAAGGTTGTTCACCATTCGATCTAACATTAGTAGCAGGTCAATTGGAGCCAGGACTTACGCTTAGTTTTTATAAAACAGAACAAGATGCAACGAATGAAACAAATGCTATTGAAGATCCTAAAAAATATGCGATTTCTGATATCAATGCAATTGTTTATGTAGTAGCAAAAACTGCCGAAGGTTGTATAAGTTTAGGTGAATTAAAATTACAATCAGTGGGTTGTGTAATACCAAAAGGTATCTCTCCAAATGGAGATGGTATGAATGACACTTTTAACCTTTCAGCATTCGATGTTAAATATCTTGGAATTTTTAACCGTTATGGACAGGAAGTGTTCAGCCATGAAAATTATACCGATCAATGGTATGGCCAAGGTAATAATGGCGATGAATTACCAACGGGAACTTATTATTATGTTATAGAACGTACCACTGGTGAGCGTACTACCGGATGGGTATATATTAATAGAAATGCAAACTAAATAATTAGGAAAAAGCATATATCTGTTAAATTCGGATATATGCTTTCCTTATAGAAATAAGTAATATAGTGGCTAAAATAGAAAAGATATAATTTTCGAAATAAGGCTCTATAGATTTAAATTTTGTATGATGGACGACAGTATTTTATTTTATCCAATGTCAGAACTTCCCATACCGGATGAAAGTGATGCCAGTTTTAGTAAAACAGTGATAATTTATGGCGATGAGCTAAATTTTGTTGATTTAGGTTATTTTGATTTTGAAGAAGGGCAGTGGTCTCATTTTGGGAAAAACACCTTTTTATTAAAATGTTGGTGTTATATACCTACACCTTCGGAAAATATAAGACACAAGGAATGGGAAATTATTGCCCCCAAAGGGTATAAAAAATACCTTTTCTAAATATCTGGTTTCAGATAAATGAGTACAAAATAATTATTGTTTGGTTGTGAAATAAACCTACTGATAATTTTATTAAATCGTATTATTGCGCGATTTTAAATTTTTGAAGTAAAAAGAATAAATTACAATGTTAAAGAAAATAGTATACCTTCTTATATTTTTAACGACTCTTCAGACACAGGCACAAAAAGAGGCCTCAAACTGGTATTTTGGCTATAATGCCGGATTGAGTTTTAATTCTACACCACCAGTAGCTCTTACAGATGGTCAGCTAAGCCAGACTGAAGGCTGTGCTTCAATTTCAGATAGTGCTGGTAACTTGCTGTTTTATACCAATGGTATAGATATTTATAATGCCAATCATCAGTCAATGCTTAATGGTACTGGGTTATTGGGGAATGATAGTAGCAGCCAATCTGCAATAATAGTTCCTAAACCTGGTGATCCAAATAAATATTACGCATTTGCTGTAGATGCCCAGGGAGGAGCTAATGGTTTAACTTATTCTACAGTTGATATGACCCTTGACGGTGGGCTTGGAGGAGTAGTTCCGACTGAAAAAAACATCCTGTTACACACTCCTGTAGCTGAGAAATTGACAGCTGTTTATCACGAAAACCAAACAGACGTTTGGGTTATAGCGCATAGTTCGGGAGGAAATAAATTTATGGCCTATTTGGTTACGGCTTCGGGAGTAAATACAACTTCGGTAAATAGTAATAGTGTTGGAGCATCGCAGTCTAGCGGGCTTGGGGATATAGGTTATTTAAAAGCCTCACCAGATGGGACTAAACTGGCTAGCGGTGTATGTTATATTGCCGCCGGCCTGGAGCTTTTTGATTTTAATGCATCTACAGGAACTGTTAGTAATGCAAAAAAAATAAGCACTAGCGGAGTCTACGGAATAGAATTTTCACCTAATAGTAAAGTACTTTATTGTACGTTTGCAGGTATTGGAACAGGTATTGTTAAACAATATGATATATCCTTACCTGATTTGGCAAGTATACAGGCATCTGGTATTACTGTAGGGCCTGAACTTAAATATTCAGCTTTACAATTAGGTATAGATGGTAAAATATATGTTACCGAAGCCGATACAAGCTTTTTAGCAGTCATAAATAATCCTAATGGATTAGGTACAGCTTGTAATTTTGTAATGGATGCGATAAGTCTTGCAGGAAAAGAATGCAAATTAGGTCTTCCACCTTTCATTACGACTTATTTCCAATTTGAGTTAGGCTTTAAAGATTTGTGCGCAAAACAGCCCACCCAAATGGAGATCGTAACCCGTTCTACAGTTGCCACTGCAAGCTGGAACTTTGGTGATCCGGGATCGGGAGCAAACAATACCTCTACGACGATCCAGCCGAGCCATATTTATGCAGCTCCGGGTACCTATACAGTAACGGTAACCCTGACTACCGATGCAGGGTACACTATCACCCTTACCGATACAGTTACCATCATCGAAAGCCCCACAGCCAACAAACCACTGAACCTGATCACCTGCGATGTTCTGCCTAACGATGGTTTTGCGCAGTTTACCCTTTCAAACCAAACTGCTACAATCTTAGGCACCCAATTACCGGCAGATTACAGCGTAGCGTATTACGCAAGTGAAGATATGGCCAGGGCAGAGGATACCCCGCTGCCACTGACTTATACCAATACCAGCAGTCCACAAACCATTTATGCAAGGGTAACCAATACCACTACCGGCTGTTATGACCTGACGAGTTTTACACTAACAGTAAACCCGGTACCGGAACTTACCGATCCCGATGACCAACAGGCCTGTGAAGATACTCCGGGAACTGGTATTGCCCAGTTTGATTTAACCCAGTCCATCCCCCAGATTACAGGAGGCAATACAGCTTTGAGTGTAAAATTTTATAAAACCCAGGCCAATGTGATCAATAACATCCCAATCACAACGCCAACGAATTACACCAATACCACTCCGGGAGGAGAGACAGTG
>RCUH01000598.1_pt1 | contig 34521 bp, 30 predicted proteins | sample 2166191 | NCBI WGS metagenome assembly RCUH01 (sample SAMN09932848, study PRJNA488358) | compost metagenome | feature: garden; material: soil; isolation source: compost soil in an enriched community after 214 h of incubation | place: Germany: Experimental Botanical Garden Goettingen | collected... | reverse complement strand
ACCTAGAAGAATGCAGGTGAGCTCATTCTTTATTGGTGACACAGAGATTACCAACTCAGAATATAGAGAATATACCACTTGGCTTAAGTTCGTTTTCCCTTCTTCAGATCCAAGTTTCAAACATATCTACACAGGTGCTTTGCCAGATACTTTGGTATGGAACAACAAGCTTTCTCGTAATGATTATGCGGAAACTTATTTCAGATCTCCAGAGTATGATTACTATCCAGTGGTAGGTGTATCTTGGTTGCAAGCAACAAAATATTGCGACTGGTTGACGGAAAGAGCAAACGAAAGAGCCCTTATGAAACAAGGTGTGATTTCTAAAGACATCTATTCTGCTGACAAAGGTGCTACTGCAGGATCTACTTTCAATATGGACAAGTTCAAATCCAATGATGCAGAACTTGATGCTTACGTAGACAAAGAAAAACTTCAAAAAAGAAGTGGGATCAAAACTGCTAATGAGAAGATTGCAGCGGCTAATAGAAATGCAACTTCAGGAATTGTTGAAAAATTCAGACTTCCTACAGAAGTTGAATGGGAATTTGCAGCACTTGGACTTCAAAAAGAAAGAGAATACAACAATTACTTAGGTAAGAATACTCAATTAGACAAAATAAAAGGAACCAAAGGAAGAAATAGAGGTATGTATCTCGAAAACTTCAAAATGGGTAGAGGAGATTACTCTGGTGTTGCTGGTTGGAAAAATGATGGTTCACCTACAACAGCTGATGTTAAACAGTATCCTTCCAACGATCTAGGAATCTACGGAATGTACGGTAACGTTGCAGAATGGGTAGCAGACATCTACAGACCAATGATTGATGAGGAATTCAGTGATTTCAACTATTTCAGAGGTAATGTTGTTGTTCAATCTGTTAAAAATGAAGACGGAACTTACAAGAAAGTAGGTAACATGGACATCAAATATGACACTCTTGCAGATGGTCGTTTGGTTTACAGAGGATTACCTGGTGAATTTGAGAAAAAAGTAATTGAAGATAATAGAAACTACAGAGATGGTGATTATCAATCTTCACTAGATGCAGGCGGAAACGCTCCTAGCGATAGTACAGAATTCAATATGTACAACTCTGTAAAACCAACCTTCGTTGTTAACAAAGATGGAAATGTAGTTCTACAAAAAGAAAAGAAACAAGCCACTTCTCAGATCAACGATTACAGTAGAGTTGTAAAAGGAGGTTCTTGGTTAGATTCAGCTTATTGGTTGGATCCGGGACAAAGAAGATACAAAAATCAGACTAAAGGTTTTGGATGGATTGGTTTCCGTGTAGCACAAGATGCTAAGAACAGCAAAACAGCTCGTACAAAAAGATAATTAATCTAAGTACAGTCATTAATATAAAACAGCAGAATTTTCTGCTGTTTTTTGTTGTTTCCAATCATCACATTTGATTATTTTTGAATTATGAATATCATTGAATTTTATCCGATCTATCTTCAAAGCAAAAACGTTGTGATAGATAGTCGAAAAATAGAGGAAGGAAGTATTTTCTTTGCTTTCTCAGGAGATAATTACAACGCCGCGGAAAAAGCTAAAGAAGCCATTGAGAAAGGCGCTTTGGCAGTAATTGTGGAAGATGAAAACTATGCAGATCCTGATAACAATGTTTTCTATGTTCCTTCAACTTTGATATTTTTACAGCATTTATCAATATTACACCGAGATCAACTTGATATTCCAATCATCGGACTTACTGGAAGCAACGGCAAAACCACGACTAAGGAATTAATCAGCACAGTTTTGGCAAGCAAGTTCAACACACAGTTTACTTTCGGAAACCTCAATAATCATATTGGCGTTCCATTAACTTTGCTTTCTATCAGAAATGAGCACGAAATTGCGGTTATCGAAATGGGCGCAAACCATCAGAAAGAAATCGAAATGTTGTGTGAAATCGCAAAACCAAACATCGGTTATATTACCAATTTTGGAAAAGCGCATCTTGAAGGTTTTGGTGGCTACGAAGGCGTAATCAAAGGAAAATCTGAGTTGTATAATTATTTGATTAATAATAATCAAACGATTTTAGTTAATGAAAATGACGCCATTCAAAAAGAAAAGACTGATGATTATTCTTCAAAAATAACTTTCGGAATTTCCACTTCTGATTATCAATTTGAGCCAATCTTCAAAGATCATTTTGTTGGAATTAAATATAATCAAACAGAGATATTCTCCAACCTGACAGGAAAATATAACTACGATAATATCTCTGCCGCAGTCGCTTTAGGATTACATTTCAATTTGAATATCGATGAGATAAAAACTGCGATTGAAAATTATGTTCCTTCCAATATGCGTTCTCAGATTCAGAAAAAAGGAGAAAAAACTTTGGTTCTCGATACTTACAACGCAAATCCAAGCAGTATGTTGGTTTCTCTTGAGAATTTCAAAACCTTTGAAGGTAGCAAAACCATCATCATTGGCGATATGCTGGAATTGGGCGAAGAAAGTTTGCAGGAACATCAAACCATCATAGATTTTGCAAAGTCTTGTAATTTCGATGAGATCATTACCGTTGGTCCACATTTCAAATCAGTTTATTCATCGGTCAATGCGTTTCTGAATACGTCAGAATTGATTGAAAGATTGCAACTGATACCAATCAAAGAAGATAACATTTTACTCAAAGCTTCTCGAGGAATTGCCTTGGAAAAGATCATCGAGTTTCTATAAAAAACAAAAAATCCTCAATTAAGATTGAGGATTTTTACTTTTAAAATCATACAGAATTAGCTTGATATTTTGAAATGTCGAAGGTACAATTTCGCTTTCTATTTCTTCTTCATTTTTCCATCCCACCTCAGTGATTCCTTCTTCTATTTGCGGTTTCGGTGTTCCAGTTCCATTGTAAAACATTTCAAACCAGTAAGTTGTTTTCAAGACTTTGTCACCATTTCTTTCCGTGTAGATGTGATAAGTTGAGTTAATGAAATCCTTCAATTCCAAATCAAAAATCCCACATTCTTCTTCCACTTCTCTTACGGCAGCCAGCTCTTTGGATTCGCCTTTTTCAATTTTTCCTTTCGGAAGATCCCATTTTCCCAAACGGTGAATGAAGAGGATTTTATTTTCAGGATTTAAAACAATCCCACCAGCTGCTTCAATATTTCTGAAAAAACCTTTGAAATCCGCCCAAAGTTCATCAATATCATGATGATAAATATTCAAGCCTTGCGATGCTGTATTTGTAAGCAGATCTACCGCAAATTCAAAGCTATGCGTCCCATCGTAATTCAATGTTTTAGGGCTGTCTTGAGGCTCTTGGCTCAAAACTATTTTTTTTTCATTGATAAAAACTTTATACATTTGTACGACTTTTGATATTAATACAAAAATATAAAAAATGAATTTAGAAGGACGAAAAATTATAGTAAATAAATCTTCATCAGAATTGGCAGGAATGTTGAAAAATCCGGAAGATTACAAAGATCTAATGCCAGATGGTCTTCAGAAGTTTGAAACAAGCGCGGACGGATTCAAATTCGGGTTGAAGGGAATGCCAGAAATCGCTTTGAAGATTGACAACGTGTCTGATAAAGAAGTCGTTCTGAAATCTGCAAGCTCAAGCCTTGACTTTGCTTTGACTGGAAATATGAATCCTTTGAACGAAACTCAAACCGAAGTTCAGTTGTTATTTGAAGGGAAATTCAATCCGTTTATCAAAATGATGGTGGAGAAACCACTTCAAAATTTCATCAATTCTTTGACAGATAAGATTGAGCAACTTTAATTAATGACCAATCCGGACGAATGATCCGTCAAACTTCCAGTGGCTGATGACAAAACATTGTTGAGATTTAACGATCTCAAAACGCCCATAAAAGCAAAAATCAAAGCTTCTTTATATTCAATGATTTCTCTCGCGGGAACTTGGATTTCGGTTTTGGTCTTTGCTTTTATTTTTTCGATGAGATAGCTGTTGTATGTTCCTCCGCCAGTTATCAAAACATTTTTAATGTCAAATTCTTCCAAAATTTTCGCGATCTGAACTGCAGAATGTTCTGTGAAAGTCGCCAAAAGATCTTCTGATTTTTGATTTTTTATTAATGGTAAAACTTGCGCATTGATCCATTCGATTCCTAAAGATTTCGGTGCTTTTTCTTGATAGAAATTTAATTGATTCAATTCATTCAAAAGTTCATAATCGATAATTCCAGATCTCGCCAAATCGCCATTTTCGTCGTATTTTTTTCCAAGTTTCAAAGCCAAATCATTCAGAATAATGTTGACTGGACAAATATCAAATGCAATTCGTTTCCCATCTCGTTTCAAAGAAATATTGGAAAATCCACCAAGATTCAAACAAGCATCAAACTCATCAAACAACAATTCATCGCCAATCGGAACCAACGGCGCACCGTTTCCGCCAAGCAAAACATCTTGACTTCGAAAATCATAAACGACGGTTTTATTAGTTTTGATTTTAATTGCTCGTCCATCGCCAATTTGTAAAGTGAATTTATTCTTTGGCTGATGAAAAACCGTGTGTCCGTGCGAAGCAATTAAATCTAAATTGGCGATATTATTTTTAATGATAAATTCCTGCGTCTTCTCGCCGAGAAAAAATCCATAATCGGAATTGAGTTGCCATAATTTTTCGCTGGAAAAGTGGATGGCGTTTTTCAAATCGTCTTCCCATTCAGAAGAGTAGGCGATGGTTTCGCATTTCAGGATTTCGAAATTCCAATTGGAATTGTTTTTTGTGAATTTAGAATAACAAATATCCAAACCGTCAAGACTGGTTCCAGACATCAAACCGATGGCGTAAAAATTTTGATTTTCCACTTTGTAAAATTTAATTGTGAAAGGCGAATAGCCAAAAGCCATTTGCTAAAAGCCAATTACTTGCTTGTCGCAGGCAAATTGGTAGAATTGAAACTTCCGGAATTGTTGAAGAAAGTATATTCTGAGAAGTCATCTTTGGCAACCATTCCGTGCGCACCAACCAAAATATTTCCGTCTTTGTCCGAAACGAAAACCGTGTCTTTGGTGTACATCTTTTTGTTTCGTTTGTCCCAATTAATGGTTTCGGTTACGAAAGTTTGACCTTCTGTAGTGATGATTTTCACTCTGCCTTTAGCAAAATAAGAATCTCTTTTGACATTGTTTTTGGCGTAATTTGCCCAAACCTTTCCAGGAACTTTTGGATTTTTCTTATCGAAGAATTCAAGGTAAATTCCTTTTTTTCCTTCAATATAAGGTGAATCAATCAACTCATACTTTTCTAATAAAGCGGCTTTAAATTTTACTTTAACTTCGCCAGAATCTCTTTGTATAATAGTTCCGTTATGAATAATTTCGGTAGCGAAGTTAGTTTTCTTGTTATGATTGACTTTCGTAATATCTTCTTCGCAAGACTGCATAAGAAAAAACATCAGCAACAAAAATAATTGTTGTGATGTTTTTAATTTAAATATTTTGAAACAATAATCTGTCATTTGTTAGATTATCAATGTTCGGTCGATTAGTTGTAAAGTCTTTTGTTAAACCATTTGTCCGCGAAGTTGATTCCAATTCTTAAGTTGATGAAATTCTGGCGAATCAGGTTGTTGTCCAAAGTTCCTCTTTTACCAACTTCAATTCCAATGTCCATACTGTTCATACGGTTGATTTGGCTTTTTTGGAAAGGAAGCGTTACGCCGGCAGTTAGAGCCATTCTGTTGATGTTGGTTCCGTTGATTTGCAAGTTTCCTTTCTCATAGTAAGCACCATATCTGTAGATAACTCTTGAAAAGTAAGAACGGAAATCATTGAAGTTCGGCAACCACCAACCTCCAATGGAATATTTGTAAGAATCCTGATAAGCTAAAGTGCTTCCAAGATAATTGAAGTTTTCTCCTTTTTTGTAATCCAACTGGGTTCCTAAGAACCATTTTGTGTCTTTTCCGTAACCAAGACCCAATGAAGCTTCTTGCGGAAGGAATTTTTTATCGAGCGTAGTCTGCTGATCTATGATGTTTTCATAGTATTTTTCTTCACCTACCAATTTGAAATATGTACTGTTTGTATAAGTACTTCTCATATTGCCACTATTTCCTAGTGTGTATGTAGCACCAACAGTCAATTTATGATCGTTTGCTATTTTTTTCTGATAAGTGGTTCCCAAGGTAAAGTTGAAAGCCTTCACTCGATAACTCGTGGAATATCCACTAATAAGCTCTGCCGCAGGGACAAAGGTAACTTCCTCGATATCAGTTAATTTGCCGAAGTAAAAATTAGATCTCAAACCTAAGGCAAATGTAGGCGTGATTTGGTAAGACAAAGCAGCTTGAACTGTATTTACAGAACCTTCACCACGAAAATTACGAACTTCTACATTCTCGTCGTTTAATTGACTAACACTTCCAATATTGTAACTTTTAGCACTATACGGCTGGAATCCCATCCCGAATTTTACTGTTTTGGATATAGGAAAAGCAATGCTGATGTTGGAAACATAGGTAGAATGCTTTGTACTGTTGATATTATTAAAGTCAGACTTGTAATAATTATTCTCATTTGTCCCTTCAACTTTGATAGTTGTAAGCTCAAGATTGGTATTTGCTGCAGGGTTTCGGAAATTAAAACTATTGTTGAAGTCCCAAACATACGCTGTTGAGATTCCTCCCATTGCGTTGTTTTCCACTGTGTTATCATATTTTACATCCCCAATTCCATAAACACCGTACGGTGAGTTTCCAATACTTTGTGCATTAAGGAAATATCCTGCAACCAATGATGATAAAACAAAAATTCTTTTCATAAGTAGATATTGCTTGTTTTTTTAAAGGTCATTTGTATTTGCTCAACATCTATCATTGTTTATATGAACTGACTTTTTGTGCGTTTTTCCTTTAAAATTTCAATCCGCAAATATCTTAATTAATAATGAATTGCAAAAATATATTTCGGTTAAAGTTTGTTAAGGAGCGGGAAGTCAGAGGTTGGAAGCTTGAAGAGAGATATTAGCCTAGTTGAACTCATCAATTTGAGATTTAATAATACAAGAAATTAAAATGGTAATAACGTTCTGTAAATCTAAGAAAGCCACAGTGTGGCGATCTGTTAATAGAAAAATTGTCAAGTTAGGAATAAAGCTCCAGCGGAGCGACCTGTAAATCAAAATATCAAATCTGCAATCCTAAATTCTTTGAATCAAACCTTTCAATTAAAAAATTAACAAAATTAAAATCATCAATCATCAGACTTCCAACTTCCTGCTTTTTTCTATCTTTGTTGTCATGAAATGGGAACAGATTATCGGCCAATCGGCGCTCAAAAATGTGTTGCAGGAAAGCATCAACGATGCCAGAGTAGGACACGCACAACTTTTCTTGGGCGAAGAAGGCTACGGCGTTTTACCAATGGCTTTGGCGATGGCACAAGCAATTTTTGAAAAAGAAAATCCAGCATCTGCCCATAAAATCCAGAATCTGAACCACTTGGATTTACATTTCAGTTTTCCTGTTTTTACGGAGAAAAATATTTCACTCAGCAAACGATATTTCGACCAATGGCGAGAGATGATTTTGGAAAATCCGTATTCATCTTTTGATGACTGGACGAGTTTCTTAGAATCTGAAAACAAACAATTTTTCATTTCAGCAGACGAGGCCGAAGATATCGCGCAACGTTTTCTCTTGAAAAGTTTTGAAGGCGGAAGCAAAATCCTTATCGTTTGGCGAGCTGATAAAATGAATGATTCTGCGGCCAACAAAATCCTGAAGTTTTTGGAAGAACCACCAAAAAATACCTACATCATTCTTTGTGCACCAAGTGCAAATGATATTTTGCCTACCATTTTATCCAGATGTCAAATTGTAAATGTCCCAAGAATCAGTGATGAGGATATTCTACAAAGTCTTTCCAATAAAGAAACAGCGAAGGAAATTGCCTATCAATCTCAAGGTGATTGGAATCTTGCGAAGTTTTTGTCTGAAAACAGTGTTGGAACTTCAGAGTTCGAAACTTTATTTATACAATGGGTTCGGAATGCTTTTCAAGCGAAAAAGAAACCCGAAGTTCTGCGAGAAATTGTAAAATGGGCGCGACAAATCTCCGAATGGAACCGCGAAAAGCAAATGAAATTCCTCAATTATTGTATTGAGATTTTCCGTTTGGCAATGCTTCAGAATTATGGTAATGACGATTTGGTTTACAAAAAACTTTCGGAAGGTAATTTCAATTGGTCAGCATTTTCAAAGTTTATCCACGGAGCTAACATCGTTTCAATTGTTGAAGAAATCACGGACGCTTCGTATCACATTTCCCGAAATGCCAATTCCAAAATCGTTTTAACAGATATGGGAATCAAATTGACAAGATATATTCATAAAGCTTCGAGTTAATCGGAATATTATAGCATAAAAGCCTTAATCTAAAAAGAAACAACAAAATGAAATACTCTGAGACCGAAATTTTTAGATTGTTGGATTTAGCATTCATTGGAGAAATTAATGAATTTTATCCAACTGGAAATTCGGAAGATATAAAATATAATTTCTTTTTAGATTTGGAACACGGCTACTGTGAAACAGCAGGGAGCAAAATTCATTTGTATGCAGATGAACAAAATTGGGCAATTGTTTTTGAGAAAAGTGGCTATTTTAATCGTGCAGAAAGAGCAGAAATTGAACTGAATTATATTGGTAATTGTATAGAATATTCCATTGAAAGTTACCCTGAACGAAACTACATAAGCAATGCCACCAATATTATTTTAATTGATAATGATGAATTTGAAAGAATTGTAAATTCTAATCTGGATGATGGAGATAACTTCGAATTGATAGGAAAAAATATCGAAGAAATTAAAATCAAAGGAATGATGATTCCTTTCAACAATATTTATAAGGATTACGAAAAAGTCGGCATTGAATTTTCTGACGATGGGAATTTTTCAAAATTAATCAGATTTGGTGATTTGATAAGATTTCTTAATGAAACCAATCCATCTGTAATATCAGCATCTGAAGAAGATATTAAAAAACATATTCCTGACGATCTGCCTAAATTAATAACGATCGAGCATTTTCATTTCTCAAGTGCCTATGATAGGTCAAATCCTCCAAGCGAACAAGAACTTTTCCAGCTAATTGCAAAAATAGTTGTTGAGAAAAATAGTGATTATTGGAATCCATCTCAACAACCAAATAATAATTGGAAAAACTGGGAATCAGGGAATTTGTAGAATATTATAGAGTAATTATAAGTTTTAAGTCAATGATTATGTGTTTCTTATAAATTATTTATTTAAATTTATCAAATCAAATAATCAGACCATGAAAAAAGTAATTCTATTCGCTTCCGTTGCATTCGCGTGCGGTATTTTGTTTTCAAATATTTTCAATTCCATGGTGATTTCTGATGCGGCGAAGAGTGATATTCCGAATTCCATCATTGCTGCAAGAGAATATTTCAAGACTGTGAATCCTGGAGATTTCTTCAAAATATTTTCACCTGCCACTCAGGTTCTTACATTGTTGTCACTTATTTTGTTTTGGAAAACTGCAAAATCGGTTAGGATTTTTCTTGGAATTGCATTGCTGTGCTATATTTCGGGAGATATTTTCGCATTTACTTACTTTCATCCTCGAAGTGATATTATTTATCTTTCTCAACCAATTCCAGATACAGAAACGCTTACAACATTATCGTCTGAATGGAGTAGTATGAATTGGGTTCGGTCTTTTATACTTTTCGTTGGCGTTGTCTTCTCATTTTTGGCGATTGATAAAATTTATTCAATAAAGCGCAATTCTATTTAATTAATCAAGGAAAGTTCTTTCATTACTCTAAAATTCTAACAAATAAAATATCATTTCTAACCTCTAATTTTGTTAATATAAAATTAATCAAACAAATGTTTGATTGAATCCTATTTTTGATTTAACTTTGCATCGTCAAAATTTAGAAAAATGCAAACAAAGGAGGAAAATATTATGATGGTCGCAGAAAAACTATTTGCTGCCAATGGCTATAATGGAACTTCTGTGCGAGATATTGCCTCGAAAGCGAAAGTGAATGTCTCGATGATCTCCTATTATTTCGGGTCCAAAGAAAATCTGATGGAAGAGCTTTTCCGATGGAGAATGGAAGAAGGACTCAACTTTGCCAAACATATTGTCGAAAATGATGACCTGAATGAAATCGAAAAGTTGGACGCTTTTGTAGATAATTTTGTCAACCGTGTTCAGAAATTCAAAGATTTCTATTTGTTGATTCACACGCAACAAGTCATTAGTCAAAACAAAAATATTCAGAATTTTCTTAAAGATGCAAAAATCAATTACATAGAGATCAATCAGAGAATTGTAGAAAGTGGTTTAGAAAAAGGGATTTTCACCAAAAGACCTTCTTATCACCTTTTGCAATGCACCATTTCCGGAACCATTTTCAACGCGATGCACGGCATCAAAATGTACAAGGAATATCTGAAAAAGAACGATCCTGACTTTGATGAAAAACAAAACGAAAATCAGTATTTCCTAGAAGTTTCGAATCACGTGAAAATCATTATGAGAGCTTTGGTTGGCTATCAAGAACAATAAATTAGACTCAATTACAATTAAAATAATGCGAACATTGAATAAGTTTTTAACAGCTATTATTCTTGTTGGAACTTTTGGTGTCCTTTCCGCGCAGGAAAAACGAACCATCAGTCTGCAAGAAGCAGTTAAATTAGGAATCGAAAACAGCAAATATCTTAAAATAGATCAAGCTCAAATCGAAGAATCTACTGCCAATCTTTTGGCTGCGAAGAACAAGCAATTGCCGGAGCTGACGGTTTCTGGAAGTTACTTGTACTTGCCACTGGAACCAAATGTTGATCTGAAAATCCCAGGAATGGCCGGTGGCGGACCAAAAGTCAGCAATGTCCTTTACGGATCTGCAAATCTTTCGGTTCCAATCTATTCTGGAGGTAGAATCAAATACGGAATCAAATCGGCTGAATATCTCGTAGAAGCTTCCAAACTGAATGCTGAAAACGATAAAAACGCCATTGCCTACAACATTTCCCAAGCTTACAACAATTTGTTCAAAGCGAATGAAGTAGTGAAATTGTTGAAAGAAAATTTGACATCGTCCCAGAAAAGAGATGAGTCGTTCATCAAATTAGAAAACAATGGAGTGATTGCCAGAAACGATCGTTTGAAAGCGCAACTTCAAACTTCGAATATCGAATTGCAATTGATGGAAGCGGAGAACAATTATAGCATCGCAAACATCAATATGGATTTGCTTTTAGGACTTCCTGACAACACGGAAATCGAGGTTGATTCTAATTATATAGGAGAAGACGATCTTGGAAAACCGGATGATTATTATTTGAATTTGGCGAGAGAAAATCGAAATGACATCAAAGCTTTAGATTATCAAAGAAAAGCGGCGGCGCTTGGAAGCAAATCTGCGAAAGCGGAACATCTGCCTTCATTGGCTTTCACTGGTGGTTATGTTGCAGCAGACATTCCAAAACTTTTGACCATCACAAATGCTGTGAATGTTGGCGTTGGAATCCAATACAACCTTTCGAATATTTGGAAGAAAAATTCAAGCTACGTCCAGTCAAAAGCCAAAGAACAGGAATTGGCCGCGAATAATGATTTGCTTAATGACAATGTGACCTTGGAAGTGAGACGCGATTATCAGAATGATCTTTACGCTCACAAAAAAATCGATGTTTACCAAAGAGCCTTGGAACAAGCCGAAGAAAATTACCGAATTACATTAAACAAATACAACGCTGGTCTGGAAACGATCACGAATCTTCTGGATGCAGACACGGCTAAAATAACAGCGAATGTCAACGTCATCACATCAAAAGCAGATGCGGCTTTGGCTCACAAAAAATTATTACAAACGACGGGAACGATTAATAATAATTGATTCAAAATAAACTTTAATTAAACTTAGAACATAAAACTTTAAACAAAATAATGGCACAAGACAATATAAAATTCGAGCAGGGAGAAGTTCCTGTAAAAAAGAAAAAAAGCCCAGTTTTCTACATCGTTTTGACAGTTGCAGTTTTAGCAGCGGCTTTCTTCGGATTTAGACAATATCAATACGGACAGGCACACGAGGAGACAGATGATGCACAGATTGCAGCAGACGTAAGTCCCGTGATTTCCAAAATTTCTGGTTACATCTCAGAAGTGAAAGTGAAAGATAATCAATTCGTTAAGAAAGGCGATACATTGATTGTTCTTGATAATAGAGATCAGAAAATGGCAGTTTCTCAGGCAGAAGCAGCTTTGGGAACAGCACAGAGCAATGTGACTTCAGCGCACGCAGGTTCTGAGGCAGCAGCTTCGGGAATCAATAATTCCAGAGCGGCAGTTCAAACAGCAAATGCACAAATCGAAGCAGCGAAAGTAAACGTCTGGAGAACCGAGCAGGATATGAAAAGATATTCCGAATTGGTGAAAGACCACAGCATCACGCAACAACAATTCGAGCAAGCTTCTGCAGCGTATCAGTCGGCTCAGAAACAATTGCAGGTTTTGGTAGATCAAAAAAATCAGGCTAATGTGCAAACTGGTGTTGTAACGTCTCAGTCAAACGCGACTTATCAAAACATCGGTGTTGCGAATTCTCAATTGAAGCAAAGACAAGTAGACGTTGAAAATGCAAAACTCAATCTTTCCTACACTGTGATCACCGCAAAAGAAAACGGTTACGTTTCCAAGATTCCTGTTCAGCCAGGACAATTTGTTCAAGCTGGATCGCAATTGTTCAGCGTGGTTTTGAGCAATCAAAAATGGGTGGTAGCCAATTACAAAGAAACGCAGGTTGAAAAAATGGTAGAAGGACAAAAAGTGGAAATCGAAATAGATGCTTTTCCAGATCATAAATTTGAAGGGACAATCGCTTCATTCTCTCCAGCAACTGGATCTACATTTTCTCTTTTGCCACCGGACAACGCAAGCGGAAACTTCGTAAAAGTGGTTCAGAGATTACCTATTAAAATTACATTCAACAAAATCGATTCCGAGATTATGAAAAAACTCCGCGTCGGGATGAATGTAAAAACTGTGGTTTCATTGAAATAATTAAGAAATTATGAGATTTTGATATTAAGAAATTCGATAATCTCTCAATTTCTGAATTTCAAAATCTCTTAATAAAATATAAAATAATGCAAAACGATTCATTAGTAGAATATGGATTCCGCAGAACCATTATTACCATCACCGCCATTATGTGCGCGCTTCTCGAGATTGTAGATTCTACAATTGTGAATGTGGCACTGAATGAGATGAAAGGTAATCTTGGAGCAACTTTGTCCGAAGTTGGTTGGGTAATTACGGCTTATGCCATTGGAAACGTGATCATCGTTCCAATGACGAGCTGGCTTTCTCAGCAATTCGGGCGGCGAAATTACTTTGCGGCTTCCATCATCATATTTACGGTTTTCTCTTTTCTCTGCGGTAACGCCGATAATATTTGGGAACTCGTATTTTTCAGATTGATGCAGGGAATTGGTGGCGGTGCACTTTTGGTGACTTCGCAAACAATCATTACGGAATCTTATCCGGTCGAGAAAAGAAGTATGGCTCAGGCGATTTATGGTTTGGGTGTCATTATTGGTCCAACTTTGGGTCCACCTTTGGGAGGTTATATTGTTGATAATTACAGTTGGCCGTATATTTTTTACATCAATATTCCATTGGGAATTATTGCGGTATTATTGACTATTCAATTTGTTAGAAGTCCGAAATTTTCTGAGAAACGATCAGCTTCTGATGTCGATTGGGCAGGAATTGCACTTTTGGCGGCTTTCGTAGGTTCATTACAATACATTTTGGAAAGAGGACACGAGGACGATTGGTTTGAGAGCAAAGCTATTTTGTTTTTGACCATTACAGCTGTTGTCGGATTTATCTTATTCATTTGGCGCGAACTCACCTTCAAATATCCAATCGTAGAACTCCGTGTTTTGAAAAATGGAAACTTGAGAATCGGAACCATTATGTCCTTCGTTTTAGGATTTGGATTGTACGGTTCCACGTTCATTGTTCCGCTTTACACACAAAGTGTTTTGGGTTGGACGGCTTTGCAGTCGGGTGCGTTGATGATTCCAGCTGCATTGACGACCGCTTTTATGATGCCGATCATTGGAAAATTATTGACGAAAGGAGTCAAACAGCAGATTTTGGTTTCATTGGGATTACTCATTTTCTTTATCTATAGTTTCTGGGGTTACAAGATTTTGACGCCAGACACCAGCAAAGATGCCTTCTTCTGGATGTTGATTGTCCGCGGAATGGGATTAGGATTATTATTCATTCCAATCACTTCACTTTCACTCAGCACACTGAAAGGTCCTGAGATTGGACAAGGTGCCGCTTTCACAGGAATGATGCGTCAGTTGGGCGGATCGTTTGGAATTGCTGGGATTACGACTTTCATTGCCAACCGAAGCGAACTTTACAGGAGCAATCTTGTCTCGCATTTGGATGTCAACGACTTCGACGTTCAGCAACGTGTGGCCGGTCTCAAAGCCAGTTTTATGGCAAAAGGATTATCGCCGGATGTAGCGTTGCAATCGGCTTACAAAGTGTTGGATTTCTCAGTTACGAAGCAAGCAACAGTGCTTTCATATATGGATGTTTTCCTTTATTTGGGAATCGTGTTTTTGGTTTGTATTCCGTTTGTTTTATTCGTGAGAGAGCGAAAAGGCAAAGGCGAGAAGATAGACCTTAGCGCCGTTCATTAATATTTATTTTTTTAGTTAATTGTGTAAAACTCAGGATTGGAAACGGTTCTGAGTTTTTTTTGGCATCAATTTTTCTGCTATTTCGCTAATTCTGAATCACTTCAAAATCAAAATTATGATGCCTCTCTATTCTCAAATTATTTATCTATTTTTAATTGCAATCCCAATTTCTTGCGTCGTTTGGACGGTGACGCAGGAAGAGATTTTCCGAGAACCCAGAGAATATTGCCAAAAAGTTTGTGGAAGTGCACAATCTATCGTGAAACGAAAATTCTTTTACCTCTTTACTTGCGAATATTGTTTCAGCCATTACATCAGTTTTATATTTCTTGTCATCACTCAGTACAAGCTACTTTACGACGATTGGCGCGGTTATCTTCTCGCATTTTTCGCCTTGGTGTGGATCGCCAACTGGAATATGAGCCTCTTCGGCTACCTCAGACAAAATCTAAAAGTCGAGAAAATCGAAGCCAAACTAAAAGACATCGATCTCAAAGATGTCCAATCAGAAAAACAATAAACCGAATTTTCAGGAGCCGGGAACCTGCTCTCCGTTGCAATCTTTTTTGCATCACGAGTGGTCGATCAAAAGTTCGCAAAGCCTCCGCAAAAAAGGATTTCCTCTACGATCAGGGCTATGGGATTCAATCATCTTCCAACTTCCCAAAATCATTTTCAACATTTCCCATCTTTATTCTTTTTACTTGTCTCTTTATTTTTCTAAATCCACCCCAACTTTGTCGCCATCGCACAAGCTTCCGTCATATTCCCAACACGCAGTTTTTCAAGAATATTCTGTCGGTGCCGATTCACCGTATTGATGCTGATAAACAAAAGTTCCGCAATTTCCTTGCTTCGTTTTCCATCTTGGATCATCTTCAAAATTTCCTTTTCTCGAACCGATAAAAACGCAGAATTCCCAGCTTCCGTCTGGTGAATCACCGAACCATTCGCTGTGTTGATAATCATCCCGTGATGAAGTGAAGAGTTCAGAAAATCAAAATGATAGAGACAAAGTGCCAGTTCTACATTTTTATTATTCGCGTTGGTGAAGTAAAACATCTTGTGGAGAATCGCTTTTTGGTTTAGTTTGTCAGCAATTCTCAATCTGCTCACCACGCAATAATCTTTGTGAGCCTCAAACGGAATCGTCTTGATGAACTGGAAAAACTGAAGTTCCAACAAGTGTTTCTGCAAAACATCCTCTGCATTTAATTTCGTAAAAAGCTCTTCCTCCCAAATACTCTCAATCTCCTGAATATCTTTACCCTGAAAAATCGCCAACTCATCAGCCAATTTCCCTGAGTAAACATAACTTTTATTATTTTGAAGGTCGCTCAGAACAGCAATTCCATTTTCCAATTCAACAAAATTTCGCGCCATTTCCTGACACTTTTTCAAATGCCGATTTTCGCGGTCAAGAACGGTAGAGAATTTTTGTTGCAGAAGTTTTTCGTTGAGGTCGGATTGGGTGGTTTTCATTTATAAATAATTACATTATTCTTGAATGTATTTTTAAAAAAAGAGTCTAATTCGGATAGAGTATTATTCAGTTTTTTGATGTCTTTTATTTCGTTTGAATTTTGATCGTAAAGAATTTTATTTGGTTTGTAGTTTATGTAATTAATCGTAGAATCAATTTTCATATTTTTTTCAATTATCGGTCTGTCATATTCATAGTTTCTTTTAACAACAAATTGATAGTTTAAACTCTTATCGGTAAAATAAGTGTAATTTAATTTTCCAGTTTCTCCATATATGAAAAAATCAAAAACAAGTTTGTCAGAATTATTGTGATAACAAATTATTTCTCCACCTTCACTTGAAACATTTTCTAATGCTGTGGAGTCAACACTGTATTGATTTTTTGTTTGATTAAATTCAGATAAAATAGTAAAGTTATCTGTAGCTTTCTTTTCACAGGAATTAAATAAAATTATTGAAAATATTAGAATGTAATTTTTCATTTAATTAGAAATTGTGACAAATTGGTTATAAATCAGTATTGATAAAAACAGCCAAACATCATAAATTTGTCCATTATCAAAGTAAAAATACAATGAATAATCTGAACGAAAAAGAAAAAATGCTAAGCGGAGAAATCTATGACGCTTCCGACAAACATCTCATCAAAGAAAGAAATATCGCCAAAGACCTTTGTTTTGAGTACAATCATCTCCAACCTTCAAAACTCAAAGAAAGAAAAGCAATAATCAAAAAACTCTTCGGCAAAACCGGAAAAATGTTCCACATAGAGCAACCTTTCTACTGCGATTACGGCTACAATATCGAGATTGGCGAAAATTTCTACACCAACGTGAATGTCGTGATTCTCGATTGTGCAAAAGTCACTTTCGGAGACAACGTGATGATTGCGCCAAATTGTGGATTCTACACCGCCGGACATCCATTCGATGTTGAGCAACGCAACAAAGCTTTGGAATATGCCTATCCAATCACGGTGGGAAACAATGTCTGGATTGGCGCAGGTTGTAGCATTCTGCCCGGCGTTACGATTGGCGACAATACGGTCATCGGAGCGGGAAGTGTTGTTACAAAAGATATTCCTTCCAATGTTTTGGCGGTTGGAAATCCTTGTAAAGTGATTCGCGAGCTTTAAAATTTGGGGATAAGGGTTTTGGAATTTAAAAAAGTAAGTTTTTGGACTTTAAAAAAGAGGGTTTTAATTAATGAAACTGTTAAATCTTTAACAAAAATTTATATTTTATGTAATAGTTTTATAACATTCTAATCAATAGTTTTGTTTCTTTAATAAAAATTAAATGACAAAACTTCTATCCCCTTTATTTTTCTTTATTTCAATCTTATTTTTCGGTCAAACTCAATTGAAGGTTTTAAACAAAGTCGACAAAAAACCAATAGAAAATGCGTCCGTTTATTGCGAAGACAATCTCTTGGGAAAAACCGATTTTCAAGGCAAATTATCATTCAAAACCAAATGCAAGAAAGTAGAAATTCTTGCCAGTAATTTTGATGACGCTTTGGTTGACGTCAAAAAATCAATGGATGTTGCTTTGGTATTGTCATCGGAAAAAAATAACAACATAGAAAAAGTCATCATCAGTGATAAAAGTGATCCGCGAGCTTTGAAGATTTTGGATGAACTCAATAAAAGAGCAAAAGATAATTCACCAAAATCACTTGACACCTACAATTTTAAATCCTACACCAAATTTTCCATCGACGTAGATAAAGATTCGATTGATACTTTTAAAAATTTCCTGGCTTCAAGACAAGATTCTCTCTCAAAAATTGACAAGAAAGAATTTAAACAAAAAGAGAGCGAAAAGAAAGATTCATTGCTCAACGAAGATTTTCTGAACGCTTCAAAAGAAAGCCAAATGTTCCTTTGGGAAAAAGCGACTGAATACAAATATTCCCAGAAATTCGGTGAGAAAACCAATATTATAGACAATAGAATGTCTGGTTTCAAAAATCCCATTTATGAAGCTTTGGCGATTAATATTTCAAATCTCAACAGAACGCCACGACAATTGAGAGAGGAAAACAGAAAGCTTTTCAACTTTTATATGTCGGATACTTTGCAGTTGGATGGCAGGAAAACTTACGTCATCAAATTCAAAGAAATCACGGATAAGAAAAAGCAAAATCCGAGAAAATTCAACGGGAAAATCTATGTCGATGCAGAAAGTTTTGCTTTGAAAAAATTTGAAAGTGCCAGCAAAAAACGAAATGAAGGCGACATTGTCTCCGTCTGGAAACCAATCGACAACAAATGGTTTTTGGATTATGAGTACATCAAACTGAAAATGGGAGACCAGACTTTTAACACGTCCAAAAAAGACAGTATAAAAACCGACAGCTTGAAAAAAGGTGCAAAACTGAGCGACAGACAAAAATATAACAGCAAAACTTTCGGAAATTATCTTTACGTCAAAAACCGATTTTTCGATTTCCAAGTCAATGAATCTCAAAAAGCATCAGATTTCAAAGGTTATTCTCTCGAGATGAAAAACTCAGACGGAAGTCTTCTCGAAAAGTACAGAACCGACAGCCTCACCGCAAGAGAAAGCGCGACTTACACGCAGATTGACAGCTTTGTAGAAAAACACGATTTCGAGAAAAAGCTTGGTTTTCTAACGCAATTATTGCGAGGAAATCTCCGCTACAAAATGATTGATTTCGACTTGACCAAATTTATCAGCTACGACAAATACCAAGGTTTCCGTTTGGGAGCCGGCATAAAACTGAATGAAAAATTCCACAAAACATTTTCTCCCGATGGTTATTTCGGTTACGGATTCAAAGACAAAAAATGGAAATATGGATTAGGTTTGGACGTGAAATTGTCACAAGAAAGAACCTCAGTTTTCAGAATTGACTATGTGGATGATGTCTTTGTAGCAGGGAGATTTAGCAACACGATGTGGGATATGAGGATGAAAATCGCCGACCTCAATATGGATTGGCAAAACGACAATTTCTACAAAAACCAAAAGTGGGGCGCATCCTATTTGTACGATGTTTCCAATTCTTTGAGTGTGAGACTTGCCGTAAACAAAGAAAAACAACAGGCACTTTTTGATTATCATTACAAAGATTTGGGCAATAGATTTGATAATGTAAGCTCCACATTCTCATTGAAATATTCCCCGAACGACAAAAATATTATGACGCCAAGCGGGAAATACACATTTGAAAAAGGCTTTCCTCAGGCGTACGTCAATTTCGAAAAAGGCGTAGATGCATTGGGCGGAAATCTAAATTACAACAGACTAGACGCTTTGATTATCCACCAGTTCAGAACAAAACTGGGCTACACCAACTTCAAACTTTTCGGCGGAATTTCTTCCGGAAATGCACCCATTTGGAAAAACTTTGAGATTGCCGGTCAGACCGATGTCAACCTTAGCAAATGGTACTCAAATATAAACACACCCAACAATTTGGCGTTCACTACTATGCCTGCGGGAACTTTTTTTGCCGATAGATTCGTCGCTTTCCAAGTGTCACAATTTTTGCCTTTCAGGTTCAAGACTTTGGGTTCCAGATATTCCACCATCGAGTTGGAGTACCAATCTGCCATTGGAAATCTGAAAAACAGAACCGATCACCAGTTCCGTTTTCGAGTGCTAGATCACTATTATCAGGAAGTTGGCATCACTTGGAATCGATTTTTAGGAAGGAATTTTGGAGTCGGTTTCGCCTACAGATTGGGGCATTATCAAACTTCCGTGTTCAAAGAAAACTTCGGAATCAAACTGAAATTCGGACTTTTGAATTAATAAAGAAAATTTCTAGGAGATATTTCCCGCTGGTAATTTATCCTGAGCTTGTCGAAGGGCTATATCTTTTTTGTCATTGCGAACGACGTGAAGCATTTTGATTCACGATTCTACTGCAATGCCAAAAAAGGATGCCGTTTCCATCGGGGCTAGGGATTTCGAACTATTTTCAACATTTGTCAAATTAATTTTCCATCCCAATTTCTTGATTCTTAAATCTTGTATCTTCGATCTATTTTATCCAATCAAATCCAAAAACTCCTGCTCATCCAAAATGGTAATCGTCCCGATATCCTGCGCTTTTTTCAGTTTGCTTCCTGCCTTTTCACCAACCACCAAATAATTCAGGTTTTTGGAAACTGCAGAAATATTTTTTCCGCCGTGTTTCTCCACCATTTCTTCAGCAGATTCTCTTGTGAATAATGAAAGTTTTCCTGTAAAGAGAAATGTTTTTCCGTCCAAAGCATTGGATAAAACTTCGTTTGTATTTTCGCCTTTTTCCAACTGAACGCCGTAAGATTTTAACCGTTCCAACATCAAAATATTTTCAGGATTATTGAAGAAATCGACAATGCTCACCGCAATTTTCATCCCGATATCTTCCACCTGACACAGTTCTTCCGCCGTCGCTTTTTTCAAATCGTCAATGGTGTTGAAATTCTTCACGAGTTTCTTGGCAACCGTCTCACCAACGTGTTTAATGCCGATTCCGAACAATACTTTTTCAAACGCAATTTCTTTCGATTTCTCGATTCCGTCAATGATATTTTGTGCTGATTTTTCTGCCATTCTTTCTAGAGGAAGAATCTGTTCTTTCGTTAAAGCATAAAAATCAGCAGGATTTTCAATCAGCCTTTCTTTATAAAGTTGTTCAATCGTTTCACTGCCTAAATTATCGATATTCAAAGCCTTCCTCGAGACATAATGAATCATTCTCCCAACAACCTGAGGTGGACAGTGTAAATCATTCGGGCAAAAATGAATCGCCTGGTCTTCCAGCTTTATCAGTTCAGTTCCACACTCCGGACAGTTTTTGATGTACTCAATTTCTTTGCTGTCTGACGTTCTTTTCTCTTCATTAACGCCGACAATTTTAGGAATAATTTCACCACCTTTTTCCACATACACAAAATCGTGTTCGTGCAGACCGAGTTTTTTAATAATATCTTCGTTGTGAAGAGAAGCGCGTTTCACCGTAGTTCCGGCGAGTAAAACTGGTTTTAAATTCGCAACAGGTGTAATCGCTCCGGTTCTTCCGACCTGATAGGTTACTTTTTCAAGTTTGGTTTCTACTTTTTCAGCTTTAAATTTATAAGCCATCGCCCAACGCGGAGATTTCGCAGTATAACCGAGTTGTCTTTGTTGCTTTAATGAATTGACTTTCAGTACAATTCCGTCAATTTCAAAAGGAAGATTGTGTCTTTCGGTATCCCAAAAGTTGATGAATTCTTTTATTTCATCTAAATTTTTACAGAGTTTTGCCTGAGCCGAAATCGTAAAGCCCCAATCCTGAGCCTGATGAAGCAGTTCCCAGTGACTTTCCGTAGGAACTTCCTGCGAAACAAATTGATACAAAACCGAAGATAATCTGCGTTTTCTCACTTCGCCACTGTCCTGCATTTTTAAACTTCCACTTGCCGTATTTCGTGGGTTCATAAACAAGTCAAGACCTTCTTCTTCACGCTGTTTGTTGATTTTACCGAAATTTTTTCTCGTCAGATAAATTTCACCACGCATAAAAAAACGTTCAGGAAAATCGCCGTTAAGTTTCACCGGAATATCTGAAATGGTTTTCACGTTGGAAGTAATTTCATCACCCTGAAAACCGTCGCCACGCGTCACTGCCTGTACCAATTTTCCATTTTCGTACAAAATAGAAATCGAGGCACCGTCATACTTTAGTTCGGCAACAAATTCTACGGGTTCATCAATGGTTTTAATGATGCGTTTTTCCCAGTCTGCCAAATCATCAAAGTCATAAGAATTATCGAGAGAATACATTCTGAACTGATGCTGAATCGTCGGGAAAATCTTCGTCACACCGCCACCGACTCGTACAGTCGGAGAATTGTCATCGTGAAATTCGGGATATTTTGCCTCAAGATCCTGAAGTTCTTTTAACAATAAATCAAATTCAAGGTCAGAAATGCTCGGCTCATCCATCAGATAATAGTTTTCATTGTGCTGGTTGAGTTCTTTGCGGAGCTGTTCTATCTTTTGTTGAATGTTTTCGGACATCGGAAAATTTATTTAAAGCAAAAGTAATTAATGAAAACCTCAAGTTTCTAATTTTAAGTCAAAAAATTTAACAAAATCAAACTCGATTTGAAACGTTGAGCAGGGTCGTTTTCTCCCAATTTTACTATCTTTATCGGAATCAAATAAAAAGATATGAAGCGAAACACTTTGTTCACGATGTCTGCAGTTTTCTTTGCAGTCCAATTTTCTAACGCTCAAACCAAATCAACTGAAAAACTCAATCCGATTGTGGAAAGTTTTGTCAATGAGGCCAATAATAATTCTCAACTTGAGGATATGGCTTTTGAACTTTTAGATGGCATCGGACCACGATTGGTTGGAACTCCCGAAATGCTTTCTGCCAATAATTATACAGCCGATAAACTGAAATCCTGGGGCATCGAAGCAAACCTTCAGCAATTTGGAACGTGGAAAGGTTGGCAACGCGGGACAACGCACGTAGATATGATTTTTCCAAGAACAAAAACTTTGTCGGCAACGCAATTGGCTTGGAGTCCAGCAACTAAAAAAGAAGTTGAAGCGGAAGTTGTGATTCTTCCCAAAGTGAATTCCAAAGCAGAGTTTGACAAATGGTTACCATCAGCAAAAGGAAAGATCGTTTTGATGGCGCAATATCAGAAAATTGGTCGTTCGGATGACCAGATCAAAGAATTTGCAACGCCAGAATTGTACGACAAGCTGAAAGCGGAAAAAGAACAAGCGAGAAAAGAATTTGGTGAATACATTAAAAATATTGGTTATGATAATAATACACTACCAGAAGCTTTAGAAAAAGCAGGCGCATCAGGAATTGCCATTTCCAACTGGACAGGAATTATGAGTACCAACCGTGTTTTCGGAGCCAAGACCAAGAAGATTCCAATGTTCGATATCGATTTGGAAGATTACGGAATGCTTTACAGAATGGCGGAAAAAGGCGCAAAACCGAGAATCAAAATCGATGCACAATCCAAAGTGCTTCCGGAAGCAAAATCTTTCAACACCATTGGAATCATCAAAGGAAAAGAAAAACCAAACGAATATGTCATTCTTTCTGCTCACCTCGATTCTTGGGATGGCGCGCAAGGTGCAACGGACAACGGTACCGGAACTTTGACAATGCTCGAAACAATGCGAATCCTCAAAAAATATTATCCAAATAACAAACGAACCATCATCGTCGGACTTTGGGGAAGCGAAGAGCAAGGACTGAACGGCTCCCGTGGTTTCGTGGCAGACAATCCTGAAATCATCAAAGGCGTACAGGCGGTTTTCAATCAAGACAACGGAACTGGTAGAGTGGTGGATATTAGCGGACAAGGTTTCAAAGATTCCTACGCATACATCGGAAAATGGCTGGATGCTGTTCCCAAAAAAGTGAAAGACAACATCAAAACCAACTTCCCTGGAATGCCTGGTGGAGGCGGTTCCGATCACGCTTCTTTTGTTTCAGCCGGCGTTCCTGGATTTTCATTAAGTTCTTTGAATTGGGGCTATTTCGGTTACACTTGGCACACGACAAAAGATACTTATGACAAAATCGTTTTTGATGAACTGAAGAACAATGTGATTCTAACAGCCACTTTAGCTTATATGGCTTCCGAAGACCCAGAATTCACAAGCCGTGAAAAAAGAGTAATGCCAAATGACGAAAAAGGCGAACCGATGAAATGGCCTGTTGCAAGAGAGCCAAAGAGAACAAGTAAGGAAGATTGATACTTTTAATAAAAAAAAACACTCAAAAATAATGAATAATAAAACTTTGCCAATCATAAACAAGGATCAGTTAGCTAAAGCCAGGGAAGACTCTTGGGATTTTTTGTTTTTATTTATTGATCCTATTCACGAAATGATTTCTTCTGATGAGAGCGGGGAAATTATGAATCAATTGAGCTCTGAGCAGCATACGCTTTTGGCGTTCAATGCATTGTATGGGCAAGTGACCAATGGTGGATTTATTCAGCTGATCCAAAATGGATATGGCGAATATATTTTTGATAATCCTTTTTCTGAGCACGTCAAAAAATGGGGCGCATTGGAAATTGGGAAAATCGTAGATAATGCTAAGATTATTTATGATCAAAACAAAGTTGATTTAGAAAAAGAAACAGACCTCGAAGGTTTTTCAAAAATGTATGAAGAATTCACCGAGTTTGAACCTTTGGACGACAGGTTTTATGAAGTAATGGATGATGAACTGGAGATCATCCGAAAATATGTAGAAGATAACTTAGACCGTTTTGCAATCGTGGAATAATATAAAACCACGCTTCAAATTGATTTATAAAATTTAAAAATGATTATGAGAAATTTAATCTTTGGATTAATGATACTAAGCACAATAATGATGAACGCCCAAACCCAAATCATCGCTCACAGAGGCTATTGGAAAACCAATCCGCCAACGACGGAAAACTCTTTGAAGGCCTTGGAGAATGCTCAAAAGCTGAAAATCTATGGCGCCGAGTTCGATGTGAGAATGACCAAAGATGGCACTCTCGTCATCAACCACGATGAGCACCACGGAAAAATGGAAGTTTCTGAGACAGATTTCAAAACATTAGAAAAACTAAAACTTTCCAATGGCGAGAAGTTTCCAACTTTGAAAGATTATTTGAAACAAGGTAAAAGAGATGCTTCTTTAAAATTAATTGTTGAAATCAAACCTGCGAAAACACAAGAACTTGAAAATGAGATTGTGAAGAAAACCATTCAAACCATTAAGGATTTGAAGTTGGAATCTCAAAGCGAGTTTATTTCTTTTAGTTTGAATGTTTGTAAAAAAATTAAGAAAGTAGAACCGAAATTCAAAGTGCAATATCTGGAAGGCAATCTTTCGCCTCAACAAATAATAGCAGAAGGATTGGACGGCATCGATTATCATTACAGTGTTTTCGAAAAAAATCCAACGTGGATTTCAGAAGCAAATGCATTAGGTTTAATTACCAATTCTTGGACTGTGAATGATATTGAAGTTTACAAAAAACTGAAAGAACAAGGACTGAAATTCGTTACAACAAATGTCCCAGACCAATTGAAAGATTTATAAGGAATTTTATTTTTAATGCACTTCGAGAGCCTCAGTGTGACAATATTTTTGTCCATTTGAGGCTTTTAAAGTTTTTTATCAAATATCAGTCTGATGCTCTCGAAGACAACTATTATCGACTTACCAAATGATAAGATTTCATTAAATCTAATTGCAATGTTTTTTTTCTAAACAATCGTTTGGTAAATTTGCACCTTCAAAATAATTACAATGAATTTAAAAGGAAAAAACGCCATCATCACTGGTGGTGGAAGAGGCCTTGGGAAAGCGGTTGCGCAAATCCTGGCCAATGAAGGCGTGAACGTCGGCATCACAGGAAGAAACGAAAATTATCTTAAAATAGCAGTAAATGAACTGAAAGCAACTGGCGTGAAAGTAGCTTACGCCGTTTTCAGTGTGGACAACGAATTGGAAGTAAAAGCTGGAATCGAGTCGCTTGCAGAGCAACTTGGCGGTGTCGATATTTTGGTCAACAATGCCGGAATCGGTGACTTTGGAAGCATCGAGGAAATGCCTTCTGAGACTTGGGAGCAGGTGATTAAAACCAATCTTTTCGGAGTTTATTACGTGGCGAAAGCCGTTTATCCTTTCTTGAAAGAAAAAGGGCAAGGCGATATCGTAAATGTAGCTTCCACAGCTGGTTTGAAAGGCGGACCGAATATGTCAGCTTACGCAGCATCAAAAGCTGCAGTGGTTTCATTATCACAATCGATGATGGCGGAATGGAGAAAGCAAAACATCCGTGTCATTACTTTGACGCCGAGTACGATTGCTTCGGATATGAGCATCAACGGTGGCTTGACAGACGGTAATCCAGACAAAGTTCTTCAGCCGGAAGACTTCGCAGAATGGGTAAGAGATATCCTGAAAATGAACAGACGCGCACTGATTGCCAACGGTTCTATTTTCTCTACGAATCCTTAAGATTAAAATCATAAAGCAAAAGCGGTTTTACAACTATGTAGAACCGCTTTTTTATTGGATTAATCTTTCCTTTTCAAAACTTTCCCTCGTGGCTCATTGCCTTCATAAAGCGCAATTTCTGAATGAAGGAATTGTGCGGCGGCGGCGGAATCTTCAACTTTAACGGAACTTCTGTTTATCATCTCTGATTCAAAATCAGATAGAACGCTTTTCCTGATGCCGTCGTTTCGCCATTGCGATAATGGTCTGCATTTTTTTGAAATTTCACGAGCTAAGGACAATGCATCCAACAAAGCCTGATTCGCACCTTGCCCTTTGAAAGGACTCATCGGATGCGCTGCATCGCCAATCAATGTGGCGTTTCCTAAGTTTGACATTAATTCTTGCGTGAGCAAAGAGCGGTCGTAAACGGGATATCCAGAAATCTGACTTGCCAATGTGGCGTTGATGATTTCGGGAATAGGCGAGTGCCAATTGGTTCTTCGGATGGCTTCTTGTTTAAGTGCTTCCGAACCTTTGTTGCTGAGGTTTTTTGCATTATCCTCAGACATCGGAAAACTCAATTGCCACATTACGGAATAGGAATCAAATGGCATCATATAAATCCTTTCGTTGCCATTGGCCGTCTGAAAAACCGTCGCTGAATCCAACAAATGATGCTCAGTATTTTCAAGAGCACTCAACTGACAAATGCCTAAAATTACAATGCAATCCAAATAACGCAAAGGCGAAATTTCTTCGCCAATTAAAATATTTCGAACGGCACTTCGAATACCGTCTGCACCTACTATGATGTCAGTTTTTTCATTTTTTGATTCATCGTTGACTTGAAAGTTGAGGTCGATTTTACCGTCTTGATTTTCATTAAAACCGATTAATTGATGTCCCCATTTTATCTTGTTGTTTCCGCCTAATTGTTCAATGAATGCTGAACGGAGAGATTGTCTCGCGATATGGATATTGGTCTTTTTCGGGGTTTGTTTCTCCGAATTTTGAAGCCACTTTCGCATTCCCCATTCGGCAACTACTTTTCCGTCGGGTCTGTGAACCAAGTGTCTTGTAGAAACCACACCTTTTTCCAGTTTTGAAATTCCAAAACCTTCAATGGCTTTGCTGGCTTGCTGTAACGTAAGTCCGTAACCTTGTGATCGTTCATTAAAACTATTGTCTCGTTCATAAATGGTAAACGGAATGCCACGGTGCAGACAAGCCACAGCCAACGCAACACCACCAATCCCAGCACCAATGATAGTGACGTGCGGAAGATTTTCTGTATCTGGAACAGGAAAACTATCCGAAGCAATCAATCCTGAGCCAGAACAAGTAGTGCAAACATACCAATGCGCTTCCGGACGGGTAGGAGGCGTTCCATCGCTATTGTTTTTTTCAAAATGTTCCAGTTCCGATTGATAGCGAAGTTTTACACTTTTCTTGATTCTGCGCTTTTTCTTTCCGAGACCTTGGCATTCTGTACAGATGGTGAAATGAAGTGGTTGCATTGTTCTAATTTCCTTTTCAGTATTTGATTCTCAATGTTTTTTTTAAGCTTTTTTAAAATGTTTGTTGCTTGTTTTTTCATTCATAATTCAGTCATCAAATATACTTAAACAAAACCATTACCTCGAAATCGGTATATCTTAGAAAGCGTTTATTCCAATCTGCTTTTGTTATTGAATATATTATTAAAAGTATTTGATAAGCTGGCTCGTGCTTTTCCGTTTATACTCCGAAAATAATTTTGTTGGATAATACAAAGCGACCATCAAAACAATCGCGATTGCCCAAAGTTGCCAAACATAATCAACTCCGAAATATTCACCTTGGTTAAGTCCAAAAACAGCCACACAGATTTTATAAATAATTAATAATATAAACAAATGCAAGAGATAAAAGAACATCGGTGATGAGCCAAATACTTTCAGAATATCCAAATACGGATTCTTCACTCTTTCAAAAAGTGAAAGCAAGAGCATTCCAATTCCAATTGTAAAAAGAATGAAATCCAAAGAAGGTGGATACTTTGTAAAGTTAAAAAAGGACATCAATGTTTTGGTTAAATAATCCTGAGCACTCCACGGAATTATTTCACCATAAAGATTAAAACCTCGAATGACAAGTAGGATAATGATGCTCGAAAAACCAATCATAATCAATCTCTTTTGTCTTAGGTTAGATGAAATTGATGACCCAAAAAGTGGTCCTGTAAAATATCCCAACAGAATCACTCCAATCCAAGGTAAAACGGGATAAGAGATCTTCACAGGCATCACGCCATCCGAAATTAAAAACCTTCTGTCGTGCAAAATGGTCCAAAGGCCATAGCCCCATTCGTTTGATTCAAATTGAACGGGTGACAAAAGGTTATGTCCAGCTACGATTACGAAACCGATAATGCCAATCCAAAGTCTGGGAAGTCTGCACAAAAAGGCTAAAGAAATCATACTAATGCCAATTGCCCACATCACTTGCAAGTACATCGTATTGTAATTTCCGAACCACAGGAAATTGACCACCGTAATTTCCAATAGAATTATAAAAAGCCCTCGTTTAATCAGAAAGGAAGTTACAGCTTTTGGGTTGTCTTTGTTTTTATCAGCGTACAACCAAGCCGAAAGTCCAGCGAGGAATACAAAGATTGGCGCACAGAAATGGGCAGACAATCTGGTGAAATATAAACTTGAATTCGTAGTATTGATGTCCATCGGGTCGTTGACCGGGACGTGGAAAAAGAAATGTTCGCGCACGTGGTCCACCATCATCAGTAGCATTACGAGACCCCGCAGTATATCGATAGACGTTATACGTGGCGCTTTTACAGAAAGATTCATAGAATATTTTCTAATATTAAATAATTAATGAAAATGGATGAATAAAGCAATGACTACTGATCGATAGAAGCTTAAGTTATTCATCTGAAAAATGAGTCTGGTAATTGAAAAACAGACATCTATGGATTAATTAAATTAGAAAAGGCGGAGGTCGAGAGAAATTATAATGAACCTGATTGGCACTGTGAAAGGATTCCGGAATGTCAATATTGACATTTGTTTTGAAGCTATTAAACGTACAAAAAGCAAGCTCAGGCAGTGTGTCTGCAATAAATTTGAAGTCCTGTTGGTGAGAAGCAGAATGGATGCAGACTGCACATTCTGTTTCATTTTTCTGGTCTGTATCGTGAAACAGTGCGTGCAGACCAATCATCTTAACCGATAGAAAAAGAATGATGAAGAAATAACTGATGCTAGATTTTATGACGCTCGGCTTCATTGATCCTGCAAACCTAGTGAAATTTGGTTAAATTTTTCTATTACAGCTATTAATTGATTATCAATTATGGAAATAGAAAAAGCGCCTTTCACTTCAAAGACGCTTTCCTATTTCATATCTAAATTCTAACCGTTGACGTCTAACTTCTAATTAAATGATCATCGTCAGCTGAATCCTTTTCCTCGCTTCATCCACTTCCACTACTTTCACCTGAACGTGCTGATGAAGCTTCACCACTTCATTCACATCCGAGACAAAACCGTCTTTCAATTGTGAGATGTGAACGAGTCCACTTTCTTTGATTCCCAAATCCACAAAGCATCCAAAAGCCGTGATGTTGTTCACGATGCCTGGAAGTATCATTCCTGGACTAAGGTTTTTAATTGATTTTACGTTCGGGTCAAACTCGAAAACTTTTGCTGCTTTTCTTGGGTCCAATCCTGGCTTTTCCAGTTCTTTCAAGATGTCTTTGATTCCCAATATTCCAATTTCATTGGTGATGTATTTTTCTGGATTGATGAGAGCGATCTTTTCTTTATTTGAAATCAAATCTTCGGTTTTAAGGCCAAGGTCTTTCGCCATTTTCACGATGGTCTTGTAGGCTTCCGGATGCACCGCCGAATTATCCAACGGATTTTTCGCGTTTTTGATTCTTACGAAAGCAGCTGCCTGCTGGTAGGCTTTTTCGCCCAGTCTTGGCACTTTTTTGAGTTCTTTTCTTTCTGTGAACGCACCGTTTTCTGTTCGGTAATTCACGATGTTCTCAGCCATTTTCTCTCCGATTCCAGAAACATAGCTTAACAGGGATTTACTGGCTGTATTCAGATTAATACCAACTGAATTCACAGAGCGGATCACGGTATTGTCCAGTTCTTCTTTTAGTTTAGTCTGATCTACATCGTGCTGATACTGCCCAACACCAATCGATTTTGCATCAATCTTTACGAGTTCCGCCAAAGGGTCGGCTAATCTTCGTCCGATAGAAACTGCGCCTCGAACCGTGACGTCATAATTTGGGAATTCATCTCTGGCAATTTTGCTTGCGGAGTAGATGGATGCGCCAGCTTCTGATACAACAAAAACCTGAATTGGTTTATCAAAAGCGATTTTCTTGATGAAGAATTCTGTTTCGCGCCCAGCCGTTCCGTTTCCGATAGAAATGGCTTGAATATTATAGGCATTTACCATCGAGCGGATCTTCTTCATCGCCATTCCTGTTTCGTTTTGTGGTGCGTGTGGATAGATGGTTTCGTTGTTTAGCAAGTCGCCTTTCTCATCCAGACAAACCACTTTGCAACCGGTTCTGAATCCTGGATCGATTGCCAGAATTCTTTTTTCTCCCAAGGGTGAGGCCAATAACAATTGCTGAAGATTCTCCGAGAAAACCTCTATGGCTTTGATGTCTGCTTTTTCCTTTGCTTCCTGCAACGCTTCGTTGGAAATGGCGGGTTCTAATAATCTTTTATAAGAATCTGCAATGGCAATTTCTATTTGTTTGGTTGTGGCATTGTTGCTTTTGATGACAGTATTTTCCATCATTTCAAGCGCTTCCTCTTTATCAATATCGACAGAAACTCTCACAAAACCTTCGTTCTCTGCGCGAAGCATTGCTAACAATCTGTGGCTTGGGATTCTATTTAGGGCTTCCAGCCATTCAAAATATTGGTAGAATTTCTGAGCCGATTCATCTTCTTTTTTAGCTTTTACAACTTTAGAAGAGATGAGTGCTTTTCTTTGAAATATTCTTCGCAGGTTTTTTCGGATGTAGAGATTTTCATTGATCCATTCTGCGATGATGTCTCTCGCGCCTTGCAAAGCTTGATCTTCATCTGCCACATCTTTGTTGAGGTATTTTGAAGCCAGGAATTCTACATCGTCATTGCGCTGGCTCATGATGATTTTTGCCAGTGGTTCCAAGCCTTTTTCTCTGGCTGTGTCGGCTTTGGTTTTCTTGCGTTTTTTGTAGGGCAGATAGAAATCTTCCAACTCCTGAAGGTCAAAACTCTGTTCTATTTTTTGTTTGAGATCAGAAGTCAAAGCATTTTGTTCTTCGATGGATTTCAGGATGCTTTCTTTCCGCTTGGTGATCTCGTCGAATTGCTTATTTAATTTAAAAATATTTTCAATCGCCACTTCGTCCAGATTCCCAGTTCTGTCTTTTCGGTAACGGGCTATGAAAGGAATGGTGCAGTCTTCTGACAAAAGTTGAAGCGTGCTTTCTATGCTTTTAGTAGATATGTTTAGTTGTTTCTGTATAAATTCGGTCGTATTCATTCGGCATTTTTGAGAAGGCTAAAATACTGACTATTTTCTTTGAATCAGATTTTTCTACGGAAGTATTTCGCTGAAGTAGAGTGGGACGTGGAAGCTGTTGTCGTCCAATGAAATGATGGTGACTTTGTACTTCTTCGGCTCATCGTTGTTATAAAATTTGATGGTGGAAGATTGGTTACCTTTGGTTGATACATTAGGATTCCAGAAGAGCACTTTGCGAACATCATTTGGGATGTCTGCAGGATTTGTGTTTTTGTAATCGATGTTGTTAAAAGCCAAGTCTTTGTCAAAACCATTGAGTACGATCTCATTCGTTCCTGATTTTGAATCTTTTTCATCAGAAATGCCGCTTCCTCTTTTGGTATATATGGCGACGCTACTTCCAGCTCTTGCGGCAGAAATACCTTTGAATACTTTTATCATAGCAATGTCATTAATGCTGATAGAGCTTAGCATACTCGGTTCCATTCTGATCTCATCTAAGAATAATTCAGCTCTACTTCCTCGGATGTAAGCCACAGATTGACCCTGCTCTCTTTGGATTTGCAAACCCGCAACGCGACCGCTCAGCCATTGCAGAATATCGGGAGAGCCCATTGCGCTAAGATTGTCATTCACCAGATCAAAGACAATCTCATTCGCACTTTGGAACATAGAACTGCTCAATTCGCGATTCAAATCCTTCGTTTTATCTTTTTTCTTAGCCTTTAGCTTTACCTCTTCTATCTCGGTCACTTTGTTGTCAATATTTTTTTGCATTTTTTTGGCAACTTCGTAGCGGGCTATTTCCTGATCTACAATTTCATTTAAAGATCTAGGTTCTAAATTATAATCACTTTTTGGAAGAGGACCAAGATAAGGAATGAAAGTCAAGTTGGACTTCACAAAAACTTTTACATTATTGGTGTTCTGACCTTCATTCAGTCGATAATAAAATTTGTAAGTATCATCAAAGGTCATGTTTTCCATAAAGAAGTTTCCTGCGTTGTCTGTTTTCACTGGGATGATCTTCAAATCAGAATCTTCATTCTTATATACTATGTTGAGGTTTCTATTTGGAGCAGGACTTTGGTTGATGGTAAGACTTCCTGTGTATGAGATGTAAGGTTGTGGTTTGTATTTTATAAAAGGATAATTTCCAGTGATAATATTTTTCCAATCAAATCTTTTCCATTGTTCAGATATCAAAAGCGCGTCCAATGCCTCAGTATTTCTGTTTTGAGAAAAATATTGGGCGGGAGATTTTATAATGGAGGACAAATCATTGGTCAGCCAAAGATCACTGAGGAGATTATGAGATTCTTGTATGTTTTCATCAGCCACATCCTGCACCAAAACGGTGTAATTGGAATAATTGTTTTGTGGTGCAATATCAAATTGGTTAAGACTTCTTCGTTGATTAGACTTTTCAATAGATTGTAAGTTTGGTTTTTGCACCTCCAGATGATTTGGTTTTACAAAGCATAGTCGTTTGGCTATGACATTTTCATTATCATCAAAAACCGTGAGTTGCAAAATTCCATTAATGAGCTGTTGCGTGGGAATGGAGTAAAAATCCTGACCGGATTTTTTAAGAACAGCTTTATAAATCAATCTATTATTAATAGTTCCAATGATTTTATAATTTTTAAAACCAGCATTTCCCGAACTTCCAATAAGTTGATATTTTATCTCACTGTCATTACTGATTACTTTTAGATGAATTCCGTTCTCTTGTACTGATGGTAGATTTATCGTATTTTTTTTCCCTGTATTATCCTGAACAACAACTTGATATTTTCTACCTTTCTGTGGCGTCAAAACAAATAAACCCACATTCTCATCCAAACCTTGAAAGCTTGTAATAGCAATCTCTGGTTTTTCAGAATCGACAACTGTGCCTTTCCATGATTTTGGGCTTTCACCGTTGTTATGTAATCTTATCGCCACTTTGGTTTCTATACCTTCCACAAAATTACCACTTTCCGGATGTGCTGTAACAGACCAATTAGAAGTAAAATTTTTCACTAATTTCTCTTCTGAAGACGGATTGTAAACTGCAATTTGTTTTACGTAAATAAAATCTTCACTGAAATTGGATATCCAACTAGTGTATGCCCGCAAGTAATATATGTTTTCTCTCAGGTCATCTGCTAATTTTAGATTGCCCCTACCTTCTCCTTTATATAAAGGAAGAAGTTTTTTGCTGATTATTTTTTTTTCAGCATCATATAATTCAACAAAAAGCGATGTCGAAATCTCCGATCTACTATTACCATCAAACACAAAAGCCTTGAACCAAATCTGATCACCGGAGATGTAACGATCTTTATCTAGTAGAATGCTAATCTATCTTCTCCTGCGGGAATTTTTCTTCATATTTTTGGATAGCGACTTCTGCTTTTAATTGAGCTCTGCTAAAACAAGCATTGCAAACCAAAAGGAAGAGTAAAATTTTTTTCATTAATTAGTTTTTTTCAAAAATATAAATTCAAATTTTTAAAAGCAATATTAGAATATGGTTGTTTTACATTTTCGTGGCTATATTTAAAAAATTGAGCTACACTTATAATATATAGTTATAGGCAGATCAAGGATTTCTTTCGGCTACAGATTCTAAGATACAAATTATGGCAATTCCGGAAAATTGCCCTTTCTGATTCCGGCGCTATTTTCCGGACCGGGCTATCCGCTACAATCTTTTTATAAAGCTCTGCCCTTTCTTTCCCACCGCAAGACCTTTATAAAAAGGATTTCCACTGCTATCCCTATTGCGGGATTTGCCATCCAAACA
>RCUH01000596.1_pt1 | contig 34592 bp, 35 predicted proteins | sample 2166191 | NCBI WGS metagenome assembly RCUH01 (sample SAMN09932848, study PRJNA488358) | compost metagenome | feature: garden; material: soil; isolation source: compost soil in an enriched community after 214 h of incubation | place: Germany: Experimental Botanical Garden Goettingen | collected... | reverse complement strand
CTACCAGACTACCGACGACCACGGTATGCACATTGTTGGCGTATCGAAAGATCAGAATGGAAAAGAGTACTATATCGTTAAAAACTCATGGGGTGTTACCAATGATTACAAAGGTTATTTATACGTAACCAAAAACTATGTAAAATATAAAACTACAGCCTTTTTATTGAACAAAGCAGGTATTCCAGCTGCTATTGCTAAAAAATTAGGTTTGTAAAAAAGCTTAAATGATGGGGAGCCGCAGAAGAAATTTTGCGGCTTTTTTATTGGATTTAACCGCAAAGGACGTGGAGTTTTTCGCGAAGGGCGCTAAGTGTAGGGCGTTTGGTGAATGATACCGATCTTACCGTAGTAATCTTCATTTCAAGCGAAACCGAGCAATCCACTGGCTCCATTCAGGTTTTACCACAGAGGCCACAGAGCTATACACAGAGAGGCACTGAGAATTAATTGAAACTAGAGAAAGATAAAATGTTCCGTGAAAATCTGTGCCTCCGTGGCTAGATTATGCCCGCTTAAACCAACCCCGAATAAGTCAACACCAACCACCATAAACCCGTGGTAACAAAACACAGCACAATTCCCACACCTACCACCAAATTAGACAGTTTAGGGTTCAGGTTATATTGATCGGCTACTACCCCGGCCGTTACCAGGGTTGGCATGGCCATTTCAAAAATAGTTATGCGCGCAATTGTACCGCTTAAACCCAGTAGCACAGCTATGGCCAAAACAGCTACAGGGGCAAGTATCAGTTTATACAGTAAAGCAACGCTGATGTGCTTCAATTCGCTAAACCAGCCACCAAACTTAAGTTGCAAACCAATCGAAAACAAGGCCAGCGGCCCCACCGTGCCCGCTAGTTTTTCGAAAAGCGGTTCGAGTGGGCTAATACGAATAAAATGCGGAACCGTTAATGCTAAAATGCAGCCAATAAGCGGCGGAAAAGTAAGTACCTTTTTAAGCACCAGCTGTGCACTCAGTTTTTGGTTCTGCGACGAACGGATGGCCACAACAATTCCGATGGTTGATAAGAGCATAAAGGTGGCCTGATCGCAGATAATGGCGATAGCCTGATCTTTTTCAGTAAAGTAAGCTGCAATTAAAGGGAAACCCAAAAACGAAGTATTGCTTAAAGAACTGGTTAATTTTAAGCCGCCAGTTGTTGCCCTGCTTAATTTTTGGCTCCTGCTGTATACCGTTACAAATAACCAGCCGAACAGCCAGACACAAACTGGTGCCAGCACCGGAAAAAGCAGGTCTTTTGTCCAAACAATGTGCGGCAAATATTTAAATGAAGCCGCAGGCAAGGCTATGTAAATAATCCAGGCATTAATGCCTTTGTGTGCATCTTTAGGTAGGGTTTTGCTTTTCCTGAAAAGGATGCCTGCCAATATACACAGACCGATAATAATAAAATTTGCCATGGGGTGCTGTAAATATAGCCATAAAACAAAAACGCCAATAAGATTTTATCCTATTGGCGTTTAAAAAATGATTTGATAAACTATTTTAAATGCGCTCTTAAAAACCAGGCCATTTCTTCGTGGGTTTCCATAAGTCCGGTAATGAAATCGCTGGTTCCGGCATCACCATAATCATTGGCAATCGGGTTAATGTTACCTCTGATAAATTCAATTACCGTTTCATGGTCGGCCAATAAATCTTTAATGTAACCCAAACTATCGTTGTGGCGCTCGCTGTATTCAGTTAAGTGCGTTAGGGCCAAAAAGTTTTTCAGCGTTGCAGGTGCATAATGACCAATTTTACGGATACGCTCAGCAACGCTGTCGATAAATTCATCCAGTTGGTTATATTGCTCTTCGAAAAATTTATGCTTAGCCAGGAAGTCGATACCTTCTACATTCCAGTGTGCATTACGGGTTTTGGTGTACAGAACATATTCGTCGGCCAATAATTTAGCCAATTGTTCTGAAACTGCTTGTCTATGTTCTGGGGTTATTCCAATTTTTGCGTCCATTTTGATTCTGTTTTTATAAAGCTAATTTACTCTTTATCGTTGTGAAAACCGAAAATGAATATCACCATATTGTTAAATAAACAACAAAAATCAGCGGCTTTTTTCAAGGACAGCAAGCCCCATTAAAATGGACTTTGGTGCAAACAGGTCACAAAAAAGCCACAGATTTCCAGATTAAAAATCTGTGAAGCTGTGGCTGTTAAAGTGCCATTTTGAATATTTTAATGAGTCAGTTTTGAATGAGAGAATAGGTGTCGTGCCAAAAAACATTCAAAATTCAAATCATTTCTTTAGTATAATATCCTTAAAAGGCAATTACTGTTAGCTTGTTGGTTTAGGTTTTGGTTTCTTTTTATGCCAAACCCGTTTCTTACCATTGCCTTTATGCTGAGGGAGTTTTTCTTCCACATGGGTAATTTCCATAGTGGCAATATGCTCAGGCAAAGGCATCCGGGGTACCTGTTTTTCAATCAGTTTCTCGATGTTATCGAATTTGCGTTTATCCCTCCCGTTAACCAGGGTAATGGCGGTTCCTTTTGTAGCAGCCCTCGCTGTACGGCCAATCCGGTGTACATAGTCGGCCGGGTCGCCTGGAACATCGTAATTAATAACCAGATCGATTCCTTCTACATCGATACCACGCGATAATACGTCGGTACCAATCAGTATTGGTAATCTCCTGTTTTTAAAGGCCAGCAAGATGTCTTCACGTTCTTTCTGCCCTAAATCTGAGTGAAAGGCTTCAGCTTTAATTCCCAGTCCTTTAAAAGCTTTATACAGGGCTTTTACTTTCTCTTTGGTTGAAGCAAAAATAATACTGCTTTTATATTTTTCGTCCTTAAAAATCTCGGTTAGTAAGGCTTGTTTTTGCTGGTCGTGGATATTATAGGCTTGCTGATCGATCCCTTCGGCAGGTTTAGCAATCGAGATGGTAATCTGTTTAGGCTCGTGCAAAATTTTGCCGGCCATATTCCTGATTTTCGGTGCCATGGTAGCCGAAAACAAAAGCGTTTGTCTTTTTTTAGGCAGGTAACTGATAATCCGGATGATATCATCGTAAAATCCCATGTCCAGCATCCTGTCGGCTTCATCCAGAATTAAATGCTGCAAATGCTCCAGCTTCAATACACCTGACGATAAGTGTGCCATTAAGCGGCCTGGCGTAGCAATAATAATATCCACACCTTCGCGCATCGAACGTTTTTGCTGTTCGTAGGCAATACCATCGCCCCCGCCATAAACAGCTAATGAACTGATATTGGTAAAATAAGCCAATGCTTCTACCTGCAAATCGATTTGCTGGGCAAGCTCTCGGGTTGGCGCCAAAATCAAAGTATTGTTATGCCTGTCGGCAGCCCGGCTAATTTTATCCATTACCGGTAAAAGGTAGCTGGCCGTTTTTCCTGTACCCGTTTGGGCGCAGGCAATCAGATCGTGATTATCTAAAATTACCGGAATGGCTTGTTCTTGTATCGGAGTAGCGCTTTTATACCCCATGGCCATTAAGCCTTCGTATAAATCGGGGTTAAAATTAAAGTCGTTAAAATTCAATCTGTTTGTTTTTGTCTTTTAGCAAAAGTACCTCAAATTAAGGCGAATAGCAAACGTATTTCAATATCAATACAGGATTGGTCATTTTAACCAGCATACTTCAGCCCTGAAATCTTTTTCCGGCTTCCAAATCTTTGAAAACCTGCTGCCCACAGTAACAGGAGATCAAAACCACTTTGAAAGCTTCCTGCTATGCGCAGCGACAAATCATAGTTACTTTGAAAGCTTCCCACCCACGGCAGGAAGCTTCCAAAGTAACACTCCTATAAGTTCCACCACAAGAGCCTTTAAACAAAAAATGCCCCGATCGTAACCGGAGCATAGTTGAAATTATAATAGACAAAACTTAGTCCACCAGGATATCTTTCTCTGGTGTGTTGGTTTCGGGGTTTTTAGGTAAGGTTACCTTTAAGATTCCATCGGCATAAGCCGCAGCAATCTGCTCGTTAAGTACTTTTCCGTTTAAAGCAAAAGCCCTTTCAAAAGCACCATTGCTGTACTCCCTGCGGCTAAATTTTTCAGTTGGCCCTTCTTCGGCCGGTTGGTATGAAATGGTTAAAACATCATCTTTGGTTACCACTTTCAGGTTTTCTTTAACCAATGCGGGCGCAAAGAGGTGAATAATGAAACTATTTTCTGTTTCCTCGATATTTACGGGCACGCGCCTGAAACCGCGGTTAAACATTTCGTATCCCTGTTTAAAACGGCCTCCAAAGTGATGGCCAGATCTGCCGCCCCTGTGGCCGCAACCGTGATGCATTTTGCCTGTATGGCAGCTATGTTCGTTGTACATGTTTTTAAAATTTAATGGTTTGTAATTATTAATTCGCAAGCCCTGTTGCCTGCATTTTAACTGGTAACACCAAACTGTGTTTTAGGTATTCCCAATAGTTGGGTAATGATATTGGCATAAGGGTAGGCAGGAGAAAATACGGCATAATCGAACTTTAGCCCCCTGATCTGTCCTACAATATCATCGATAAATTTCATCGGTTCGAGCAATGCGCTAATCAAACCCGACTTAGATTCGTCGCTTTTCTTTTGCTGAAAAATATCCAGGTCTGCCTTGTAAGGTTTAAAATCAGCACCTATGCCTTCAACAGGTTCCTGAAACTCATCTGAGCTGAAGAATGTAACTTCCTGCCCTTTGCTGATCAGTTCGTTGGCAAGGCCTAAAATCGGGCTTGCAGAACTGTCGTATGGATTGGATAAAAAAAGTACGCGCGACATATCAGTTTATTTTACGGGTTGATGTGTTGAGGGGCTTCGGGTTTAAAATCAAAAGCGCCTGCTGTATTGTTACTGTGGTGGTTAAAAGCATGGCTTTTCTGTTCAGGCTTGCAACCGTGCTCGTGGTAATGCCTGTTTCTAAAGTCGAGCCGGTCGCGGTATCCGTTCTGAACGGCCAATACGTTTAAGCTGTAAAAAGTTGCTCCGGCTGCTGCTAAGGCTAAAAATATTCTAAATGCTCTCATGGCTAAATTAATTTATGTTTATACTGTTTGCTACGCCATTACCCTGAACGTTTGGGCGGTACCACTGACCATCAATTGGGGTAATCTGTTCAAAGTGATTGGGATAGTACCCATTAAAGCGCTGGGCAAAGTGCCTGCGGCTGTTGTAGGCAAAAATCCTGAACACCATTCCGATGAGCATGGCAATTAAAATAAATTTGAATATGAATGGAACGAAGAATACGGCTGCACCCAGTACAATTCCGAATCCTATGGCTTTTAATATTTTTTTCATGGTTAATTTCCTTGTTTGATTAGGTAGACGGCAGAGAAAAGATTTTACTTTAATTTTTTTGAAATATTTTTTGAGGGGCCCCTAGCCAGAGAATATGGATGGTTTAATTGTTAGCAGCTGATTTTTAGGCACTCAACCATGGGGTATCTAAAGTCCTTCGACAGGCTCAGGATGACAGCCCCATAGAAGAATCGTCATTGCGAGGAGGAACGATGAAGCAATCTTACAACGATCGCTACTTAGCAGGCAGGCTTCGTACCTTGCAATGACGATCTACTATAAACAAAAAAGCCAGCTAAGCTGGCTTCCAATTCTTCTTTATCGCTGATCATGGCGGCCCCAGCCACCACAACGTCTTTTATATTCTTCTTTAAACTTCGCTCTTTCTTCCTCGTTCATGCTGTGCCATTTTGCGCGCATGTTGTATGCTTTTTCCCGGAAACCGCCACCGCCACCACCTTTATTAAAATTACCGAACAATATCCGGCATAGCACGAGCAGCCCAATGGCCTGCCAGAAATTAAGTCGCCCGGCATGGGCTACTTCAGGTAAAATCCAGTTCCACAAGTACATTACCACGAAACCCAAAGCGGTGGCAATTAATGCTACCACGGGTAAAAAGAAAATGAATTTCTTGCCTTTACTAAACTTTCTATTTCTCATCTCCTGCAAATTTAATAATTGATAAATTCCTGATATAAATTTTGTAAACGGTTGCGTAAATGCTTTACCGCATAACCTTTTCTTGATATTAAAGTTTTGATGTTTTCGCCGGTTTCATCGGCAAGCTCCTGAAAGGTACGTTCCTCGAGCTCATTCTGAACAAATACGTATCGCTGGTTTTCTGGCAACTCATCGAGTGCTAAAAAAAGCTGATCCCAAAAGAGCTTTTTTAAACTTTCTTCTTCTGGCGAATAGGATTCGGTCAGTAATATATCCCTAAAACTGATTTCGCCATCTTCCCCTTCAAAAGTAAAATCCTCCAGCCGTTCTTCTTTCTGTTTACGGTACTTATCGGTTATTTTATTCCGGGCTACGCGATACAACCAGCCGCTAATCTGTTCGATTGCACCTGCCTCGGGCTGGTTACTTAACTGAAACCAAACATCCTGCAAAATATCTTCCGCATCCTCGTCGGTATTCACCCGCCCACGGATGAAACTAAAGAGGCGTTTACCGTAACTGGCAACTGTAGAAATGATATTTTGAGGTTCGTTTTTTGGCACTATTTATCTTTTGTAAACCAGTAAACGGATGAAACCCAATATTACTTTAAATTTTCTTCATTTTTTTTCAGAAAAATATAATGTTTTGAAAGTGAAGCATTACGTTGGTCAGGTGGCACTAGTTGGTCAGGAAATGTTTTCCTGACCTTATGAGCCGAGGATTTTTAATCCTCAAACAAAAATCATCTCACCACCAGGCCCGCATAAAAATGCGTGTAAGCTGGTGTTTCCAAACCATATTTGGCCGCTTCGTGCACAATGTAACCTGTTAAGGATTCAACTTCAGTCTCAGGTTTCTGTGCCAGATAATCCCTGTGCATGGAAGAAGTGGCTTCGTGCTTCATCGATTTCATGGTATTAAAGGTCTTCTCTTCAATATCGTCTCCGAGGGCAATTCCTTTGACCAGAGCCAGGCTTTTTATTTCGGCAATCAGCAGCTTAACTTCACAACTATGGTGCAAGAGTACCTCGCCAATGGTTTTATTGTAAAAAGAGGTAGCCGTGGCGGTTGGCGATATAAAAATGAATTTCTCCCATACTGCGGTCGAGATTTTATCAGTACAGTTTACCTCAATTCCGGCATCCCGGCATATTTCGTTAAGCAATAATACCTCTGGGGTTAAAGCTGCGTCTAATCCGAAAGATATTTTCTGTATCGCACCAGAGTTTTCAATTACACCTGCACTTTTCAGTCGCGAAATGATAAAGGCACAACCCTTTAACACGGTATTTTCAGGGAAACGCCGGTTAATGATATCATAGGCATCTACACCATTTAACAAAGGCAGCAGCACAGTATGCGGCGCAATGCAAGGTTTTAAACTGTCGAGCGTTTGGTTTAAACCATAGCTTTTAGTACAAATGATAATGTAATCGGCTATGCCTGCTTCATCAAAACGATCGGTTGCCAGATTGGGGCTTGCAATAAAAGTTTCATCGCCCCTGATCACCTTTAAGCCATTCGCTTTAATCGCATTTAAGTGTTCGCCACGGGCGATAAAACCGATTTCAACGGCTCCCTTTCCGGCATATTTTTTAGCCAGCAAGCCACCGAAATAGCCGCCAACGCCACCAATCCCAACGATTACTATTTTTACCTTTTTAGCCATATTGTTATTTTAAAGCCCCGGTTGGATTAGTACCCTTATCTACCACAATTTTATTGTTTTCGCTTAAATCGCTAACATAAATTTTCGATTGGGTAAAGGGTTTTTCCATACCACTATAAAAGATCCTGTCGTCGGCAGTTACAAAAACGTAAGGTACATTTACACCCTTGGGTGAAAGCCTTTCGATTTTCTTACTGGCCAAATCCAAAATATAAATTGCTTCTGCAGGGCCGGTTAATCCATCCAGCACATCATTATTGCCGGCATTGAAAATCAGTTTTTGGCCATCTTTGGTGTAAAAGAAACGATTACTGCTGGCAATCGTTAAATCTTTACCAATTAAACCCGCAATCAATTTGGTATCAATCACCTTGCCCGAAAGGTCGAAAGTGTACAAATTTGTTAAATCCTGACCAATAATTTCCCGCTCATTTTTCCAGGTTGGGGCATAAACGTTAATTTTAGATGCACTATCGAGCATCACATAGCCCGAATTATCGGCTTTAATGATGCCTATTTTCCATAGGTTTTGTTTGTTAAAAATGTTAAAAGCAATGGTATTGCCATCAGCCGACCATACCGCCTGGTAATAATTGTTGTTGTTTACCACCAGCTGCCCCTGACTTTTATTCTCCATATCGGCAATCCAAATGGAGCGGTGCCCGGCAGAATCGCTTAAAGTGTAAGCCAGTTTATTCCCATCAGGCGAAATGGCCGGATCGGTAGCGCCACCAAACGAAATTTGTTTCATGGTATCGATACTGGTTGCCACAATCTTTTCGCCATCCTGATAGGCCAGTGCATAGTTTTTACTGCTTAACGAAACGGTATCTAAAACCGCTTTCGAACCACCATCTGCCGATTGTTGATTGCTACAACCTGTAAGTACCGTGCCAGCTATCAAAACGCAGGCCAGCTGAATGTTAAATTTCGTCATATACAATTTTACAAATTGTTTTTAAACAAAAAGATTCAGGCCCCTTGCAGCACCTGAATCTCCCCTTTTTATGATTTTAATCAGACTTAACTTTTTTTCTTATCGGCGTAGCCAAATACTTTTTGCAATAAGGTAGAGCTTCTTGAACCCAGGTTATCCCTTATTTTCAGTTCTTCTTTCGCTACTTCGATAAATAATCCATCAATTGCCTTTTGCGTAACGTATTCGGTTAAGTTGGTGTTAACTGGTTTTACCAATGGCAGCCTGTTGTACTGCGTGGTTAAATCGCTGTAATATTTGGTGGCATTTACCTTACTTAAGCTGGTGGTTACAATCGGGCTAAATTTTTGCATTAACTGAGCTGTAGTTACCCGTTTAAAGTATTCCGTAGCGGCATCTTTATTGCCCAAAAGAATATTAGTGGCATCGGTTAAGGTCATTTGCTTAATGGCCGAAATAAAAATAGGTTTGGCTTCTGTAGCTGCATCTTCGGCGGCGCGGTTTAAGCTAACAATTACGTTATCGCAAAGCTTGTTCAGGCCAATGCCACGTAATGTTTTTTCTACTTTTTGCGCTTCGGGCGGCATTAAAATTTTAACGGCCAGGTTACCTAAAAAACCATCTTTAACCGAAAGCCTGTCGGCACCAGCCGAAATACCTATTTGCAATGCTTCCTTAATGCCCTGTCCTATTTCAAATGTTGAGGGTGTTCCGGTGGCACTGGTGGTGGTGCCTTGTTTTTCGGTTACTTTTTTAAAAATATCGCTCAGTTTAATCTGGGCGGTAGCGTTAAAGGCTGCAAAGAGAAGTAAAGCCAGTGCGGTAGAAAATGTGTTAATTCTTTTCATTTTGTGTGTGTTTAATCCTGTTAAGCAAAACAACGGCCAATTTTTTATCGGTGATCAAAGATAAGTGTTTCGGCAAAGCAGAAATGTTAAATTTTCCATCCCCTTCCGGCCAGCTCAAATAAAATAGCTTTCGTTGAGGTATAATTTAAACAGATTAGCCTAAAAAATTAGTTTATGTCTTATCACTCAGAAATATTTTTTATACTTGAAAGATAATTCGATATAGCTACCTGTTTTTTTGAGATTTATAAAAAATACAGCTGGAAATAACCAGCAAGATGATGCTAAACTAATTGCCGAGTATAAAAACATGGGCAATTTAGATGCATTGGGTACGCTTTACAACAAATATATGCACCTGGTTTTCGGGGTTTGTCTCAACTACTTTAAGGATGAAGAGCAAAGCAAGGATGCTGTGATGCAGATTTTCGAAGAACTGGTCATCAAACTGAAAGTGCACGAGGTACAGAATTTTAAAAGCTGGCTCCATGTGCTTACGCGTAACCATTGCTTAATGGCATTACGCAAATCGGCCAGGCAAAATAATGTTTCTATCGACGATACTTTTGTGGAAAACAGCGAGTTTGTGCATCTGGATATAGACAACACAAAAGAAACGCAGCTTACCATTATGGAAAAGTGCATGGAAACTTTGCCCGAAGAACAGCGAAAAAGCGTAGATTTATTTTATTTACAGGAAAAATGCTATAAAGAAGTGGCCGATATTACGGGCTACGACATGCTTAAGGTAAAGAGTTACATCCAAAACGGTAAGCGGAATTTAAAGATTTGTATAGAGAAAAATAGCGGTGAATAACGATTGGTTAGATATTGATTTGCTGGAAGATTACCTGGATGGTAAGCTTGATGCTAAAGCTATGCACTTTGTAGAAAGGCAGGCTTTGGAAGATCCTTTCGTTGCAGAAGCTTTAGAAGGCTTAAAACAATCGCCCAAACGCAAACAAACACTTTCTATTTTACAAAAACAACTGTACGACCGCGTTTCGGAAAGACCAATAAAACGCAAGCTTTGGGGCATTACCACGCAAAGGCTCAGCATCGCTGCCACAGCCACAGTAGCTTTTATTGCGGTGAGCATTTTGTTCTTTATGCGCGAAACAAGTCGCAGAAATGCCGAAACGGCTGCTCGTAAATCGAATGGTGTAATTGTAAACCTCGATACGACTACTGCTGTAGCCGCTGTTAGTCCTAAGGCAGATACTTTGGCCAAAGTTTCCAAATCAACCATAATTGATAAAGCCATTGCCGATGCCAAAACCAGCGATCTGGCCATCAACAAAAAAACAATACCAGCCGATTATAACGTGCAAAGAGAGATTGCTGAAAGCAAAGCTATTGAAGAACGTGTAAGCCTAAGTAAAGCTAAAGTGAATAATTTCGCCGCACGTAAGGCCGACTCTATTAAAGCCCGGTTTGAAGAGCCCCTGGCTGTAGCCGCAGCTCCACAATCATATGGATCTGATAAAATTGTTTTTAGTGGCAATGTAGTGGATCAGCGCGACGGAAAACCGGTTAGTGGTGCCGTAGTTAAACTGGCAGGATCAAAAAACTTGACGGCAACCGATACCAAGGGATATTTTGCTTTGCCAGCTGATAGCAGTGCTAAAGACAAAGATTTATTAATTAATGCCATTGGTTTTAAAGAAATTCCGGTGGTGGGTATGCAAGATCCAAATGCAATCAGGACAGCCATGAGCGGAGGCAAAACCCTCAACGAGATTGCGCTGATTACCGGATCGAACGGACGCAAGAAAGAAAATATACCTGCACCTAAAATTACGCTTCGTGCAGAACAGAACCTGAATGGCAAATCGGCTGAGGAAATTACCAAACCAATTCCGGTTGCTACGATTAACTATCAACAATACCTCGAAAACAACAATAAATTGTATAACCCGAAAGGCCCTGAACAGTTTGTGATTTTAAGCTTTAAAGTAAAAACTAACGGAAGGCCTTCTAACATTACAGTTATTAAATCGCTCAATAAAAAAGCCGATGCGGAAGCGAAACGACTGATTCAGGATGGTCCGGATTGGGTGCTGCCTAAAAAAGGTACCGATGTAGTTGAACTGAGCGTTAAGTTTTAGTGCAGATTTAACCGCAAAAAGCACGAAGTGAAGGCGCAAAGCACGCAAAGTAAATTAATATTATATCCGAACGCTTCAGCAAAAGCTCCTCTTAGGGTAAACGCTTATCATTAAAGGCATCATCGCTGAAAAACCTGTCGTTTATCCCTGCGGCTATCGTGAGCACAACACCATTCCACTTTACGTCATTCCCGTGAAAACGGGAATCTTAAAGCTTCAAGTATGAATCATTAGCCTTTATTCTGCATTCAGATTGACATCTGATAACTATTGGATCACGCTGTAAATGACGGTTAGGGCTAAAGAGATTGCAAATCACTTTGTGCCCTCTGCGAAAAGACTTCGCACGCTTTGCGGTAAATTGCCAACAAAAAAGACCAAAGCTTTTGGCCCTGGTCTTTCTGAGTATATTAAAGGATTTTGTTTTTTATTTTAAGTAATAGATCACTGCGTAAATAATAGCTGCCAGTGTAGCGGAAACCGGGATGGTTAAAATCCATGCCCATATCAGGTTAATGGTTACACCCCAACGTACAGCCGATACACTTTTAACTACACCCACACCTACAATAGAACCTGTAATGGTGTGCGTAGTTGAAACCGGGATACCGAAGTGTTCGGTAATACCTAGCGTTACCGCACCAGCACCTTCGGCAGCAACACCTTCAAGTGCCGTTACCTTGGTAATTTTCGATCCCATGGTTTTCACAATTTTCCAGCCCCCACTCATCGTACCTAATGCTATAGCAGAGTAACAGGCAATTGGCACCCATGCAGGCATAGATTCGAAGTTAGGAATCACTTTTGATGCAATTAAGGCTGTTGCAATAATACCCATTACTTTTTGAGCATCGTTACCTCCGTGGAAGAAACTTAGCGCCGCAGATGATAAAAGCTGCAGACGTTTAAACCATTTTTCGGCTGTTGCCGGCTTGGCGTAACGGCACACGTTGATAATAATGAGTGTTAAAACCACTGATATTACCATACCGATTATCGGAGCCAATACAATGAAGGAAACAATTTTAATTACATAGCCCATATTTACAGCATCAAGCGGACTTGCGCCTGTAAGCAAGGCATGTGTCATACCAGCACCTGCAAAACCACCAATTAAGGTGTGCGATGAGCTGGAAGGGATACCATACCACCAGGTTAACAGGTTCCAGATAATTGCAGCTACTAAACCTGCAAGAATAACCTCTAATGTAATGTAGTTTTCAATAACAGTTTTAGCCACTGTATTGGCCACTTTGTGGTCGGTAAAATAAAAGTAAGCAGCGAAATTGAATAACGCAGCCCATAAAACCGCCTGAAAAGGCGTAAGAACTTTTGTAGAAACAACTGTTGCAATCGAGTTAGCGGCATCGTGAAAACCGTTAATGTAATCGAAAGCAATAGCCAGAATTACAACAACAACCAGTAAGGTAGTTACCATGTTTGTTTTTTATTAAGCGTTTTTAACCAAGATAGTTTCAAGCACATTCGCTACATCCTCGCACTTATCTGTTGCTTTCTCTATCGTTTGTAAAACCTCTTTTTGTTTAATTAATTCAATTGCATTGGTTTCGTATTCGAATAAACGGGCTACCGCTAATGTAAATACATAATCAGCCTGGTTTTCGCCGCTGTTAATGCGGATACAAGCATCGGCAATAACACGGATATTTTTGAAATTGCGTAATTCTTTAATCGCTTTATCAATATCGGTACACATTTCTACCAAAAGCTCCGCAATTTTAACAATTGGCTCGTTAATGGCGTTCATGTTGTACATCTGCATGCGGTTAGCAGTGCCATAAATGTAATCAGCAACATCATCAACAGCTGTAGCCAGTTGGTGAATGTCTTCGCGATCAAATGGAGTGATAAAGTTCCGGCTTAACTCAAGAAAGATTGAGTGGGTAATGTCATCACCCACGTGCTCAAGGCGTTCAATTTCTTTAAAAATGGCTTTTCTCTTTTCAGCGTCAGCTGTGCTCACCATTTCTAAAAGGGCTTCAGCAATTTTTAATGCATTGCTTCCTGCCTGCTCGAAAAGTGGGTGGAACTTTCTGTCTTGAGGCGTAAAGAACTTAAAAATATTGTTCATGTTAATTCTTAATATGTTGCAAAGCTACAAGCTCAATGTTAAGTTAATGTTAATTTCCTAATTATATTAACAAAAACTACATCAAAAATCATTTTACAATTAAGAATGTCAGGATTTTACGCCGGGAAGCACCTGCAGGCATGAACTAAATTTTAGATTTTATTCCGAACAGTTAGAAACAGCGGGTACTTATCCTCCCTTTTGCAGGGTAAATGCAAAGGTTGTTCCTATGCCGGGCGTACTCCTTACCGATATAGTTTGCTGGTGAGCTTCTAAAATATGTTTTACGATGGCTAAGCCTAAACCTGTTCCGCCTACCTCGCGAGCGCGATGCGTATCGATGCGGTAAAACCGCTCGAACAACCTTGCCAAATGCTTTTCTTCAATCCCTATACCGTTATCGGTAACTTCAATGAGCACCTGATCGTGCAATTCGAAAATCTTAATGGCCGTTTCACCTCCATCAATCCCGTACTTAATGCTGTTTACCATCAGGTTAATCAACACCTGGCGTATCTTTTCCCTATCTGCTGAAACCGGCGTTATGGCGGTATATTTATCTTTAAAGAAAAGTTTAATGTTTTTACTCTCTGCCCTGTCTTCCAGGTTTTCCATTACCTCTTTGGCCAGCTGTACAAAATCAAATTTCTGGTAATTAATCGGCGATTCGCCCGTTTCCAGCTTGGAAATTGCATCCAGATCGTTAATCAGATAGCTCAAACGTTCTACGTTGTTTTCGGCCTTTTTTAAAAATAACACCGCCTGATCGGGATCGTCTACCAAACAATCCTGCAGGGTTTCGATATAGCCTTGAATGGCAAAAAGCGGTGTTTTAAATTCGTGCGATACATTGGAAAGGAACTCCCGTCTAAACTGTTCCTGTTTTTTAAGCAAATCAATCTCTTTTTTCTTTGCGCCAGCCCACTCTTTCACTTCCTGTTCTACATCGTTAATGGGATCTGAACTTACGTATTCGCCAAGGGCATCTTTTAAATCTTTGCCTAATTTAAGGTTATGGATAAGCTTATAAATGAGTTTAATTTTGGTATAGATATATTTTTCGAGCAGATAATAAAAAACGAGGAAACTGCTTAGAAACGATACGCCAAAAGAGATAGCCAGGTAATACCAGCTATGCTGAAAGTAAAAATTAACCATACCGATAGAAAGACCTACGGCAAGGGCAGTAAACAAAACCAGCACACTTAATTTCATGTGGCAATTTAAAGCTTTTATGTTAAATATGTGTTAACAGCTTTGCTTAAGTTGCCTGTCTGCTAACAAGCCGGTTAGGCAAGGGCGTAAACGCAAAAAGCTTTCCTTTTTGGGGAAAGCTTTTCACATAAAATATTGTGGTTACTATTTTTTAGTAGAATCGGCTTTAGCAGGAGCTGGTGCAGCAGGTTTAGTGCTGTTTAAGTTTCCGCCAAGTGGTGATGGTGAAGGTGTTTTATCTAAACGCTCCTGAATAGCTGAATTTCCAACAGCTGCGCTACCACCGCTTGTTTTAGCAATTGTAGTAATTGATAAGGTTAAAACAACGATTGCCGTTAATAAAACCCACGATCCTTTTTCTAAAACATCGCCGGTACGTTGTACACCAAACATGTTACTGGTGCCACCGCCTGTTGCCAAACCACCGCCTTTAGGGTTTTGTACTAATACAAATAAGCCTAAAGCAATACATACAATAATTAATAAAATGATTAAAAAGGTTACCATGGTAATATTATTTTTAAAATTTCTTTTCTATAGATTGGATAAGGTCGGCAAAGTAACCACTTTTTTCTGGATATTTCAAACTTAATTTTTTATAAGTATCTATGGCTTTGTGGTAAAGCATTTGCTCGATGTAAATTTTGGCTAAAGTTTCCGAAACAAGGTCGTAATGATCTTCTGCACTTTTCTTGGCCTTATTTTCATTATCAATCAGTTCGGGTTTAGGCGGCTTAATGGTAGGGTCTTCTTTTAAGAACCGTTCGATAATTTCGGCACCTTTCACATCCTTCACTTCGGCAGCAGGATATTCGGCCAAATGATCTGCTACTTCAAAAGGGGTTTGAATGTGAAAAATATGCTCGACATATTGCTGCTGAAACTCGGCCTTTTCTTGCGACTGGGCGGCTTGTGGTTTGATTGTTTGCTTCGCCGGCTTAGCCTGCGCATAAGGTTGAAAAATCTGCTCGTGCTCGGCCCTGGTTTTAGCTAGCCACCATAAAAAGGTATAGGGAAGCTCGTCGTCATCGTACTTAGAAACGAAATTCTTTTCCTTGATATCGGGGATTACCGTTTCAATTTCTGGTGCCGGAGCAACTACTTCTGTACTTGTTTTTTCTTCAAAAGCGAAGAAATCAATTGCCGATGCTGCCTCTATAAAAGAATGATCTACCGCAGGTAAATCTACCAGATGATTATCTGAACCTGGTAAATGATCGGGCGTTTCTACTTCAACAGCCTCATTCTGACTTAAGATAACTGCCTCGGCCGGCTCTCCGATTTCTTCAAAAACCTCCTGCTCATCCAACTCAACAGTATCGGCTGCTTTAACCGGCACCATATTTAAAATGTGGAATAACACGTGCCCCTGACCATATAATGCGGCTTTAGGTACAAATGCGGCATTGGCCCTTGCCAAAAGCAATTGAATGGGTTGCGCGTAAGGAAACTGCTCTGCCATTTCCTGCAACATGGATGCATGCTCTGGACCAACCTTTCCGGGTTGCGCAAGTAAATCTGCCAGTAGCTGTTTGTTATCCATTATTGAGGTTTGCTGCTAAGTTAAAAAAATGTAGACGGGTTTTTAAAAATTTTGTGTTTAAGGGGCTGTTTTGCCTACCACTGTGCAAAAGCACGGTTAAAAATATCTTCTACCAACTGTTTGTTAATATTTTCGATAGCGCCCGGCAATAGCGATTGAATGGGTGCACCACCTATCGGAAAATCGAAATACCGGGTAAAGCTCTCTTCAAAGCTCTCCTTTTCGTGTTCCTTGATGTTATTTTTATACTTTACCGAAACGGTAATGGTAAGCCTGTTGGCACCCGAAGTAGGTGTAGCACTGTTTTGAAGTGCCACGGGTTTAATATCGTAGCCTGTAATCCTGCCCTCGAACGAGGCATCTGATTCGCCGGTAACCAGAATTAGTTTGGTTTGGGTACGAATCCGGTTCTTTAAAGCTTCTGTAAGCTGATTACTTAAGGTGGGTACTACCAGCGGCGCATTGTTTTCGAATAAACGAATAGCCACGTTTTTTAAGCCTGTTGTAGATGCTCCGCTAAATTTGTACGAACATGAGCTCAGTACAGCAGCAACCAATATCAGCGCAAGTATTTTAATTTTCATCATGATAGATTGTTATGCTTTTTTACAGCATGCTTATAACGGCAAGGGCGGCTTAAACTTATAAATTTAATTCTTTAATCTTACGGTAAAGGGTCCGTTCTGATATACCCAGTTCCTGGGCAGCAAACTTGCGCTTGCCTTTGTGCTTTTTCAGCGCTTTTTTAATCAGATCCGATTCCTTATCAATCAGCGATAACGATTCTTCTACCTCCTCGGCATCATGCGTAAAATAATCTGTATTGCTATTGCCGTTAATATTATTGTTGCTGGTTGCTGGTTGTTGTATGGTAAAAGCGTGCTCTTGTCCGGCAGGCAATTCTACATCTCTGTAAAGCTGATTAATATATTGTGGGTTATCGGCAAGCACGGTTGCAGTGTTACCGCCATGCTGGATAATTTCAGCAACCAGTTTCTTCAGCTCAACCATGTCCTTTTTCATATCGAAAAGCACCTTGTATAAAATATCCCTTTCGGTAAAATCTTCTTTTGATTGAGCATTGATGGCCATTGGCAAATTACTACCCGCCTCGTTAGGGATATAATTTAAGATTGCCTGCCCGCTAACATTGCGGTCTTTCTCCAGTACGCAAATCTGCTCGGCAATATTTTTTAACTGACGAACGTTTCCGGGCCAGCTGTAGTTGGTTAAAATTTGAATCGCATCTGGCTCGAGGTGTAAGGCCGGACTGCGGTATTTATCGCTAAAATCGGCAGCAAATTTTCTGAACAACAAGTAAATATCTTCTTTCCGTTCTTGCAAAGCCGGGATACGCAAGGGAACAGTATTTAACCTGTAATATAAATCTTCGCGGAATTTGCCGTTTTTAACGCGGTTGTACACATCCACATTGGTTGCTGCAATAATACGCACATCGGTTTTTTGCACTTTAGATGAACCTACACGTAAGTATTCGCCGCTTTCTAAAATCCGCAGCAAACGTGCCTGGGTACCTAAGGGTAATTCGGCAACCTCATCTAAAAAAATGGTTCCGCCGTTGGCTACCTCGAAATAACCTTTACGTGCTTCGTGTGCGCCGGTAAAAGATCCTTTTTCGTGACCAAAAAGCTCCGAATCTATGGTTCCTTCAGGAATGGCACCGCAGTTTACAGCTATAAAAGCACCGTGTTTACGGGCGCTCATCTGGTGGATAATTTGCGAGAATACCTCTTTACCGCTACCGCTTTCGCCGGTTATCAATACCGACATATCAGTAGGTGCCACCTGGCTGGCAATATCTATAGCACGGTTAAGCAAAGGCGAATTGCCAATAATACCGAACCGTTGTTTAATATTTTGTGTATCCATTTATTCAATTTTCAGTTGGCGGTTTTCAGTTGGCAGTTTGGCCTTCCAAAAATCTAAGTTAACAACGGATTTAAGACCTTTATGCCCTCAACCTTTTAAACTATCCTTCCAATCAGCGTAGCAGATGTACATTTCTCGATAAATACATTTGCATACTGGCCTGGTTTAACACCTTCAATAGCCGGAAAAATGGCCATTGCACCGCTATCTCCCCTGCCGCAATAATCTTTATCCGATTTTTTTGAAGTACCTTCTATTAAAACACGAACGGTTTTTCCTACCCATTCCTGCAAGCGCATTAACGAGTGTGCCTGTTGTTTTGCCAGAATTTCGGCCAAACGACGTTTTTTAACCTCTTCAGGGATATCATCCTCGAGTTTACGCGCAGCTAATGTACCCGGACGTTCTGAATAGGTAAAATTATAGGCAAAATCGTACTGCACATAATCCATCATACTAAGGGTTTCTTCGTGCTCTTCTTCTGTTTCTGTGCAGAAACCGGCAATAATATCGGTAGAGATTGCACAACCCGGAATAATTCTGCGGATAGCGTCGATACGGTTAATATACCATTCGCGGGTATAGGTCCGGTTCATCAACTCCAGCACACGGCTATTGCCCGATTGTACTGGTAAATGGATATAGTTGCAAATGTTATCGTATTTGGCAATGGTATGTAAAACTTCGTCGGTAATATCTTTAGGGTGCGAAGTAGAGAAACGAACCCTTAACTCAGGGCTAACCAAGGCTGTTTGCTCTAAAAGCTGCGCAAAATTTACAGTTTCAGTGCCATCTTCCGATGTCCAGATGTAAGAATCTACGTTTTGGCCTAAAAGGGTAACCTCGCGGTAACCACCCTCGAACAAGGCTTTTGCTTCTTCAATAATCGAATGGGCATCGCGGCTACGTTCGCGACCACGGGTAAAAGGTACCACGCAGAACGAGCACATGTTGTTGCAACCACGTGTAATGGAAATAAATGCGGTAATGCCGTTGCTGTTTAAACGCACCGGGCTAATATCGGCATAGGTTTCCTCGCGCGATAAAAGTACGTTAACTGCTTTATGGCCACTTTCTACCTGCTCAATTAAGTTTGGCAGATCGCGATAAGCATCAGGCCCTACTACTACGTCAACCAAACGCTCTTCTTCTAAAAATTTAGATTTTAAGCGCTCAGCCATACAACCCAAAACGCCAACAATTAATTTCGGATTACGGCGTTTTTCTACACCAAACTGCGACAGACGGTTTCTAACCCTGGTTTCTGCGTTCTCGCGGATTGAGCAGGTATTGATAAAAATCACATCGGCCTGGTGGTAATCCCCTGTGGTTTCAAATCCAGTTTCCGACAAAATAGAGGCAACGATCTCGCTATCGGCAAAATTCATTGCGCAACCATAACTTTCGATATATAATTTACGGGCATCGGCTTTTACTGGCGTATCTAAAATTAACGCTTCGCCTTGCCTTGCCTCATCATGCGTCTTATCTGGTACTTGTAAATCAATCATTATTTAAAAACATTTTGGGGATTGCAAAAATACACAAATAAAATTAAAAGTGACAAATTGACATATTTTGTTTAAATGTTTACAGTACGATTATGATCCCGCGCTTTTCGTGTTAATACAGCATACCTTTCTCTGGCTTTTGCCAAAGCATATCCAACTTTGGTCTTTCCGCTTAGGCTTTAAGCTTTCTCCATATCAAAAACCTTTCTCCCTTACATCTGTTACGTATCAACTAAGCCATAAAAATGACAGCTCAACATAAAAACAAAGTTTGGATCTGGATTGGCAGTATCCTGGGGGTACTCATCCTGATTTTACTATTCGGTGCCATGTTTTTGAGCGCCAGGTGGAAACCCATCCTTACCGAAAAAATAAAGGCCGGGGTGTATAATGGTTCACGCCATCTCTACCAGATCGACTTTAAAAGCATTAACCTGAACGTAATTACAGGCAGCCTCGCCCTACGCGATGTAACGTTAACACCCAATCCGTTGGTTTTCGACAGTTTAAAAGTGGCCAAACTAGCTCCTACACATACCTTCGAGCTGAAACTAAAGAAACTACAAATTAGCCGTGTTGGAATATTAACTGCCTACTTTAAAAAACAGGTAGCTGTAGGCGAAATCATTTTGCAGCAACCTTCAATCAATATGATTTATAATAAAGTGCCTAAAAAAGCTGATACCACTAACCACGAAAAAACACTTTACGATCAGGTATCGAAGATTTTTAAATCAATCCACGTTAAAGCCATTAGGATTGTAGATGCCGATTTCGATTATATTAACAAAACGGGGACTAAAAAGGTAAAAAACTCGATTAAGCACCTCGATATTACCGTTAACGATTTTTTACTGGATTCGCTCTCAGGCAGCGATACCGCCAGGTTCTATTACACTAAAGATATATCCTTTCAGCTTGCAGGTTATAAATCCATCACCAAAGATAAAATGTATTCGATGACGGTAGATACCATTACCGGCTCTGCCAAATCAAAACGTATAACAGTTAAAGGCTTTACCCTTTTACCTCTGTACCCCGAATTAACTTTTGCTCGGAAATACAAAGTGCAGAAAGACCGCTACAATTTAGCTTTCGATAAAATAGAGCTTAATGGAGTCGACTTTATAGGCTTAAATACCGATCAAACGCTGCACGCCCGCTCGTTAAAAATTGGCCCGGCTAATGTAGAAGTGTTTATGAGCCGCGAATCGCCACCCCCACCGGGTTTTGATAAAGGACAAAACTACCCGCACATGGCCTTAAAACGGTTAAACCTGTCTACCATTATCGATACGGTAAAACTGAGCAAGGTGGATGTTAAATACTCTGAATACAACCCTGCCAGCAAAAAAACAGGAGCGGTAACCTTTAAAGATTTAACAGGATCCATTTTAAACGTAACCAACGATAGTACCCGCTTGAATCAACGCCATCATGCGCTTGCCGATCTCAACTCTCGCTTAATGGGTGTGGGGAAACTGAATGTAAAAATCGATTTTAACCTCACCGATCCCAACGGAGCCTTTAGCTACAGCGGAAACCTGGGCAATTTTGACCTCAAAAACTTAAACCCTTTATCAAAAGCACTGGGTTTAGTAGAAATAGAAAGTGGCGATGTACAGCATATCGATTTTAGGGCCGATGGCAATTTAAGGTCGGCGAGCGGATCGATGAACATGTTGTATAGCAATTTAAAAATCAAACTCCTTTCGGATAATATTGATGGAGAAGGAACAAAGGAAAAAGGCTTTTTATCCTTCCTGGCTAATACCATCCTGGTGAAAAATGAAAACCCGCAAAAGGGAGAGGCAGCCCGTAAGGCCAGTATGACCAATAGCCGCATCAATTCCGCATCGTTCTTTAACCTGATGTGGAAAACAGTTTTTGTTGGCATTAAAGATATTGTAGGTGTGAGCGTAGTGCCCGAAAAGAATCCGGTAAAACAGCAAAAAGTAATTGCCAAAAAGATAAGAGAACAAAAACGGGCAGACCGGAAGGAAGCCAGGGCGGCAAAAAAAGAAAATAACTAAGCCCAAATGCCTTGCAATTATGTTTATAACTGTATATTGCTATTAAAAATTGTCCCCGTTTTTGATGCCAGATATTAAAAGACATCGTTATAGAGTTCTAAAATGGATTACGGGCACCTTGCTTGGTGTTTTTCTGGTATTGGCCGGCATTGCCTGGTTTTTGAATGTAAAATCGCGTCCCATGCTTACCAGCCGCATCAAAACGCTGCTTTATACATCGACCGATAGCTTGTACACCATTAGTTTTACCAAGGTAAGCACCAATATTTTTACCGGTAATGCCACGCTTCAAAATGTAAAAATCATTCCCGATCAAAAGCGGTATAAAGAATTGATAGCGCTGAAACGTGCGCCCAATAACCTGTATACGGTTTCACTAAAAAAGCTGGTGGTTAAACGCTTCCACCCTTTAACACTTTACCGCGAAAGAAAATTGCAGCTGGAAGAGGTTTTATTTGATAAGCCCGAAGTGAGCATGGTAAACCGGCAGTTTGCCTTTAACGAAGGCAGGGCTCCTCGTCCCATTAAATCGCCTTATGCCTTTATTTCCAAAAATCTTAAAGAGTTTAGTATCAAATCCATCAGGTTTAGGGATGTAAGCTTTAAGTACGTAAACAACAACCTTAAAAAAGAGGTTCCTTTTGCTATTGACGATCTGAATATTACCCTCACCGATTTACTGGTTGATTCTACCTCGGCAGAAGACCCAACCCGTTTTTACCTGCTTAAAGATATTGTAATTAACCTGAATGATTACGCTTACCGCACCCCCGATAAGATGTACGATATTAAGCTGGAGCAACTCGATTTCAGGGCCAGTACAGGCAAATTGCGGGTTAATCATTTTGCCCTTGTGCCTTTGCACGATGAAATGGCCTTTGGAAAAGTTGCCGGATATGCCCGCGAGCGTTTTAACATCAGCATGAACGATATCCTGTTTAATGGGATCGATATGCCGCTTTACATTAGCAAACAAGAACTTTGGGCAAAAGAAATGGCTATAGCAAATGGCTTTGTTTCGGTGTTTAGTCAAAAAGGACTCAAACAAAAGCCACAGGAGAATAAAATTGGCCGGTTTCCGCACCAGTTGCTGCAACGTGTTAATATGCCCATTTTGGTGCAAAAAATACAGGTGAAAGATGTAGGCATCAACTATGCGGTTTACAATAACGAAAGTAACCAGAAAGGGCAAATTACCTTTCAGCATACTTCGGGCTTTATCAAGAACGCCACTAACATCCAAAAAATTAAGGACATCAACCCCATAATGGATGCAAACCTTACTACCTACCTCTGTGGCCAGGGCAAGCTGGATGTAAACTTTATATTCGACATTACGGCAAAAGATGGCACCTTCTCCTACAACGGAACGCTCCATAGTTTTAATGCCCGGGTATTGAACCAGATTACCAAACCCCTGGGCCTGGTACGCATTAACCGCGGCAACGTAGATCAGCTTAAATTCAATTTCAAGGCTAACGATTTGGGCGCAAAGGGCACGGTGGCTTTCTCTTACTACGATCTTTCGGTTGCGCTCATGCGGAACGACCCTGAAAAGGATCACCTGGTTACAAGAGGCCTGCTATCCTTCTTAGCCAATGCGCTGATCATCAAATCGGAAAACCCTGGTCCCGGTGAAAAGCTTGTTCCTTTAAACGTTAATTATACCCGCCCGGCCAATACCTCATTCTTTAGCATGATCTGGCGCAGCCTTTTTACGGGTATCAAATACAGTATTGGCATTACCGAAGAAAAACAGAACGAAGTAAAGGCGCATATTGCCAAATTTAAGGCCATGAGGGAAAGTCATTTGCAGAGAAAACAGAAAAGACTGGAGCGCCGCCAAAACCGCGAGCGGATGGAAAAACGCGAAAAACGTTAATTTGTAACCTTTGCATATATTTATACTCTAAACCAAAAATTACAGCTATGATTATTGCACTCATTATTATCGGAGTTATATTCCTTTTCGGAATTTTCTTTTACAACTCACTTATCGGAAAGAAAAACCAGGTTACCAATGCCTTTTCGGCTATTGATGTAATGCTTAAAAAACGTTTCGATCTAATCCCAAACCTTGTTGAAGTAGTTAAACAATACACCACTTACGAACAGGGAACCTTAACCAAAATTGTTGAACTGAGGGCCAAAGCTACCTCTGGAAACATTACACCCGCCGAAAAAGCCCAGTTAGACAGTGAGCTGAGCAGCAGCATGAAAGGTTTAATGGTGAACATCGAAAACTACCCTGATTTAAAAGCCAATACCAATTTTATAAACCTGCAAACCACCTGGACCGAAAGTGAGGAACAGATTGCCGCAGCCAGAAGAACCTATAATGCCAGTGTTACCGATTACAATAACGCCATTATGATGTTTCCGGGAAGTTTATTTGCGGGTATGCTTAACTTCCAGCCTACACCCGTATTAGAAACTGCCGCCGAAGAACGCAAAAACATTAGCGCAAAAGACCTTTTCAATAACTAATGCAATTCGGTATTGATGGAAATGTAGCCTTGCAGCAGGTGCTGGCTACAATGGAAATTGAGCGCAAAAAAATTGCCTCAACACAAACCAAAGGTTATATTTTTATTTTGCTGGGTATAGCCATAGCGGTTATTGGCTTCATACTGGGTTTCCCTATCCCTGCGGTTATTGCTGGCTTAATCCCTTTAATTTATGGTGCGGTGCTGCATTATAAAATCAGCGACAGTTTAAGGGCCTATAAAAATGCCTATAAACAGGATGTAATTGGTGCAGCCCTTAAATTTTTAGATGAAAGCTTAGCGCTACAGCCAGGTGCCGGCATTGATGTTTCTGAATTTGTTTATACCCAGCTTTTTACCCAAAACCCGGATCGTTATAATACTGAAGACCTAGTAACCGGATCTGCTGGCAAAACCAGGTTTTACTTTGCCGAGGTGCATGCCGAATACAAAACAGTAACGCAAACTAAAAATGGTACACGCACCGAATGGCACGACATTTTTAGAGGAATTATTTTTGCCGCCGATTTTAACAAAAACTTTAATGGTGTAACCATTGTGCGTCCGAAGGGCTTCGCCAATGCATTGGGCGCCTGGTTTTCGAAAAACATCTTCTCTTTTGGTGATAGTGATGTAGTAAAGCTCGAAAACCCAGACTTCGATAAAACCTTTATAACTTATGGCTCCGATCAGGTGGAGGCACGTTATATTTTAACACCGGCCATGATGGAGCGGATTTTAAAGCTTAACCACGAAACGAAATATGATATTACTTTATCTTTTATCGAATCGAGAATGTATATCGCTTTCCCGCTAAACCGGAATTATTTCGAAGCACCGGTGTTTAAATCTTTAAATAATGCCGAAGCCCTGAACGATGATATTACAGCCATTAAATTCATGTATGATATTGTACAGGAACTTGATTTGAATACACGCATCTGGGGGAAAGCTTAACTAAACTAAGGTATTTTTTACCACAGAGGGCACTATGTATTCACAGAGGACACAGAGAGTAAATTAGGTGTCTTTGCGCGCTTTGCGGTTAAATAACATAGCACCCCCTAACTCAAATGCTTTCTCACAATATCTTCCAGTGCGGCTATATCGAAAGGTTTTGATAAATAACTATCGGCACCAGCCTCGTCGGCCAGCGAAGAAATATCGTTATTGGCCGAAAAATAAATTACCGGTATATGTTTTAAATCTGGGTGACTTTTTAAAGCTTTTGTAGCCTGTATACCTCCCAAATCAGGCAGCCAGTTGTCCATAAAAATTAAATCGGGCATGTATTCGGCCACCTGCTTTTCTATATTGTTTGCGTTTTCAGATGTTTTGATTTCATAACCTGCATCTTCCAAAATAAATGTACATAGATCAAGGATATCCCGGTTATCATCAAAAACAAATACTTTCTTTACACCTGCCATATATATTAACCTCCTAAAAAGTAAATTAATTATTCAACTTATTTATATACGCGGCCATATCATGGCCATCCAAAACCACATGCGGCTGTACCTGCAGTACCGCCTGTTGGGGCATATACGGCATTATGGCCGTATTTGGATTCTGTATAACCACCATACCCCCAAAATTGTTTACACTTTTTAGCCCTTCTACCCCATCTGCATTAGAACCTGAGAGCAAAATGCACACCAAGCCTGCTTTAAAAACCTCTGCAGCAGACTGAAAGGTAACATCGATTGAAGGCCGGGAATAATTTATTTTTTCTGAATAATCGAGCGAAATACTGTGGTCTTCCTCAATCAGCAAATGATAATCAGCAGGTGCAATAAATACTTTTCCTGCTGCCAATAACTCTTTTTCCTCAGCTTCACTTACCAACAACGAAGTGCGGTTTCTAATCAAATCGGTAAGCAACGATTCGTTGCTGGCTTTGCGGTGTACCACCAGTATAATGGGGAAATTAAGGTCTTGCCGCAATTGAGGAAAAATTTCGAGCAGTACATCTAAACTACCGGCCGAGCCACCAATAATTAATGCGCTACAGGAGGCAGTATTTACAGTTTTCTCCATATCTTCTCCTGTTTAATCCTTTTATATGCTTTGGCTTTAGGCCAAAACTCTAAACTTTCCTTGCTCCCCAGGGCCAGATACCCCAAATTTTCGATACTATTATCGAAGAGGTTAAAAACCTTATGCTGCAGATCTTTATCAAAATAAATTAACACATTACGGCACAAAATGAGCTGAAACTCATTAAAAGAATGATCGGAAACCAGGTTGTGGGTAGAAAAAATCATTTTACTGCTCAAACACTCGTCAAATTTTGCCAGCGAATAGTTTGCCGTGTAATAGGTAGAAAAATCTTTCGTGCCGCCCGATTGCAGGTAATTTTCAGAATACTGTTTGAGGTAATTTAAAGGAAACATGCCCTTTTTTGCCTTTTCTAATACCGAGGGATTGATATCTGTGGCATAAATAAGCGATTTGTTGAGCAGATTTAGTTCCTTTAACAGGATAGCCAGCGAGTAGGCTTCCTCGCCGGTAGAGCAGCCTGCAACCCAAATGCGGATGAAAGGATAGGTACCCAAAACCGGAAGCACATCGTTGCGCAAAGCCTTATAAAACGACGGATCGCGGAACATTTCGGTAACATTAACCGTAATTTCTTCCAGAAAACGTTTAAAATACTGTTTATCTGTTCGTACGGTATATCGAAACTCGGCAAAGCTTACAAAACTATCGAGCGCATAGAGCCGGGTAATCCTTCTTTTTATCGAAGCATGCGAATATTCGAGAAAATCATAGCCATGAGTTTCTAAAACATCGTTCAGCAACAGCTCCACCTGCTCATTATCTATCACTTCACTTATCACTGCTAATTGGTAAATTTTTCTATCTGCATTAACAATTCATCAACGTTTATAGGCTTTGAAACATAGCCCGATGCACCTGCGCTGAGGCAACGTTCTTTATCGCCAACCATGGCCTGGGCAGTTACCGCCAATACGGGTATATTTTGCATTTTGGCCGATTTTTTCATCGCAGCAATAGCCTGATAGCCGTCCATATCGGGCATCATCATATCCATTAAAACAATGGCAACACTATCTTGCTGCTCTATGATAGCAAAACCTTCATGAGCACTTATAGCTGACAAACAATTGAATCCTTTGGCCTTTAAAACAGCTTTCAGGGCAAAAATGTTTCGATTGTCATCATCAATAATGAGAATTAACTTTTGAGGCATAACAGATTAAAATGTTTTATGATTTATGATGATTTTCGTACAGCCAAACCCGCAATAAAGAGATTAACTGGTCCATATCTACCGGTTTGCTGATATAGTCTGAAGCACCTGCTGCAATGCACTTCTCGCGATCGCCCATCATGGCTTTTGCCGTTACGGCCAGTATTGGCAGGTTGCGGTATTTAAGATCCTGCCTGATGGCCGTTGTGGTTTCGTAACCATCCAGTTCGGGCATCATCATGTCCATCAGCACCACGTCTACATCGGCGTTTTCGTTTAAGAGTTTTAGTGCTTCTTTTCCATCTGTAGCGGCCAAAACTTTCATCTGGTGTTGCTCCAGCATCTTCGTTAACGAAAAGATGTTGCGCACATCATCATCGGCTACCAAAACGGTTTTCCCTTTTAACACATCCTGCAACTCCGAGAATCTCTTCGTGACTTTAGTTTTCTCTTTGCTTTTTTCCTCTACCAGGTGCAAAAACAGCCCTGCTTCGTCTAAAATGCGCTGATACGAATGTGCCGTTTTTACCACGATAGAATCGGCATATTGTTTTATCCGGTTCTCTTCGCCTTTTGAGAGGTTTTTGCCAGTAAAAATGATAATCGGCAGATTTTCCAAACCTGGTGTCTTTTTCACAACCTCTAGCGTTTCGTAAGCATGTTTGTCGGGGATGCCCATATCCAGGATTACACAATTTACCTCTGGTTTGTGCAAAGCCGAAACACTTTCGTTTACCTGATTTACAATTTCTGTCTGGATGTTAAAATTGCTTAAGAAATAACTCAATGCCTTGGCGTGCTGCTCATTTTCTTCAACAATAAGTACCTTCTTCGGGTGGCGACTTAAAGCATGTTCCAGTTTGGCAAAGATTTCCTGCATGTGCTCAAAAGCAAATGGCTTATTGATGAAATCAACCGCTCCTTTTAACAAACTTTCTTTCTTTACCTGTAACGACGACATAATGTGCACCGGAATCGGCCGGGTTGAAGGATCTGATTTCAGTTCTTCCATCACCTGCCAGCCATCTTTAACCGGCAGCTGAATATCGAGCAGTATGGCCAGCGGTTTATAGGTTTTAGCCATTTCAATCCCTACATCGCCACGTACAGCTACCAATCCTTTGTAATTTCTTTTCCGGGTAAAATCTAGTAGGGTTTTGGCAAAAGGCGTATCATCCTCTACAATCAGAATCACTTTATCATCAGGCTGGATATTCGCTCTATCGTCTTCAATTTCCTGTGGGATATTGGCTACGGTTAAAGGATTTATTTTCTTTGCCGCGTGTTCTGCAACTGTGGTTGCTGGTTGGTCTAAGCTGGCAATTACGCCATCAAAGCCTTTATTTTTATCGATAGGCAAAGTTAACGTGAAAACACTGCCCTCGTTTTCCTTACTTTTCAATTCGATGTAACCACCCAATAGTTTAGCCAGCTCACGACTGATAGACAGACCTAAACCAGTACCGCCAAATTTACGGCGGGTAGAACCATCTGCCTGTTGAAAGGCCTCGAAAACCATTCCCTGTTTTTCGGGTGCAATACCCACACCAGTATCAGTAACTTTAAACACCAGGGCCGCCAGCTTATCATTTTTTTCGATCGAAAAGGTTACCGTACCTACGGTGGTAAACTTAATGGCATTCGACAGTAGATTTTTAATAATCTGCTCTAAACGCATTTTATCGGTATGGAAAAACTCAGGCACCTCTGCCGATTTCTCAATTTCGAATGTTAAGTTTTTATCTCTGGCCAAAGGGTTAAAGAGCGAACGCATGTTAAGCACAATATCGTCCACTTTGATGTTGGTACGATCGAGCTCCATTTTGCCCGCTTCTATTTTAGAGAGATCCAAAATCTCATCAATTAAGCTCAACAAGCCCTGTCCCGAGCTTTGAATCACCTCGGCATACTCCTGATGTTCGCGGTCCATGGCTTCATTTTCGGCCATTAACCTCGATAAAAGCAGAATCGAATTGAGTGGCGTTCTTAACTCATGCGACATGTTGGCTAAAAACTCAGATTTGTACCTCGTGCTTAATTCTAAAGCTTCGGCTTTTTGCTGAATTTCGACATTCCGCTCTTCAATCAGTTCGTTTTTCTCTTCCAGCAAACTGCTTCTTTCTTCCAGCTCCTGGTTGCTTTGTAATAATTCTTCCTGTTGTACCCTAAGCTCCTCTTCACTTGCCTGCAGTTTCTGCGCCTGTGCCTCGAGCTCGGCATTTAAACCCTCCAGCTCGTTGTGTTGTACCTGCAGCTCTTCGGATTGCGCCTGTGTTTCTTCCAGTAACTGCTGCAATTTCTGACGGTTCTGCGCGCCCAGCAATGCAGTACCTACATCCGTTGATACCAGGTTCAAAAAGTGAAGCTGTAAATCGGTGTATTTGCCAATGGTACCCAACTCCAAACCACCGATAGAGATTTCGTTTCTGATGATAGGCAGTACAATTAACTGTGCAGGCTTAATGTTACCTGTGGCATGGCTAATGGTTAGCTCATTCTGAGGCACATCATCAAGCAGGATTGGTTTACCAGATTTTACGGCCTGGCCAATCAAGCCTTGTCCTATTTCCAAAGTCTGGGTTAAATTTTGTCCCTGCAAGGCATATTGCCCTTTTAAATGCAGGTATCCGTCGTCTTTAAAAAGATACAAAGCACCAATCTGGCTTTTGGTATAAGTGGCCAGAAAGGCAATAATATCTTCGGCCAGGTGGAAAACATCCTTCTCGCCAACCATCTTAACGTTTAGATTAGCTACACCTGTTTGCAACCATTCATTTTCTTCGAGGGTATCGAACGATTTTTTTAGAGAGGTAGACATGGCATTTAACGATTCGGAAAGTTCGCCCAAATCGTCGCGGCTCTGGCTGTCGAGCCTTACGCCATAGTTACCGGTAGAAATCTGATGTGCAATTTCTTTAATGGCAACAATACGTTTTTCCATTTCATATTTTTTCTCTTCGAGTTCATTCTGAAGCTTAATGCGTTCATCAAAATCGATAGAAACCTTTCTATAAAAAAACAGCGTAATGAGCACAGCCAGTAAAGCAGCTACCAATATTAAAACCGGCGTATAAGAAGTTAGTTTATTGAGTTCGATGGTACGGGTTTCTAACAATCTTTTTTCTTCGCTAACCATTTTTGCAACAACAGCCCTTGCCTGGTCCATGTAGGTTTTGCCCTGCAACAGCACGGTAGGATCGATTTGCCCCCCCAGCGATTTAATTTCGATGGTAGAAGTTATGATATTTAGCCTGCGGGCCATGATATCTTTTAGCGCTTTAATATTTTTCTGCTGCTCCGGATTATCTTTTGTTAATACCTGCATTTTGCTTAAAGCATTCATGGCGGTATCGGTAGAGCCATAGTAGGGCTGCAAAAAGATCTTATTTCCTGTTAAAAGGTATCCCCGCTGACCGGTTTCGGCATCTTTTAGGGTGGAGATTACGCCTTCAGCACTTAAAATCACCTCATCGCTGTGTTTTACCAGATCGGTACTTTTTATGAGGTTGCTGATGCTGGTGTACGATGCCAGCGAACTGATAAACAGAATAATCAACGAAAGGCCAAGGCCTAAACGCAGGTTATTTTTAAGTGTTGTTTTCATTATTGGAATTAAAGCTAATTAGATCTGGTTCTTTATGATTTCTTCTTCGGTAATGGGGATAATAAAATAAAATTCAGAGCCCTCATCGGGAACACTGTTTACCCCTATTTTACCGCCGTGCCGGTTTATAATTTCCGAACAGATATACAAACCAATGCCCAGGCCATTAAAACGGTTGCTGTTTTCTTCAACGCGGTAAAACTTATCGAATATTTTTTCCTGCTGTTCTTTCGAAATTCCAATACCAAAATCTTTAACGGCCAGGTATAGTTTGCCGTCTTTTATATTGATGGTAACATTAACCTGGTTGGTACCAGGCGCATATTTAATGGCATTGGTAATGAAATTGATGACCACCTGCTCCAACCTGATTTCGTCGCCAAAAATCATTTCGTGGGTTTGGCCCAACTTGGTAATTTTAAAATCGGGATTGGATTGCTGCAACATCTCGATGGCATTGTTTACCATGTTATCGGCACAAAAGCTTTTCATGTTAAACTTCATCTTACCGCTTTCGATTTTAGAAATGTCGAGCAGATCAACAATCAGGTCGTTTAGTTTTTCGAGCTGTATGCTTGCTTTTTCGAGGTGATTCTGCGCCATGGTTTTATCATCGCGGTTTAAGCTTCGCTGCAAGAGCTGGATATAGCCTTTTACACTGGTTAAAGGTGTTTTTAACTCGTGACTTGCAATACTGATAAACTCATCTTTTTTATGCTCGGCCTGCTTGCGGAATTCTATTTCTTCCAAAAGCTTTTCCTGCACTTCGTTCAGCTTTCTGTTTTGCTCGTAAATTCGGTAAAAGGTTTTGATTTTAAGCAGCAGCACATTAATATCAACAGGCTTGGTAATATAATCCAGGCCTCCGCTCAAATAACCTTTGGTAATGAATTTAAGTTCGGTATTAACAGCCGAAAGGAAAATAATGGCAGTATCTTTTGCCTTGCTAAAGCCCGAAATGGCCTCAGCCACTTCAAAACCGTCCATATCAGGCATCTGTACGTCGAGAATAATCAGGACGTAGTTATTCTTTAATACTTTTTTCAGTGCTTCTTCACCAGATGATGCGGTATCAACCTCAAAATTGTGTGCCTGCAGTACTTTCTGTAACGAGATCAGGTTTTCAGGCCTGTCATCAACTATAAGGATCATTCTTTATTAAAACAAATAAGAAGCCGGGATAATTATGTTTGGTTGGGAGAAACGAACCTCCTTAACTGTGAACAAACAACAGCCTTTTTAAAAAGTTTTAATTATTTAAAAATTATTTGAATTAAAGGTATCGCCCTGTTTGATATCGCCGGTTTCGAAACCTTTTTTAAACCAGTACATGCGCTGAGCGGATGTGCCATGGGTAAAAGAATCGGGCTGCACTTCGCCGGTTGCCTGTTTCTGCAGCTTATCATCGCCTATGGCGTTGGCAGCAGTTAAAGCCTCCTCAATATCGCCGGCATCTAATTTAAAATCTTTCAGGTTTTGGGCATTGTGCGCCCACAGGCCAGCAAAGAAATCGGCCTGTAACTCTAACTTAACCGATAGGCGGTTATATTCTGTTTTACTCACCTGCCCGCGTGCCTCGTCTAATTTAGCCGAAATGCCAAGCAAGTTCTGTACATGATGACCAACCTCGTGGGCAATAACATAGGCCTGCGCAAAATCGCCGGCCGCACCGAAACGGTTTTTCAGTTCATCATAAAAAGATAAATCGATGTATACTTTATGATCGCCGGGGCAATAGAATGGGCCCACGTTCGATTGTGCATAACCACAGGCCGTTTGTACACCATCTCTGAAAAGCCTCAGTTTCGGATATTCGTATTGCTTGCCCATGGCTTTAAATTCTGCATCCCAAACCTGCTCAGTCGATTCGAGTACGCCGGAAACAAATTGTGCCTGTGCATCGTTTGCCGGTACGCCCTGCTTCACTTCTTCAGTACCGGTAGTGGCCGGTAACTGGCTAACCACACCCGTCAAATCTTTCCCGAATATTAAGCCGAGCACCACAATGATAATCCCTATTCCACCGCCCAATGCGGTTCTGCCACCGCCACCACTTCTGCCGTCTTCAACATTATTACTGCCTTTACCAAACCACTGCATAGTTTATATTTTTATTTTAATGAATAACCCTATCTAACAAAAATTGTTATATAAATGTAGAAATATTTTTTGGTGAAGTAAGGGGGAAGACTGAATGATTGACTGAATGAATTTCGAACGAGAGAATGAATAGGCAAACTGCAACATTCCCTCATTCAAAATTCAATATTTAGGGTCTAGCTATTAAACACAGATATGGCTTTGGCTATTCTTGCTTTGGTTTCGGCTACGCCTAACAATAGTGCAATATCGAAAACGCCAGGACCAAATTTACCGCCAACCAGCATGATGCGGAAAGGCAACATCAGTTCGCCGGGTTTAAATCCTTTTTCTTCTGCTAAAGCTTTAAAAGCTGTTTCCGCAGTTGCAGCATCGGTCAAAGTTAAACCTTCGGCAAAAGCATTAAAGAACTCCGCTTTTTCAGCTGTCCATTTTGGTTTTACCGAGTTTACATCGTACTCAGCCGGTGAAGCGAAGAAGTAACTGCTTTGCGCCACGAAATCTGGCAATAAAGTACAACGGTCTTTAATTAAATCGATAACCGTGTTTAAGAAAGCATCGTCGTTAACGGCAATACCTGCTTTTTCAAGTTCTGCCTTAACGCTAGCCGCTAAACGGTCAGCACTTTGTGCTTTAATCCACTCGTGGTTGTACCATTTTGCTTTCTCAAAATCGAATTTGGCACCTGCTTTACTAATTCTTTCTACTGAGAATTTTTCTTCCAGCTCTTTTAACGTAAATATTTCCTGGTCGGTCCCATCGTTCCAGCCTAAAAGGGCCAGCATATTGATAAAGGCTTCGGGCATAAAACCCATTTCTTTAAAGCCTTTGGTTACATCACCAGTTTTAGGATCGTTCCAATTCATGGCATACACCGGGAAACCCAACCGATCGCCATCGCGCTTGCTCAGCTTTCCATGTCCATCGGGTTTCAATATTAAAGGTAAATGCGCCCATGCCGGCATATCGGCTTCCCAGCCTAAATATTTCCAAAGCAAAATATGCACTGGTGCCGATGGCAACCATTCTTCGCCCCTGAAAGCGTGACTAATTTCCATCGCTTTATCATCGACCACAACAGCCAAATGATAAGTAGGCATGCCATCTGCTTTTAATAAAACTTTATCATCAACCAACGAAGTTTCGAAGCTCACATCACCACGAATTAAATCATTAAAATACACCACCTCATCGGCAGGTACCTTGATGCGGATTACGTGAGGCACTTTGGCCGCCAGTAAATCTTCTACTTCGCTAAGGGTAAGTGTTAACGAGTTACGCATCTGCATCCGTGTGGCCTGGCCGTACTGAAAATTAGGAATATCTTTACGTTTGGCATCCAGTTCCTCGGGGGTATCGAAAGCATAGTAGGCATAGCCATCGCTAATTAAC
>RCUH01000593.1_pt1 | contig 34644 bp, 30 predicted proteins | sample 2166191 | NCBI WGS metagenome assembly RCUH01 (sample SAMN09932848, study PRJNA488358) | compost metagenome | feature: garden; material: soil; isolation source: compost soil in an enriched community after 214 h of incubation | place: Germany: Experimental Botanical Garden Goettingen | collected... | reverse complement strand
TTACAATGATTTTCTTACGGGCAAGGTCTTTCAGGGAACGGCTGATCACCTCTCTGGCTGTTCCGAGTTCAATAGCTAATTGTTCGTGGGTTATCTGAAGAGTCGCATGGTTGTCAGTGTCCATCTGCTTCAGCAAGAATTCCGCGATGCGGTACGGGATCGATTGGAAAGCAATGTTCTCCACGAGCTGAGTGACGGATGTGATTCTTTCGATGATTTGCTGGAAGATATGCTGCTTGAGCGGCATATATAAGTCCATCCATTTCCTGAACAAGGGGATTGGGATTAATAGTACCTCGGTGTCAACTTCAATAGAAGCCGAGGCCTCGTAAGGTGTCTCTCCTAAAATACTGGCCATCATTAGAACGCAAGTTTGCCCATTTTGCACACGGTAAAGAGTAATTTCTCTTCCTTGCGGGGTGATTTTATAGATACGGACCGTTCCTTGCAGAATGAACATGGCATGCTGCAGGACACGGCCTTCCCGGATGAAATGCGGAGTAGCAGGATTAACCGTCCGGATCTCGGCCTCTGCCCAATCCTCTTCAGGGATCAGGGACAAACTGGGGAGCAGAAGGGAGATTCGCTTAATATCGGCCCTGAGCAACTTTACAGCCTCCTTGTATAAGTTCTAGGATAATTTCGAATTGAGTTAGAGTTCATCCGCAATACCTAACAAGGCTATACCAAGGATGACGACCATAACCATGGCATATTGCTTCTTGTTCAGCCGTTCCCCCAGAAATAATCGGGACAGGATGACCGAGAAAATGCTGTATGAAGCAATCAGGGGCGCTGCAATAATGGCGTTGCTGGACATGGCGAACACGTAGAAGAATTGCCCGGTTGTTTCTAATATGGCGGCATAACCTTTCACACGTTCTCTGAACATGTTGAACCGCTGTTTTTTAATGAACTTGAGGTATGTAAATGCCAGCACAGCACAAATGAAGAAAGTAAATTCATAAGCGATCAGGGCAGCATCCTCACTGATCAGATTAAGCTCATCCAAATAAATGCCATCGGCAAAGGTACCGAGCCCATCGATTAAGCAGTAGAGAATGGGGAAGGTAATGGCCATAAAGCCAATTTGGTATTTTTTATCGATATGTATGGAACTGTTCTGGAGCGCTTTGTGTTCAGCTCTCTTCTCCAAGATGGCAATGCCAATAACGCCGCAAGTAATGATAGCCACACCCAATATTTCAATGATGCTCAGGTCGTGGGTGAAAAATATGAACAATAGGATGGCTGTAACGGCTCCTGAAGAATTCTGCACGGGAGACGCTAGTGAAAGCTCCATATATCTTAATCCGATATAACCGATTGTCATCGACAAGATGTACAGTGCAGACACAGGGAAATAGCGAACCAAGTCTATGGGATTAAAGCTTAACCCTTGAATGAACATATAAGCTGTGGCGTGAATCCCCATCACCAGGCCGACCATAATTACGATTTTGATATGACTGAACGGGTCATGGCTATCACTACCTTTTTTATAAAATAGATCAGCACCTCCCCAAGTTAAAGCTGTTAATAAGGCAAATAGAAACCACATAGTCCGCTCCCCTTGTAACTAATTTCACATTATTGTGTAAGCTTTATTATTATAAGGACTTCCCATGTATGTCAATAGCCAACAAGAGAGTCGTAACTAAAAAGATTCTTTCACGTACTAAGATATATAACGTGACGAGGAAACCTTCCTTCCCCTATTGCATATAAGTATGACAATAATAGAAATTGAGGTAATACATCAAATGAATGACGAATTTATCCATCATGCCGATACAGGTTATCGGTTAGCTGAGGAGAAGGCAGCTCAGTATTTTGCTTCACTTTATGTGCAGGTCATGGAAAGGAATTATGTGCCCACCCTGACAGGAGATATCCTGTTGTGGAAACGCAGCCATACTTCCCATCGTTCATGGCTGTCTTTTTTTATGCGAAAGAAGAGAAAACCGGATTCCCGGGATTACCATAGATATATCGGGTGGCTGAAGTATACAGACAAATTGGATGATTACCTGGATCGGAGTGTGTCCTATATTTACATGAGGGATCTGGGCCAAGCCCTGGATTCACCGGACACACAGACACGGATCAGGCGTGTAGCTGCCGACATCAAAAGACACTTGACTAAGTTCACCGCACCAAAGCAGGGAGATCAGCCGGAGTACATGAGTTTGGCGGGGGCTTATCGCTGGGCACAGAGGGAAGGCATAGAGACTGCCGTAATCTGGTTGATTAACAAGCTTAAGAACGTAGCCTCCCATCTTCCTGAAGAGATGGATGCCGAGCAAGCCCAGCGCAAACTGATGAAGATTATTCTGGGGGTTATCCTGCATGTAAATGAAGAGATGGATGATGAAACATCGCCTGAGGAACGGGCGCGAAGATTGGACGAAGCCATCAGGCTAGGCTATTCCTATGGACTTACCTATCCTTTCATTGACGATCTTCTGGATTCGCAGGCCTTAACCACTCAAGAGAAAGAACAATATTCCCTCATGATACGCACGACTCTTCTTACTGGATCGGTGCCAGACATGGGCGAATGGTCCAGAGACAATATGGATATGATCCAATACATCCATGCGGAGCTTAGAGAAGCTTTTGAGTATATTAGGGGCCATCAGCGACCGGAAACCCAACAAACTTTTTTTGAGCAGGCCTATGTGTTTTTTCATTCCCAGGAATTAGACCGCCAAAAGGATATATCAAATGCCAATTACACGAATGAAGAGCTTTATATCCCTATCATTTTAAAATCCTCTTCATCCCGGTTGATTGCCCGTTCGGTAATCAGTGCTCCTGTAGATGAGGGCTTTGACGACCGAACCTTCTATTATGGCATCTACAACCAGCTGGCTGATGATTTCGCAGATATGTTTGACGATATGAGGGACGGGGCGGTCACGCCGTATACCTATTATTTGAAATACCATGATCAGCGTTCGGATCTGGTCAACCCCTTTGAGTTATACTGGACGGTTATCTCCCATTTGATCCATAACGTGTATCAGTCCGATGCCAAGACCCGTGAAGTTATACTGGATCGTGCAATCAATGGTCTAAAACGTTATCAAGCACGTATCGGTACGGAAAAGTATCGTGAGATGATGGGCATATTTGCTTCCAGAGATGCGGAGTTTGGTCGTCTCGTAGAGCAAATGGTTCGAAAAGCGGATGATGTGGATTTTTTCGATAAACTGCTTCGTGACCAGATCGTTACCATTCTAAAAAACGACCGGAAGGAAAAAGAAGAATTTGCCCAGACGATCCAAACGGTCCGGCAACAGATCAACAACACCTTGCAGATTCCCAAGCAAGACGGGATGCAGGCGGTGAAAGAGCCGCTTATTGATGCTGCAAATTACAGCCTCGAAGGGGATGGCAAACGTCTGAGGCCGATATTGATTTGGGTTATGGGCGTAAAAGAATATGGACTAGATGGATCGGCCATCATGCCGCTTATGAGATCATTGGAATATATGCACACGGCATCCTTGATTTTTGATGATTTGCCGTCCCAGGATAACGCGTTAACCCGTAGAGGGCGTCCAACCCTGCATCAGGTGAGTGATTCGGCCACGGCTGAATTAACCGGTCTGTTTCTGATTCAGAAGGCGATTCAGGAGCAAGCATCGCTGGATCAATTCCATGCCCAAACCGTGCTTGCCTTAATGCAATATTCGGCCCAAAAGGCAGAAGATCTGTGTATGGGACAGATGATGGATCTGAATTCCAGAGGGCAAACTTTGACACTGGAGCAATTGAATACAATCAGCTTTTATAAGACTGGAATTGCATTTGAGGCCTCTCTCGTTATGCCTGCCATTCTGGCTGAGGTTCCAGAGACGGAAATTGCAGGTTTGAAGAAATTCGCCTATCATGCGGGCATTGCATTTCAGATTAAAGATGATTTGCTTGATCTGGAGGGAGATGTGCTCTTACTCGGGAAACCTGTCGGTAAGGATGCCGAGAATAACAGTTCGACGTTTGTATCCATTCTCGGCCAGGAGGGCGCGACCAAAGAGATGTGGGAACACTACTGTCTTGCCATGGAAGCGCTAAAGGGAATACCGCGCAATATTGTTTTTCTGAAACATTTATTGAATTATATTGTTCACCGGGATCGTTAAACTCTGGATAGGACTTTGTGCTTACCTCCAAATGGTACAGTATGCCTTCCGGAGAGTTCATCAGCAGCCAATATCCCTCTTTTTTCTGCATATTTCGCACCTTTCACTTCCTGGCTTTTCCAGTGTATTATGAAAATATATGCAGGGTGTGGCGATTTACAAGGAGAACATTGGATTTGGAGTGCGGCCAGAAGAGTAAGTACAGCATTGGAACGGCGGCCGTTCTGGAAACGGACCGCTGGATGCTGTGGCGGAATCAGGAGCCTCTACGCTGGTAGTGGAGGATATCTTAAGCCTTCCATGCTCCCGCAATACAATAAAGGGTACATTTAAGCTGGAGACAGCTTAGGGAAGACACGTAAATTTGGCGAAATTAAGCAAGCTAAGCCTTATATTCTTAAGAATCGGCGATTTAATGTGTTTAATCCATTAGTCCGCCGATTTTTTTGTTTAGGACGGGGCTCTCTATATAAGATGAACTTTAGAATTTACCGACCCTAGCGCAAAGGACGAGTTATTCTGAAGAAGCGGAGCGTCCGCCGTTGTCTCCGAGATGCCCCATTGGATAGAACCTGAAAGGAGGTGATAAAAATGAGTGTCATTCATATGCTGGCCGGTATCCCGGGCAGCGGCAAGAGCCATTATGCGAAGGGAATCTGTAAACGTGAGCGAGCTGTTCTAGTGGCGACGGATGTCATACGGGAGAAGCTGTTCGGAAGTGAGACCCGGCAGAAGAACACGTACCGGATTTTTGATGAAGCCTTTGCTGAGATTGAGCGTGCCCTGGCCTCCGGGAGAAATGTGGTCTTTGACGCCACGAACGTTGCGCGGGACCGGCGGGTTCAATTTCTGAAGCGGTTCAGGGATGTGTCCGTGGAGTGCCATGCCTGTATAACTCCCTATGAAATTGCCAGAGAGCGGGTACAGGCAAGAAAACGGAAGATTGAAGACAAGGTGCTGGAGAAGTACGCCAAGAACTTCGAGTTTCCGGTGCTTGCTGAAGGCTTTGATAGTCTGCATATCGTGCATACGCCAGCGGACACCGGAATGGAGCGGACCGAACTTGAGCAGCTTCTTGCACGAAGTCCGGGTCATGACGGGCTGTTCGGTTATCTGAAGAAGTCTACTTATTTCAGTGTGATGCTAGGCTATGACCAGGAGAATCCGTATCATTCCAAAACCTTGTCTGAGCATACGCATGCCGTACTGGATTATATCAACGCCCTTTATGAAGGGGAGCATCTGCTAGAGATGCAGCTGGCGGCCCTGTTTCATGATGCCGGCAAGCCATTCTGCAAGGTCTGGAAGCCAAATCGGGGATATTATTCATATTTCGGACATGAGCATGTTTCCGCCGGAATAGCCTGCCACGTGCTGAAGGAGCTGGGGTACGGCGACGATTTTATTTTACATGTGGTGAACATGGTGAGCTTTCATATGGAGATTCTGCACGGAGGAGATGCCGGGGCGTCCAAGATTTATCATTTGCTCGGCGATCAACTGCTGGCAGAGCTGTATTTCTTCGCAGAAGCGGACACGTTCGCCAAATAGAGGTGATTTAAGTTATGAAATTTAAATATCCAAAAACGATGCATCTGCCTTGGTCCAGAAGTTATACGGACGATGACCGGATACTTCGGGATACGGACCATTTTGCCGGGAAAGAGGTTGTCATTACCGAGAAAATGGACGGGGGAAATACAACGATGTATCAAGACTTCATTCACGCGAGGTCGCTCGACAGCAAGGATCACTCTTCTCGTCATTATGTGAAGACGCTGCATGGAGGGATTCGATATATGATTCCGGAAGGGTACCGGCTGTGTGGGGAAAACGTGTACGCCAAGCACTCGCTGCATTACACGTCTCTGCCTGGTTATTTCATGCTTTTCTCGGTATGGGATGACCGAAATATTTGTCTCTCCTGGGATGAGATCACGGCGTGGGCGGAGAAGCTGGGGATTCCGCATGTTCCTGTTCTGTACCGCGGGATATGGAGCGAGGAAGCGGCTAAATCTTGTTATACGAAGCAGTCCAAGTGCGGTGGTGAGCAAGAGGGGTATGTGGTCCGGCTGGCCTCCGAATTTCCTTATGAGGATTTCAAACGCTCGGTTGCCAAGTTTGTCCGGAAGAACCATGTGCAGACCGATGAGCACTGGCTTAGCAAGCCGGTTGAGCCTAATCGATTAGCTTAAGCGTATTTAATTGGAAGGCAAGTGGCAGAAAGAAGAGAACTACTTAAAGATAGGAGAGGGTTATCATGTAATTCATTTGCGGTTTTCAGCAAAGTTGGGCCAACAATTTAGTGATCTAGAAATCCAAACTTAATAGTTTCCTAGTTATATAGATTTCCCATACATAGAGTTTCGTTATAGAAGTTGAACTAAAGAAAGACCAGGGAATAGCAGCAGGGTGAAATGATGCTGGAGAAGCGCAGCGCTGCGCGGTACATAAGGTATGCAATTCTAGCGAGGTATGAGGATTTATGGTTGATCCCAGGTTTTAAGTAAATTAATGATCAGAAATGAGCAGGAGGCAGATAATGATGGATTCCAAGGCCAAGAAAATATTGATGAACACCCATTGGAGCTCTGGCCGCTGGCGGGAGGGAGGCTTCATCTGCTCGGACGAAGATTTCCAATATGCCAAAAGCAAGGGAGTCATGTTCGATCCGGTGACGATATCGCATGATGAGTGCGTTCGGAGGCTGAGCGAGCTGCACGAGCGGAGTATCACAAAAGATAAGGTGGTACGCGCATTCCTGCACAGCCTGTCAACACGTAAGGTCTATTGGCGGAGTGCCTTGTCCAGCTACGCGCTGACGCATAATTTACCCATACATAGTTATGCACAGGAGTCGGTCGCTGGGCTGAGTTACACGGTTTGCGGTGATTGCACCGACAGAAAGCTGATGGTAAAAGAACAATATATCGATGAAGACCTAAACGTGCTTAATTTTGAACGGGTGAAATGGGGCGGCGTCCGCTTAAATTGGCTGATTTATTGCTTGATGGATCTTGAGTTTCTCGCCAGAGAGGAAGATTTCGAGATAAGCCGGGAGGACACGGAGATCTTGAAGAGGATGCTTGAGGCCGTAGAAGCCTGCGGCGATAAAGACGCAGCTAGGCAGCTCGAGAAACGATGGAAGGATGTGTTCGCCTCCAACCAATATGAGCGGGATTTCGTGATGGAAATTTGGGGATATGCCGGACTTCTGCAATCTCAAGACGATTACCGCAAAGAGCGCGGGCGGGGAACAGATTTTATGTCAATGGCCACCTGGCGGGGCGAGGATGGACTGTCCAGGGAACAAGTGGAGTACTATTTTGGGGACTATTTATGATGATCTGTGCAGGCAGCATGTTCTGAGCTAAAGCTGGGAAGGCAAGCTCTGCAGGTTGGGAAGGGGAAAAGACAGATGAAAACACGTGCGATATCACTGATGAACCTGGTGTTCTTTGTTCCGGCTATTCTTCTTAGCTGGTTTGTATGGAATGATTACAGCCGCTACATGACGAATATCAATGACCACCTGGCGTCCATGAAGGGGATCTATTTCCTGGATGAGGGGAGAAAGGTGGTAGGTATTTCCGATCAGAAAGATGGAGCCTATTATAGGGCGCATCTGTTCGACGCAAGCACCGGGACATTGTTAAAAGAGACCACAATACTCTCCAGTTTTTACGGCGAGCTTGGTGCCGTGTCTTATCAGCAGGGAGGTGTCATCGTACCAACCTATGACAGCAGCTTGGGGCTTCAGCTCAATTATTTCCGCCCGTCGGGTGAGATGGATGAGCTAGCCCAGGGTACGCTTCATGTTCCGTCTTTCATGAGCTCGGGTGTGTATTCATGGCGTGGAAGATTGATTATTACCGGTGAGACCATCGGCTCGGCTCTGTACATGGCCCAAGTGAAAGGGGGGGAGGTCGGAAAGCTTCTTCTAAGTTCCCCGGGTCTGCTTCCGGCGAGACCTGTCCGGGTGACGGATGTACACGGCAGCTTTACGAACGATAAGGCGCTCCCGATTTTTGAGGTGAGCCTGAAAGATGATAGAACTGCCTTCGTCAGCGGAGTTCTGGATAAGAACAACAAGCCCTCCGTGCTGATAAAGAATAAGGATGAGAACACCTTTGATGCGGAGGATCGGGCCGCAGCCCAATTTGGCAAGCATTTTGGCTTTGACAATGCCAAGTTGATTCGAACGGATGGCGATTACCCTGAAAAGGCCAGGTTCTACAACGCCAATGAGAAGAGATGGGGAGCCGCGGTGCCTACGCCTAAGCCGGTGTACCAATCCCGGGTTTTCCTGCTGAACGACCAGGAGGTGCTGATTGCCGGATCGACAGCGGAAGATGAATTGAAAGGCACTGTCCTTGGTTATGTGTTCAATCAGAAGACCGGCAAATTTGCAGATGTCACCGGGTTCCTCAGCAAGCTTTCATATGAGGATCTGAAGAATGACAACATGACTTTTCATAAAGAATTGGATAAGGAGAACCTTTACTTCGTGAATGAAGATCAAGGGGCCGGTTCGTACCAAATGAAGAACCATGACATCAAGATCGTGACGAACAAGCAGGTCGGACTTTGGATGGCCGGGGAAGACGGAGACCGAATTTCCTGGAGGAGCTTCTGGAACTATGTGAAGCAGGGCGGCGCACTGATCATCAACTGGATGGTATGGCTGGTCATCCCGCTGTTTATGTTCGTCGGACTAGGTACGATTCCGCGTCTGTTGATGAGATCAAGAGCCCGAAAAATCGCGGAAGGGCAACAGATTCCGGGGACGATCGTCCGGATGGAGGAGACCGGCCTCCAAGTGAACAACCAGCCGCAGGTAAGGTTTACCGTCCAGTTCGAGGACGACGGACAGATGAAAGAGGTTGAGATCAAGAAGGTGATCTCCTTCTTGAGTGACGTCAAGGTTGGGGACCCGGTGATGATCAGCTACAACAAGAGCAAGAACAGAGCTGTATTTGTCACACAGGAGGATATCCCGGGATCACAGAAGCTGGAAGTGATCAGAAATGCTGAGCTGCGGCGTATCGAACCTTGCGGCAAGGTGAAACGCAGTCAAGTGCTCCAGCTTCATTTCACGGCGAACGGCCGGGACTATACGGTACCGGTCGTGCAGCCTCCCGGTTTTGAATACCGTGTAGGAGAGCGGGCTAACCTTGCGTTGATTCAAGGGACGGCGAGAATTCACAGCTATGGGAACGGTGATGGCTTGGCAGGCTCGGAGCAGATCTCGATGCAGGGAGAAGTGCTCAGGGTAGAGGAATACCCGGTCTCGATTGCAGGACGGCAGCTTATGACTCTAGAGATCATGATGACCGAAGGGCCGGAGCGAATCCGCAAGGTCAACAGCCTCTTCGTTCCGAAAGGCCTTCCTGTGCAAGCCGGTGTGGTCATTCCGGTCGTGATGAGAAGGGATGACTATGCGAAGGAAGCCCGTCTGCATAAAGGCAAGCAGGGGGCCGCAAAAGTGATTTCGGTACGATTCACTGGAACGATTGGCGAACGGCCGCTGGCTGAGATCACGGTAGAAAGAGACGGAACGACTTACCACATCAGCCAGACGATTGAACCGGTATACGGGGTGGAGACTGGCGATGAGTTATGGATCGCTTACGATGAGAATACACGGGAAGCAGTGATCGTAAATTATGCTTCGTAGCAAATCGCCTTCTGTGCACTTGTCTTACCGATCTCCAAGTGAGCACGTCTAATCGATTCGCAAGTGTGCATGGAGGGGCGTGGTCGTCTAACAGTTCTTTCTTTGCGGGAGAGTCTAATTGCTTCTATATAAGTTGAACTTTAGAATTAACTGGTCTCAGCGGAGAGGACGAGTGATTCTGAAGAAGCGGAGCGTCCGCCTTTGTCTCCGAAATGCCCCTGCTTGGATATCTAGTTCAAGCATTTTGGAGACAACAGTGGTCGTAAGAACACTCGGCATCGCCGCTCCACAAAAGGGTAACTTTCATAAGTTCATTTTATATACATAAAAATATACGGGCATTAAATGCGGGAACGTGATCAGGGGGAAAAGAATGTATGTATGAGGAACAACTAAACCGGATTCGCCGGAAGCTCGAGCTGGCGGCAGAGGCCGACCCGGATTATCAAGTATTCGGGGCAAGATCACACCGCTATAAGATGAAGGAACCGCAGCATTCCGCTTTATGACTTATATATTGGACGATGCCGGAGTGGATCTGCTTCAGCTTATGCTGCCGTTATTCAACCATCCCCTTGCGAAGTTTCGCATACAGGCTATCTATCAGGCGGGAAAATCAACAAGCAAAGTAGATGCTCTTCCTTATTTCACCAGGGCTCTGGAAGACCCGGATATCGGGGTGAAGCGTATCGCCATACAGGCTTTATCGAATGTGCCGGAACCCGCACTGCTTGAGGTGTATGAGCGGCTGCTGCTGCAGCACAAGACGGATGATGATTATATCCGCTCTAATATAAGCCGGAGGCTGCAAGAGTTTGATTTTGCTTCAATGGACGAAGTTGAGCGGGCGGTGCCTGCATCCTTGTCTCATGTGAGAGGCATGTTCAGAGCCAGCCTAGAGCCTTACCGCAGGAAGCAGAGATAACGGAGGTGGCACGACGATGACAGAACGGATTCCTTGCAAAACAGCAGGCTGCAAGGCAACCATCCTGCCTGCTACCGCCGCCAAAACAGGCGGCTACTGCATGCCCTGCCATCAGGAGCAGGAGCGGCAGAAGAGGCAATCTTATATTGAACAGCATCGCAGAACGGTGAACTTATATGAGGGCCTCACTGACCCGGTGGAAATTTTAAAAATTATGCATGTCAGAGCGCCGTATGACCCGCTGGTTCAATATGTTCCATACCCGCTGAGCAAGGAGCAGCTGTATGTGGGCTTGACGGCCGAGCAGGCGGTAAAAATGCAGGAGTATGCCGTAAAACATTTGGCTGAAGGCGACAAGGATACCGCTGAAAATATTTTATTGTCTCTGGTTTGTTACCGGAATGACAATATTGCAGGGGTCCTGCCAGATCTTATGGAACACGGGATATATTATCCCGCTATATTGTACAAGGACGCACCTTCGGGAATGCGGGACCGCCTGCTTAGACAAGTGGATTGGGATGAGGAGAACCGCAATTATATCCTGCTGATCCTGGGCTGGATCGGGGATTCGCGGGTGGTCGGGGCGTTTCGGAAATGGCGGGGAAGTCCGCCGGAGTGGACGAAGCAGCTGTACGTTGCTCCTGAGAGTTACGCTCTAGATGGGGGTTGGGAACTCACCACGGACGGGGAGCGGCGCGATTTGGTTCACAATCTGAACTATGCGATAGAAATAACGAAAGAGCTGAAGGGCATTGATGCTGAGGGAGCAGGGGATCAGTTCCTGACCCCTAGCGCCTCTGCTTGTTCATGGTGTGGTGGGAAGCTGACCCTCCTGATGGACGTAAATACTTCCCACCCGTCCTTGGCGTATCTCAGTCTTCCGCAGGATCGCCTGCGGGTTCAGACCTGTGAGCGCTGCGGGTGCTTCGGTACGGTTTATATGGAGTTGGATAGCCTTGACACACCGTTCTGGAGCCGGTATAACCAGAAGCCGGATTATTTGCCGGCCTTTGACCTAACAGCGGACAGCAGCGAGGGGATCGGTGAGGTAAGGGGGACTTTGGCTCTGTCGCCAGCACCGCGCTCACCGTATTATGCCGCAGAGTGGGCCCTATCCCAGCACGACTCCCAAATTGGGGGCCACCCGGGCTGGGTTCAGGATGCAGAGTACCCGAAATGTCCCTGCTGCGCCAAGCATATGCGCTTTATTGCCCAGGTTGACTGGGCTGACTTCGGCGATGGGGAGGGCATTTTCTATATGTTCCTGTGTCTTGAGGATATGCTGACTGCAACGGTGTACCAACAAAGCTAGCTGAGAAGCAGTTACTTTAAGGATGAACATTTCGGATTGGGAGGGGCTGCTGTTGAGTCAGGCTGTGGAAACTTTTCTAGATGAGGTATGGGATGAAATCAAGTCGATTTACGCCAGGGAACATCAAAGAGGTGAAGTCAAGAACCGGAGCAGACTTCAGGCCGGAATGAAGGATTATCTGCGGGTAGCCTGGAGAAAAGGCAAGTTCAATTGGGCGCAGGGGAAAATCCACATTGACATTTATGAGCCATTCTCCTGGAGTGACAGCTCCTATCAGATTGAAGCGGGTTCTTACATCGTGGAATTGACCGATGAGCAGCTCACGGAAGAGTTCTTCCCGGCACTATGCGGGCGTATGGATGAGTTGTTCCATTCGGAGGAATACGGCCCACAATTTTTCGATTACCGGTTTAACATCGTGTTTGAATTCGAACGGGAGCAGTCTGGGCTGACACTTCACCGCCAATTGGTAAATGAGTCCAAACTGGCTCAGCTTCGGAAGGCACTGGACCAATTTATAAAGTCGAAGATATGGTCTGAATTGCCCGTACTACCCGGTGACCATGACCTGTTCTTCTTCGCCAATCTTTTGGTCAATCCGGATCTGATGAAGCAGGAGGAGCAGGAGATTGACCCGTTGATCCGCCAGCTGTCGGACAAGCTGCATAAATTCCCCAAACGCAGAGATGAGTGGGTCCGGCATTATACTTCGGCGTTTAAACACTGGGCGCAGGAAATATTTCTGCCGCGGTATTTTGAAACGACCGGAAGTTATGGACAGGAGTGGGTGATCAAGGAGGGAATGGATCTCGGCGCTGTAGATTCCAGAGCACTGGATTTCTTTCTGTATGCGGCTCTGCAGATCGGCTCCTCCGACTCGGATACCCGGCAGGAATACCTGGAGCTTGCGGTTCACCTGGGCTCTGACCGGGCTCAGGCTTATCTGAATACGGGCAGCGGCAAATTCGTCAGCGCTTATCGAGGGGAGCGGATGGAAGGCAAGAACAATGACGTGACCGGAACGATTGAGATTCGCATCCTGTCCGAAGAGGAGCAGGCTTACGGTGAGGCGATGGATTATATCATCGGCTTGCTGCAGCAGGGGTTCCCCAAAGGCTATCAATTGAAGCTGAAGAGCAGCCAAAAGCATTTGCTGCCGGTAAAGAAGCTGGCGAAGTCCAAGCTGCACCAGTTTTTTGCCAATGCGCTCAGCTATCCGGCGCTGTATCCCAAGCTGGCAGAATATGCAGACATCGCGATGGAAGAGTTCGCGTGGTACCGGGATGTGGAGCCGGGTGAGAAATCGGTGATGCCGGGCACTTATGCTGTGATGGGCCTCGGTTTATACAGCGAAGCTTATTTTTCGTTGGTCTGCCTCTATATGGAGCTGGTCGATACGGAGCATCAGATGGTGCAGGACGGCTATGCGGAGGCATTTATTGATGCCCATGGCGTGCAGGCGGAGCACATGCCGGTGCTCGTGTCAATTCTGCTGGGCGGTAACGAGGAAGGAAGACAGGTCAAGAATATCACCATCGACCGTCCCGAGCTTGCGGATGCACTTATCCAGGCGCTGAAAGGCAAGGAGGATCATCAAGCTCAGCTTGTGCTCAGCCGGATCTTCGGGAGCCAGAAGAAGCTCTCCGGATCGGTCCGGCAAGCCCAGCCGCCGCTGCGGGAGAGGCTGGAACAACTGCTGGCGATTTGGAAGTAATCTAACGGAAAGCATGCGTTGAAGTGGTAAAAAACAGGAGTCCGTGTCATACGCGGACTCCTGTTGCGGTTGGCCTGCAGCAGCAGGCTATCCCTATGGCAGGCTGAAATCAAGCCTGCCCCAGCTGCCGGATCAATTCGGCAGCGGCCTGATCCGTAAAGCGTAGTCGCCCATGCTCTTCGGCAATGCGTCCTTCGCTTATACGCTGGTCCAGCCAATCGGTAATCCACCCGGGTGCATAGCCCCCTTGGCCGAATTCACCGCCAAAAGCAATCATTTTCGGATAGACATCCAGGTACATCTGGCGTCCGGTATCCGGGTAGGACTTCGTATAAAGCCAAAATTGCACGTCATACATCAGATAGGACAGTGGATCGGCATGGAAAGAAAAATGGCCTTTCTCCTCGACGATCCGGGTACAGATGCGGCGGATTGTTGACTCGATCTGTTCCAATTCCGTGACCCGGGCGCACAGTTCGTCCAGTAAGGGAGAGAATTTACCGTGGGCTACCTTGTGAAGATCCGCTTCTTTATCTTCCTCGGAAGTATCGAATTCTTCCTCGCTCACCAAGCCCTTGATGAACGTCTCGAAATTGTCAGCCAGGAACGTGATCTCATAGTCGCTCTCCTGATCCACGTGGATGACTTCAGGTTCACCGTCCGGCCCGCAGGCCCGGTAGTCCAGCATGACCACGTCATGGCCAGCCGAAGGGCAGTCACAGATGACCACCCCAATATCAGGATAGCCCCAATCTTCAATCATAAACTGGCTGCCGGTGTCCCCACAGAGGGAGTAGCTTTTCTCCCGGCCGATGCCCATGATGCTCGTAATAGCGATATGATCCTCGGCCCAGGAGGTCGCTTCTTCGGTCGGAAAGCAGGTGTTCTTCGGAATCCCGCCGTTCTGCTGCTTCATCAAGGCAATATAGGAGGCCGGGAGTTTATAGCCCAGCTCTTCTTCTACCGAGGCGATCAGCTCATCTGTGGGTGGATCGCTAACATATGATTTTCTGGCATAATCGCTGTCTTCCCAGAAGTCGCTCAGGGACATGTCCGAGAAGGGAGCCTTGTCTTCGTCCGGGCCTTGGTTCTCTAACGCAGCTGCCCTTCTGGCGGCTATTCGCTGTTCGTGTCTCCGTTGCTTCTCCGCTTTGCGCAGGCTCGATTGCAGCAGCCATAGGGTATCCGAATCGCCGGGTTCTAGCTTGTCTGCGGTGCCAAAGGCCTTCGCTGCCTCTTCATACCTGCCCAAATAATACAGGGCATAGCCGACCCGGTAGTTCCACAGCGGGTCCTGCTGCCCGGCCTCGGCAATTTTTGCAAATTGTTCAAGAGCTTCCTCATAGAGATCCAGATTGTTATAAGCCCTTGCCAACCGGCTGACCGCTTCATAATTCCGTTCTTCTTCGGGAACGGCCAGCACGGTGTCGACGATCCGCTGATGTTCATCTGCCTCATGCCAATCGGTTAATTGATCGAGCCATGTTTGGTCCATTGGTGAGCCTCCGAAACGTAGATTTATTTGTTGATTCTCACTTACTTCTATTCACTGCTGTATGTAGTTTCATGGTGTGGTTCCTATGATTCTAAACTAACAAATCATCCATACCGTGTGAATGAGGCCATGTCCATAAAGAATGGCTAGCGTCCCTTGCCCTCAGACACACGGGCATGATCCAGAAGTATCCACTGATTCAGCTCGTCGTAGCCTTTCACGGTCGCAGTGAGCTTATATCCGGGATACATCCGTTCCCGGGGAGTGACTTGGTCCAGGGCAGAGGTATCCGCCAATCCTACAGCCTGATCTTGAAACAGATTTACCAACGTGCCTTGTGGATAAAAAGCCTCGATGTCCCCTTCCACCTCCATGCCGATGGGCAGAGCCAGTTTAACGTGGTTCCATTCCTCCAGAGTGGTCTCAAGGGAACGGGTCCACAGCTCATCGAAGCGGCTTTTAGGGATCGGCTTGTAGTAGGGATCGGTGATATCAATGGGATGCTCGGCCAACATGAAATGAAACTGCTCATGCTTCCGGTTGGAGACGACCTGGCTCCCATCCTCTTCGATAACCATTTGTCTAAAGGCGACTCCGCCTGGATCAACCTCGAAATAATAGGTTCCCATTCCAGGCTCAGGGCAGGCACTGAAATACAACATAGAGGTTCCCTCTCTTTATTTAGAAAAATATAGCTGCTCCGGTCTTAATCAATACAGCTGTCTTGCTGTCTACATCACGGGCCTAAATCAGTTCATAACACCAGCATCAGCCAGGCAGCGGCGCCACCTGCGGCAGTGAGGATGGCTCCAGCCATCAAGACAATAAATAACATAGAAAACCCAGACAACGGCGAGGTTTCGAATCTATTGACTCCCGAGTGTGATAGATGACCCGTACTTTTGATCTTAACGATCGTCTGAACTGGATAGTTGTACCATTTAGATGCAACATGTCTATTGTATATACCGCAGATATGCTGGTGTCAACCGCAATTGGATTTGGGGGCCTGCCATGTCGGGACAAGTCTTCATAGAGCCTGTAAAGGTGAGGTTGGCCTTTCGCCAACTCTCTTAGAGAACAGGGTTTTCTTCCTTGGGGTATAAGTATGGTAAAATTTATATAAACATATGGGAAATGGAGGAAGATTAATGAATCCACACACACAGGAAGAATTTCGTTTTCAAGTTGATCTCAGCGGTATGATTAATATACTATCCAATCATCTATACAGCAGTCCCAAGGTGTTCTTGCGGGAGCTGCTGCAGAACGCTGTTGACGCCATTACCGCTATGCGGGAGAGGGATTCCTCTTATCAAGGGCAGGTGAGGGCGGAAGTCATTGGAACAGGCAGCGGCGCAACGCTGGCCATGGAGGATAACGGGATAGGCCTTACCGAGGAGGATGTCCATGAGTTCCTGGCCATGATCGGGCAGTCGTCCAAGCGGAAAGACGGGCAGCTGCTAGGAGAAACTTCGTTTATCGGCCGGTTTGGCATCGGCCTGCTGTCCTGCTTCATGGTTAGTGACGAGATCGTGCTTCTAACCCGGTCAGCCAAGGGAGGGTCTTCCCTGGAATGGCGGGGGAAACCCGATGGTACATACAGCATACGCAAGTTGGAGAACGAGCTGTCTTACGGAACGAAGGTCTACCTGAGATGCAAGCCGGGATGCGAGCTCTACTTCGATCCGGCCAATCTAGAAGAATGGCTTGGTGATTATGGTGCCCTCCTTCCGTATCCCGTCGTGCTAGAGGCGGAGGGAGTCAGCAAAGCGATTAATATCCCGCATCCGGATTGGATGAACAACTTGTCCCTTGTCCGGGGAAGACGGGAGGAAGTTCTGAAATTTGGCGAGCAGTTGCTGGGGGAGCCGGTTCATGATTTTATTCCTTTATCCTCATCCTCTGGCCGGACCTCTGGAATTGCTTATATTCTGCCCTACTCCGTCAATCTGAGTGCCAAACGCTCACACCGCGTATATTTGAAGTATATGCTTGTCTCCGAATCAGCGGAGAACATTCTTCCGGACTGGGCCTTTTTCGTCAAATGTATCCTCTGGACGGATGAGCTCCAGCCAACCGCTTCGCGGGAGCATTTCTATGAGAATGAGAAGCTGGAGACGGTCCGTACAGAATTAGGAGAATCGCTGCGCCGTGAACTGATGAATCTGGCAGACCAGGACCCCGAACGGCTCAAGGGCATCATCCAGCTGCACGCCTTGTCGATGAAGGCGCTGGCAGTGGAGGATGAGACGTTCTTCAGGATGATCCACCGGTGGCTGCCTTTCGAGAGCAGCTATGGCCGCAGAGACCTTGGCGAGCTGTTGGATGAGAACGAAGAGCTGTATTTTACATTGACGCTGGACGAATACAGACAGATTATGCACGTCGCTGCGGCACAATCGCTGCCGGTGATCAACGGGGGATATGTATACGACGCCGGGCTGCTCGAAGGTGTGCAGAGGTTATATCTTGGGAAAAAGATCGAGCGGCTGCTGCCGGAGGATGTCTCCTTTTCCTTTACCGACCTTACGCCGGAGGAACGCAGAGCGTACTATGAGCTGATCCGGGAGGGAGATATTGCGCTGCAGCCATTCCGCTGCCGGGTTCAGCTTCAGCGATTCAAGCCCGCCTCCCTTCCTTCCCTGTTCACTCTGTCGAAGGAATCCTCCGATTTGCGGAGCCTGATTGCGGCTGAAGAAGTAAGCACCACAGAGCTGTCGTCGATTCTGAATAGTCTGGGCTCCTCTCATCAGGAGCAGGTGTATTCCACATTGTATTTGAATTTGGACAATGAGGTCATTGCGCGGATCTTCGGCTCTAATAATCGCGGCATTCTTAGGGCGGCGATCGAAATGCTGTATGTGAATGCGCTGATGATGGGGCACTACCCGCTGAACCGCAAAGAAATGCAGGTGCTGAATGAGGGCATTTTGCGGTTTATAGATCTGGGACTGTCTATGAACAATGGGGGAGGAGATACAAAATGAGTATGGAGCTTGAATTTGAGGATTTGCTGGACGAAGCGATGGACCTGCCGGATTCTCCGGCCAAGATCGCCCTGCTGGAACAGGCGATCCGGGTCGCCGATGCGGCGGGGGATATCGAACAGGGGTATGAGGCGCGAAGCATGCTGGTGAATACCGCTTCTTTTAACGGTTTTCCTATGAAGGCCTTGGTCGCTTTCTCTTGGCAGTTAGGTCAATACGATAAACACCCTGAGCTGTTCGAGTATGATCTGCATAACCTGTTATGGTCTTACAAATGGATCCTCGACGATCTTCCTTCATTCCCGGACATTCAGCTAGGCCAGATTCATAATTTGCTGGAGGATTTCAAGCTTCGCATCAAGAAGGCCGGTCATTCCGAGAGAACATACGATTACTACTGCTTCCGAATGGCGCTATTGACGGGAGAGCTTGAGAAGGCCGGGGGGTATATGGACAAGTGGAGGTCGGTTGACCGCGATTCGCTAAGCAACTGCCAGGCCTGTGAGCAGGATACGTTTGTGGAATATTATTTCATGTCGGGTGATGATGAGCGGGCACTGGATGAGGCGAAAAAAATCATGAGCGGCCGAATGTCCTGTGCTGAGGTGCCGCATGTCACCTACCCTAAGCTGCTGATGCCGCTGTACCGGACCGGGCGGCAGGATGAGGCGGCTAAGCTGGAACGCGAGAGCTTCCGGCTGATTAAAGGCAACCGTGACTTTATCAAAGCCGCGGGACAGCAGATCATTTATCTTACCGATGCGGACCCCTTCCGGGGGCTTGAGGTTTATGAGGCCTTTGCCCCGCTCACTGATAAACATGAGAGCCCGATGTTCCGTATGATCTTTGACAGCGCTGCGGCTGTCCTGTTCAAGCGGTTGGCCCGCGAGCAGGTGAGGTTCGATGTCCGGCTGCCCGCTTATATTACGGAGGCCGGGGCGGCAAGCGATGTGTTGCGCCTAGCGGAAATTTACTCTGAACTGGCCTTCGATGCTGCTGGGAAATTTGATAAGCGCAACGGCAACCGGTTCTATACCGGTGAGGTAGAGCGGCTTTTGGCGCAGGTGGATGGGTAGGCGGTAGCGCGTTTGCTGTATCTTCCGGGCGAAATCCCGCATGAGAAGGGAGGCGATGTCATGGGAAATAAAAAGTGGATATTTTTATTGCTGGGACTGGTCGTTATAGGCGCATTTATGACAATGGAGACCTTGTTTCCAGACACCAACTATAAATATATAGTTTATGCGGTTCTGCTAGGTTTAGTGTTGTATATTTCCGCTAAAATAAATATAAAAACGAACCTAACGAACGGAAATATCCAAATCTATATTTTAGTGATGTTTTTATTTACGCTCGGTTACCAGCTGCTTTTGATTAATTTGACGCATCAAGCGTTTTTCCAGAATGATTATCTGATCTTTTTATGTTTAATTTATCTTCTGATGTGGGTCCGGTATTCGTTCACAGATAAGCATAGATAAGTTTCCGATAACAAATCGTTATGTTGCTGGGCCTGTATTTCAGAAATAGCGTGGCGGCCTAAAGAGCAAGTCCTTAAGTCTTAGAGACCCAGATACTGATGGTATCCAGGTCTCTTTTTTTACTGAGATAGTTAAGTGAACGGATAGTGTGCGAACTTAGCCCCATTTTTCCTCAATACATGTCGGTTCCCCCTATCAAACATCAGACAAAAGTTATATTTCGAAATTTGAACTATCCTACTATTCCCGAACGATCTTCATATCCAAAAGTTAAGTTCATAGTTGGGTAGAGGTAGTCCCTTTTTGTTGGAGAGGAAGTTCAACGAAAGAAATATATATAAAGTATTTCACTGATAGGTTTATGCCTTTTCATTCGTATTACCTAATAGGTACCGGGAACAAAGTAAGGGAGGGCAGCTTTTCTTGAATACACTATCCGAAGAAGACGTTGTAGCGAAAATCAGGAACCGCGATGAGAAGGCGATAGCTTCTATTATTCAAACCTATGGAGGGTTGCTCTCGGCCATTATCAGGCGCTATGTCCACTACAATCAACAGGAGTACGAGGAGTGCCTGGATGATGTGCTGCTGGCGGCTTGGCAGAATATCGACTCATTTGATAGAGAGAAGAATACGTTCAAGCAGTGGATTGCGGCGATTGCAAAGTACCGTGCTATAGACTATCAGCGCAAAATGATCAAAAGCCAGCAGCAATTTACCCATACTGAAATAACGGATGATTTATATAGGGTAGAGCCGGTTCCGTCGCATCAGGATGTTGATGAAGTGCTGCGCCACTTATCCCAGGTAGAACGGGAAATTTTCGTGAAGTACTATTTGGAAGGCGTGCCTTCCCGCGAAATGGCAACTGAGATGAAAGTAAAAGAGTCCTGGATTCATAACAAGCTTTCGCGCGGACGCAAGAAACTGAGACAGCTGTTCATTTCAAATAAAGAGGTGTAGTAGATGTCCTTATATGAGGAGTTAAACGATGTACGGATGGATGTATCGGCATATGAGGAAGAGACAATAACTGAGATGGAGCGGAAAAGATGGGAAAAGCGCGTGCTCCGCAAGCTTCCTAAGCGCAAGTCCCGTTCCGTGATCAAGTGGGCCGGGCTGGCAGGCGCCATTGTCCTAACAGCAAGTCTGGTAATCCCGATTGGTGGTACGGCGCTGGCCAAAATGCCGCTAATCTACCGGTTAATCGAGAGCTTCATCCAAGTGGATAACCCGCCCGATTTATCCAATTACAAGACCGCCGTTGGTGAGACAGCCGAGAATGCCTATGGCCGGATGACCTTGAACGAAGTGCTGGTCGATACGGATCGTCTGTTGATCAGCGCCACATTGGAGACCGATAAAAGGATGAACATAGAAGATATGGGAGCTCCCTTTCCCACTATTTTTGTTAACGGAGAGGAGGCCCCGCATCCTTTTTGGAACGAGGGATTTGGCGAAAAAAACGATGGCATTTACACAATAACCGGGGATATTCCACTAAATACTTTACCACACTTCCCAAGCGGAGAATTGCTTCAGATTAAAATATCTTATGATTTCTCGAGGAAAGACATGCGTGCTCAAATAGATAAACCATGGGTGTTCGATGTCAAGGTGTCGACGAAGCAGATGCAGAAGGATACGGTTACCTATGAAATCAATAAGCCTCTCCCTCTCAAGCATGGGGGGACGGTTACAATTAATAAGGTCGTGAGTTCACCTGTCTCGACTACTCTCTATTACGATGTGAGCCAAGCTATGCTCGGAAAATTCTGGATTAGACTTGTATCCAAAGGCGGAATGGTAAAGGAACTTCAATTTTATGAATCCAAATTAAGTGGAGAGCGTACCTATCATCGTTATGGACCCCTGGATCTTAAGAAAGGGGCCTACTGGATTGTGGCCGAGGACAAGAACGGCAAGGAAATCAGTCCGCGTGTTCCAATTAAATAATTTTGAAAAAGTGAACCCGCTCCCAGAGCGGGTTTTTGCATGCGATCGGCTAAATCTCTCATTTCAAATCTCGGGAAGTGTTAACAAAATCCCATCTTTTTCTTCTTCGTGTTTGATATAATCATGACATGACAGCAATAAGGAGGAGATCATTTGAGAGCGCATAAGATAGGTGTTCCGTTGGAAGGCTTTGCTGAATTCAGCAGGAAGACAGCAGCAGAAGGTGCTGTACTGTTAAAAAATGACGATCAGGTGCTTCCGATTCAAGAAAGTGAAAGCGTTTCGATTTTTGGCAGAACCCAGGTTAACTATTACCGCAGCGGTACAGGGTCAGGCGGAAGTGTTAACGTTCCATATACTACGAATCTATTAGACGGCCTTCGGAGTAACAAGAAGATTACCGTTAATGAGAAGCTGGCGGCTGTCTATGAAGAGTGGATTAATCAGAACCCGTTCGATAACGGAGGCGGCGGCTGGGCTGCTGAGCCATGGCATCAGAGGGAAATGCCTTTAACCGGCGACATCGTGTCCCAGGCAAGACAGGAATCGGATAAGGCGATTGTTGTAATTGGACGCACAGCTGGCGAAGATCAGGATAATGCGAATGAGCCAGGGAGCTACCAGTTAACCGAAGAGGAAAAAGATATGCTAAGGCTGGTAACTAGATACTTTGAGCGTACCGCCGTCGTGCTGAATGTATCCAATATAATTGATATGAGCTGGATGAACGATGAGCGTCATATCCATCCGATCGGATGTGTCATTTATGCTTGGCATGGCGGGATGGAAGGCGGTAATGCGATTGCCGACGTCCTATCGGGCGAGGTAACTCCGAGTGGCAAATTAACGGATACGATTGCATACTCCATCGATGATTATCCGTCCACCCGTAACTATGGAAATGAGCTTCAGAACCTTTATCAGGAGGATATTTATGTCGGGTACCGGTATTTTGAGACTTTCTGCCCGGATAAGGTTCAATTCGAATTTGGCTTTGGCTTATCTTATACTGAGTTCAAGATTGAGCCTGAAGAAGCCAAGCTGACCGCCAAGAACGGAGAACCGTATTTTGAAATCGGCGTTACTGTGACCAATGTGGGCACTGCTTATGCTGGCAAGGAAGTCGTTCAGGTCTATTATGAGGCACCCCAAGGAAAGCTGGGTCAGCCAGCTAAATCTCTATCTGCATTCGCAAAAACGAAACCGCTTCCGGTAGGGGAGTCACAGCGTCTTACCTTGAGCTTTCCCGTTCGTTCGATGGCCTCTTATGATGACAGCGGAGTGACCGGGTATCCTTCAGCTTATGTTCTGGAGGCCGGAACGTACAAGCTTTTTGTAGGGAATAGTGTCAAGAATCTGGCTCAGATCAGCGTGGAAGGAAAGAGCGGATACGAAGTGAAGGAGCTTCAGGTTGTGGAGCAGCTGCAAGAGGCGCTGGCGCCGACAGAGAGCTTTTCACGCATGATGCCGGGCGCCCGGAAGGAAGACGGTACTTATGAGCTCGCTTTTGCCGAGGTGCCAACACAGAAGGTATCTATGGCGGAACGGATCGAGAAGAATCTTCCGGTGACTTTGAAGCAGACCGGGAATCAAGGCTACACATTAAGAGATGTGCATGACGGGACAATCACTATGGAAGCCTTTATCGCCCAGCTTAGCGATCAGGACTTGGCTGCCATCGTTCGAGGAGAAGGCATGAGCAGTCCGCTGGTCACACCAGGTACGGCTTCCGCCTTCGGGGGCGTAAGCGACAGTCTGCTGGGTTACGGCATTCCGGTAGGTTGTACGGCGGATGGACCATCCGGAATTCGGATGGACACCGGGCAGCAGGCGACCCAGGTTGCCATTGGGACCCTGCTTGCCGCAACCTGGAATGTGGATTTGGTCGAAGAACTGTATGTTCTGGAAGGCCAGGAGCTGCTGAGAAACAACATAGACACCCTGCTGGGACCTGGTCTCAATATTAGACGCAGTCCGCTTAATGGGCGCAACTTCGAGTACTTCTCGGAGGACCCGCTGATTTCGGGAGCTTTTGCCGCTGCGTGTACACGGGGGATGATGAGAGGCGGCTCTAACGCTACGCTGAAGCATTTCGCCTGCAATAACCAGGAGAAGCATCGCAGCAAGGTGGATGCGGTCGTGTCGGAGCGGGCCCTTCGGGAGATCTACCTGAAAGGCTTTGAAATCGCAGTGCGGGAGGGCGGCGCCAATTCGATTATGACCTCCTACAATCCTGTTAACGGGCATTGGGCAGCATCCAATTATGACTTGAACACCACAATCCTTCGCGGGGAATGGGGCTTTAAGGGCATTGTCATGACGGATTGGTGGGCGGTTATGAATGATGTGGTCCATGGAGGCCCTGCAGATCGCAAATATACGAACTGGATGGTGCGTGCCCAGAACGATCTGTATATGGTCGTCAGCAACTATGGCGCTGAGGTCAATGCTTACGATGACAATACTCTGGAATCCTTGGACAATGGTACGTTAACCCGTGGAGAACTGCAGCGCAGCGCCATGAATATCTGCGGGTTCCTGATGAACGCGCCGGTATTCTCGAGAGATCAGGTGATTGAGGAGACCGTGAACACCTTCGCAGCGAATCCGGCTCTATCGCCGGAGCAGGCGCAGTCCTTATCCGCGCATGCACAGGTTAAGCCTGTCCCAGCGGGTTCGACGTTCATGCAAGTAGATCAGCCCGGTATATACCGGATCATTGTTAATATCATGTCTCCAGATACGGAATTGGCTCAAAGTGCTTGTAACGTGACATTGAACGGTCAATTGATGACAACGATTCAGACTAATGGTACGGACGGCAAATGGATCAAGCAGAAGCTCGCCAAGGTTGAGCTGGAAGCGGGTCTCTATGAAATAAAATTTGATTACATCAAGCCCGGTCTGCAGATCGACTGGATCGAATTTAAACAAGTGTAAGGTAGTCGCCTTTAAAATGCAAAGATCCACAATCGCGCCTGATTGTGGATCTGATATTTTCACTCGTTAAACTCTTAAGGAGTGAATTGAGCAGGTGGGCCTTTTCGGGTATTTCATTTTTAAAATGATCATTCATTTGATATAATGTACATATGTAATAAAGTTATAACTTTATTACATATTGTTTTACTTATTATTTCCAGAACATACTATAGGAGGAGATAATCAATGAATGGTGTGATTAAGATGAATGAAAACAATCCAAAAAGAGTTCGTATATCTCGAAAAGTTGGAAAAATGGGAAATAGTCTTGGAATCAGTTTACCAAAGAAGCTTGCAGATAAATTGAATATTGTACAGGGGGATGAGATCGAATTTATTGAGAACGATCAAGGGGATATACTGATTAAAAAGGTCCGGCAAATAAAAATTCCCGAGAGTGTTAGACCCGAAGTACTCGAAGCTTTTTTCGATGTATTTGAAGAGGATCAAGGGATACTCGCTAATCTTAGGGACCGCTAACCATGATTAATTTTTTGTCAATAGAAGAAGTGGTGTCTGCACATTATTTTATGATGAAGAGAATGAATGATGCAGCGCAAGCAGGGGTGAAAGATTATGCATTGCTCGCCTCTGCGGTACATAGACCACAGCAAAGTCCGTTTGGAGAAGATGCGTATCCCTCCTTGTTTGATAAGGGGGCAGTACTATTGGAATCTCTGGTCAAGAATCATTGTTTTCACAATGGAAATAAACGAACAGCTTATCTGGTAACGAAATCATTTTTATTGGTGAACGGCTGGCATCTGCGCATCGAACGTATGCATGCAGTAGAGTTTGTTGTTGATATTGCAAAAGGGATCTATTCATTGAATGCTATAAGTGAATTTTTAAAAGAACATTCAGAGAAAAAATCATAACCAGTCCGAATACCTCGAAATTGTAAATACATACCTTCAAATCCTGGAACAAGATTATCTTAGGGACGATATCACACTTTGAATCACAGCCATGTACAAATAAAGTGGGGCAACGATCACAACATAGCAATTAACTTGCCTTGGGAAGGTTAGCACTTTCGATTATGGAGGAGGAACGATCATGGAGATCTTGAGCTGGGTTGTCGGCATTATTCTATTTGCACTAAGTGGACTTCACATCTATTGGATATGCGGAGGACGGTGGGGGATGACCGCCGCCATTCCCAGCAGTGGAGGGAAGCCGCTGTTTCGTCCATCCAAAATGAGTACGGGAGCGGTAGCCATTTTGCTGGCCCTGGCGGCTTGGCTGGTGCTGGAGTTAGGCGCTGTTAAGCCAATCTTGTTCCCGGAAGGTTTGCTGCGGATCGGAGGATGGCTGCTGGGAGCGGTGTTCACCCTCCGGGCCATCGGAGATTTCCGCTGGGTTGGTTTCTTCAAGAAGGGGAAGGGGACTGTGTTCGCCCGCATGGACAGCCTTTTCTTTTCCCCGCTGTGCTTGATTCTAGGGGTGTCTATTCTGCTTATTACAGCACTCCGATGACCTCGTTCTTCTAACCAAATCCACTTGCGAGCAGTCTTACTACCAGGTCAATCCTCGCTATATTTGGTACGTATAGTCCACTGGCAGCACTCTCTTCAGGAACTGACGGGTACGCTCTTCCTTAGGCTGCGTGAAGATGTCTTTAGGTGTCCCCTGCTCCACGACGGCCCCTCCATCCATGAAGATCACACGGCTTGCGACGTCCCTGGCAAAAGACATTTCGTGCGTCACCACGAGCATCGTCGTCCCTTCTGAGGCAATTTCCTTCATCACGGTCAGCACTTCTCCGACCCATTCGGGGTCCAAGGCAGAAGTCGGCTCGTCGAACAGAATGATATCCGGATTCAAGGCAACGGCTCTTGCAATCCCCACCCGCTGCTGCTGTCCGCCGGACAGTTGGCTGGGGTAGGCGTTATATTTGTCCGACAGGCCGACTTTGTCCAGTGCGGCTCTGCCGATTTCATTGGCCTGCGCCTTCGGGATCTTCCTGCCTGTAATCAGTCCCTCCGTTACATTCTCCAGAGCCGTCTTGTTATTGAACAAATTATAGTTCTGGAACACGAAGGCTACTCTCTGTCTGATGCCATGGATTTGTTTCTTGGTCGCGGTCTTCAGATTGACATCCGTATCCCCGAATAAGGCATGCCCCTGGTCGGCCCGCTCCAGGAAATTGATGCATCGGAGCAGGGTCGTCTTCCCCGAACCGCTGGGCCCCAGGATGACGACAACGTCACCCTTGTTGATAGTCAGGTCAATTCCCTTCAATATTTCAAGATTGCCAAATGATTTGTGAATATCTCTAATCTCCAACATGAACTCATGCCCCCTCGCTTATTGTTAGACAGATGCTGTTTTGTAGGTGCGAAGCCTCTTCTCATACCACTTGAATCCGTATTCTACGAGACTGCAAATGATCAAATACACCAGAAAGATATCAATATACGCCTCCACGTAGTTGTAGCCGACATTGGCGGCCACCTTGGCTTTGAGTGTAATTTCCGGCAGGGACATCGCATAACCGAGCGATGTGGCCTTGATCAGATTGGTGGTGGCTGTGCATATATTAGGCAGTGCCGCAACCAATGCCTGCGGAATAATAATTCTGCGGTAGGCCTGAGCCCCGGTTAACCCGGCCGATAGTGCCGCCTCCAGCTGCCCCTTGGATACAGTGCCCAGCGCGGACCGGAACACTTCGATCAGCGTGGCCGTTGTATATAAGGAGAAGACGATGAAGGCGTACCAGATCGGATTGATTTGATAGACATCGGCCTGAATATGGAATTTATTGAATAGAGCGGTTAGCAGTAAGGGGACACTGCTGTATACAATAAAGATTTGCACAATGATCGGCGTTCCCCTTATGAATGAGACATAGACCTGGGCGATCCGCCTCAAAACTCTAATTTGATAGATTCGGGTCAAAGCCCCAAAGAAACCCAGTGGGATTGCGATGACCAAAGCAACGAGCGTAATGATGAAGGCGACCGGTGCGCCAGATAATGCGACGAAAAAGGTTTTGAATAGAAATTCATAATTAAAGCTTTCCGACATGCTGCCGCCCCCTTATGCGGTATTCAAGGCTTGCTTTCCTTTACTGAAGGCCTTCTCTAATCGTAAAAAGACCTGTTCGATCACAATCGATAATACCCAGTAGATGATGGATAATGCCAGATAGGTCTCCAGCGCATGCGCGTTGTAGTTGCCGGCAATGATCAGACTGGCCTTGCCAATAACGTCAATGAGCCCAATCGTGTAGGCTAGTGCGCCCTCTTTGATGAGGGCGATTAAGCTGTTGCCGAAGTTAGGCAGAGCCACCACGAAAGCCTGGGGAACGATGATTCGCAAGTAAGCCTGCAAAGGGCTTAGCCCCACACTTACGGCTGCCTCGAACTGTCCCCGGTCGATGGCCTCATATGAGGTCCGAATGACTTCCGACATTGCTGCCGCGAATTGCAGCGAGAAGGTGATCACCACGAACACGGATTTATCAACGTCGTTCAGATCGATGCCAAATGAACCGGCAAGTGCCGGAATTCCATAGTAAGTCAGGAACAGCAGCACGATGGAGGGCGTACATCTGAGCGTGGTCGTATAGACGCTGGCAGCTCTTCGTGCAATCCCGCTCCTGCTCATCTTGGCCGCTGCAATGATCATGCCGAGCAGGGTTCCGAACAGGACAGATAGACTGGTAACGATAAATGTTACTTTCAGAAAAGGAATCAGCATCGGTATCGCGTCCAGCATATATTTCACATCAAAATATTTGTCCATGGGCCACCTCTATTTATCTCTTGACGGTATCCAGCACCTCAAACAAGTCGCGTCCATAGAACTGCTTGCTCAGTTCATTCGGTTTCTTCTCATCCTTCAGCTTCTTGATAGCTTGATCATACGCATCTGCGAGCGCCTGCTCCTTCTTGTTGAAGAGAGGCCACGTCTTGATAACGGCGAATTCATTATAGACGACATCGTTCGCAAATTTATGGTAGGGACCGTCTTCGGCAACAACCTGCTTCTGGAAAGGACCCTCGATCATAACTCCTCCGTCAACACGGCCTTCATTGACCCATTGAACTACATCAACGCCGAATGTATCGCCGGCTTTCAGCTTGATTTTATTATTCGGATTAGCCTGGTTATATTCATCAATAATGGTGTACTGAGCATTGTTCGCGGCAATAGGAGCCAAAGTGAGTCCCGCAGTAGCGAAGTCCGCCAGTGTCTTCACATTCTCATTCTTCTTCTTGAGTACAAGACCGGCGCTGCTGAGTCCGAGGAATTCCTTAGGGAAAATAAACTTCTTCGTTCTTTCCTGGGTCCAGAATGCATTCTTAACTCCGACCTGGTACTTCCCTTGCTCTACGCCCAGCAGCAAGTCATCACTTGAGGTTCCGATGAATTCAAATTTGTAATCAGGAAGCAGCTCATCCACGGCTTTCATCAATTCGACATCGTAGCCTGTTGGATTCCCTTGATCATCTAACCAGGAGATGGGCTTGGATGCCTGGTCATAAGCGACCTTGATGGTTCTGACCTTTGCCCCCTCGCTGCCGTTCACGGCTGCTGTTGTGGCACTGGAGCCGCATCCGGACAACACCAGGATGAATGCCAAACTGAGAATGAGAACACTAACTATCTTTTTATTGTGTACCATATGAATCCCCCTCACCAAATTCTAGATTTAAAATTATTCAAATGTTAACACCATTATTCCTACCTGTAAAGTGTGTATTTAAAATTGCAGGTGCTTGATGGCATGGCATAATAATTCCTTGACAATGCTGCTTAAGAGAAATAACATCTAATTCATAAAATCTATCGGATTTATCGGTTAATAGACAAAAACAATAAGGGGGGCGAACATATGTTGAATTTATTCATAAGAAATGAATCCCAGCGTGAATGGCTGGAGAAGCTGCACCAGAAGGAGGCCGCATTCAAAGAGAGAGCGGACCGGATTGACAAGTTGGGTATTTTCCCTATGGACAATATTCAGGAATTAACCGAGCTAGGTTATACACGGTCGACCCTTCCCGCTTCTTATGGAGGGTACGGGCTGCGGGTATATGATATGGTTCTTCTCCAGGAGACACTGGCGAGCTTCGATGCTTCCACAGCGTTGTCCCTTGGTTGGCACCTGTCGGTTGTAGGGGAACTATTCGAGAAGCGGCTCTGGACGGAGGGCAAGCTGGAATTTATCGCGAAGGAAGTTCAGAATGGGGCCTTGCTTAACCGGGCAGCCAGTGAGGCCCAGACGGGAAGCCCGACGAGAGGCGGACGCCCTGGAACAACAGCGGTGAAGAAAGGTGACAGCTGGGTGATCTCGGGGCGCAAAATTTTCACGACCTTGTCCCCGGTTCTGACTTATTTCATTGTATCTGCCTGGATTGACGAGGAGCAGACGATAGGGCAGTTCCTGCTGCACAAGGATCTGGAAGGACTGCGAATCGAGGAGACCTGGGATACGATCTCGCTCCGGGGAACGGGGAGTCATGATCTTATTCTTGAAGATGTCACAGTTGGCGCGGATCAGCTTGTTGAACTTGGCAGTAAGCCTGTACCTGCGGGTCCGGGAGGCCAGCTCAATGCTTGGCTGCTGCATATTCCGGCGTGCTATCTGGGAATTGCCCAGGCGGCCCGGGATTATGCTCTGAATTTCGCTAACGAGTATACGCCGAACAGCATTAGCGGCCCGATCAGTCAGCTTCCGAACGTTCAGCATCTGCTTGGAGAGATTGATCTGGAGTTAATGAAGGCAAGACATTTCTTATATAGTGTAGCCGCGGCCTATGACGATGAGTCCCGCCGGGGTTATTTGAGCACAGAGCTTGGCGCCGCCAAGCATATCGTTACCAATTCAGCGATTTCCATCGTGGATAAGGCGATGCGCGTAGTGGGCATTCGAAGCCTTCAGAATGATAATCCCCTTCAGCGTTACTACCGGGATGTAAGAGCCGGGCTGCATAATCCGCCTATGGATGATGCAACGCTGAACAAAATCGCATTGTCTGCCATCGAGCAGGCAAAGAGAGCAGCTTCAGGAAACCAGTAGTTAGCTGAATTTTAAGATTAATGTAAGAGTGGGGACAGATGCAGGAAATGAAGCTTTAATATACTGATCATAGAAGAGCAAGCTGACAACTTAGTGAGGACTTCTTTATTTTACCGAAGGGGGATCACTTGGCAATGAAATGGATTTGGCTTGGCATCCTGTTTATGATCAGTGGCTTCATCGCTGATACGATATTTCATAGCATTTATGGATTCCCGGAACATCTTGGTATTCCGCTAGTGCATTACCCCATGTTGATTGGGGCCTTCATGGGAGGGACGGCGGCTTTCCGTCTGTATAAGAAAGGGGAGACAACCCTTAACAAGCAATGGTTCATCCTGATGTTGATACTGGCTGTGGTCAGCTGCGCAGGATGGCTGCTTGATAATCTCGTCTACCATACCCGTGACATCTATGAAGGCGGGCCGATTCAGGAAGTTTTTCATAGCATGGAAAGCTTGGGGGCGCTGTTGTTTTTTGCGGTTAGCTTAGTCATCTCCATCCTCTTGGCTATCAGAAAGGCCCGCTGACTTAAGAAAGAAGCTACCTATGGCAGGTGGCTTCTTCGTTATACGGAAGGCTGCAGGCTTCCCGGAGGGTAGCGGACAATATGTGTGAGGGAGCAAATTCCACTCTGGACAATGGAACATAATATAAGGTGTTCTGCAGGCACCATCAAAGAAGAGACCTCTCAAGGTCTCTTCTTTGTGTATGTGCACAGAAATAAATACACCACAGCAATCTTTGCAGTTCACATAGAAATGAGCTGGACAGCAGGCCATTCTACCTCGCAGAACGGGCCTTTCCGCAGTTGAGAGGGTAATTCCTTCCGTAAGCTCTCCCATAAGCCACAATGCGCTTAATCAAGGACTGGTCAGGCAGCAGGGTAAAAGGGCAGGGGTCCGGACGGGTATTCACTTCGAGAATCCACGGCTTCAGCTTATGGTCCACAGCAATATCAAGCCCCAGCTCGTTCATGAACGGATACCGTTTGGCCATTTTTGCCGAGGTAAGCAGGGCCATGCGGTCCATTCGCCGCAGCAGCTTTCTCGCTCCATGCTTGCCCGCTGGGCGGCGCAGCAGCCTTATAGGGTCATAGATCGTGCCTCCTTGACTGCCGTTCGTCACAGCTTTGCGGGGATGGGCGACCCTTCCGGCTATTCCGGTGGGTTCCCAGATGCGATCAGGTCTGCGCTGAATCATAACGCGGAAGTCATAGGGTCTACCTTTATGCCGAAGCACATGAATCCCCTTCTGAATCAGGTACCGCTTATGCCCTATAATCGTCCGAAGACGCGCGGTGAGTGTCCTGAATGAACTGCATTTCACAGGTCGGACACCTTGATGGTAGGTGTAATAGCCTTTGTGAACTTCAACCCGGATAACACCTACACCCATTGAGCCGTTGTCCGGCTTCACATAGACCATTCCATAGTGATGAAGCATTTGCAGCAGTGCCCTCCGTGAATAAGGACGGATCGCCGGAAGATGACGGGCAAGCTTACGACTGGAGAGTAGAATATGGTGTTTAAGCAGCTTACTCTTTACACGTCTTTTTGATTTGCTCAAATTGTCAGCCCCTTTCCTTATCATAACTATATAAGTTGAACTTTTGATTTACAGGTAAGGCAGCCGTGCGAAATGTTCTTCCGATCACAAAGAATATGCTTCCGATGTAGCTTTCTTTCAGAAAGCTTGTAGGCGAACGCTTCGCTTCTCCAGAATCATGTCACACTCTTGCCTATGGGTAATTCTTAAGTTCAACTTATATGGCTTTGAATTCTGGTCATTGTCATCTTATGGGGGCGGCAGCTCGTATGTGTTAGACCAGAACCTAGCGGGAGGGGTTTGCATACGCTACAAAGTGAACGAAAGTGAGCCGTAAGGAGTGTGCAGCGATGAATATGCCCGCCTGGGTGGTGGAGACATGGAACAAGATGAACAAGTCGTTCCCCTGGATTCAAGCGCGTTCGGGGAACCCTGATCCGCAATCCAGTCCATTTAGTGAATGTAATCAGCCGCTTCTGGTGACTGCGGAAGATCTGGAGACGTACTATTATGGCCCGGACTTTCCATTCCCGGAGCAGAAGCAGCTGCACATGTACCAGACGTCCGGCACAAGCTCCGGACGGCGTAAGCGGATTTATTATTCAGATGCCGATGAAGCGGCCTATCTATCCATCAAGGAGGAGGTATTCCGGGCAGTACTACAGGAAACGGGCTTTCGAAGCGCTCTGTCGGATATGGGGACAGGTCATGCCGAGGCAACGGCCCTCGCTGTCTTCAGGGGACTTGGCATGGAGGCGGATTCGATCTCCTTTCGGCTGCCTGTAGAGCAGCATCTTGAGAAGCTCTCGGCTATGAAGCCGGAAGTCCTGTACACGATGCCTTCCATTCTTGACCGTATTCTGGGGGCGTCCAGTGACCCTAGTTCCTACGGGATTCGGCAGGTCATCTTAGTCGGGGAGATCGCCTCACCGGGCTGGATCCGAAGAACCGCACAGCAGCTCCAGATCCCGGAAGACCGGATCATCGATACGTACGGCTCCATTGAAGTCGGAACTATCGCTTATTACTCCTATGCCTATGATCGTTACATCGTGACAGAGGGATTATGGGCGGAGGGAGTCGGTACGGAGGAGCTGGGTGAACACCTTGAGCCCCTGCCCGAAGGTGAACAGGTGCTGGTTCTGACTTCTTCGGTGCGGGACGCTTTCCCCGCTGTGCGGTATGTAACCTATGATGTGGTTCGGGATCTGCGGCCTATCCTGGTGGACGGGCGCCTTAGGCAGAGCTTCGAGAGCCTGGTCCGGCGAATCGGCCCGGATCTGAAGCATGGGGAGAAGATCAGTATCTATGACATTGAGAACGTCGTATATGCGTATGCGGGAAATGCGAGGCTCGCCGTGGAGGTTGCGGGAAATGCACTCCGCCTTCACATCGATAGTGACGAGCTTAGCCCGGCGCTCATGGAGCAAATACGTCATGAGGTTGAAGGCCGCATTCCAGAGCTTGGACAGATGATCCGATCAGGTATTTTAGGCGAAATTCAGGTCCTTCGTGGCAAGGGACCGGGCAGTGGCAGCAATAAGAGTGCGGTAAAAAGCAAGCGAATCTGGTACAGCTAAAAGGGGGCTTTGCATCATGGAGCTAAGTGGAGGGATTGCCGATATTATTGGCGGCACACCACTGATTCATATGGATAGACTGTTCAAAGATGAACCTTACACGGTCTATGGCAAGCTGGAGTGGATGAATCCGGGCGGAAGCGCCAAGGACCGTCCCGCTCTGTTCATGCTGAGAGAGGCTATCCTCCGCGGGGACATCACCGAGGAGAGCGTAGTCGTTGAATCGAGCTCGGGTAACCTTGCCATCAGTCTGGCGCAGCTGTGCGGTTATCTGGGGATTAGGTTCATCTGTGTGGTGGATCCGAGAACGACGGAGCAGCATAAGAAGATTATTCGCGCGCTGGGCGGCGAGATTGATCTGGTTACCCAGCCCGACCCGGCTACGGGGGAATATCTGCCGGCAAGACTCCGGCGGGTACAGGAGCTGCTACTTGAGCTTCCCCATGCGTACTGGACCAATCAATATGCGAATCCGGATAATGCGCTGGCCCACAACCGGACTACAATGAAGGAGATTGCAGACCGGACTGGACCTATTGATTATCTCTTCTGCGGAGTGAGCTCCTGCGGGACGCTTCATGGATGTGCTGATTACATCCGTGAACAGGGGTGGACCACCAAGATCATAGGGGTGGACGCGCTGGGCAGTGTAATCTTTGGTGGGGACAAAGCACCCCGGAAATTCCCGGGCCTGGGATCGGGTATTGTACCCGGTCTGTACCGCAGTGATCTGGCGGACGAAGTAGTATACGTATCGGATCAGGATTGTGTACAAGGCTGCCGGGAGCTGGTGAGCTCGGAG
>RCUH01000592.1_pt1 | contig 34672 bp, 36 predicted proteins | sample 2166191 | NCBI WGS metagenome assembly RCUH01 (sample SAMN09932848, study PRJNA488358) | compost metagenome | feature: garden; material: soil; isolation source: compost soil in an enriched community after 214 h of incubation | place: Germany: Experimental Botanical Garden Goettingen | collected... | reverse complement strand
CCGCGCGGCGCCGTCGCCGCCCAGAACAGCAATGCCGCCACGCTGATGCCCGCGCCCAGCGCGCATACGCCCAGCCATCCGGCCCGCGCGTACACGGCCGTGGACGCGATCGATCCGAGGCCGCTACCCACCGCGTAGAACATCATGTAAGCGCCCACCAGCCGGCTGTGCGCCTGCGCGCCGATGCTGAAGATCATGGCCTGATTGGTCACGTGCAGCGCCTGCAGGGCCACATCCAGAACCAGCACGCCCAGCGCCAGCGCCCACAGGCTGCGATCCAGGAACGCAATCGGGATCCAGGCCAGGCACAGCAGCGCCAATCCCGCGCCCGTGGTCTTCTGGCCATGGCCGCTGTCGGCCAGCCGGCCGGCGCGCGCCGCCATCAGCACGCCCACCACACCCACCAGCCCGAATGCGCCCACCGCCGTATGCGACAGCGAATGCGGTGGCGCGCTCAGCGGCAGCACCAAAGCGGTCCAGAACACGCTGAGCGCCGCGAACATCAGCAGCGCGATCGTGCCGCGCACGCGCAAGACCCGCTCGGTGGCGAGCAGCACGCAGACGGAACGCAGCAATGCGCCGTAGCTCAGATCGGCCGTGGGCAGGCGGCGGCGCGGCAGCCAGCGGGCCAGCACCAGCGCCAGCAGCGCGGACAGGCAGGCCGATACGAGATACACGGCGCGCCAGCCCCACAGGTCCGCCACCGCGCCGGCCAGCGTACGCGCCAGCAGCAGGCCGATCACCACGCCGCCTTGGGCCGCCCCCACCACGCGCCCGCGCTCGGACGGCGCGGCCAGCGCGGCGGACAGCGCCAGCAGACCCTGCGTCATCGCCGTGCCCAGCAGTCCCAGGACCACCATGCCCGCCAGCAGCCAAGGCGAATTCGCCGACGACGCCACCGCGCCCAGGGCCAGTACCAGCAGGCCCAGCTGCGCCAGCATGAGCCGGCGCCGGTCCAGCAGATCGCCCAGCGGCACCACGAACAGCAGCGCAATCGCGCACCCTAGCTGCGTGGCGGTGACAACCCAGCCGACCGCCGCCTCGTCCATGCCGAACTCACGTCCGATGGCGTCCAGCAAAGGCTGGGCGTAGTACACATTGGCCACGCTCAGGGCGCAGGCCACGGCCAATAGCATGACGAGGGCGGCGGGCATTCGGCCCTCGGGTTCGCAAGCGGGGGGTTCGGGGCGCGTCGCGGCCATCTGCCGTCCTTTTGTGGTTTTATTACGAAACCAGAATGCTAGACCTGCAGGTTTTATAATGCAACCGTAAATTGCAGGCCCCGCCGTTGCCGTCCGCTACCGTCATCTCCCTTCATGAGGATCCGACATGGTCAAACGCACCAGCCTTGAAGGCGCCGCCTGCCCCGTGGCGCGCTCGCTCGACGCCATCGGCGACTGGTGGTCGCTGCTGATCGTGCGCGATGCCTTCGACGGCCTGCGCCGCTTCGGCGAATTCCAGAAGAGCCTGGGCGTGGCCAAGAACATCCTCAGCGATCGCCTGCGCACGCTGGTCGCCCATGACATCCTCGCCGTCGCGCCCGCGTCCGACGGAAGCGCCTACCAGGAATACGTGCTCACGGAAAAAGGCCAGGCGCTGTTTCCGGTGATCGTCGGCCTGCGCCAGTGGGGCGAAGCGCATTACTACAGTCCCGGCGAAGCGCATTCGACGCTGATCGACCGCAAGCGCGGCCAGCCGGTGCGCCGGATGGAGATCCGCGCGCAGGACGGCCGCTTGCTCGGCCCCGGCGACGCGGTCGTGCAGAAGACGGCGCAGACCGGCTAGGGCTGGCTAGGGCGGGCTAGCGCTGGCTAGGGCCGGCGCCAGGCTGGCGCCGTTTGCACACCCTAGGCCGCCGGCCATTGCCCGGTCGCCAGCGCGGTCGGGGAATAGGCGTCGAACCGCCAGCGCAAAGCCAGCGCGCCCGGCCGCCGCACCACGCGGCGCACATGCACGCGCCACAGTCGTTCAGCCCCCTCGAACGCCGCAATCGCAGGGTCGTCCAGAATCACTTCCGCGCGTCCGCACAGTTGCAGCACATCGCCGCGCTCAAAATCCACGAAGAGCAGTCCGGCCACGGGGTTGGCCGTCAGGTTGCCCAGCGTGTTGAAGAAGCGGTTGCCGGAAAAATCCGGAATGGTCAGCACATCGCCGTCCACCCGCACGAACCCCGGCTTGCCGCCGCGGTGCGAGACATCCACGCCGCGGCCGCCGGCGCTTTCGTCCCGGTCCACGTAGCTGGCGACAAAGAAGGTGTCGGAAGCCGCGATCAGCGCGCGCGCCGCGTCGTCCAGTCCGGCGCGTTCGGGCAAGGCGGCGGCGAAACGCATCGACGGCGCGCGCGAAAGATAGAAGTCGCGCGACTGGATGTACTGCGGGCAGTTGCCGAAGGACTGCGCCACGGCAACGTCGAAGCGCTTGCCGTCCCAGCCCGCGATGCGGCCGTTCATGCGGTTGCGGCGGCGCGTATGCAATTCGATCCCCAGCAGGCCCACCGCCTGGCCCGGCCCCAGGCCGGCGCGCAAGGGGTCGTCCACATCGGGCATGGCGGTCACGCGCAGGGTGCGCGGATCGGGCGACACGGCAAACCCCGGCTCGCCCTCCAGCACGCCCGCCCAGGGATCGCCCTGCCCGTCCACCGCGCCCGCCACCAGGAAGGGCAGTTGTGCGAAAAAGTCGCGATGCTGGTCGGGCATGTAGTCGCGGATGACCTTCGGTCCGATCTGCGCCATGCGCGCGGCGACGCCCGCGTGGTCTTGCAACTGGCGTTCGCCGGCGTGCCAGGGCAACGGGGCGAGAGAGGTCTCGGGAATGGTCATGATGATGTCCACGCGGGCGCGGCGCCCGTCTTCAAGCAGCCAACAGGCCCACGGGGGACGAGGCCATGGGGACAAAGCGCGGCAGGTTCTCGATGCGGGCGAGCCACGCCCTGACATCCGGATAGTCCGCCAGGGACACGTTGCCCTCGGGCGCATGCGCCACGTAGGCATAACAAGCCACGTCCGCGATGGTCGGCGCGCTGCCCGCCAGGAAATCGCGGCGGCCCAGCTCTTTGTCCAGGACGGCCAGAAAGGCATGCGCGCGCGCCACGGTGCTCTCGGCGTCGTACGGCGCGCCAAACAGCGTCACCAGCCGTGCCGCGGCGGGGCCGGCCGCCAACGGGCCGGATGCCGCCGACAGCCAGCGCTGCACGGCGGCGGCGCCCGCCGGATCGGCGGGCAGCCATGCGTCGCCGCCATAACGCTTGGCCAGATAGATCAGGATGGCGGTCGAATCGGCGACCACGACGCCGCCGTCGTCGATCACCGGCACCTGGCCAAACGCGTTGAGCATCAGGAATTCAGGCCGTTTCTGTTCTCCGCCCCGCAGGTCCACGTTGACGGTCCGGTGCGGCACGTCCAGCAGGGACAGCATCAGCGCGACGCGGTGCGCATGGCCGGACAGGGAAAAGCTGTAGAACGTCAGGGGGGTGGCTTGCATCAGGGGCTCCAGGTGGAATCGAGCTTCCATCTTGGACCGCCGCGCGCCAAAGGTGAACGGCCAGCGCCGGCAAGACACTCTTGCGGCGCATGAAATAAAGCAGCCTCAGGCCGGCAGCGCGGCCAGATCGCGGCGCAGCGCCTGCACGCAGAATTCCACGAAGCTGCGCACCTTGGCCGAACTCTTGCGGCCTTCGGGGTACACCACATGGACCGGCATCGGCGGCAGCTCGAAATCGCGCAGCACCACTTCCAGGGCGCCGCTGGCCAGATGCCTGGCCACCTGATAGGACACCACCTGCGTCAGGCCCCAGCCCTCGCGGGCCGCCATCACGGCAGCCTGAAACGACGTCACCGTGAGCTGCGATTCCACATTCAGCCGCCGGGGTTCCCCGTCCTGCAGGAAGCGCCATTGCGGCCCCCTGCCCTCCATGGCCGCGGTGATGGTGCAGAAACGATGCAGCGCATCCAGGTCCTGGGGCGCGCCGTGCTGCCTCAGGAAGTCAGGCGACGCGCAGACCACGCGGCGCACATGCCCGACCGGCACCGCGGTCAGCGTGGAATCCGGCAAGGCGCCGATGCGCACGGCCACGTCGATGCCTTCGTCCAGCAGATTCACCACGCGGTCGACCAGCAGCGCGCGCACGGAGACCTCGCGGTGTTCGCGCAGGTAGCCCAGCACGGCGGGCATCACGTGCAGTTCGCCGAACAAGGCAGGCGCGGTGATGCCGAGCGCGCCGCGCGGCGCGGACATCGCGCCCGCGGCGGCGTCATCGGCCTGTTCGACCTCGTCGAGGATCCGGCGGCAGTCGGCGGCGTAACGCTGCCCCGCCTCGGTCAGGCGCAGGCTGCGGGTGGTGCGCACCAGCAGCAAGGCGCCCAGCCGGTGTTCCAGCGCCGCGACGCTGCGCGTCACCGTGGGCGCGGACATTTCAAGGCGGCGGGAGGCGGCGGCGAAGCTGCCGGCTTCGGCCACCGCCAAAAAAACCGTCATTTCATGGAATCGATTCACGGCTCGCGGGCTCCGCTGATTGAATGGGCGCGCCGATTGCGGCGACGCTGTCATTGACGCATTGCACCAGGATTTCGTCCAGCGTGGCGGCGGGACAGTCGGGGTTGCCGCTGCCCCCGCGCCTCGGGCCGATCCGGAGAATCGCCCTAAGCGCGGAATTCCTTGCGCAGCCACGCCAGAAAAGCCCTGACGGGCGGGTGCCGTTCGCGCCCGGGCGCGCACAGCGCGGTATAGACCGAACCCTCGACGCGGACCTGCGGGCGGAACGGCACCAGCGTTCCCGCGGCAACGCTGTCCGACACCATGACCGAACTGGCCAGCACCAGGCCCTGGCCCGCGATGGCGGCCTGCAAGGCATAGTGTTCTTCCGTGTAGGCGTGCTCGGTGGCGGGCCGGCGCCACGCCGGCAGTCCGGCGGCCCCGCACCAGTCCTGCCACCCCTGGCCGTACAGCTCGGAATCCTGCCAGCGCACGGTCACCAGCGCGGGCGCGCGCCTGCCCGCCCGCGCCACTTGCGCCGGCGACCCGTAGACGCCGAACCATTCGGGGAGCGCGCAGGCCGCATGCAACGCCGGGTAGCGCTGGCGGCTATAGCGGATGGCCACGTCCACGCTGGCGTCCTGCAGCAGATCCACGGCGTCCGGGTTGGCGTCCAGGCGCAACTGGTATTGCGGACAGGCCTGGTGGAAACGTCCCAGCCGCGGCACCAGCCACAGCGCCGCGAACGAATGCGTCGTGGACACCGTCAGCGCCCCCGATGCGGGCGCGGGCCGCAGGGCGTCCAGGGTCTGCGCCACGTCCAGCAAGGCGCCATGCACGCCCGCGAACAGGCGCGCGCCCTTGTCCGTCAGGCGCACCCCGCGCGGCACGCGATCGAACAGCGCGCATCCCACGTGCCGTTCCAGCGCCTTGATCTGATGGGAGACCGCGGTCGGCGTGACGGAGAGTTCGGCCGCCGCAAGCTTGAAGCTGCGCAGCCGGGCCGCGGCCTCGAACGCGCGCAGCGCGGTGACGGGAAGCGAGGCGAACATGGCCAGACCCCTGAATGAATTGAATTCATCTTAATCAAGGAATCGTCATTTGTCGCCCGCCCCCTCAAGCGCCACCATTCGCCTTGGGATTCAGGTCTTTCCCTTCTACCCTTGGAGCCAAGCATGAATTCAAATCAACAATCCAACCGCCTGCTCATCCTGGTCGGCAGCCCGCGCCGCAACGGCAACAGTGCCGCGCTGGGCGAGGCCGCCCGACACGGCGCCGACGCGGCCGGGTCATTCACGACCCTGCTGTTCCTGGACGATTACATCCAGGGGTTCCTGCCGGACCTGCGGCACTCGGACGTGCCCGCCGACCGCTACGCCGAACTGTTCCTGGAGCACTTTCTTCCCGCCGACGGCGTGCTGATCTGCACCCCCGTCTACTGGTACGGCATGTCCGCGCAGGCCAAGGCATTTTTCGACCGCTCGTTCAGCCACTACGCAGGCGCGGGCCCGGAACCGGAACGCGTCAAGACGCGCATGGCCGGCAAGCGCCTGGGCCTGGCCGTGGCGTCCGAAGAAACCTATCCGGGCGCCGCGCTCGGCATCGTGCATCAGGTGCAGGAGTACGCGCGCTATACGCATTCGGATTTCGTCGGCTACGTGCACGGCGCCGGCAACCGGCGCGGCGAAGTGGCGCTCGATCCGCGGCAGCCGTTGGCAGCGGCAGAGACGCTGGGCGCCGAGTTCTTTACCCGGAAGTATTCGGATTACCGGCTCGAGACCCCCCGCAGTCACAGCGTGTGGGAAGCGCCCGCGCCGGCCCGGGCCGAGACGCCAGGCGTGCCGACGTAGATCCGTTTGACTCGCGGGATCAGGGCCTGAACGGCGTGGCGTCCAGCGGCAATTCCAGGCCGGTCATCTGCGCGGCCAGCAGCGCGGCGCTGCCGCAGGCCAAGGTGAAGCCCAGCGCGCCCTGGCCGATGTTCAGCCATAGGTTGTCGGCCGCCGGGCTGCGCCCGATCAGCGGCTTGCCCGTCGGCGTGGCCGGACGCAATCCGGCCCACGGTATGGCCTGGCGCAGATCCAGCGCGGGAAAGGCCTCGTGCACCTGGCGCTTGAGCAGATCGATGCGCGCCGTGTCGATATCGGCATTGGCGCTGCCGATGTCGACCATGGCCGCGATCCGCAGCACCCCGCCCACGCGCGCGTAGACGATGCGGCGTTCGTAGTCGGTCACGCTGATGCGCGGCGCTACCGTGTCGTCTTCCGCCAGCGGCACGCTCAGGCTGTATCCCTTGAGCGGATACAAGGGCACGTCGTGGCCCAGGGGCTTGAGCAGAGCGCGGGTGCCGATGCCGGTGGCGAGCACCACGGCATCGGCGCCGATGTCGCCGTCCCGGGTATTGACGGCCACGATACGGCGGCCTTCGCGCTGCAGGCCGGAGACGGGATTGGACATGGCGCACTGCACGTTGCCCAGTGTCTGCAGGCGGTCGAACAGCGCCTCGGTGAACTGGCGGCAATCGCCCGCCTCTTCGCTGGGGGTATAGATGGCGCCGGCCAGGCTGCCGCCCATGCCGGCCAGCGCGGGTTCGCGCGCCAGCGTCTGGGCGGCGTCCAACACCTGCTGGTCGGCGCCGTGCGCGGCCTGGTAGGCCACCAGCGCGCGGGCCTTGTCCAGCAATTCCGCGCTGCGGTAGGCGATGAGCTTGCCGTTCTTCAGATGGCCGAAGTCCAGGTTCTCCTGTTCCAGCAAGGCATGCATCACGTCGCGGCTGAGATAGGACAGGGTCAGGAGCTGGGCGGTGGACTTCCTGGCCACCGATGCCCGGCACGCCAGCGCGAATTGCAGGCACCAGCGCCACTGATGGGGATCCAGCCGTGGCCGGAAGCGCAACGGCGAGTCCTGGCGCAGCAGCCACCCGGGCACGCTGGGCAGCACGCCCGGCCCTGCCAGCGGCGCCACATAGCTGTAGCTGAGCTGGCCGCCATTGGCATAGCTGGAGACTTCCGCCGGACGGGGCTGGCCGTCCACCAGCACCACGTCATGGCCCTGACGCGCCAGAAAATAGGCCGATGCGACACCCACGACGCCGGCGCCGATTACGCAAACGCGCATACCGTTATCCAAAAAAGACTGCGAATGCGTCCATTCTGTAACACGCGCGCCCGCGCCGGCAAATGCCAAACGCCGCAGGGGCCATAACCAAACATCATGCCCGCTGGGACGCTGCCCGGCCTCGAGGCACGCGAATCAACCTGATCTCAGGGCATGCGGTGCAGCGTGATCTCAGGCCACGCGGTGCAACTTGATGATGGCGGCCGCCGTCGGTTCTCGCACCAGGTCGGCCAGCGTATAGCCGTTGAGCACGTCATAGAATGCCTGCAGCGTCTGCGCCAGCACGCCCGACAGCCGGCAGACGCCGTCCAGCGCGCAGGGCGGCTCATGGCAATCGATCAGCGGCCCCTGCTGCTCCAGTTCGCGGATCAGGTCGCCCACCCGGTAGTCGGCGGCCGGACGCGCCAGGCTCAGCCCGCCGCCCTTGCCGCGCGTCGTGCTGACCCACCCGCGCTGCGCCATGAAATGCACCACCTTGACCAGATGATTGCGCGACAGCGCGAAGCGGTCGGCGATCTCTGGAATGGTGACGGCGGCGGGCCGGTCACGGCATTGCGTCAGGTACATCAGGACGCGCAGGCCGAAGTCGGTGAATCGGGTCAGTTGCATGGCTGGTTGGAGTGAGATCCGGGCGGCCCGGGAGGACCAGGCCGCCAGGATACACCGCTCAGGCGGGCGCGCCGCCGGTGCCGAAGGCCTCGGCGTGGATGCGGTCTTCCGCCACGCCCAAGCCTTGCAACGCCTCGCGCTGCGCGCGCATGAAGGCGGCCGGACCGCACAGGTAATAGTCCGCGCCGGGCACGATGGCCTCGTCGCGAATCGCGTGCAGATCGACGCGGCCCTGGTAGTCGTAGTCGCGGCCGGGCTCGTCGCCGTGGCCGACTTCCTCGTAGAACACCGCCTTGCGCACATTGCCGCGTTCGGCGGCGATGCCGTTGATGTGGTCTTTCATGGCATGCACCGAACGGTTGCGGCAGCCGTGCACGAAGCGGATCTGGCGGCCGTCGTCGGCACGCACCAGATGGTTCAGGATCGACACCATGGGCGTCAGGCCCACGCCGCCGCTCAGCAGCACCACCGGCGCATCGCTGTCTTCGCGCAGATGGAAGTCGCCCTGCGGCGGCGCCACGTCCAGCACGCCGCCTTCTTCCAGGCGGTCATGCAGCGCGTTGGACACGCGCCCGGCGGGCGTCTGATGGCCGGCCGCTTCGCGCTTGACCGAAATGCGCAGGCGATCCTGGCCCGGCGCGTCCGACAGGCTGTACTGGCGGGGCTGCATGAGGCCCAATTCGGGCACGTAGACGCGCACCGATACATACTGGCCAGGCCGGTATGCCGGCACCGTGCCGCCGTCGGCCGGCGCCAGGTAGAACGAGGTGATTTCGGCGCTTTCAGGCTGCTTGCCGACCACCCGGAACGCCCGCCAGCCCGTCCAGCCGCCCGGCTTGTTCGCGGATTCCGCGTACAGGCGCGCTTCTTCGGCAATCAGCAGATCCGCGAGCTGGCCATAGGCCGCGCCCCAGGCGTCCACCAGTTCATCCGTGGCCGCCTCGCCCAGCACTTCGCGGATCGAAGCCAGCAGGTGCTTGCCCACGATCGCATAGTGTTCGGGCCGGATGCCCAGGCTGACGTGCTTGTGCACGATGCGCGTCACCACGGGCATCAGCACGGAAGGATCCTCGATGTGCTCGGCATAGGCGGTCACCGCGCCGGCCAGGGCGTGCTGCTGTTGGCCGCCCGCTTGGTGGGCCTGATTGAAGATGTGCTTGAGTTCGGGATTGTGCTCGAACATGCGCGCGTAGAAATGCTTGGTCAGCGCTACGCCGTGCGTCTTCAGGACGGGGGCCGTGGCCTTGACCAGCTCGCGGGTTTGGGGGCTCAACATCTGCTGCTCCTAGTGGTGCGATCGTGCTCGCTTTTAAACATATATTTATAATACATCTTTAAAAGCGAATCGTGAAATCCCTTCCCGCTTCAGTCTGTGTCCGTGCGCCAGTGCCCCGCCGCCATCAGCGCGGGCACCTCGCATGACCAGGCGCCGCGCCACCCGGGGCGCGCCGTGCCGGCTGGCCACGCCGCGGGCTCCTGCCATACGGCGCAAGCCATCCAATCGTGGCCGACCCGAAACGCGGCGGCGCCCCACCCTCCGGGCGGCGCGCGCAGCAGCAGCCCTGGTCCGTCGGGCGCCGGATCGAGCCCCACCCGCGCCATATCTGCGGGAAAGTCCAGCCCGGCAGCCTTGACGAAGGCCTCCTTCAGGGTCCAGAGCAGGTAAAAGCGTTCCAGCCGTTCGGCGCCATCCAGCGCGGCCAATGCCTCGCGCTCCGCCGTTGAGCAGACCCATTGCGCCAGCCGCTCGACGTCCCGAGGGCGGATGCGTTCCAGATCGGCGCCCACCTTCCATCCGGCGGGAGCCGTGGCGCAAATCGCGTGGCCGTGGCTGTGGCTCAGCGACGACACGCCCGGCGCGGGTATCGACGCCCGCACGGCCTGCAGCAGGGCGCGGCTGACCTTCCAGTCGCTCAGCGCCTTGGGACCGCGAACCGCCGCCGCCCGGACGGCATCCGGCGGCGACAGATCGTTGACCCCATAATTAGCGGCGGCGCTTTCGTCCGCCCACCAGATGAAAAGTTCCTGAATAGCCACGTAATTATGTAACTGGTTGATAATACAATTTGTAAGTTACACCCTGAATATGTATGAATGGTAACTTTTTAAAACAAAATAGACGCGGACCCCCATAGTAAACTCGCGCGCTATGTTGACGTTTTCAATCGCGCAATGGCAAGGTTGGACGCAAGGATTTCAAGATCCCGACGGCTGGCTGGACTGGGCTGAACACCCCTACTGCCCCATTGGAGATCAGAGCGCCCCCCGCCTGGACTTCCTGCCCCCCATGCAACGCCGCCGCCTGAGCCACCTGGCTCGCGCGGTGTTCGCCTGCGCGTGGCCGCTGGCCGACGCTCATGCCGGCATGCCCCTGGTGTTCGCGTCCAGGCATGGTGAAACCACCCGTAATTTCGGCCTGCTGCAATCGCTGGCGGCGGACGAACCGCTTTCACCCACGGCCTTTGGCCTGTCCGTGCACAACGCCATCGCCGCGCAGTGGTCGATCATACGCCGCGAAACCGCTGAGTCCGTCGCCCTGTCCGTCGAAGATGACGGCCTGGAGCATGCGTTCATCGAAGCGGCGATGCTGTTCGAACAGGGGCACGAAAACGTGCTTGTGGTGCTGGCCGAAGAACAGCCGCCCGCGCCCTATGCCCCCTGGATAAAGGATGTGCCGGTTTCCTATGCCGCCGCATTCCGGCTTTGTCCCGGCACCGACTGGACGCTGGCGTTGGGCCCACCGCCGGGCGGCGATGACGAAGCCGCCGCGCAACTCTGGCCGAATCCGCTGAGTCTGCTGCGGCACCTGACGCTGCGCACGCCGAGCTGGCGGCACGCGAACCGCGCCCGCGCATGGACCTGGACCCGCACGCCATGAACGACACTGCCCGCCCCCGCCAGGACTTCTGGCTCTGGCGCCTGTTCGCCACCGGCATGGCCTTCACCATGTTCGGCCTGGGCGGCGTGCTGCTGCGCCTAATGGTGTTTCCGCCGCAGCGGCTGCTGCCCGGAAGCCGGCTCGACAAACAGCGCCGGGCCCGCTGGGCGCTGCACGGGACATTCCGCCTGTTCATCCGCTTCATGGTGCGGATGGGCATCCTGACCGTCGAGTTCAAGGGCGCCGAACGCCTGGGCAAGCCGGGCCAGATGATCCTGGCCAACCACCCTTCGCTGCTCGACGTGGTGTTTCTGGTCGGACACGTGAAAAATGCGAACTGCATCGTCAAGCACGGCCTGGCGACCAACCCGTTCACGCGGGGCCCGGTCGCGAACGCGGGCTACATCACCAACGACGAGAGTTTCGACATGTTCGACCGCGCCGCGGACGTGCTGCGCGACGGCGAGACCCTGATCGTCTTCCCCGAAGGCACGCGCACCCCGCCCGACGCGCTTCCGCAGTTCCATCGTGGCGCCTGCGCCATCGCGCTGCGCGGGGCCCGCGTCGTGACCCCTGTCGTCATCCGCATGAATCCCCGCAGCCTGACCAAAGGCGAGCCCTGGTACCGCATTCCCCCGTGCCGGATGCGCTACGTCATCCAGGTGGGCGACGATATCGACCCCGCCACCTGGAGCGCCGCGCATCCGCTGCCCATCGCCGGCCGCAAGATGAACGCCTATCTGCACACCTATTTCGAAGCCGAGCTGGCACGTAGCGCGGCCGACGGCATTTCAATGAACAAACAGCCCGCGAACGCGGCGGAAGTGGAGTCATAGCTGGATGAATCAACTGGAAATCGAGCTGAAAACGCTTGTCATCGAATCCCTGGGTCTGGAAGACATCACCCCTGACGACATCGACCGCGAGGCCCATCTCTTCGGCGATGGGCTGGGCCTGGATTCGGTGGACGCGCTGGAACTGGGGCTGGCGCTGCAAAAGCGCTATGGCATCGCCATCGACCCCGAAACGCGCAACATGCGCGAGCATTTCGCCAGCATTGCCAGCCTGGCGGCCTTTGTCACGGCGCAACGCCGCGACTGACGCATACGGAGTCACGATGCATACCCGCGAGGAAATCTTTACCACGCTGCGCGGCGCGCTGGTCGAACTGTTCGAAATCGAACCGGAACGGATCACGCCCGAAGCCAATCTCTATACCGATCTGGAAATCGACAGCATCGACGCGATCGACCTGATCGACCACGTCCGCCGCCAGACCGGCCGCAAGCTCGACGCCAACGACTTCCGCACCGTGCGCACGGTCGAGGACGTGGTGCAGGCCATGTGGCAAAAGCAGGATCCGGCCGCATGAGTCGCGGCGTGGCCGCGGCGCTGGCCGCCGCCGGCCTGGCTTACCCGTTCATCGTCTACGCGACGCTGGAACATCTGAATGCCGCCTGGCTGGCCTTGCCGCTTGCCCTGCTGTGGCTGGCGCGCGCCTGGACGGCGCGGGACCCGCAAGCCGCCGACAGGCTGCTGCCCGCGGCGGCGCTCGTCTTCTGCCTGATTCTGGCGGTGTCGAACTCGCAAGGCTGGCTGCGCTGGTATCCCGTCCTGGTCAACGGCATGATGCTGGCGATCTTCGGATCGAGCCTGCGCGTGGGCCGCCCCGTGATCGAACGGCTGGCGCGCTTGCGCCATCCCGACCTGCCGCCCGAAGGCGTGCGCTACACGCGCAACGTGACGCGGGCGTGGTGCCTGTTTTTCCTGCTGAACGGCGCGCTCGCCGCCGCGCTGGCAGCCTGGGCGCCCTGGAGCTGGTGGCTCGCCTACAACGGCGGCGCAAGCTATGCGCTGATGGGCTTGATGATGGCCGGCGAATGGCTGCTGCGCCCCGCCGCGGCAAGGGCCGCCTGAGCCATGGCCTGGACGCCCCTGACGCGCCTGCTGCTTCCTGCCACGGCCATTGCTCCGCTGGCGGACGAGCCCTTGCTGACGCGCGATGCGTTTGCGCAGGCCAGCCTGCGCATGGCGGCCGGACTGCATGCGCGTGCGACACGACGCGCTGCGCTCTGGTTCGACGACGCCGCCAACCTGGCCTGCGCGCTCTTCGCATGCTGGCGCGCCGGCGTGGTGGCGGTGCTGCCCGGCGACTGCCAGGCGCACACCTGCGCCAGCCTGGATCCCACGGTGGACGCTTGGCTGACGGACGCCGACCTGCCCGTTCCCGGGCAGCGGCAATGGCGGCTGGAAGACCTGCAAGACCATCCCCCGCTGGAGCCGGCCGAACTGGATGCGTCGCTCACGCTGGTGCTGTGCACGTCGGGTTCCAGCGGAACGCCCAAACACATCGTCAAGCAATGGCGCCAGCTCGCGCAAGAGGTGCATGCGCTGCAACAGCAGTGGCCGGATACGGACTCGCCCGTGCTGGGCAGCGTTTCGGCGCAGCACATGTACGGCCTTCCCTTCCGCGTCTTGTGGCCGCTGTGCGCGGGCCGGCTGATCGACCGGCGCCAGCGCCTCTATCCCGAAGACCTGCAGCAGGCCAGCCTGCGCCATCCCTCCTTCACGTGGATCGCCAGCCCCGCCTTGCTGCGGCGCCTGGGACAGCGCCTGGACTGGGCCGGGCTGCGCGGGCGGCTCACCCGCATCCATTCGTCCGGCGGCGCCTTGCCTCAAGACGTATCCGACCATATCGAACGGTCGCTGGGACTGCGTCCCACCGAAATCTACGGAAGCTCCGAGACCGGCGCCGTCGCGTGGCGGACCGGCTCGTCGGACTGGCAGCCGCTGCCAGGCGTGGAAGCCGGCCTGGGCGGCGATGGCGCCCTGCGGGTTCGGGCGCCCTGGATAAGCGCCACTGAAGAACACACCGCCGACGGCGCCGAGATCACGGCGCACGGATTCCAACTGCTGGGCCGGCTGGACCGCATCGTGAAGATCGAGGAAAAGCGCATTTCGCTGCCGATGGTGGAGCAAGCGCTGATGCGGCATGCCTACGTGGCGGACGCGCGGCTGGGCAAGCTTGCCGGCGGCGCCCGCCTGGCGGCGCTGGTGGCGCTGTCGCCACGGGGCCTGCACACGCTGCGCAACCAGGGCCGCAAGGCGGTGATCGACGCCTTGCGCGCGCATCTGGCGGCCGGGTTTGAATCCCTGGCCGTGCCGCGCACGTGGCGGCTTTTCCAGCACCTGCCCGCCAACGCGCAGGGCAAGCTGCCGCAAGCCGAGTTCGACGCCGCGGCCGGTCCCCGGCCCGCGGCGCCCGTCGCGGTAGCGGCGGACCTGCCCGGGCAACCGGACAACGAACGCCGCTACACGCTGGACATTCCCTGCGACCTGACCTATTTCAGCGGCCACTTCCCCACGGCGCCCGTGGTGCCGGGCGTGGCGCAGATCGGCTGGGCCCTGGCGCTGGGCAAACGCGACCTGCGCCCAGGCCTGCGGTTCGCGGGCATGGAAGCGCTGAAGTTCCAACGCCTCTTGCGCCCGGGCGACAGCGCGGTCCTTGCGCTGAAATGGGACGAGGCCCGGCAAAAGCTGTACTTCGCCTTCACCGTGGGCGGCGCGCCCTGCTCGTCGGGCCGCGTGCTGCAGGGGGAAGACCATGGCGGCGCATAGTCTCTGCGCCGTCATCCCCGTGTACAACCACGCGGGCACGGTGGGCGCCGTTCACGCGCAACTGGCCGCGCAGGGCCTGCCCTGCGTCCTTGTTGATGACGGCTCGGCGCCGGAATGCGCGGCCGCGCTCGACGCGCTGGCGGCACTTCCTGGCACGCATCTGGTGCGCCGCGCCGTCAACGGCGGCAAGGGCGCGGCGGTGCAGGACGGACTTCGCGCGGCGGCCGCCCTGGGCCATACGCACGCCCTGCAGGTCGATGCCGACGGCCAGCATGCCTTGCAGGATGCCGCCGCGTTCGCGGACGCCTCGCGCGCGCGCCCGCAGGCCGTGATCTGCGGCGAGCCCGTCTACGGCGACGACGTGCCCCGCAGCCGTCTGTACGGACGCTGGCTGACACGCGTCTGGGTCTGGATCAATACGCTGTCGCTGGACATTCCCGATGCCATGTGCGGCTTTCGGGTGTATCCGCTTGCGCGGGCGCTTGACGTCATCGACCAGACCCACGTGGGGCGCCGCATGGATTTCGACATCGCCATTCTGGTGCGGCTGCACTGGCGGGGCGTGGCGATGGCCTGGCTGCCGACGCGCGTGATCTACCCGGAAGGCGGCGTCTCGCACTTCAAGGGACTGCGCGACAACCTGCTGATCAGCCGCATGCATGCGCGCTTGTTCTTCGGCATGCTGGCCCGCTCGCCCGCGCTGTTGTGGCGCCGGTTGGCGCGGAAATCCCGCCCATGAACACCGCGGACCCGCACTGGGCCGGCCAGGCCGAACGGGGCAGTCCCGCGCTCATGCGTCTGACGGCCTGGGCGGCGCGCAAGCTGGGCCGGCGCGTCGTCGCGCCCGCCGTGTGGCTGGTGGTGCTGTACTTCTACCTGTTTGGCGGACGCGCGCGGCGCGCCATCGCGGCGTATCAGCGGCGGCTGGCGCACACCGGCGAGCTCACCGTGCCGCTGCCGCGCGTCTTGCCCGTCTACCGCCAGTACCTCGCGTTCGCGGACGCCATGCTGGACAAGCTGGATGTGTGGCAAGGCAGGATCACGATGGACAGTCTGGACATGGCAGACCCCCACGGCCTGCATGCGCAGATGGGGCGCGGCCGCGGCCAGATTCTGGTGGGCTCGCATCTGGGCAATATCGAAATCTGCCGGGCGCTGGCCGAACGGACGGGCGCGCTGCGCTTGAACGTGCTGGTCCACAGCAAGAACGCCGTGCACTTCAGCCGGCTGCTTGACGAGGCCGGCGGCGGCTTGCGCATGATACAGGTCAGTGAATTGGACGCGCCCGTGATGCTGGACCTGGCGCAGCGCCTCGAGCGCGGCGAATGGCTGGCCATCGCGGGCGATCGCGTGCCGTTGCGCGGCGACCGCAGCACGCCGGTGGATTTTCTGGGCGCCACGGCCTTGCTGCCGCAGGGCCCCTGGCTGTTGGCGGGCCTGTTGCGCTGCCCGGTGAATCTGCTGTTCTGCACGCGCCACGGCGCGCGCTACCGCGTGTCGATGGAGCGGCTGTCCGACGGGATCGAATGGACGCGCGCCACCCGCCAGGCGCGGATCGCGCACTGGGCACAGCGCTATGCCGACCGGCTGGCGGCCCACTGCCGCCTGGCGCCGCTGCAATGGTTCAACTTCTACCCTTTCTGGAAAGACGATGCGTAAACGTGGAGCCATCGGCGCCGAAGTCGAAATCCGGGTGCCATTTTTCGATGTCGATTCGATCAACGTCGTGTGGCATGGCCATTATGTGAAATACCTGGAACAGGCGCGCTGCGAACTGCTGGACCAGATTGGCCACAATTACGACGCCATGCGCGCCAGCGGCTATGCCTGGCCGGTGATCGACCTGCACCTGCGCTACGCCCAGCCCGCGCAGTTCGGCCAGCGCCTCGTCGTGCGCGCGGAACTCGTGGAATGGGAACACCGGCTCAAGATCAACTATCTGATCCAGGACGCCGACAGCGGCCAGCGGCTGACGCGCGCCACCTCCGAACAGGTCGCGGTCTGCCTGGCAAGCCGTGAAATGCAATTGGCATCCCCTCCGGTATTCGTCGCCGCCGTCCAGCGCAGGCTGGCATCCCAGGAGCCGTCGTGATGCCGCGCCTCTCCCCGCTCCGCACCCTTCTGGGCCGTGCCGTCTGCCTGCTGGCGCTGGCCCTGGCGCCCCTGGCCGCGCGCGCGTTCGACCTGAACGACCTGCAGGAACAGTTGCGCGCCACGCCCGTCGTGCGCGGCCAGTTCGTGCAGCAGAAATTCCTGCGCTCGCTGCCGCAGCCGCTGACCAGCCGGGGAGACTTCACGCTCGCCGCGGGCAAGGGCCTGCTGTGGCTGCTGCGCACGCCCATCGCGCAGGACCTGCGCATCAACGCCGACGGCATCTCGCGCCGGGATGAATCGGGCCACTGGCAAGCGCTGCCGCAGCATTCCGGCGCCGGCCGCGAGAACCGGCTGTTCCTGTCCGTGCTCGCGGGCGATACCGCCGGCCTGCAGCAGAGCTTCGATCTGGCGCTGACTGGCCAACAGGACGGCTGGCAGCTTCTGCTGACGCCGCGTTCGGCCCTGCTGCGCCAGATATTCGAGAGCATCCAGATCAACGGCGGCAAACTGGTGGACCGCATTGAACTGCGCGAAACCCAGGGCGACCGCAGCGTCCTCCTGATGGTCGACGCGGTCGCCGCCAGCGCCCTGAACGCCGAGGAACAACGTGCGTTTGCCGATTGAACGCTGGCTGCCCCGGCTGTTCAAGCTGGCGCTGCTGCTGGTGCTGTGCGCCGGCGCATGGCAATGCCGGAATGGCTGGCCGGTGTCGGCCAACCTGATGGAACTGGTGCCGCACGCGGCGGCCGACGCCACGCGCCAGCTCGCGGAAGCCCGCATCCAGGAACCGTTGTCGCGGCAGATCGTCGCGCTGGTCGCCGCCCCCGCCGGCGCGGAACCGGCGGCCCCGGCGCGGCTGTTGGCCAGGCGCTGGTCCGACAGCGGCCTGTTTTCGCTGGTTCAAGTGGACGTGGACGCGGATCTGGCGGCGCTGCGCTCGCAGTTGCAGGCGGGCCGCCTGGCCATGCTGCCGCTGGCCGACCGCCAGCAACTGACGACGGACCCCGCCGCCTACGCGCAGCGCCGGGCCCGTGAACTGTCCGACCCGTTCTCATCCTCGGGCCTCGTGCCCGTGGCCGAGGACTGGCTGGGCCTGACCCGGCGCGCCGAGCAGGCGTTGCGCCCGGGCGGCGCCGTGCAGTTCGACATCGGATCGGGCACGCTGCAGGCCGAACACGAAGGCCGGCGCTGGGTGCTGGTGCGCGCCGAGACGCGCGGCGACGCGTTCGATGCCGCCGCGCCGGAGCGGATCGCGGCGCAGCTTGAGCAGGACAGGCTGGCCTTGCGCGCATCCGGCGCAGATCTGCTGGTGGCGGGCGGGCCGTTGTACGCCGCCGCGGGCAAGGCGCAGGCCGTGGCCGAAGGCGGCTGGATCGGGTCCGGCGCCACAATCGGCATTGTGCTGGTGCTGCTGCTGGCGCTGCGGCGCGGGCGGGCGCTGCTGGCCTTTGTGCCGGTGGCCGTGGGCTTGCTGACGGGCGCCGTCGCGTGCGTCGCGGTATTCGGCTCCATCCACGTGCTGACCTTGGTCATCGGCGCAAGCCTGATCGGCGTCGCGGTGGATTTCCCCATGCATTGGCTGGGCAAAAGCTATGGCATGCCGGATTGGCAGGCATGGCCCGCGCTACGCCGCGTCCTGCCGGGCCTCACCATCAGCCTGGCCGCCAGCCTGGTCGGCTATGTCGCCCTGGCGTTCACCCCTTTTCCCGCCCTGACGCAGACCGCCGTGTTTTCGGCCGCGGGCCTGTTGGGCGCGTATGCCTGCACCGTGTGCCAGTTGCCGGCCTGGATGGATGGCTGGAGCCCGCGTCCGTGGCAGCCGCTGCTGCGCTTCGCCGAGGGTGCGCTGCGCGCCCGCGAGCGGCTTGCCGGCCGGCGCGCCGTGCTGTGGATAGGCGCGGCGGCCCTGACCGCGGCCACCGCGGGCGGCATTGCCCGCCTGGGGATACAGGACGATCTGCGTCAATGGCTCAGCCTTCCCGCCCCCTTGCTGCAGCAGGCAAAACAGATCGGCGAAATCACCGGCTTCATGCCCACCAGCCAGTTCTTCCTGGTGCGCGCGCCGGACGCCGATGAACTGCTGCGCCGGCAGGCCCTGGTGTCGGGGCAGCTCGATGCCCTGGTCAAGCGCGGCGGGCTGGCTGGCTACAACTCGCTGAGCCAGCTCGTTTCGCCCGCCGCCGAACAGCAGGCGCTGGGCGCGCGCCTGGCCGATCTCGCCGCGCAGCCCGGCGTCTGGAAGGCCATGACCGCCCTCGGCATCCCTTATGCGGCGCTGGAACACGAACTGCGATCGATGGCGGCATTGCCCGTCGTCACCATAGACAGTGCGCTGCGCGCTCCGCAGGCCGAACGATGGCGCACGCTGTGGCTCGGAGAACACGGCGGCGAGGCCGCGGGCATGGTCGTCCTGCTGGGCCTGCGCGATACCGCCGCGCTGGCCGCCATCGCGGCGGCCGCGCCCGGCGTCACGCTGGTGGACCGCAGCGGCGAGCTGAACCGCATGTTCGCCGCCACGCGAATCGAAGCGGCCGAACTCAAACTGCTGTCTTACGCCGTTGCCGCCGTGCTGCTGCTGTTGACCCTGGGCCGGGCCGCCGCCTGGCGCATCCTGGCCGTGCCGCTGGCGGCGACCGCCTGCAGCCTGGCAGCGCTGGGCTACCTGGGCCAGCCGCTTACGCTGTTCAGCCTGTTCGGGCTGCTGCTGGTATCGGCCATCGGCGTGGATTACGCCATTTTCATGTACGAACGCGTGGCGGGCGCGGCCGCCAGCCTGGTCGGCATCCTGCTCGGCGCGGTGACCACGCTGCTGTCGTTCGGCCTGCTCGCGGTCAGCCGCACGCCCGCCATTGCCAACTTCGGCCTGGCGGTGGCGCTGGGCGTCGCATTTTCACTGCTGTGGGCGCCGTGGATCCGCGCGCCCCGGCGCGCCTGACCCGCAAGTCACTGTCATCAAAACAACAAGGAAACCTGCAGCATGGAACATCGGGAAGTTGTGGTCATCGGGGCGGGCCCCGCGGGTGCCGTCGCGGCGGCTCTGCTCAAGCGGCAGGGGCACGATGTCCTGATGCTGGAGCGCCAGCAGTTTCCGCGCTTTTCCATCGGCGAAAGCCTGCTCGCGCACTGCCTGGAATTTGTGCAAGAGGCCGGCATGATGCCCGCCGTCGAAGCGGCCGGCTTCCAGGTCAAGAACGGCGCCGCCTTCGCTTGCGGCGACGCCTACACCTACTTCGATTTCCGCGACAAGTTCACGGCCGGTCCGGGCACCACCTTCCAGGTGCAGCGCGCAACGTTCGACAAGGTGCTGGCGGACGACGCGGCCCGCCAGGGCGTGGAGGTCCGCTACCAGCAGGAAGTGACCGCCGCGGATTTCAGCGATACCCGCCCGTTGCTGGACGTGCGCCGCGCGGATGGCACGGACTACCAGGTCAAGAGCCGCTTCGTGCTGGATGCCAGTGGCTACGGCCGGGTCCTGGCGCGCCTGCTGGACCTGGAACGCCCATCCTCGATGCCGCCCCGCAAGGCCATCTTCACCCACATCGAGGACCGGATCGATGACGCGGGCTTCGACCGCGAGAAAATCCTTATCAGCGTGCATCCCGAGCAGCGCGGCATCTGGTACTGGCTGATCCCGTTCTCCAACGGCCGCTGCTCGTTCGGCGTGGTGGGCGGCGAAGACCTGTTCGGTGGCGGCGGCCAGGACCTGATGACCACCTTGCGCCAGATGGCCGACGCCGCGCCCAATCTGAAGCGGATTCTGAAGAACGCCGTCTGGGATACCCCGGCCAACACCATCGGCGGCTATTCCGCCAGCGTGACGCGGCTGCACGGCCCGGGCTACGCCTTGCTGGGCAACGCGGCCGAATTCCTGGATCCGGTGTTTTCCTCGGGCGTCACCATCGCCCTGCGCTCGTCCAAGCTGGCCGCCGATGCGCTGCACCGCCAGTTGAACGGCGCGGAAGTGGACTGGCAGGCGGAATTCGCCGATCCGCTGATGGTCGGCGTGGAGACCTTCCGCGCCTACGTTCAAGGCTGGTACAGCGGCGAATTCCAGGACGTCGTGTTCTATCGCAACGCGCAGCCCGACATCCGCCGCATGATCAGTTCCATCCTGGCCGGCTACGCCTGGGACACCACCAACCCCTTCGTCGCCAACCCGCAGCGCCGCCTGCGCATGCTGAGCGAATTGTGCCGCGCCGGCGCGCCGCTGGCGCAGCCCGCCTGATTCCGCAATGACCGCCATGCCCATCGCCTCCCCCTGCCGCGCGCCATTCCGGAATTTGAGCCGGTTCTTGATCCGGGTCATGTCCCCGATCCTGGCCCTGGCCCTGTTGGCCGGCTGCGCAGGCGCGCCGCCGGTGCCCGCCCGCGAGGCCGGTTTCTCGCTGCCGCGCCAGTTGCACGTCGTCCAGACGGCGGCGGGCCAGCCCGCGCTGGACCTGCTGCTGGTGGCGCAACGCGAAGGCCCCTCGCTGCGCTGGTCCCTGTTCGATCCCATGGGCGTGCCGCAAGCCCGGCAGATGCTGGAGCGGGGGCAATGGCGCAACGATGGCTTTTTGCGGCCCAACGCGCAGGCACGCGACCTCTTCGCGGCCCTGATGTTCTCGTGGACGCCCGAAACGGAACTCGATGCCGCCTACGGCGCCGGCTCCTGGCGCGCCAGCGTCGCCGCCGACGGCACGGCGCAACGCGAACTGCTGGAGCAGGGGCGCGCACGATGGACCGTGCGCTGGCGCCAGCCTGCGCGCGCCGACGTCTTTTCCATCGCAACGGCCGACGGCGTCACATGGACGGTCACCCCCTTGAAGGAACTGCCATGACCGCCTGGCTGGACACACCGGGCATCGTCTGCGCGCTGGGCGCCGGCGTCGAGGCCGTGTCGCGCGCCGCCTTCGCCGGAGACACCGCCGGCATGCAGGCCCAGACGGGCTGGGTCGACGGCCGCGCCCTGACCTTGGGCAGCCACCGCGGCGCGCTGCCGCCGCTGCCGGACAGCCTCCCCCTCCATCATCACAGCCGCAACAACCAATTGCTGCTGGCCGCGGCCACGCAGATCGAGCCGCGGCTGCGCGAGGCGGTCGCGCGATACGGCCCCGGCCGCGTCGCCGTGATCCTGGGCACCAGCACGTCGGGCGTGAACGACAACGCGCCCGCGTTCCGGCAACTGCGCGAGCGCGACGCCTGGCCGGACACTTACGACTACCGCCGGCAGGCGCTGTCGTCCCCCGCCGCTTTCTTCGCGGCCTGGCTGGGCACGACCGGCCCGGCCTACACCCTGTCCACCGCGTGCACCTCCAGCGCCCGCGCCCTGCTGTCCGCGCACCGGCTGCTGCGGCTTGGCCTGTGCGACGCCGTGGTCTGCGGCGGCGCGGACACGCTGTGCCGGCTGACCATCAACGGCTTCGCCACCCTCGAAGCCATCGACGAAGCGCGCTGCGTGCCGTTTTCCGCCAACCGCCGCGGCATCAATATCGGCGAGGCCGGCGTGGTCTTCCTGATGGAACGCGCGCCGGCCGACGCCAACGCGGTCGCCCTGCTCGGCGGCGGCGCCAGTTCCGACGCCTGGCACATGTCGGCGCCGGATCCCACCGGCGCCGGCGCGCGCCGCGCCATGCTCGCCGCGCTGCGCTCGTCGGAGGTGGATGCGCACGCCATAGGCTGGCTCAATCTCCACGGCACCGGAACCACGCACAACGACGCCATGGAAAGCCACGCCACCCATTCCGTGTTCCCCCAGGGCGTGCCGTGCGCCTCGACCAAGGCGCTCACCGGCCACGCGCTCGGCGCGGCAGGCGCGCTGGAGGCGGCGCTCTGCTGGATCACGCTGTCCGCCGGGAACGCCAGCGGACGGCTGCTGCCGCACGTCTGGGACGGCCAGGCGGACCCGGCGCTGCCCCCGTTGCAGTTCAGCACGCCCGGCCACCGCTACGCGCAGGGCCGGCCGCGCCTGGCCATGAGCAACTCCTTCGCCTTCGGCGGCAACAACGCCAGCCTGGTTTTTGGAGGACGGCCATGACGCCCTGGCCCATCGCGAGCCTGCTGCCGCACGCCGGCGACATGATCCTGCTCGACGACATCGACGGCTACGACACGGACAGCCTCACGGCCCGCGCCACCGTCAAACCCGGTCCCTACTCGCTGCCCGACGGCTCCCTGCCGCCCTGGCTGGGCATGGAGCTCATGGCCCAGGCCGTGGGCGCCTGGGCCGGGTGCCAGGCCCGCGAGGCCGGTCAGGAGGTCAAGCTGGGCTTTCTGCTGGGCACGCGGCGCTATGAATGCCACGCCGGCGCATTGCCCGCAGGCGCCACGCTGACCATCCATGTCCAGCGCGGCCTGATCGATGCCAGCGGCATGAGCGTCTTCGAATGCGAACTGCGCGAGGGCCAGCGCCTGCTGGCCCAAGCCAGGCTGAACGTCTATCAGCCGAAAGATCCCCAAGCCTTTATCCAGGAAGAATCCCCCGAATGAGCGCCCCTATTCTCGTCACCGGCTCAAGCCGCGGCATAGGCCGCGCGATCGCGCTGGCGCTGGCCGACGCCGGCCACGACCTGGTGCTGCATTGCCGCCAGCAGCGCGGCCAGGCCGAGGCCGTCCAGGCCGACGTGCAGGCCCGCGGCCGGCAGGCGCGCGTCCTGCAGTTCGATGTGGCGGACCGGGCGCAATGCGCCGCCGTCCTGCAAGCGGACATCGACGCGCACGGCGCCTACTACGGCGTCGTCCTGAACGCCGGGCTGACGCGGGACGGCGCCTTTCCGGCGCTCACCGGCGACGACTGGGACGCCGTGCTGCGCACCAATCTGGACGGCTTCTACAACGTCCTCAGTCCGCTGGCGATGCCCATGATCCGGCGCCGCTCCCCGGGCCGGGTGGTTTGCATGGCGTCGGTGTCCGGCCTGATCGGCAACCGCGGCCAGGTCAACTACAGCGCCTCCAAGGCCGGGCTGATCGGCGCCGCCAAGGCCTTGGCGGTGGAACTGGCAAAGCGCCAGATAACCGTGAATTGCGTGGCCCCGGGCCTGATCGATACCGACATGATCGACGAGCACGTACCCGTGGAAGAAATCCTCAAGGCGGTGCCGGCCCAGCGCATGGGCCGGCCCGAAGAGGTCGCCGCCACGGTGGCGTTCCTGATGTCGCCTGGCGCGGCCTACATTACGCGCCAGGTCATCGCGGTAAACGGAGGATTGTGTTGATGAAACGCGTCGTCATTACCGGCATGGCCGGCATCAGCGCGCTGGGGTCCGACTGGACCTCGGTCCAGCAGGCATTTCAATCGGGCCGCAGCGCCATCCGCGTCATGCCCGACTGGTCGCGGTACACGGAACTGAATACGCGATTGGCCGGCCCCATCGAGGGATTTCAGACGCCTTCGCACTGGACCCGCAAGCAACTGCGCAGCATGGGGCGCGTTTCCCAACTGGCGGTCCGGGCGGCCGAACTTGCGCTGGACGATGCCGCGCTGCTGGGCGATCCCAGCATCGCGGACGGCCGCATGGGCGTCGCATGCGGCTCTTCGGTGGGCAGCACGGCCGAGATCCGGGCGTTCGGCAACATGTTGCTCAACGGCGTCACCGACGACCTGAACGCCAACTCCTATGTACGCATGATGCCGCACACGACCGCGGCCAACGTCGGCATCTTCTTCGAACTGAAGGGGCGCATCATCCCCACCTCCAGCGCCTGCACCTCCGGCAGCCAGGGCATCGGCTACGCCTACGAGGCGATCCGCTATGGCCGCCAGGACCTGATGCTGGCCGGCGGGGCCGAGGAACTCTGCCCGAGCGAGGCGCTGGTGTTCGACGCGCTCTACGCCACCAGCCAGAAGAACGACACGCCCGAACTCACGCCGCGGCCGTATGACCGCGACCGCGACGGCCTGGTCATCGGCGAAGGCGGCGGCATGCTGGTGCTGGAATCCCTGGAACATGCCCAGGCTCGCGGCGCGCGCATCCACGCCGAAATCGTCGGCTTCGGCAGCAATTCCGACGGCACCCACATCACCCGTCCCGAAGCCCGCACCATGCGCATCGCCATGGAAATGGCGCTGGCCGACGCGGGTCTGCCCCCCGAGGCGATCGGATACGTGAACGGCCACGGCACCGCGACCGAACAGGGCGACGTGGCAGAGACGCAGGCCACCAGCAGCCTGTTCGGCAGCCGCATGCCCATCAGTTCCCAGAAGAGCTACCTGGGACACACGCTGGGCGCCTGCGGCGCCCTTGAGTCCTGGTTCAGCATCGAAATGCTCAACCGCGACTGGTACGCCCCCACGCTGAACCTGCGCAATGTCGACCCGCTGTGCGGCGACCTCGACTATCTCGCCGGCGAAGGCAGGCGCATGAGCAATGAATACGTGATGAACAACAACTTCGCCTTCGGCGGGATCAACACGTCGCTGGTGTTCCGGCGCTGGTCCTGATGCCGACGCGGCGGCCGCTTACCCCTTTGTCCCACTCTGGAACCCATGTCATGAACATCTCTTGCAAGTTGTTTGGAACGCTGGCGCTGTCGCTGGCGGGCGCGGCCCCCGCCCTGGCCGCCGACCGCACCGTGCACCTGCCGATCCAGCCCGCGATCGAGGCCGCCCAGGCGGCCGGAAAGATCGACGGCAGCGTCAAGTTCTACCTGGCGGGCACGGGTCCCAAGGGCAAGGTGCTGGAAGCCGGCGTGGTCACCAACCGCAAGACCAACGCCTTCGCCAAGAAAGACGAGGAAGCCTGCCTGTGGGTGGCGCAGTCCGCCGTGATCGCGCTGCACGAAGCCGCCAAGCAGGCGGGCGCCAACGCCGTCACCAATATCGTCAGCTACTACCGCAAGAATGAATACCGCAGCACCACCGACTACGAATGCCATGCCGGCGCGGTGGTGGCGGGCGTGGCCCTGCGTGGCGACCTCGCCACCGTCAAATAGGCCGGGTTCCCCGCCAGCCCGGTCCGCCGCCGGGCGGTTTACACTTCTTGCTTACCGCAACACCACAAAGGTTCACCCATGAGCACTGCTACGCTCAAAACCCGCCTGTCCGACTCCGTCAAGGACGCGATGCGCGCCAAGGCCGCCGCGCGCCTCACCACGCTGCGCTTCCTGCTGGCCGCCATCAAGCAGAAGGAAGTGGACGAACGCCGCGACCTGTCCGATGCCGAGATCACCGCCATCATCGAAAAGCAGGTCAAGCAGCGCCGCGAGTCGATCGCCGCGTTCGAGCAGGCCGGCCGCACGGAAACGGCCGAACAGGAAAAGGCCGAACTGGTGGTCTTGCAGGAATTCCTGCCGCAGGCCGCCACCCCTGAAGAAGTGGCCGCCGCCATCGACGCCGCGCTGGCCGAAGTCGCCGCGCAGGGCGTGACCGGCGCGCCCGCCATGGGCAAGGTGATGGGCATCCTGAAGCAGGCGCTGGCCGGCCGCGCCGACATGACCGCGCTGTCGCAGCAAGTAAAAGCCCGCCTGGCCTGAAAGAAAGCCCCACGCAGCGCTCGCTTGCTGCCCCCCAAGGGCTTCCTCCCCCTTGAGGCGGTCCGGCGGGGGAAAGGGCCCCTGCGCGGGGCGCTTTCCTGCGTGCCTCGTCTAGAACGCGCCGCCGAACAAATCGGGCTGGCGCGACTGTTCCTGGGGGTCGGCGAAGTTGCTCATTCCCACCCCGGCCAGCCGGTACAGCGTCTCCGGCGGCAGTTCCACGCGTTCGCACAGCAGGCGGGCCAGCGCGGCCAGTTCCGCCGCGGACGCGGGCGGATTCGCGCTGGTCTGGCTGCGCGTCAGGATGCGGAAGCGGTCCGTCTTCAGCTTGAGCACCACCGTGCGCCCCAGCGCGCCCTTCTTCAGCGCCTGATCCCACACCTTTTCCGCCATGCGGTCGATCGCGTCGCCCAGCGCGTCCAGACGGATATCCTGCGAGAACGTCGTTTCGGCCGACACCTGCTGCAAGGGCTGGTCCGTCTGCACCTCGCGCTCGTCGATGCCGCGTGCCAGTTCATACAGGCGCCGGCCGTAGCGCCCGAAATAGTGTTCCAGTTCCTGGACGGTGTGCGTCGCCAGATCGCCCACCGTATGGATGCCCAGTTGCTCCAGGCGCGCCTGCGTCACCTTCCCCACGCCCGGCACCTTGCGCACGGGCAAGGGCTGCAGGAAAGCCAGCACCTTGTTCGGACGAACCACGAACTGTCCGTCCGGCTTGTTCCAGTCGGACGCGATCTTGGCCAGGAACTTGTTGGGCGCCACGCCGGCCGAGGCGGTCAGACCGGTTTCCTCGCGGATCTGCTGGCGGATCACCTGGGCCACCTCGGTGGCTGACGGCAGCCCGTACTTGTTGACCGTCACGTCAAGATAGGCTTCGTCCAGCGACAGGGGTTCGATCAGGTCGGTATGGCGCGCGAAGATCTGGCGGATCTGGCGCGACACGTCGCGGTAGCGGTTGAAGTCTGGCGGCACGTAGACCGCGTGCGGACAGAGCCGCTCCGCCTTGATGGCCGACATGGCCGAATGGATGCCGAAGCGGCGCGCCTCGTAAGAGGCCGCGCACACGACCGAACGCGGGCCAGTCCACGCAACGACCACCGGCTTGCCGCGCAATTCCGGGTTGTCGCGCTGCTCCACGGACGCATAGAACGCGTCCATGTCCACATGCACGATCTTGCGAAAGGACCGCGAGGGTTCCTGGCCGGTCATGGCCTCAATCCCGTGGCAAAAACATATATTATGACCGGCGACAACCCGCTATCCCTTCCCGCCCACAACGGTTCCATGACTGCATCCGCTTCCACCCAAACCGACTACTTCGGCCTGACCATTCCTTTCATGCATTTCATCGGCCTGGTGCCCGAAAGCATCGCGCCCGCCTATGCGCGCACCACGCTGCCGTGGCGCCAGGACCTGACCAACAGCCGCGGCGACGTGCATGGGGGCACGCTCATGAGCGTGCTGGATTTCACGCTGAGCGCCGCGGCGCGCGGCTCGGCGGAGGCTTCCGAAGGCATGGCCACCATCGACATGAACACCACGTTCCTGTCCCCCGCCACGGGCGACCTGGTCATCGAGGCGCGCTGCCTGCGCCGCGGCGCCTCCATCGCCTTCTGTGAAGGCGACATCCGGCGCGCCGACGGCGAACTGGTGGCGCGCGCCACCGCCACCTTCAAGATCATCCGCCGCCGTCCGGGCGGCGACTGATCCCGCACGCGCCCGCCACTAACCGGGCAGGTCGCGGGACGGCTTGACCTTGGGGCGCGGGTCCAGCGGCATGTACGCGCTGCACGACACCAGGCCATAGTAGATGGCGTTCTGCATGGCCTGCATCGCGGCGGCGTCCCAGGTGCCCTTGCCCCACATCACGATCCGCACGTCCGTGGTCTTGGGGCTGGCCGCCTTCAGGTCGACCCGCGCCATCTCGTTGTCGGAATAAGGCGCCAGCACCCGCACCACGCCGGACTGCGCGCTTTCGTTCAGGTCGGTCACCACGCGGTAGGCGTTGTCGGTGCTGCGCAGGCACGCATTGGACTGCCGGATCGCCGTATCGTAGGCATCCTTGAAGGTCACCGCCACGTCCTTGAACTCGCTGTGCGGCGACGAGCTGTCCTGCGAGATGCCTATCGAGCAGCCCGTCAGGCCCAGTGCCAGCGCCAGCGCCGGTCCCGCGACCAGATTCCTGTACATGTAAATCTCCAGATGAATTGCCGCGATTATCCCGCAAACGGCCTGACGGCATAAGTGGGGCCGGGTTCGACACCGCCCGCGCGGCTATGGCATTATCGGCGAGCCGCCGGCACATGCCCGCCGGACCGTCCGCCACGCCTGGCGGTCCGCCCCATCGTCCCGAGCGCGCCCATCGCAACGCGGATCGACATCTCGGAGGTTTCCCTTGTTCTCATTCATGACGCGCACCGTCCTGGCCGCCAGCATCGTAGGCGCCACCCTGGGTGCCTGCGCCACGCAGCCGCCTCCCCGCGCCTATCCCCTGAAAGACTTCTTCCGCAATCCGGAGCGCGGCTATTTCCGCCTGTCGGAAGACGGCCAGACGCTCGCCTTCATGCAGCCCACCAGCGTCGACGGCAACCCCGCCCGCATGAACATCTACGTCCAGCCGCTGCAGGGCAGCCAGCTGGTGGGCGAGCCCCGCCAGCTCACCCGCGAAACCGCGCGCGACATCAGCGCCTATTTCTGGAAGGGCGCGGACGTCGTGCTGTACCAGAAGGATTTTGGCGGCGATGAGAACTACCACGTGCTGGCCGTCAACACCAAGACGGGCACGATCACCGACCTGACTCCCTACGAGGGCGTGCGCGCGGGCATCGAGGACGACCTCGAAGACGACCCCGAACACGTCCTGATCAGCCACAACCAGCGCGACCCCGAAGTGTTCGACGTCTATCGCGTCAATGTCCACACCGGCGCGGCCGTGCTGGTGGCGCAGAATCCCGGCAACATCATCGGCTGGCAGACCGACCACGCGGGCAAGGTGCGCGCCGCCATCACCAGCGACGGGCTGAACACCGCCCTGCTCTACCGCGACGACGAAGCCTCGGATTTCCGCCCCCTGATCACCACCGATTACCGCACCAGCGTCAGCCCGGCATTCTTCACCTTCGACGACAAGAAGCTCTACGCGCTGAGCAACCGCGGGCGCGACAAGCTGTCGCTGGTGATCATCGACCCGGCCAACCCCGACGCCGAAGAAGAAATCTTCACGCCCGACACGGTGGACCTGGACGGCGCCGCGTTCTCGCGCAAGCGCCGCGTGCTGACGGTGGCCTCCTACCAGACCGACAAGCCGCAATACAAGTTCTTCGATGCCGAAACCGAGGCCCTGAACAAGAAGCTGGCCGCCAGGTTGAGCGGATACGATTTCGTCATCCAGGGCGCCAACCGCGACGAAGACAAGTTCATCGTCGCCGCCTACAACGACCGCACGCCGGGTTCCCGCTACATCTACGACGCCGCCGCCGACACGCTGACCAAGCTGGCCGATCTGAATCCGGCCATTCCCGAAGCCGACATGTCGCGGGTGCGGCCCATCAGTTATCAAAGCCGCGACGGCAGGACCATACACGGCTACCTGACCCTGCCCGCCGGCCGCGACCCCAAAAACCTGGCCTGCATCGTGAACCCGCACGGCGGCCCGTGGGCACGCGACGGCTGGGGCTACAACCCCGAGGTGCAATTCCTGGCCAACCGAGGATTCTGCGTGCTGCAGATGAACTTCCGCGGATCCACCGGCTACGGCCGCGACTTCTGGGAGGCCGGCTTCGGGCAATGGGGCCTGAAGATGCAGGACGACATCACGGACGGCGTGCAATGGCTGGTGGGGCAAGGCATCGCCGACCCCAAGCGCATCGGCATCTATGGCGCCAGCTACGGCGGTTACGCCACGCTGGCGGGGGTCGCCTTCACGCCGGACCTGTATGCCGCGGCGGTCGATTATGTGGGCGTGTCCAATCTGTTCACGTTCATGAAGTCCATTCCGCCGTACTGGAAGCCGATGCTGGACAAAATGCAGGACATGGTGGGCGACCCCGAACGCGACCATGACCGCCTGGCCGCGACCTCGCCCGCGATGCATGCGGACAAGATCAAGACGCCGCTGTTCGTGGCGCAGGGCGCCAAGGATCCCCGCGTCAACAAGGACGAAAGCGACCAGATGGTCGCGGCGCTCAAGGCGCGCGGCGTGGACGTGGAATACATGGTCAAGGACAACGAGGGCCACGGCTTCCACAACGACGAGAACAAGTTCGAGTTCTACGAAGCCATGGAGAAGTTCCTGACGGAACACCTCAAGCCGTAGTGCCCGCCGCTTGCGCAGCGCCCGCCGGCGCGTTGTGTGACGCCGGCGCGTTGTGCGCGGCCGATGCCGGCGCGCCCACGGCCGCGCGGCCCGCGCCGCGCGCGCTCCGGGCCATCACCACGCGGTCACGCCCCTGCTCCTTGGCCTGGTACAGCGCCACGTCGGCGCGGGCCAGAATGCCGTCCGCGCTATCCGCCGGCTGATACGAAGCCAGTCCGCCGCTGGTGGTCATCGGCACTTCCAGCCCCTGCAGGTACAGGGGCGTATCGCGCAGGGCATCGCAGACGCGCTGCGCGTGCACCAGCGCGCTGGCCGCATCACAGTCGTACATCAGCAGCACGAATTCCTCGCCACCCAATCGGCCAAAGCGGTCGCTTGCGCGCACGGCGTTCTGCACGACCTGCGCGTAGTGGCGCAGCGCGGTATCGCCGGCCGCATGGCCGTAGCGGTCGTTGATGGACTTGAAGTGATCGATGTCCAGCACCAGCACCGCCAGCCGGCCCCCGGAGCGCTCGCAGCGCTGGAGCTCGTGATCCAGTTCATCCAGGATGCTGCGGCGCGAGTACGCCTGGGTCAGGCTGTCGAACGTCAGCGCTGCCTGCATTTTTTCCGACTGGCAGGTCTGGATCAGGAGCAGCAGCGCCAAAAACAGCGCCGGCACGGTGACCGACCCGCAGACAATGAAAAACAGGCCCCAGGCCGATGGCTGCAGCAGCGACATGGGCGTTGCCACCCCCGTGCCGTAGACAAATATGCGCAAGGCGTGCAACGCGGCCAGCGCAAGGACCGCCAGCAGCAGATAGAGCACCACGCCCCCCGTCTGGATGCGTTTGCGCTGCCGGAAGATGACCCTGGCCGTCGCCGCCATCAGCACACAGGTATAGACCGAAAACAGCACAAGGCGCGCCGCCAGGTCGTCGCTCCGGTACAGCAGCACCGCCAGCCCGGCCGCACAGAGCGCGCACAGCACGGCCGTGCGCACGACATGCGGGCGCAATCCGAAGAACTGCCGTACCCCGATGTAGACCAAAGCAACCGAGCAGAGCCAGGCCGCGTTCGACACCATCACGTAGGCACCGGGGGGAACGATCTCGGCGGCGGCGTATGCCAGCAGGGACAGCACGGCCAGTGCGTTCGCCGCCGTGAATGCGGGAACGCCCTCCAGGGCGCGGGCGTGAAACGGCAGCAGCAACGGCAGCGCCAACGCCGTCGCCAGGCCCCACACCAGAAAATACAGGGAAGTCGTCATGGTTTATGCCGGGTCGGGCCTTGTGGACCCTCTCCGTCGCTTGGAACTGCTGTTGCACTGGGTTCGCACTAGGAAACGCGTTACACGTAAGCATTTTTGATGCTTTTTGTTACCAGAAGGACGAAAAGACCTCTTCATGCACGAGGCCATGAGGCAACGCATGTCTGTCCGTCCTGAACCTTTACTGCCCGCGCCAAGACGATTGCACGGCATGCGAACAGGATACGACAAGGCTGGCGCCAGGTGATGTTCTCTTTGCAGTAATTGACAGTTAACTTGGCCAGGGACAGGGTTCACCCTGCCCGAGGCGCCGCGAAGGCCACCCAGGCGCCGTGAGCGCGCCGTCAGGTCCGCCCGTCAAGGCCGCCACCAAGGCGCCACCAAAGCGCCGCGAAAACGCCATCCGACCGCCCCGAGCGCGCCCGGCCAGCCTGACGCGTACCCTTCATGCACTCCCGTTGCGGGAATGCACATGCCCGCGGGGCGGGCGCCGCGCGGGCCTCAATCAAACGTTCGATCGCGCCCCTAGGCCCGCGTCTTTCCCACCTTGGGCAACAGGATCGCCACCACCCCCAGCAAGGGCAGATAGGCGCAAACCTGGTACACATAGCCGATGCTGGTGGCGTCAGCCAGCCGGCCCAGCGCCGCCGCCCCAAGTCCGCCCATGCCGAAGGCGAAGCCGAAAAACAGGCCGGCGATCATGCCCACCTTGCCGGGCACCAGTTCCTGGGCATAGACCACGATCGCCGAAAATGCCGATGCCAGCACCACGCCGATGATCACCACCAGCACGCCCGTCCAGAACAGGTTGGCGTGCGGCAGCATCAGCGTGAACGGGGCGACGCCCAGGATGGACACCCAGATCACGATCTTGCGGCCGATCCGGTCGCCGACCGGCCCGCCCACCACCGTGCCCACCGCCACGGCGGCCAGGAACAGGAACAGATAGAGTTGAGCCTCGCGCACCGACAGCGCGAACTTGTCGATCAGGTAGAACGTGAAATAGCTGTTCAGGCTGGCCAGGTAGAAGTACTTGGAAAACACCAGCACGCCCAGCACGCCCAACGCGCCCAGCACCTGATTGCGCGACAGCCCGTTGCCGGCGGCCTCGCGGCGCGCGCGCGGCTTGAGCAACACGCGGTTGGCGCTGTACCAGCGGCCTATGCCCGTCAGCACCACCATGCCGAACAAGGCCGCCAGAGAAAACCAGGCAACGCTGGCCTGCCCGTGCGGAATGATGAACAGCGCCGCCAGCAGAGGCCCCAGCGCCGACCCGACGTTGCCCCCCACCTGGAACAGCGATTGCGCCAGCCCGTGCCGCCCGCCCGAGGCCATGCGCGCGACGCGCGACGATTCGGGATGGAAGACCGATGAGCCCGTGCCCACCAGGACCGCGGCCACCAGCAGCCAGCCGAACGACGGCGCCACCGACAGCAGCAGTAGGCCGAGCAGCGTGAATCCCATGCCCACCGGCAGCGAATACGGCTTGGGATGACGGTCGGTATAGAAGCCGATGAAGGGCTGCAACAACGACGCGGCCAACTGGTAGACCAGCGTAATCAGCCCGATCTGCGTGAACGTCAGGCTGAACGAGTCCTTCAGCATGGGGTAGATGGCCAACAGGATCGACTGGATCATGTCGTTCATCAGATGCGCCACGCTGATCGCGCCCAGCACCTTGAAGGCGGTGGACGGATCCGAGGCGGCCGCCGGGGCGGTGGGGGTTGCGGCGGGGGGAACATGGCCACCGGGGACGCCGGCGGCGGGATTCTGGGCGGAGTTCATGGATCGCACACGTAGAGGATGGCCTGCCCGGCGCGCTGCCGGGACCTGCCGATAGTGTAGGAATGCGCGCCCGGAGCCATCTGCCAATTTTCGTCGCGAAAGTGACAAAATACGGGCATCGCACTTTCACCTTTCCCCTGATACTTTCGCCGGAAGTGACACTCATGCCCCTCCGCCACGCCACCGCGCTCGACCCCGCCCGCAGCATCAATGCCCTGGATTACCAGGATCGGCCGCGCGTGGTCACGGCCATGGCCAAGGAATTTTCCGCCGGCGCCCAGACGGGCGCCCATTCGCACCCCCGGGCCCAGCTCATCTACGCGGTAGAAGGCGTGATGCGCGTCACGACGCCCAGCGGGTTCTGGGCGCTGCCGCCGCTGCGCGCGCTGTGGGTGCCGGCCGGTGTGCCGCACGGCGTGGACATGGTGGGCGCGGTATCCATGCGTTCGCTGTACATCCAGGCCGACGCCGCGCAAGGCTATTGGCCGCAATGCCAGGTGATCGAAGTCAGCGGGCTGTTGCGCGAACTGATCCTGGCGCTGACCGCGGAGCCCATCGACTACCCGCTGGAAGGCCGCGCGGAGCAGATCGCCGCACTGATTCTTGCCGAACTCTCCGCCGCCCGCGTGGTGCCCATCCAGATTCCCTGGCCGCGCGACCGCCGCCTGCAAACCATCTGCACGGCGATCCTGGACCAGCCCGGCCTGCAGCGCGGCATCGAAACCTGGGGCAGCGAGGTCGGCGCCAGCGCGCGCACGCTGATCCGCCTGTTCCAGTCCGAACTGGGCCTGAACTATCGGCAATGGGTGCAGCAGGTGCGGCTGGCGGATGCCGTCTGCAGGCTGTCGCTCGGCGTGCCGGTGGCGCGCATCGCCGCCGACCTGGGCTATCGCAGCGCCAGCGCATTCTCCGCCATGTTCCACCGCGCCCTGGGCGCCCCGCCCCAACGCTACCTGCAATCCGTCCCCACATCGGTTGCGCCTCTGCACAGCGGCTGACAAGCCGACGGCGGCCGCGACGGCGCTTGCCGTTTGTCACCGCGCGCAATACAGTTCAGGGCGCGTGCAACGGGCGCGTGCAACGGGCG
>RCUH01000591.1_pt1 | contig 34674 bp, 25 predicted proteins | sample 2166191 | NCBI WGS metagenome assembly RCUH01 (sample SAMN09932848, study PRJNA488358) | compost metagenome | feature: garden; material: soil; isolation source: compost soil in an enriched community after 214 h of incubation | place: Germany: Experimental Botanical Garden Goettingen | collected... | reverse complement strand
GCGGTATCCACGCATGGCGTGGATCTACGGTTTTTTGCGTCGCGGGTCATTGCTGCGGTATCCACGCATGGCGTGGATCTACGGTTTTTTGCGTCGCGGGTCATTGCCGGGGGCGGATCTGCGCGAACAATCGTAGATCCACGCCATGCGTGGATGCTCTTCGTTCCGGCGTCATGAACCCAGGGGGTGGTCTTCGGCCGGGGCTGAACGTCGGACCGATTGATTGCGCCGTGGTCGCCGGGCTTCGGCCGGCTTTGCCGCGCTGCGCGCGGTATCCACGCATGGCGTGGATCTACGGTTTTTTGCGTCGCGGGTCATTGCTGCGGTATCCACGCATGGCGTGGATCTACGGTTTTTTGCGTCGCGGGTCATTGCCGCGGTATCCACGCATGGCGTGGATCTACGGTTTTTTGCGTCGCGGGTTATTGGTGGGGGCGTATCCGCGTTTGGCGTGGATCCACGGCGGGGCGGCACCGGTCATTGCCGGGGCCGGTGCGTTACACCTCGCCGTTCTTTCGGCGCACGCGTCTGGCGATTTCGCTGCTGATCGCGATCACCGCGGTCAGCGCCGCCATCGACAGGAACTGCAGGCGGGTGTGCGACTCGGACAGCAGCAGGCCGAAGATCAGCGCCAGTACGCCCAGGCCGATCACGGTCAGGTACGGATAGCCGGCCATGCGGAACGGCAGGCGGGTGCCGTCGCGGTTGGCGCGGTGACGCAGGATCAACTGCGACAGCAGCGAGATCGTCCACACCAGCAGGCAGGTGGAGCCGACGATGTTCAGCAGCACCGGCAGCACCTTGTCCGGGAACAGCAGCTCCATCACCGTGGCCGCGAAACCGAACAGCACGCTGGCCAGCACTGCGATGATCGGCACCTGGCGCGGGTCGGCCCAGCCCAGCACGGCCGGGGCCTCCTGGCGCTGGGCCAGCGAGTACATCATGCGCGAGGCACCGTAGAGGTTGGCGTTGAGCGCCGACAGCAGCGCGATCACCGCGATCAGGGTGATCGCCGTGGCCGCGCCGGGGATGTTGGCCACCTGCAGCACCGCCGCGAACGGCGATTTGAGTGCCTCGCTGGTCCACGGCACCACCGCGATGATCACGCTCAGCGAGCCGATGTAGAACACCAGGATGCGCCAGGCCACGGTGCGGATGGCACGGGCGATGCTGCGCTCGGGGTCTTCGGTCTCGGCCGCGGCCACCGCCACGATTTCGGTGCCGCCAAAGGCGAACACCACCACCAGCAGCGCCGCACCGACCCCGGCCAGCCCCTTGGGCGCGAAGCCGCCATGGTCGGTGAAGTTGGACAGGCCCGGCGAGGCCACGTCCGGCAACCAGCCCATCAGCAACGCGATGCCGATCAGGATGAAGGCGATGATCGCCACCACCTTGAGGATCGCGAACCAGAATTCGAATTCGCCGAAGTTCTTCACCCCGAGCAGGTTGATGGCGGTGAAGAACAGCATGAAGGCCAGCGCCGCCATCGGCACCGGCACCACCGGCCACACCGTGGCCAGCAACCCGGCCGCACCGACCGCCTCGGCGGCGATCACGATCACCAGCTGCACCCACCACAACCAGCCCACGGTGGCCCCGGCGGTGGCGCCCATGGCATCGGCGGCGTAGACCGAGAACGCGCCACTGGTCGGCTTGGCCGCGGCCATTTCGCCCAGCGCGTTCATCACGATGATCACCAGCGCGCCGGCCACCAGGTAGGACAGCAGCACCGCCGGTCCGGCCGCCTGCACGCCCACCCCGGAGCCCAGGAACAGCCCGGCGCCGATCGCGCTGCCCAGGCCCATCATGATCAGCTGGCGGGGCTTGAGCGCGTGGCCCAGGCGGGTGTCGGCGGGCGTGGTGGCAGGCGGCGGAGTCTGGGATGCGGGCATCGGAATCGCAGGCGGGCAACAGGTGCGACACGATACCCTGTCCAGCGGGCCGACGGGATAGGCCACACGGCCTGGCCCGGGTCAGCCGTCGGCGCGCTCGCCGATCTGGGCGCGATAGCCGCGCGGGGACACCCCCACCTCGGCCTTGAACTTGCGGGTGAACGCACTCTGGTCGGTGAATCCGCAGGCCTGGCCGATGCTGGCGATGGTGTCCGGGCCGTGCAGCAGGTGCACCGCCATCTGGATGCGCAGGCGGGTCAGCACCTGCTGCGGGGTCATCTGGAACACCTTGCGGAAGGTGCGCTCCAGCTTGGACAGCGAGAACCCGGTGATGTCCAGCAGGGTCTGCATGCGCACGTTCTCGGCGTAGTGCGCGTTCAGATGCGCCAGCGCCAACCGCAACTGTTCGTACTGGGTGCCCAGGCTGTCCTTCTGGCCCAGGTCGCGCGAGATGCCGATCAGGCCGGTGATGCGGCCATCCACCAGCAGCGGCCGCTTGCAGGTCAGGCACCAGCCGGGCTCGCGATTGGCGAACAGGTGCAGTTCCATCAGGTTCTCGATCACCTTGCCGGCCAGCACCTGGGCGTCCTGGGTGGCGTAATCGGCACCCAGCCCGGTCGGGTAGATTTCCGCCGCGGTGCGCCCGATCACCTCCTTGCGCGACTTCAGCCCGAGCCGGCGCAGCATGGTCTGGTTGATGTGCGTGTAGCGTCCGTCGCGGTCCTTCATGAAGAACAGCACGTCGGGAATCGCATCAAACAGGGCTTCGATGTCGGCAGGGTCAACGCGCATGCGGCGGCGGGAGGCGGAAGGACACCGGCCAAGGATACCCGCCCGGCCGCACGCCACCCAGCGCCGGGCGCCCACATGTGAAGCGCGGGTGGATGCGGCGCCGGGTTTTCGCACCGGCGATTAACGACCCGCACGCCAGTGTGGGGGTTGCCTTCCCGCCAGCCCGGAGCCGCCTCATGGCCGCCAGCAAGCCCCGCACCAAACCCGCCCCGCCCGCCGACACCCGTGGCGAGGGCGATGAACTCCACCAGCAGGCCGGCGGCAGCCACCCGGCGCTGACCACCAACCAGGGCATCGCCGTTGCCGACAACCAGAACTCGCTGCGCGATACCCCGCGCGGGCCGACCCTGCTGGAAGATTTCATCCTGCGCGAGAAGATCACCCACTTCGACCACGAGCGGATTCCCGAACGCATCGTGCATGCACGGGGCAGCGCGGCGCATGGCTACTTCGAACTGACCCGCTCGCTGCACGAGTTCACCCGCGCACGCGTGCTCACCGAGGTGGGTGTGCGTACCCCCGTGTTCACCCGCTTCTCGACCGTGGCCGGCGGTGCCGGCTCGGTGGACACCCCGCGCGACGTGCGCGGTTTCGCGGTGAAGTTCTACACCCGGGAGGGCAACTGGGACCTGGTGGGCAACAACATCCCGGTGTTCTTCATCCAGGATGCGATCAAGTTCCCCGACCTGATCCATGCGGTGAAGATGGAGCCGGACCGCGCCTTCCCGCAGGCGGCCAGCGCCCATGACACCTTCTGGGATTTCGTCTCGCTGATGCCCGAGTCGATGCACATGATCATGTGGGCGATGAGCGACCGCACCATCCCGCGTTCGCTGCGCACCATCGAGGGCTTCGGCATCCACAGCTTCCGCCTGCTGGACGAGGCCGGTGCCTCGACCTTCGTCAAGTTCCACTGGCGGCCCCGCCAGGGCATCCAGTCCACGGTGTGGGACGAGGCGGTGAAACTGCAGGGCGCCGACAACGATTTCCACCGCCGCGACCTGTTCGAGGCGATCACCGGCGGCGACTTCCCCGAATGGGAGCTGGCGGTGCAGCTGTTCTCCGAGGAAGACGCCGCCGCGTTCCCGTTCGACCACCTGGACCCGACCAAGATCATTCCCGAATCGCTGGTGCCGCTGACCGTGATCGGGCGGATGGTGCTGGACCGCTGGCCGGACAACTTCTTCGCCGAGACCGAGCAGGTGGCCTACTGCCCGGCCAACGTGCCGCCGGGCATCGACTTCAGCAACGATCCGCTGCTGCAGGGCCGCCTGTTCTCCTACCTGGATACCCAGCTCAGCCGACTTGGCGGCCCCAACTTCCACCAGATCCCGGTCAATGCCCCCAAGTGCCCGTTCGCCAACCACCAGCGCGATGGGCACATGCAGATGGGCATCCCCAAGGGCCGGGTGGCCTATGACCCCAGCTCGCTGCAGGACGACAGCCCGCGCGAAACGCGCGAGGGTTTCCCCAGCCATGCCACCGCACCCGACGACGGGGTCAAGGGGCGCGTGCGGGCGGCGAGCTTTGCCGACCACTACAGCCAGGCGCGCATGTTCTTCCGCAGCCTGGAAGCGCCCGAGCAGGCGCACCTGGCGTCGGCGCTGGTGTTCGAGCTGTCCAAGGTGGAGACGGTCAAGGTGCGCGAGCGCACCGTGAGCCACCTGCGCAACATCGACGAATCGCTGGCCAAGCGGGTAGCCACCGGGCTGGCGATGCCGTCCCTGCCCGATCCGGCCCCCACCGCCACGCCGGCGCAGGATCTGCCGAAGGCGCCGGAAGTGCGCGTGATCGGCCGTACCAAGGACCTGCTCAAAGGCCGCTGCATCGGCATCCTGTTTGACGAAGGTTCCGACGCCGGGCTGATCGGCAACCTGCGCAAGGCCGCCGAGAAGGCCGGTGCCAAGGTCAAGCTGGTGGCGCCCCGGATCGGCGGCGGCAAGCTCAGCGATGGCAAGACCCAGCCCGCCGACGGCCAGCTCGCCGGCACGCCGTCGGTGGTGTTCGATGCGGTGGCGGTGGTGCTCAGTGCCGAGGCGGCCAAGCGGCTGCAGAAGGAATCGGCCGCGATCGATTTCGTCGCCGATGCCTGGGCGCACCTGAAGGCGATTGCCGCCGATGAAGGCGCGCAGGCGCTGCTCAAGGCCGCGCGCGTGGGCAACGATGCCGGCGTGGTGGAGGCCGAGGACGCCAAGGGCTTCCTCGCCGCCGCCGCCACGCGGCAGTGGGCGCGCGAGCCCAAGGTGCGCACGTTGGCCTGACGGCCCCCCAACCCAGCGGAGACCCTGCATGCCCCGTGGTGACAAATCCAGCTACACCGACAAACAGAAGCGCCAGGCCGCGCACATCCTGGCCGGCGAGAAGGAACAGGGCCGCAGTGAAGACGCGGCCGAACGCATCGCCTGGGCGACCGTGAACAAACAGGACGGCGGCGGAAAAAAACGTGCGCCGGCAAAAAAGGCCGCAACGGGATCGACGGTGAAGAAGGCCACCCGCACCGCGACCGCCCGCAGGACGACGAAGAAGGCCGCGGTGAAGAAGACGGCCACGAAGAAGCCGGCGGCGAAAAAGGCCACCCGGGCGACGGCAGCCGCGACGACCACCGCGGCGAAGGCAACCAGGAAGACGGCAACCACCTCGGTGACGCAAAAAACCGCGGCGAAAAAGGCCCCTGCACGCAAGGCCGCGACCCGCAAGACGACGAAGAAAACCACGACCCGCACGACTACGACCACGACCGCACGCAGGACGACCGCGCGGACGCCGGCCAGCAAAACGACCGGCTGACGCCCCACCGATGCTGCCGCCTCATGCGGCAGCATCCCTCAGGCGCCGACGTGTGGTGGCGCGGCGTGGCTCAGCGTGTGGCCGACGCCGGTTTGCCCGGTGATGCGACCGCCCGCAACGGCAGCACGCCGGACTGCACGCGCTTGATCGCCGAGATCGGCACCGCTTCTGCACGGTGCTGCTGCGGCCACCACAGGAACACGAACGCGCTGCTGCTGCCGAGCAGGCGTGCATCGCCCGGCAACGGCGACGTGTCACCGGCGAGATGGATCCGCACCGGGCTGCCCTGCCCCGCATCGCGGATCTTCTCGGCCTTGTTCATGGAGTAGATCGCCGCGCCTAGCGCCATGAAGCAGACCACGGCCACGCACAGGCCGGTCAGGGGGCGCAGCCCGGAGGCATCCCAACGGGTGAACGAGGATTGCGAAAACACTACGCGCCAGGCCCAGTGCCGGGCCCGCAGCCGCTCCACCTTGTCCGGGTTGCGCCGGCGCAGGGTGTCCGGCCAGCCCACCACGATCGCCAGCAGAATGCCGCCGCCGAGGATGCCGGCATAGGCCGGATCGCGCAGGCCGGCGACCAGGAAATCGCTGATCTGCAGGTAGTCCAGGATCGACAGCTGGAAGCGCAGGTAGAAGAAGTAGCTTGACCACAGGCCCAGCAGCGACAGCAGCACGTAACCGCCGCTCACGATCAACGCCGGCTCCTGGCGCAGCAACCGCCACAGCACCATCACCACCGAGTCCTCGTTGCCCTGCACCACCGGCAGCACCGACCAGTCGGTGGGCGCGCTGTCGGCCGGCGTCGGCGCCTGCACGGCACCCAGATGCGCGATGGCCGGCACATCGCCGTGGATGTCGCCCTGTTCCCTGCTGTCCATTTCGTCCCCTGTCGCCCCGGCCAGAGCATCGCTGAAATCGGTGCCCCGGGGAAGCCCACGCCCGGCGCCGTGCCAGCGCCTGCAACCGCGCCGATGCGCGGACGCCCGTGCATCGGCGATACTCCGGCCAGGCCGCCCGATGCGGCGATCGAGGAATACGCATGCGCAATGCCTTGTGGTTCGCCGCGCTGGTTTTGTTGTTGCCCGTCAACGGCCTTGCCCAGAGTCACTGGCGCAATGCCGACGGCACGCCGATGGCGCAGCGCTCGGCCAGCGCCTCCGCACGCGGCTTCAGCGCCAGCCTGGTGGTCACCGACAATCCCCGGTGGCGTGCCATCTGGGAGGCCACCACCGACGACCAGCCACGCCTGGACGCCGCACAGGAGGTGCGCAACGGCGGGGAGTTGTTCATCGTGGCCTTCCTGTCCAATCCGCAGCCCGGCGCCGATGGCAGCAGCAACGTGCGCTGTGATGTGCGGGTGCTGCGCCCGGACGGCAGCGCCAGCATGGACCAGCGCGACCTGCCCTGCTTCCAGGGCCGGCCCGGCGCCGATCCAGGCTTGATCTACCTGTCCTCCGAAGGCGTGCGCTTCCTTGCAGAAGCGGCCGATCCCCGCGGCACCTGGACGGTGAAGATCACCCTGACCGATGCCAATCGCGGCGTGGCACTGCCGCTGCAGGCCACCTTCAACGTTCGCTGACACCGTCGCGGCACCGTCCAGGCAGCGCCGCCGGCTGGGCGGCGCTGAACAACTTCAGCGCCGTGTTCTGCAGCCTGGCGCTGTCGGTCCGCGGGTGCCGATCGCAGACCACCGCGACGTAGACCGCGGCGGCGGTGCTGCCCCGCGTGCGCGGCGGTGGCCACGCACGCGGTGGATCATGCAGCACGCATCCGGCGTGCATGGCGACGGTGCGGTCAGGCAGCGCGCTTGGCGGCGGCGTGCAGCGGGTGGCCCTGTTCCAGCTTGAACACCGCCACCGATTCGGTCAGCGCGTGGGCCTGCTGTTCCAGCGCGCGGCTGGCGGCGGTGGCTTCTTCGACCAGGGCCGCGTTCTGCTGGGTCACCTGGTCCATCTGCACCACCACCTGGTTGACCTGCTCGATACCCGCCGCCTGCTCCTTGGTGGCTGCGGCGATGTCGCTCATCAGCTGGTTGGTACGCGAGCTGGCCTGGGTCAGGCGCGCGATCGCCGCTTCGGATTCCACGGTGACGCTCAGGCCGGTCTTGACCTTCTGGCTGGACTCGTCGATCAGGTCCTTGATCTCCTTGGCGGCGGTGCCGGCGCGCTGCGCGAGGGTGCGCACCTCGGTGGCCACGACCGCGAATCCGCGGCCGTTCTCGCCGGCGCGCGCCGCCTCCACCGCCGCGTTCAAGGCCAGGATATTGGTCTGGAAGGCGATGCCGTCGATCACCGAGGAAATCTCGGAGATGCGCGCGGAGGAGGCGTCGATCTCACCCATCACCGCTGCCATCTGCGCGATCGCCTGCTCGGTGGCCCGCACCGCGGCACCGGCCGCATGCGCTTCGTGGTCGGCCTGGTTGGCCAGTTCGGCGTTCTGGCGCACGGTGGAGGTGAGTTCTTCCATCGACGCCGCCGCTTCCTCCAGGTTGGCCGCCTGCTGCTCGGTGCGGCGCGACAGGTCGTTGTGGCCGGCAGCCAGTTCCTGCGCGGCATCGTTGATGCTGCCGGCTGCGCCCTGGATCTGCTGCACGATGCCGGTCAGCTGCGCGGCGGTGACGTTGGCGTCGTCGCGCATCTGCGCGAACACGCCTTCGTAGTGGCCGGTCATGCGCGAGGTCAGATCGCCGGTGGAGATCGCGCGCAGGACCTGGGACAGGTCGGCGATGCTGGACTGCGAACTGGCCATCATGCCGTTGAGGTTGGCGACCATCGCGCGGAACTGGAACTGGAACGCCTGTTCATCGCCACGCACCGAGAAATCACCGGCGCGTGCGGCGCTGGCCAGGGTGTCGATCTGCTGGTTGATCGCCATCAGGCTGCTCTTGACCGTGGCCATGGTCCGGGTCAGCAGGGCCTTTTCACCCGGGTAGCTGTCCAGGTCGCGGCTGAGGTCGCCGATGGCATAGTCGGCCATCACATCGACCATGTGCGACTGCACATCCACGTGCGAGCCGACCAGCTCGTTGGTCGCGCGCAGCATGCGCCCGTAGTCGCCCGGCAGTGCGGCCGCGTCCATGCGGTAGCTGATCGCACCGGCCTCGTGCTGCTGCGCCATCTGCAGCTGCGCGGTGATTGCGGCCTGCACGTTCTGGCGCACGCTGCCCATGGCGTGGCCGAGCAGGGTGAGCTCGTCGCGCCCGCCCAGACGGAAATCCTGGTCCAGCTCGCCACGGGCCATGCGATCGGCCAGGCCCACCGCGCGGGCCAGCGGCCCGGTCAGACTGCGCGCGATCAGGATCGAGGCGGCGATGCCGACCAGCAGCGCCACGCCGCCCAGGATCAGCAGTTGCAGCAGGGTGCGCTCGCCCAGGCGGATCGCCTCGGCGGCGGCCTGCCGGCTTTGCTTTTCTTCGTAGGCCACGCCGTCGGCCAGCGCCTTGTTCCAGCCATTGGCGGCCTCCTGCACCGGACCCAGGGTCAGGGTGACCGCGCCGGGGAAGTCGCCCTGCCCCATCAGCTCGCTGGTCTGCTTGTTCAACGGGCGGGCGATGGCACGCCTGGCGGCGATCTGCTCACCGATCTGCTTGCCCTGGGCATCGCTGGGCAGCGCCTGGTAGGCCGTCCAGCTGGCTTCGTAGCGCTTGACCAGCGCGGCGATGCGGGCCTCGTCGGCCTCGCGGTCCTGGCCCTGGCGGATCAGCATCTCGCGGCGCACCACCATCATCTGGTTGTTGGCGTCGAGCATCTCCGACAGCAGCCGCACCTTGGCCACGCCCACCTCGACCACCTGCTGCATGGCGCGCTTCTGCACCGCGCTACCGGTGGCACCGGTGGCCACCACCGCCGCAACCAGCAGCAACAACAGGCCAAAGCCCATACCAAGACGCCAGACGACTCTGACGTTACGCAAAAAATCCATGGGGACATCCAAAGAACGTGGGGGGTGAAGGGGTATCGGCCCACGCCCGGACGTTCTTGATCACGCTTTCTTAACGGAATGGCTACCATTCACCTTGGAGTGGGCGGGCTGGGGTGATCCAGTTGCTCCCACGCGATACGCACGGCGTCACACGCCTGGATCAGGTCCACCACCAACCGTTCGCTTACATCCAGTTCGCCTTCGTACCCGGCGATGTTGCGCTGCTGGTGGCACTTGTCCAGCACACGCCACACCTCGGGCCCTGCACCCAGGGTATGGGGCAGTGTCTGGAAAACGATATAGCGGTGCGACGGACGAAACCCCTGCCGCCGCAGCGCGGCCAGGCAGAGCGCGTGAGCGGCGTTGTAGGCCAGGTCGAAGCGACCTTCCAGGGATAGCGTTGTGTTGCGTGCATCCTGCAAACGGGCCAGGCCTGAGCGTCGCAACCCCTCGATTTCACGTGTATCCGGGAGCTCGACGCTCAGCGGTTTACCCGGTCCCGCCAGATTCTGCAGCGCTGAGTTCATCGTCTCCTCCGATGATCCAGATCTTGGGCTGTGCCAAGACCCGCATCAAGAAGGAATTTTCATCGTGAATGCGCTTGGAGAATTCATCAGATGAATAGAGCGTTGGATTCACGGGACGGCCAAGGTGCGCGTCGACGCCATCCAGTGCCTGCATGACATCGGCATAGCCCAAGGTGTCAGACACGATAAGCAGATCGATGTCGCTGCGTGCCGTGTCGCTGCGCTTGGCGACGGAGCCGTAAACGAAGGCCGCCTTGACCTGTGCACGAACGGGGGCAAGCGCCTCCTGAAGCGGGCCGGCCAGACCGACCGTCTTCTGCACAATCCCTACCAGCTCGTCGTGGAGCGGGGAATCCGCATTGGCCTGGTAACGCTTCTGATTGCCCGAGCGCCTGAGCGTGACCAGCCCCGCGGCGGCCAGCTTGGCCAGTTCGCGCTGCACTGCGCCGGACCCAGCACCGATCGCCGAGATCAGTTCGGCAACCCCGAACTCGCGCCGGGGTTGGCCGAAGATCAGGCCGAGTACGCGCTGTTGCGTCTGCGTAAACAGTGCATCGGCCAAGCCCGTCGGGCGATCGGCTTCACGGGGCGTTGGATTGGTTTTCATACCCATATTGGGTACGTTAGTACCCATATTGGGTATATGCAAGCGACACAACGGCTGCGTGAGGGCAGGAAACGAAAAAGCCCCGCTTTTGGCGGGGCTCCTTCATGCATCTGCCTGGACGGGGCGGTGCCGAGCTGGGCTCGGCACTACCGGGGTACTCAGGCGAACGGGTCCTGCAGGACCATGGTGTGGTCGCGGTCCGGGCCGGTCGACACGATGCTCACCGGGCAGCCGGCCAGCTCTTCCAGCGCGCGCAGGTAGGCGCGGGCGGCCGGCGGCAGGTCGTCCCAGTTGGTAATGCCGTGGGTGTTCTCGGTCCAGCCCGGGAACTCCAGGTACACCGGGGTGCACTCTTCCCAGCCCTGCGCGTCCAGCGGGGCGTACTCGGTACGCTTGCCGCGGTACTCGTAGGCGATGCAGACCTTCAGCTTTTCCATGCCGTCCAGCACGTCCAGCTTGGTGATGCACAGGCCGCTGATGCCGTTGATGGCCACCGCGCGCTTGAGCGCGACGATGTCCATCCAGCCGCAGCGACGCGGGCGGCCGGTGGAGGCACCGTACTCGGCGCCGCGGTCACGGATGCCCTGGCCGATTTCATCGTCCAGTTCGGTCGGGAACGGGCCGCCGCCGACGCGGGTGGCGTAGGCCTTGGCGATACCCAGCACGTAGTCGATCGCATCGGCGCCCACGCCGGCACCGGCCAGTGCGCCACCGACGGTGGTGTTGGAGCTGGTGACGTACGGGTAGGTGCCGTGGTCGATGTCCAGCAGCGCGCCCTGGGCGCCTTCGAACAGCACCCGCTTACCCTGCTTGCGCAGGTCGTGCAGGATGCCGGCCACGTCGGACTTCATCGGCTCGACGTACTCACCGAAGGCCAGCGCTTCGTCGTAGGTCTTCTGGAAGTCGACCGCGTCGGTCTTCAGGTAATTGGTCAGCACGAAGTTGTGGTAATCCAGCGCGGTGCGCAGGAGTTCTTCCAGCTGCTTGGGGTAATGCAGGTCGGCGATGCGGATGCCGCGACGCGCCACCTTGTCTTCGTAGGCCGGGCCGATGCCACGGCCGGTGGTGCCGATCGCCTTGCCGCCGGCAGCGCGTTCGCGCGCCTGGTCCAGGGCGATGTGGTACGGCATGATCAGCGGCGCGGCCGGGGAGATCTTCAGGCGCGAACGCACTTCCACGCCGGAGGTTTCCAGCTCGGCGATTTCCTTCTGCAGCGCAGCCGGGGAGATCACCACGCCATTGCCGATCAGGCACAGCGCGTCGGCGCGCAGGATGCCCGACGGAATCAGGTGCAGCACGGTCTTCTTGCCATTGATGACAAGGGTGTGGCCGGCGTTGTGGCCGCCCTGGAAACGCACTACGGCACCGATTTCCTCGGTGAGCAGATCCACGATCTTGCCCTTGCCTTCATCGCCCCACTGGGCACCAAGCACTACGACAGACTGACCCATGACGGGCTCCTCATATGTTGCGGCCATCGGGGCCGCGGACGGGTAAACCGTGGCAGGGCTGGCCAGCGCGGCGGTGGCGGCTCCAAACGGGGAGCGGCCGGCGATGGAAGGCCCAGACACGGAAAAAGCCGAACGGGGAGGCCCGTCCGGCTTTTTTGCATTATCCGGGTTTCCCTGGGCAGGTGCCACCCCACTGGAGGGCGGCGTTGGCAACCGGTCAGGACGGGGCGTGACCCGGTAATGTCGGCCGCGGGCCGGCTGCCTGGGCGTGAACGGTCGTGCCGGCCGCTGGCCGGCTGCCGACCATGGCTGGGGAGCCGGCCAGCGGCCGGCACTACCGGTTCGTGGGCCGGGCGAGCCCGGCGCTACGCGTGGCGGATCCACCACAGGGTGGTCAGCCCGGCCAGCAGGATCACCCCGCCCCAGGTGCGCAGCGTGGCGCTGCGCAGCATCAGCAGCTGTTCGGCCATGCGCTTCCAGGCCAGCGGGGCGGCGAACAGGAACAGGCCTTCGAGCACGGCCACCAGGCACAGGGCCGAGAACAACTCTTTCATGACATCTCCACCAACAAAACGGGGACCCGGTCTGCACCGGGTCCCCGTGGGTTACCTGCCGCCTGCGACCTCAGCGATCGCTCTTGAGGTACTGCAGGAACGGGTCGTTCTTGTCGAGCACGATCACGCCATTGCCGTCGGCCATCGAGCCACGATAGGCCTCCAGGCTGCGGTAGAAGGCGTAGAACGACGGGTCGGCCGAGCCGGCCTTGCCGTAGATGCGCGCGGCTTCGGCATCGCCTTCACCGCGCAGCTGCTGCGCATCGCGCTCGGCTTCGGCCACGATCACCGTGCTGTCGCGGTCGGCCTGGGCACGGATGGTCAGCGACTGCTCCTCACCCTCGGCACGCAGCTTGGCCGCTTCCTGCTTGCGCTGGGCGCGCATGCGCTCGTACACATCGTTGATCACCTGGCTGTCGGTGGGCAGGTCGATCTGCTTGATGCGCAGGTCGATGATCTGCATGCCCAGGCCCTTGACCGCCTCGTTGATGCCGGTCAACTGCCCGGCGATCAGTTCGCTGCGATCGCCGGACACCAGCTGCTGCAACGAGCGCGAGTTGATCTGGTTGCGCAGCGAGTCGGTGATGATCGGGGCCAGGCGCGCATCGGCCACGGTGGCATCGCCGCCGGTGGCACGGTAGTAATCACGCACGTTGGAGATGTAACCGATGGCGAAGAAGTCGACGCTGACGTCCTTCTGCTCGGCGGTGAAGTAACGCGCCGGGGCGGTGGCCAGCACCTGGAAGCGGCGGTCGAACACGCGCACCGATTCCACCAGCGGCACCTTGAAGTGCAGGCCCGGCTTGATGTCGGCACGGACCACCTTGCCAAGGTTGAGCACCATCGCGGTCTGGTCCTCGCGGACCACGTACACCGAGCCCAACAGGCCCAGCAGGGCGGCCACGGCCAGCCCGATCCAAAGCGAACTCTTCATCGGCTGACTCCTTCACGACCGGTGGGGCGGGTGGTCGGGCGTTCGGTGTTGCGCACGCCATCCACCGGCGTGCTGGCCGGCAGCGACGGCAGCATCACTTCCGGGGTCACCGCCGGGGCGGCGGGGGCGGTACCGGCGCGGTTGTCGCCGGGCATCGGCACATAGATCAGCTGGCGGCCATCGCCGCCGATGATCTTGCGGTTCTGGCCAAGCACCTGCTGCACCGTTTCCAGCCACAGGCGCTTGCGGGTGACTTCCGGGGCGTCCTTGTACTGGGCCTGCAGCAGGCTGAAGCGCTCGGCATCACCCTCGGCCTTGGCCACGGCCGCCTGCTTGTAGCCTTCGGCGGTGGTGCGGGCGCGCGAGGCCTGGCCACGCGCTTCGGGCACGACCTTGGCCGCGTAGGCCTGGGCTTCGTTGATCAGGCGTTCCTTGACCTGCTGGGCACCGTTGACCTCGTCGAAGGCCGGCTTGACCTCTTCGGGCGGGCGCGCATCGGGCAGGGTCAGGCCAGTGACAGCCAGGCCGGTGCGGTAGGCCTTCAATGCGGCCTGCAGGCGTTCCTGGGCCACCAGCGCCAGCGGGCCACGGTTGTTGAGCACGGTGTTGAGGTCGGCACGACCGACCTGCTCGCGGACCGCGCTCTGCGCGGACTGCTCCAGCACCTGGTCGGCCGCGACCGAGCCGAACAGATACAGGCGCGGGTCGTCGATGCGGTACTGCACGTTGACCGCGACGTTGACGATGTTCTCATCACGGGTCAGCACCGGCACGGTGCTGCTGAAGGTCTTGATCTGGGTGGCGTTGACCTTGGTCACCGACTCGATCGGCCACGGCAGCTTGAAGTTGGGGCCCGGCTGCAGGATGCGCGAGAACTGGCCGAAGCGCAGGACCACGCCGCGCTGCTGTTCGCCGATCAGCTGGAAGCTGGAGAACAGCAGCAGCAGTACGACCGCCACCCCCACCCAACGCAGGATGCCGCCGTCGAACAGGTCCTTGAGCGGCCCGGGAAAACCGCCCCAACCGCCACCATTGCCGCTACCGCGGGGTCCGAACGGCCCCCGTCGATTCTCGTCGGGACCTTGTCCGCCCTTGTTGCCGCCGGGTGTATTCCAGGCCATGCACGCTCCATCAGTGAAAGGTTGCCTGCGGGTCATTCCGCACCGTCAACCGTGAATCCTGCTCGATTCTACAAGATGGGGCCGATCGACAGGATTGGAAAGGCGCGGCCGCAGCCGGGCGCGATTCATCCCGCCGTGCCAGCCGGGGACCGCAGCAGGTAAGGTGGCCCCCTCCCCTCCCCGTCAGGCATCTTCATGGCTATTCCCGACCGGTTCAACGCCTTCCGCATCCACCAGGACGAGCGCGGCCACCGCAGCGGCATCGAGGCGATCGGGCTGGACCAGCTCACCCCGGGCGAGGTGGTGATCCGCGCGGGCTGGTCCTCGGTGAACTACAAGGACGCCCTGGCCGGCACCGGCACGGGCCGGATCCTGCGTCGTTTTCCGCTGGTGGGCGGCATCGACGTGGCCGGCACCGTGGTCGCCTCCCGCGACCCGGCCTGGCGCGAGGGCGATGCGGTGCTGGCTACCGGCTGCGGGCTCAGCGAGACCCGCGACGGCGGCTACAGCCAGTACGTGCGGCTGGCATCGAGCGCGGTGATCGCCCAGCCGGCCGGGCTGAGCCCGCGCGAGGCGATGGTGCTGGGCACCGCCGGCTTCACCGCCGCGCTGGCGCTGCTGCGCATGACCGACAACCGGCTCACCCCCGCGCACGGCCCGTTGGCAGTCACTGGTGCTACCGGCGGGGTCGGCTCGCTGGCGGTGGACATCTTCAGCCGCGCCGGCTTCGAGGTGCATGCCGTCAGCGGCAAGCCCGACCAGGCCGACTACCTGCGCCGGCTGGGCGCCAGCCAGGTGTTGCCGCGCGAGGCACTGGCCACTGGCAAACCGATGGAATCGGCGCGCTTCGGCGGTGGCCTGGACAATGCCGGCGGCCCGATGCTGGCCAGCCTGCTGGCGCAGACGGTGCCTTACGGCAGCGTGGTCAGCGCCGGCCTGGCGGCTAGCCCGGCACTGGACATGACGGTGATGCCGTTCATCCTCCGTGGCGTGTCACTGCTGGGGGTGTCCTCGGCCGCTGCACCGCGTGCGCTGCGCGAACAGGTCTGGGAACACCTCGCCGGCGACTGGAAGCCGCGCCACCTGGAGACCATCTGCACGCGCGAAGTGGGCCTGGACGGGTTGGCCGGGGTGTTCGAGGCAATGCTGGGCGGCGGCGCGCTCGGGCGCACCGTGGTGCGGATCGACTGAGCGTCGCAGGCAGGCGACGGACGGCAGGCCGGGAGCTTCCCGGCCATGCGCGCGCAGCACTACACTGCGGATATCACATGGGGAACAACATGGCACGCATTCTGATCGTCGACGATTCACCGTCGCAGCTGTTGGGGATACAGCGCATCGTGGAGAAGCTCGGGCACGAGATCCTGACCGCCACCGATGGCGCCGCCGGCGTGGAAGCGGCCAAGGCGCAGCTGCCCGACCTGGTCCTGATGGATGTGGTGATGCCCAACCTCAACGGCTTCCAGGCCACCCGTACGCTGGCCCGCGATGCCAGCACCAAGCACATCCCGGTGATCCTGGTGACCACCAAGGACCAGGACACCGACCGCATGTGGGGCATGCGCCAGGGCGCCAAGGCCTACATCACCAAGCCGTTCTCCGAGGACGAACTGTCCGAAGTGCTGGAGCGGGTATTCAGCAGCCAGGAACCGCCGACGGCGTGAACCTGCGCCGGGGTGCGCCGACCGCCGGCCGGCTCCTGCCGCCACGGCAACCGCGGCCGGTACCCCCCAAGCAGCGGTACGCCGATGCATCGGCGCACCGCTGGCCTCACACTTTCTCGCCGAATGCCTTGGCCAGGGCCTTGTAGGCCTTCTTCTGTGCCTCCTCGACAGGTGCCGGGGCGATGATCTCCAGCTCCACGATCTGGTCGCCGTCCGGGTTGCCCGGCAGGCCCCGGCCGCGCAGGCGCAGCTTGCGCCCGGCATCGGACTCGGCCGGCACCTTCAGCTCCACCGAGCCGCCCAGGGTGGGCACGCTGATGCTGGTGCCCAGCGCGGCCTGCCAGGGGGTCACCTGCAAGGTGTAGAGAATGTTGCGGCCGTCCACCTCGAACTGCGGGTGCGCGGCATATTCCACTTCCAGCAGCAGGTTGCCGCCGCCGGTGCCCTGCCCGGTCAGGCGGATCACCTGGCCGGGGCGGATGCCCTTGGGCACGCGTACGTCCAGCTGCTTGCCGTTGACGTTGATGCGCAGGCTGTCGCCCTGGTGGGCGGCCTCCAGCGGCACCGAGAGCTTGGCGCGGGTGTCGCGGGTGGGCTGCGGGCCCTGGCTGGCACCGCCAAAACCGCTGGCACGGCCGCCACCGCCGCCGCGCTGGCGCGCGAACAGGCTCTCGAAGAAATCGCTGAAGCCGCCGCCGCCGGCGCCACCGAACACCTCCTCATAGTCGAAGCCCTGCCCGCCACCGTAATTGGGCGGGGCATGGAACTCCTCGCCGGGCCGGTAGCCCTGGGCCTTGAGCTGGTCGTAGGCAGCGCGCTTCTGCGGATCGCGCAGCGCTTCGTAGGCCTCGTTGACGGCCTTGAACTTGTCCTCGGCGCCGGCCTCCTTGCTGACGTCGGGGTGGTACTTGCGCGCCAGCCGGCGGTAGGCGGTCTTGATTTCGGCATCGCCCGCGGTCGGTTCCACCCCGAGCGTGGCGTAGTAGTCCTTGAATTCCATCGATACACCTCGAATAAGTTCGGTCGCCCGCGCCGGCGGGCACCGTCCCGGCAATTCTAGCGGCTGGCGACCCCGCTGCCGTGACGTGGCGGCATGATCGAGCGCAATGCAACGGCCATCGAAGGCGCCCATGCTGGTCCCGGCAGCATCGCGCTGCCGCTGACATGGGGCTGGGGCGGCGGTTTTCAACGTTTTGACGCCGCCGTTCCATCCCGCTCATTACGCTGCATCGACCCGAGGAGTCCGCATGACCATCCAAGTTGGCGACCGCATTCCCGAAGTCACGCTCAAGCGCATCCGCGAGGGCATGGAGACGATCGACACCCACGCCCTGTTCGACGGGCGCCGCGCGGTGCTGTTCGCCGTGCCCGGGGCGTTCACCCCGACCTGCTCGGCCCGGCACCTGCCCGGCTTCGTGGAGCATTTCGGCGATTTCCGCCATCGCGGCATCGACGTGTTCTGCATGGCGGTCAACGATCCGTTCGTGATGAAGGCATGGGGCGAAAGCCAGCACGTGCCCGACGGGCTGCACCTGCTGTCCGACGGCAACGGCGAGTTCACCCGTGCGCTGGGCCTGGAGATGGATGCCAGCAGCTCGGGCATGGGCCTGCGCTCGCGCCGCTTCGCGCTGTACGTCGAAGACGGCATCGTGCGCCAGGCCTTCATCGAGGAACCCGGGAAATTCGAGGTGTCTTCAGCCGAGCACGTGCTGGAGCACATTCCCCACTAGCCCCAACGCAACAGAGGACCCCGGCCAGCCATGTCAAAGCCAGCCAACACATCCAGCCCCGCCCCCACCAGCAAGCATTCCCCGGCGGGCATCCGCGGCATCACCGATACGGCCACGCTGCGCGCCCGCGCGCGCCAGGACATCGGCGATGGCGCCATCACCGACACCTACAGCGCCGACCGCGAGGCGGTGATCACCCTGCTCAACACGGCCCTGGCCACCGAGTACGTGTGCGTGCTGCGCTACTACCGCCACTACTTCATGGCCAAGGGCATGCTCGCCGATTCGATCAAGGCCGAGTTCCTCGAACACGCCCAGCAGGAACAGGCCCACGCCGGCAAGCTGGCCGAACGCATCGTGCAGCTGGGCGGCGAACCGGACCTCAACCCGGACACGCTGACCGCGCGCTCGCATGCCGAATACAAGGAAGGCAAGGACCTGCGCGACATGGTCCGCGAGAACCTCATCGCCGAGCGCATCGCCATCGACAGCTATCGGGAGATGATCAACTTCGTCGGCGACAAGGACACCACCACCAAGCGCATCCTCGAAGAAATCCTGGCCCAGGAAGAGGAACACGCCGACGAGTTCGCCGACCTGCTGGAAGGCTGGATCGGGGAGTAACCCTGACGGCGGACGTCAAAAACCGGTAACGCCGGCCCTTGGCCGGCGCGCGCCGGATCGACATCGAACCGGTAGGGTCGCGCTCCAGCGTCTGCCGATACGCCCGCCAAGGGCGGTGATGGCAAGACCTGTGGCGAGGACGGAGGGTGTTGCGCCTCCCCGACCGGGGTCATGCCCCACCGGATGCGGATAACGCGTCGGCAGTCGGCTGGGGCGCGACCCTACCGGCGACATGATCGCGTGGGACTACCTTTGGCGAGGACGGGGGTGGTGCACTTCTCCGCCCGGGGTCATGCCCCACCGGATGCGGATAACGCGTCGGCAGTCGGCTGGGGCGCGACCCTACCGGCGACATGATCGCGTGGGACTACCTTTGGCGAGGACGGGGGTGGTGCACTTCTCCGCCCGGGGTCATGCCCCACCGGATGCGGATAACGCGTCGGCAGTCGGCTGGGGCGCGACCCTACCGGGGTATCTACCGGTGGCAGTGCAAACCGGGGCCATTGATCGGTGGCAGTGCAAGGCGTGCACGCGAGGTCGCCGGCGGCTATCGCAGAATGCGGAACCGCACCTGGGTCCAGGCGCCATCGGAGGCCAGCGCGGTGAGGGTGTGCTCGCCGGTCTCATCGAAATCGCGCTGGAACAGGCGCGCGCCCTCGGTGCGCGCGATCCAGCGACCGTCCAGCAGCCAATCGATGCTGTTGTCGTTGCCCAGCGCACGCAACTGCAGGCGCACGCCGTGCTCTGCATTGGGTGCGCGGGCCAGGGTGGCACGGTCGTTGAGCCCTTCGATGTGCAGGCTGCCGCCGCTGTCGCGGCCATCGTCGCTGCAGTCGGGTGACAGTGCCGGCAACTGCGCGGCGCGCCGTTGCACCTGCGGCAGCCACGGCGACAGCAGCGCGGGCCAGCGCGCAATCTCGCGCATCTCGCGCTGGTGCGGCAGCCGACAGTCCGGCGACAGGCGCAGGCCCGTGCCTGCATCCACTTCGAAGCGCTGGCGGCCCGGCTGCCACAGTCGCGCATCGCGCTCGGCGAAGGTCGGCGGCACCACCCCATCGAGCACGTACGCGTCCAGGCGACGCTGGCACAGCGCGGCCTCGGTACGCTCGGCCAGCTCGCCGGTGGGCCAGCAGATCGCCTCGCGGGTCACGTTGGCCGGCATCGCCGCGCCACTGGCATCGCCGGGCTGGCGTGGCAGGCTGTCCACCACTTCAAACAGCAGCGGCAACGCGGTCACCGCACCATACTGGCCGGGCAGCGGGGTTCCGTCGGGCCGCCCCACCCACACGCCCACGGTGTAGTGACGGGTGCCGCCGATCGCCCACGCATCGCGATAGCCGTAGCTGGTGCCGGTCTTCCACGCCACCCGCGGGCGCCCGGTGACGTCGAAGGTGCCGCTGCCGTAGCCCGGGCGCGGGTTGGACTCGAGCACCTCGCGGGTGATCCAGGCCGCGCCCGGCGACATCAGCCGGCGCTCGATGACCGGATCGGCGGCGGTGTAGCGCACGCGTCCGGCGATGCCGTTGCGGTTGAACGCGGCAAATGCACCCACCAGGTCTTCCAGCCGCGCACCGGTGCCTCCGAGGATCAGCGACAGGTTGGGTGCGCTGCCATGCGGGAAGCGCAGGGTGATGCCGGCATGCGACAGGCGCGCGGCGAAGCGCGCCGAGCCGACCCGGTCCAGCAGGTCCACCGCCGGTACGTTGAGCGAGAGCCGCAGTGCGGTGGCCGAACTCACCGGGCCGTTGAAGGCCGCGTCGAAGTTGCCCGGGCGGTAGCCGCCGAAGGCCTGGGGCGCATCCACCATCAGGCTTTCCGAATGGATCAGGCCGTCATCCAGCGCCATTCCGTACAGGAACGGCTTGAGCGTGGAGCCCGGCGAGCGCCAGGCCTGCACCATGTCCACGTGGCCCAGCCGCTGCTTGTCGCCGAAGGCCACCGAACCGACGTAGGCGCGCGCTTCTAGGGTGCGGTTGTCGATGACCAGCAGCGCGGCCGAGGTACGCTCGGGCAACTGCGAGAAATACGAGGACACGCGCTCTTCCAGGGTGCGCTGCAGGCCGATGTCCAGCGTGCTCTCGATCCGCGCCGCGCGCGGCTGCGCCGAGCGCAGGCGCTGGGCCAGCAGGGCGGCATGCAGGGGCGGCTGCAGGGCGCGGGTAACCACCGGCTCGATGCGCGCATCGTCCACCTCGTCGCGGCGCCACACGCCCAGCGCGACCATGCGTTCGAGCACTTTGTCGCGTGCGCGCCGGGCCGCCTCGGGGTGGCGGTCCGGGCGTAGCCGGCTGGGCGCCTGCGGCAGCACCGCCAGCAACGCCGCCTCGGCCTGCGACAGGCGCGCGGCCGGCTTGCCCAGGTAGGCCCAGCTGGCTGCCTCCACGCCTTCGATGGTGCCGCCGTAGGGTGCCCGTTCCAGATACAGGGCCAGGATCTGCCCCTTGCTCAGGTGCACTTCCAGCTGCACCGCGCGCAGCATCTGCTTGGCCTTGCCCCAGGGCGTGCGCGAATGGGGATCCAGGATGCGCGCCACCTGCATGGTCAGGGTGGAGCCGCCGGAGACGATCCGCCCCTGCAGCAGCCACTGCTTGCCGGCACGCAGCATGCCCCAGGGGTTGATCCCCGGATGGCGCCAGAACCAGCGGTCTTCGTAGTTGAGCAGGGCCTGCAGGTACAACGGCGACACGCTGTCGGCCGAGGCCGGATAGCGCCAGACGCCGTCGGCATCGGCGAAGGCACGCAGCGGCGTGCCGTCGCGCGCCACCACCAGGGTACTGGTGTCACGCAGCCTGGGCAGCGGCGGCGGGAAGCACAGGTCCAGCACCAGCAACAGCGTCAGCAGCGCGGCCGTCCCCCAGCGCAGTGTCGGCCACAGCCAGCGGCGCGCCGCGGCAAACCGGCGCCAGGAAAGGGAGCTGTTCATCGCAGGGGCACGAGGACGGCGCGGGCCATCGCGACGGCGATGGCCCGCCTCCCGGTCAGGGCTGGACCACGGTCAACGTGGTCGGGTTGCTGCGGCCCACCCCGCGCAGGTCCGGACGGTACATGTCCTCCACCAGCGGCGGCGGCACCGTGTAGGTCCCCGGGGTGACGGCGCGGACCAGGTAGAACACCTTGGCGGTGCTGCCCTTGGACAGCTTCAGCGCGGCTACGTAGCGGTCGTCGCGGAACTCCTCGTGGCGCAGTGTGGCCGCATCGCCGCGATCGTTGACGTTGAGCCCGTCCACCACCACGTCGGCCCACTGCTTGGCATCGCCCAGGTTGAAGTTCTCGATCTCCAGGCCGGCCGGCAGCAGGTCGGTCAGCAGCGCATCGGGCATGTCCAGGTTGGGCGTGATGCTGACCCGGACGATCAGCGCCTCGCCTTCCTTGAGCGCACGCGGCGTCCACGGCTTGCCGTCGGTGGTGTACCAGCTGCGCTCCACGCCGAGGTGGCGGTTGTCCGGCTCCGGTGCGGTGCGCGGGATGCCGGCCACTTCCAGGCTGGCGAACATCGGCGGCTCGCCCTGCGGACTGAAGCGCACGCCCTTGGCCAGCGCGGCGTAGTCGAAGCTGCGGCCGAACATGCGGCGGGCGGCAATCGCTTCCACGTCACCGCCCACGGCCAGCTCGCCGGAGACCAGCTTCTTCTGGTTGGCCGCCAGTGCCTTGCCCAGGCGCGCGATGGCCACCTGCTCCTGGGTGCTCAGCCACATCCAGCCACTGTTGCGCCGCGCATCCAGTGCGCGCCCCAGGTCCACCGCACGGGCGTCGAAGGCCGGCTTGGACAGCGTGCGCTCGTGCAGCAGCGCGATCATCAGCGCATCGTCGCGCACGGCACTGCCGTAGTCGCCGAAATATTGCGGGCGCTCGCTGCTGGGCTTGGCAAAGCCGGCCGCGATGGCCGCCTGGCCACGCTTGTGGTCGCCCTGCAGCGACAGCGCGATGCCCAGGTGGACCAGCGGCAGGCCGGTCAACGCCTTGCTGCGTTCGTTGTCGTACAGCGCGCGCAGCGTGCCCAGCGGGGCGCGGTTGACGCGGGCCAGCACATAGCCCGAATAGGCCTGGTTGGCGAACTTGAGGTTCTCGCGCCGGTCTTCGCCGTAGAACTGGTTGCCCCCGGACAGCAGGTCCTCGCTCAGCCGGTTGAGCGCCTTCTGCAGCACCCCATCGGGCACCGCGAAGCCGCCTTCCTTGGCATCGAGCAGGAACTCGGTGATGTACGGGGTCAGCCAGGGATTGACGTAGCCGTCGTCGCCCCACATCGAGAAGTTGCCGTTGGCCACCTGCATCGAGGCGAGCCGACCGAACGCGCCTTCCATGCGCTCGCGACGGGTCTTGGCGTCCAGGCCATCGGCGCCGAGCATGGCCGAGGTAGCCTCGTCCAGCATCAGCGCGGCATAGCCCTTGCTGGTGGTCTGCTCGGCGCAGCCGTAGGGATACTTCAATGCGCCGTTGAGTGCGCTGGCGAACGGGATCGGCGGCAACGCGCTGACCAGCATGCGCGCGGTCACCGAGTCATCCATCAGGCCATCGGCCAGGCCGGTGCCCATTTCCACCGCGGCCAGCGGGTCCAGCGTGCGGGTCTGCGCGCGCAGCACCTGCGGCCATGCCGCACGCACCGGCAGCTCATAGCGGCGGTCCACCTTGAACCCGTTGCCGTCCACGCGCACGCGCACCTTGGCCACCGTGTAGCCCTCGCGCGCGGTCAGCGGGAAGTTCAGCGTGGTCTTGGCATCGGCCTTGAGCTGCAGCGTTCGGCTGGGTTCGCCCAGGGTGAGCGGGCCGATGCCGTCGACCTGGACCTTGAACTCGCCCGGTTTGCCGGTGAAATTCTGCACGTCCAGGGTGACCGTGCTGCGGTCGCCCGGCGCCATCACCCGCGGCATGCTGGCCTCGGCCAGGATCGGTGCGCGCACCACGGTTTCGGTGTCGCGCTTGCCGTACTGGTCATCGGAATAGACCAGCGCCGACACGCGCAGGGTGCCGTTGAAATCGGGCACCTTCAGCGCGATCCGCGCGATGCCCTTGGCATCGAGCCTGACCGGGCCGGAGAACAGGTCCACGGTCTGCACCCGCGCGGTCGGGCGCTTGGCCTGCGGCATGGCGGCCAGGGCCATGTCGCCGCCGAACTTGAGCTTGCCGCTGCTGCCGTCGAAGCTCTCGATCACCCGGCTGTAGATGTCGTAGGCGTCCACGCCCAGGCGGCGCTGGGCGAAGAAGTGGCCACCGGCATCGGGCACCGGGAAGCGGGTGATGTTGAGGATGCCCACGTCCACCGCCGAGACGGTCACATGCGCCACCTTGCCGGCCAGCTGCGGTGCGCTCACGGTGACCGGCAGGATCTGCTCGGGGCGCATCTGCCTGGGTGCGGCCACGCCCACGGCGACCTGTCGCGCCTTGCGGTCCATCGGCACGTGGACCACGCCGACCGCACGGGCCGGCGTGATCTTGCTCGGCGCACTGCCGCCGCGGAACACCAGCGCGGTGATGTAGACGTCGTGGCGCTCCCACTCGGCGCTGACCGGGATGTCGAAGGTGCTGCCCGGCTTGGCGTCGATCTCCTGGACGTAGAGCATCTTGTCGCTCTCCACCATCAGGATGCCCTTGCCGGCGTGCGGCGGGGTGACGGTGACGCGCACCTTGTCACCGGCCTTGTAGCCGGTCTTGTCCAGGCCCAGCTTGATCTTGTCCGGGCGTGCATCCAGGCCGCGGTTGTCGTCGTTCCAGCTCCAGCCGGCCCGGAACGGGTAACGGCTGGTCAGGCCGGTGGCCGGGTCGAACACGTCCAGCCGGTACTCGCCCCACTCCACCGGGAAATCGATCGCGGTGGCGGCCGCGCCGGCATCGACGGTGCGGGTGTCCTTGTTCTCGAAGCGGCGGGTGAAATCGTAGTCCCAGCGGTTGTCGTTGAAGGTCCAGTGGTAGTCGCGCAGCTCGCGTACCAGGGTGACCTTCAGGCCCTTGGCCGGCTGCGGCTTGCCGGCCGCATCCACGCGCATCAGCTCGAAGCGCGCGTTGCTGTTGGCATCGGCGCCATCGTCGGGATTGAACAGCGGACGCACGCCCACCAGCACCGGCGCCGGCCACATCACCCGCTTGAGCGTGCGGGTGACGGTGCGGCCACCGGTCTCGTACACGCTGCCGGACAGCACCACCGCGATCGGCGCGGTCGGCTTGACCTCGTCGGGCAGGGCCACGTCCTGGCGCAGCTTGCCGTCGGCGGGGAACTCGGTGTCGATGATGTCCCGCGCCTCGCGCGGCAGTTCGGTGGTGGGGTCCCCGAAGAAGTAGCCCGGCAGCGATTCGACCGGTGACTGCTCGGCGGCCACGGCCAACCGCGCGGTGAAGCGGTTGCCATCGGCCGGCGCGCCGTACAGGTAGGCGGCGTCGGCGATCAGCTTGAGCGGCTCGCCGGGCTTGAGGGTCTTCTGCGCGCTGTCCAGGTCCAGCTTCATGCGCTCGGGCAGGAACTCCTCGATGCGCAGGGTCATGCCCTGGATCGCTTCCTTGCTGGCCGGGTTGGTCCGGAACTCCACCTGCCAGCGCCCGGTGGGCGCCTCTGCCGGGATCAACTGCTCAAAACTCAGGTAGCCCTGCTCGCCCGGTTGCAGGCGGGTCTCGCGGAAGGTCTTGCCATCGGGCTGCTTCAGGCGCAGGAACACCGGCTGCGGCTTGGTCGGCTTGCCATCGTTGTCGCGCAGCAGCGCGGAGATGCGCACGGTCTCGCCGGGGCGGTAGAGGTCGCGGCCGGACCAGGCGAACACGTCGAACCAGGCGTTGTCGCGGCCGGCCACGGCGAACTCGCTCAGGTCCAGTGCCGGCTGGTTGAACGGCAGCATCGAGGTATCCCCGCCGCTGCTGGCGATCAGCACGTGGCTGGCGTCCAGGGTGTAGTTGAGCAACGCGTTGCCGTTGCCATCGGTACTGCCCTTGAGCACTACCTCGCCCTTGCCGTCGAGGATGCGCAGCTCGATCTTCTTCAGCGCCGCGCCGCTCTGCAGCGAGGCGGTATGCACGAACAGCTTGTCCTTGTAGGCGCGCGTATGCAGGCCGATGTCGCTGACGGTGAAGAAAGCGGTATCGAACTCGCTGTCGAACGAGCCACTGCGCTTCATCACCGCAAAGTACAGGCCCGGTTCCTGCAGCTCCTTGATCTCCTGGGTGGGCAGGTAGGTGAGCACGCGCTCGTTCTGCTTGCCGCCGAGCACGAAGCGGTTGAGGTAGACCGGCTCGGCCAGCTGCGACATCGGGGTCTTTTCGCCGTATTCGCTGTCCAGCTCCCAGCTGCCGCGGCGCCCGCCACGCTGGTACTGGCTGAAGAAACGCGGCAGCTCCTTCTCGCGCACGCGCAGGAACTCCACGTCCACTTCCGTTACGTTCACCGACACCACCGGCAGGCCGCGGCTGTCCTTGGCCGGCAGCACGCTGCCCTGCGAGGCGAACCCGGCGACCGGCTTGAGCTCGCCACTGAACACCTTCTGACGCAGTTCCTTACCGATCCGGCTGCCATCGGCGGCGAGCAGGTCCGGCGAGACGATCAGGTTGTACTCCTTGGCCGCCTCCACGAACGGGTAGCGCAGGGTCAGGCCGTCATCGGACAGGGTCCAGCTGCTGTCCTCGGTGCCGACCTTCTCGGCAAAGCGCACCAGCGTGTCGAAATCCTGGGTACCCACCAGCGGCCGCGAGAACTCCAGCGCCAGCGAAACGCCGTCGCCCTTCTGGTCGGGATAGGCGCGCACCAGGGTGAACTCGCTGACCTTCTCGGCCTTGGCCGCGATGGGCGCGCCCGACGGCGTGGGCAGCTGCCCGCTCTCGTTGCGGTTGCAGCCCCCGATACCGATGGCCAGGCCGGCGGCCAGCGCCAGGCCCGCGATTCCCTTCCAGCTCCACTGCCCGACCCGACTGCGGCTAGCCATGACGTCGCTCCTTGATCAAGGCGGCCAGTATAAGCGGCGGCCCTGCCGGGCGGGGGGAGGTGAAGCGCCGGTGGCGGGGGGCGGCCAGGCATGACCGGCGCAGGACGTCCGCCCGCGAGCCGCCGAGCAGCGGTCGGCGCTACCCGGGGACGTAAAGGTCTACGTAGTCGTGTACGGGCATCGCTTCCAGCACGACCGGGTCCAGCGAGGCGTCCAGGATGCGGCGCTGCTGCCGGGTCGGGAAGGTGGCCGCCAGGTGCGCGCGGAACTTGTCCTCCAGCAGGGGGATGCCTTCGGCACGGCGGCGGGCGTGGCCCAGCGGGTACTCCACCGCGGCCTCCAGGCGGCTGCCATCGGCGAAGACCATCTCCAGCGCATTGGCGATGCTGCGCTTGTCCGGATCCAGGTAATCGGCGGTGTAGCGCGGCTCCTCCACGCAGGTGATCTTCGCCCGCAGCGCATCGATGCGCGGGTCAGCGGCCACGTCGTCCTCGTAGTCCTCGGCCACCAGCCGGCCAAAGATCAGCGCGATGGCCACCATGTACTGCACGCAGTGATCGCGGTCGGCCGGGTTATGCAGGGGGCCGGGCTTGTCGATGATGCGCAGGCAGGCCTGCTGCGTGCGCAAGGTGATGTGGGCGATGTCCTCGCTGCGCTTGCCGGCCGCGCGCATCCGCGCGTGCAGCTGCATCGCCGCCTCCACGGCAGTCTGCCCGTGGAACTCGGCCGGGTAGCTGATCTTGAACAGCACGTTTTCCATCACGTAGCTGCCATAGGGGCGCTGGAAGCGGAACGGCTGGCCGCCGAAGGAGACGTCATAGAAGCCCCAGGTGGGCGCGGTCAGCGCGCTGGGGTAGCCCATCTCGCCTGCGGCGGCCATCAGCGCCAGGCGCACCGCGCGGCTGGTGGCATCGCCGGCGGCCCAGCTCTTGCGCGAGCCGGTGTTGGGGGCATGGCGGTAGGTCCGCAAGGACTGCCCGTCCACCCAGGCCAGCGAGACCGCGTTGAGCATGCGCTCGCGGTCCAGCCCGAGCAGATGCGCGACCACGGCGGTGGAGGCCACCTTGACCAGCACCACGTGGTCCAGCCCGACCCGGTTGAAGGCGTTTTCCAGGGCCAGGCAGCCCTGGATCTCGTGCGCCTTGACCATCGCCGCCAGCACGTCGCGCATGGTCAGCGGCGGCCGCCGCAGCGCCTGCGCATTGCGGCTGAGCCAGTCGGCGGTGGCCAGGATGCCGCCGAGGTTGTCCGAGGGATGGCCCCACTCGGCGGCCAGCCAGGTGTCGTTGAAGTCCAGCCAGCGCACCATCGTGCCGATGTTGAAGGCGCCCTGCACCGGGTCCAGTTCGAAACGGGTGCCGGGCACGCGCGCACCGTTGACCACGCCGCCGCCGGGCACCAGCGGACCGAGCAGCTTGCTGCAGGCCGGGAACGCCAGCGCGGCCAGTCCGCAGCCGAGGGTGTCGATCAGGCAATGCCGTGCGGTGGTGAACGCCAGCGGCGACTCCACCTTGTAGCCGCGCACGTAGTCGACGATGTCGGTCATGACCGCATCCCACGGCGGCCGTTGGTGTGCGTTGCTGTCGTGACCGGACATCGCGATCTCCTGTTGAACCTACAAGGTGTCGGCGGGTACCCGCACGGCGCCTTCCATCAGCACGCGTGCACTGCGGCTCATGATGGCCTTGGTGACCGTCCACTGGCCGTCAACGAGGCGCGCCTCGGCGCCCACCCGCAGCGTGCCGGACGGATGCCCGAAGGTCACCGCGTCACGCTCGCCGCCCCCGGCGGCCAGGTTGACCAGCGTGCCGGGAATCGCCGCGGCGGTACCGATGGCTACCGCTGCGGTGCCCATCATGGCGTGGTGCAGCTTGCCCATCGACAGTGCGCGCGCGTGCAGGTCGATGCTGCCGGCCGGGATCTGCTTGCCGCTGGAGGACACGTAGTCCTGCGCCGGGGCGACGAACGCCACCTTCGGCGTGTGCTGGCGGGTGGCGGCCTGGTCGATGTGGTCGATCAGGCCCATGCGCACCGCACCGTGTGCGCGGATCGCCTCGAACCGCGCCAGCGCGGCCTTGTCCTCGTTGATCGCCGGCTGCAGTTCGGCGCCGGTGTAGCCCAGGTCGGCGGCGTTGAGGAAGATGGTGGGAATGCCGGCGGTGATCATCGTCACCGCGAAGCTGCCCACGCCGGGCACGTCCAGGGTGTCGACCAGGTTGCCGGTGGGGAACATCGCGCCGCCCTCGCCGTCGCCGTCATCGGAGGGGTCCAGGAATTCCAGCACGATCTCCGCGGCCGGGAAGGTCACCCCGTCCAGCTCGAAGTCACCGCTTTCCTGTACCTGCCCATCCACGATCGGCACGTGGGCCAGGATGGTCTTGCCGATATTGGCCTGCCAGATCCGCACGGTGCAGGTGCCGTTGCGGGGGATGCGCGTCGGGTCGATGAAGCCGTTGCTGATCGCGAACGGGCCCACCGCCGTGCTGAGGTTGCCGCAGTTGCCGCTCCAGTCCACGAACGGGGTGTCGATGGCAACCTGGCCATACAGATAGTCCACGTCGTGGTCGGGCACCGAGGCGGCGGCGATGATCACGCATTTGCTGGTGCTGGAGGTGGCCCCACCCATGCCGTCGGTGTGCTTGGCATACGGGTCGGGCGAGCCGATCACGCGCATCAGCAGCGCATCGCGGGCCGGGCCCGGCGACTGCGCCGCCATCGGCAGGTCGGTCAGCCGGAAGAACACGCCCTTGCTGGTGCCGCCGCGCAGGTAGGTGGCGGGAATGCGGCGCTGGGGGAGGAAGGTCATAACGGATGCCTTGAAAGTCTCGTGAAGATCAGCGCTGGGCGACCAGCGCGGGAAGAGGATGACGTTTGTACGCGGCCAGGGCGCTGCGGCGCTCCCAGCGGAACAGCCACAGGATGGCCAGCTTGGTGCTGCCGCTGACCACGGCCAGCAGCAACAACGGCCAGCCCAGGTGCAGCCCCATCGCGAAGGCGAACACGACCGTGGAAATATCCATCAGCAGGATCATCTGGCTCATCCGCAGCGATACCGCACCGGTGCGGCCGGAGCGCCAGATCAGCAGGATCTGGTGCGCGTAGCCCTGCGCCAGCAGCGCGGTGATCGCCACGATCATCGCCGCGGCCAGCACCCGCCCTTCGTCCACGTGGCGCTGCCCCCAGACCAGCCCGGCCAGCGCGCACGGCAGCGCCAGGCCGGCCAGCGCCAGCGTGGTGCTCGCCGCACGGCTGCGCCGGTCCGTCCATATCTCGCGCAGGATCAGCAGCACCAGCACCGAGGCGAGCAGGCGTGGCCAGACAATGAAATGGTTGAACGGCTGGATGGTGTAGCCGTAGACGAAGAACGACAGATAGGCCAGGAAACTGACCGTGAACTGGTTGAGCGACAGGATGTCGGTGGCGGCACCGTTGGCCGCGCCTGCGCGGCGGCGCACCCGGACCTTGCGCAGCTGCGCCCCTACGCCGACCAGGCTGAGCAGGATGAATGCGGTGTTGATGATGCCCGCCACGGTGTAGAACATGTCGCCGATCATCCTGTCTGGAATCGCCTGCCAGCGCGTCGTCGGCCCCATGCCAGCGACGCTGCGGGCGCGCACAGCGGATGCGCGCCCGTGTTGCCATCACGCCACCTGCGCAGCTTCCAGGAAATCCTGGGCGAAGCGCTGCAGAACGCCACCGGCCTCGTAGATCGACACTTCCTCGGCGGTGTCCAGCCGGCAGGTGACCGGCACCATCAGCTGTTCGCCGTTGCGGCGCTGGATCACCAAGGTGAGCTCGGCGCGCGGCACGCGCTCGCCGATCACATCGAAGGTCTCGGTGCCGTCGATGCCCAGGGTCTTGCGGTTGACGCCGGGCTTGAACTCCAGGGGCAGCACGCCCATGCCGATCAGGTTGGTGCGGTGGATGCGCTCGAAGCCCTCGGCGGCAATCGCCTCCACGCCGGCCAGGCGCACGCCCTTGGCGGCCCAGTCGCGCGAGCTGCCCTGGCCGTAGTCGGCACCGGCAATGATGATCAACGGCTGCTTGCGCGCCATGTAGGTTTCAATGGCCTCCCACATGCGGGTGACCTGCCCTTCCGGCTCCACGCGCGCCAGCGAGCCCTGCTTCACCTGGCCATCGACCACGGCCATTTCGTTGATCAGCTTGGGGTTGGCGAAGGTGGCGCGCTGCGCGGTGAGGTGGTCGCCACGGTGGGTGGCGTAGGAATTGAAGTCCTCTTCCGGCAGGCCCATCCTGGCCAGATACTCACCGGCGGCGCTGCTGGCCATGATCGCGTTGGACGGGGACAGGTGGTCGGTGGTGATGTTGTCGCCGAGCACGGCCAGCGGACGCATGCCACTGAGCGAGCGCGCACCGGCCAGTGCGCCCTCCCAGTAGGGCGGACGACGAATGTAGGTGCTCTGCGCGCGCCACGCGTACAGCGGGCTGATCGGCGCGCCGTGCTCCACCTTGAAGGTGAACATCGGGTCGTAGACCTGGCGGAACTGTTCCGGCTTGACGCAGGCCTTGACCACCGCATCGATCTCGGCGTCGCTGGGCCACAGGTCCTTCAGCGTGATCGGGTTGCCATCGGCATCATGGCCCAGCGCGTCCTTCTCGATATCAAAGCGCACCGTGCCGGCGATCGCATAGGCCACCACCAGCGGCGGGGAGGCCAGGAACGCCTGCTTGGCATACGGATGGATGCGCCCGTCGAAGTTGCGGTTGCCCGACAGCACGGCGGTGGCGTACAGATCGCGGTCAATCACCTCCTGCTGGATCTTCGGGTCCAGCGCGCCGCTCATGCCGTTGCAGGTGGTGCACGCGAAGGCGACGATGCCAAAGCCCATCTGTTCCAGGTCGCCCAGCAGGCCGGCCTCTTCCAGGTACAGCTGCACGGCCTTGGAACCGGGCGCCAGCGAGCTCTTCACCCATGGCTTGCGGGTCAGGCCGGCGCGGTTGGCGTTGCGCGCCAGCAGCGCGGCGGAGATGACGTTGCGCGGGTTGCTGGTGTTGGTGCAGCTGGTGATGGCGGCGATGATCACCGCGCCATCGGGCATCAGCCCCTGTTCCTGTTCCAGCTTGCCGGAGGCCAGCTTGGCTTCGTCGGCGATGCCGCGTGCGGCCAGGTCGCGGGTGGCCACGCGCTTGTGCGGGTTGGACGGGCCGGCCATGTTGCGCACCACGCTGGACAGGTCGAACTGCAGCACGCGCTCGTACTGCACGTTGGCCAGGTCGTCCGACCACAGGCCGGTGGCCTTGGCGTAGGTTTCCACCAGCTGCACCTGGGCTTCCTCGCGGCCGGTCAGGCGCAGGTAGTCCAGGGTCTGCTGGTCGATGGAGAACATCGCCGCGGTGGCACCGAACTCCGGGGTCATGTTGGAGATGGTGGCGCGGTCACCGATGGTCAGCGCGGTGGCGCCTTCCCCGAAGAACTCGATCCACGCCCCTACCACGCGCTCCTTGCGCAGGTACTCGGTCAGCGCCAGCACGATGTCGGTGCAGGTGATGCCCGGCTGCGGGCGGCCGGTGAGTTCCACACCGATGATGTCCGGCAGGCGCATCCACGAGGCGCGGCCGAGCATCACGCTTTCCGCTTCCAGCCCCCCCACGCCGATGGCGATCACGCCCAGCGCGTCCACGTGCGGGGTATGGCTGTCGGTGCCCACGCAGGTATCGGGGAAGGCCACGCCGTCGCGCACCTGCACCACCGGGGACATCTTCTCCAGGTTGATCTGATGCATGATCCCGTTGCCCGGCGGAATCACGTCGACGTTCTTGAACGCCTTCTTGGTCCAGTTGATGAAGTGGAAGCGGTCTTCATTGCGACGGTCCTCGATGGCGCGGTTCTTCTCGAACGCGGCCTTGTCGAAGCCGGGGAATTCCACTGCCAGCGAGTGATCGACGATCAGCTGGGTGGGTACCACCGGGTTGATCTGGGCCGGGTCGCCACCGGCATCGGCGATCGCATCGCGCAGCCCGGCCAGGTCCACCAGCGCGGTCTGGCCGAGGATGTCATGGCACACCACCCGCGCCGGGAACCACGGGAAGTCCAGGTCCTGGCGGCGCTCGATCAGCTGCCGCAGCGAGGCCTCCAGGGTGGCCGGGTCGCAGCGGCGCACCAGGTTTTCGGCCAGCACGCGCGAGGTATACGGCAGCGTGGCATAGGCGCCGGGCTGGATCGCGTCGACCGCGGCCCGGGTATCGAAATAGTCCAGCGCGGTGCCGGGGAGATTCTTGCGGTACTGAGTATTCATGGCTGGCGATAGCTGCTTGTTGGCGGGCCGGGGCGTCGTGACACCGGCAAAAAGGGAGTGGCGACGCCGCAACGGAGACGGGCTGGCATGGCCAGCCCGCTCCGCGTTGCACCCGTTACCGGGTGCGGGAGGAACACATCACCTGCGCTGGTCGATCGGCACGAAGGCCTGGTCTTCCGGGCCGGTGTAGTTGGCGCTGGGGCGGATGATCTTGCCGTCGATGCGCTGTTCGATGATGTGCGCGCTCCAGCCGGAGGTGCGCGCGATGACGAACAGCGGGGTGAACATCGCCGTCGGCACACCCATCATGTGGTAGCTGACCGCGCTGAACCAGTCCAGGTTGGGGAACATCTTCTTGATGTCCCACATCACCGTTTCCAGGCGCTCGGCAATGTCGAACATCTTCACGTTCTGCTGCTCGGCCGACAGCTCGCGCGCCACTTCCTTGATGACGTTGTTGCGCGGGTCGCTCACGGTGTAGACCGGGTGGCCGAAACCGATCACCACTTCCTTGCGCTCGACCCGGGCCTTGATATCGGCCTCGGCGTCGTCCGGGCTGTCGTAGCGCTTCTGCACTTCGAAGGCCACTTCATTGGCGCCACCGTGCTTGGGGCCGCGCAGCGCGCCGATGCCGCCGGTGATGCAGCTGTACATGTCGCTGCCGGTGCCGGCGATGACGCGGCAGGCAAAGGTGGAGGCGTTGAACTCGTGCTCGGCGTACAGGATCAGCGAGGTGTGCATCGCCTTGACCCACGAATCCTGCGGCTTCTCACCGTGCAGCAGGTGCAGGAAGTGGCCGCCGATGGAGTCATCGTCGGTTTCCACGTCGATGGCGCGGCCGTTGTGGCTCCAGTGGTACCAGTACAGCAGCATCGAGCCCAGGCAGGCCATCAGCTTGTCGGCGATGTCGCGCGCGCCGGGGTGGTTGTGGTCGTCCTTTTCCGGCGACACGCAGCCCAGCACCGACACGCCGGTGCGCATCACGTCCATCGGGTGCGCCGACGGCGGCAGTTCCTCCAGCGCGGCCTTGACCGCGGCCGGGATGCCGCGCAGCGACTTCAGCTTGGACTTGTAGGCCACCAGCTCGGCGCGGGTGGGCAGCTTGCCGTGCACCAGCAGGTGGGCGATTTCCTCGAACTCGCTGGTATTGGCCAGGTCCAGGATGTCGTAGCCCCGGTAGTGCAGGTCGTTGCCGCTGCGGCCCACCGTGCACAGCGCGGTGTTGCCCGCAGCGGTGCCCGACAGGGCGACGGACTTCTTCGGCTTGAAGCCGGGGGCGGTGGTTGCTGCTTCGCTCATGATCCCTCCAGAAAACAAGTGGTGCCGGGTTACTTCTTGGCGGCGAACAGCGCGTCGAGCTGCTGCTCGAAGGCGTGGTAGCCGATACGGTCGTACAGTTCTTCGCGCGTCTGCATCGCATCGACCACATTACGCTGATGGCCGTCGCGGCGGATGGTCTCATACACGTTCTCGGCGGCCTTGTTGGCGGCACGGAACGCAGACAGCGGGAACAGCTGGATGGCGACACCGGCCGAGGCCAGTTCATCGCGGGTGAACAGCGGGGTCTTGCCGAATTCGGTGATGTTGGCCAGCACCGGCACCTTCACCGCGTCGACGAAACGGCGGTAGGTGGCCAGGTCGTAGGCGGCCTCGGCGAAGATGCCGTCGGCACCGGCCTCCACGCAGGCGATGGCGCGCTCGATGGCCGCATCCACGCCGTCCACCTGGATGGCATCGGTGCGCGCGATCAGGAAGAAGTCCGGGTCGGTCTTGGCGTCGGCGGCGGCCTTCACGCGATCAACCATCTCGCCCTGGGTAACGATTTCCTTGCCCGGGCGATGGCCGCAGCGCTTGGCGCCGACCTGGTCTTCAATGTGGCAGGCGGCCGCGCCGGCCTTGATCAGCGACTTCAA
>RCUH01000590.1_pt1 | contig 34724 bp, 30 predicted proteins | sample 2166191 | NCBI WGS metagenome assembly RCUH01 (sample SAMN09932848, study PRJNA488358) | compost metagenome | feature: garden; material: soil; isolation source: compost soil in an enriched community after 214 h of incubation | place: Germany: Experimental Botanical Garden Goettingen | collected... | reverse complement strand
CCCATGCCCCAGATCAGGGTCTCCCCGGTCACCGCATCGGACTCGACACGGAACGAGGGATCTTCCTGGGCCAGGCTCGACAGGCCCTGGCTCATCCGGATCAGGTCGGACGCCTTGTCCGCGTTCAACCGCCACGCCAGCACCGCGTGCTGGGCATGGATGGTATCGAGCAACAGCGGCGCAGACGGCGCGCTGAGCGTTTCACCGCTCACCGCATCCTTCCACCCGATCACCGCCACGATGTCACCGGCTACCGCCTCGGTGATGTCGTGGGTCTGGTCGGCCTGCACCCGCACCAGCCGGCTGATCCGACGGCCTTGCGCGTGCTGCGAGCTGGCCACCTGGTCGCCCACTTTCAAGCGCCCCGAGTACAGCCGCACGAAACTCAACGCGGCATGGCTCTGATGGGTGATCTTGAACAGCAGCGCAGCCAGCGGTCCGTCCGGATCGGGCGGCAACACCACCTCCTGCTCACCGCGCATGGCGACCACGGCCGGTCGGTCCAGCGGCGACGGCAGGAAATCCACGATCGCATCCAGCAGGGTGTCGATGCCCTTGCTCTTGAACGCGGCCCCGGCCAGCACCGGCACCCCGGCACCGGCCAGCGTGGCCCGGCGCAGCGCGGCGCGCAGCAGCGCCTCGTCCACGGCGTCACCGGCCAGCCAGGCGTCGGCCAGCGGCTCGTCGTGGTTGGCCACCGCTTCGATCAGGCGCAGGCGATGCGGCGCCCACTGCGCGTGCTCGTCCGCAGTCCAGTCGCTGCGGGTCGAGTTGCCGGCCTCGTCCCACGCCACGCGCTGCCGGGCGATGAAATCGACCCAGCCGTGGAAGTGGTTCTCATCGCCCAATGGCCAGCCGATCGCCCACGGACGCGCCTGCAGCTTGTCCTGCAGCTGCGCCAGCACGCCCTCGAAGGAGGCGCCGATGCGATCCATCTTGTTGACGTAGGCGATCAGCGGTACACCGTGGCGACGCGCCTGGTGCCAGACCGTCTCGGACTGCGGCTGTACACCGTCGACCGCGGAGAACACCGCGACCGCGCCGTCGAGTACACGCAGCGAGCGCTCCACTTCGATGGCGAAGTCGATGTGCCCGGGGGTATCGATCAGCGTCAGGCGGTGGTCCTGGCCGCCGCGCGGCGCCCAATGCGCCTGCACGGCCGCCGCACCGATGGTGATGCCGCGCTCGCGCTCGATCGCCGAGAAATCGGTGGTGGCCGCGCCGTCATGGACTTCGCCGACACGGCGGATCTCGCCGGTCTTCCACAGCAGTCGTTCGGTGAGCGTGGTCTTGCCGGCGTCGATGTGGGCGATGATGCCCAGGTTGCGCCAGTGGGAAAGGGTATGGGTGTGGGTGTGGGTGTGGGTGTTCATGGTGGGTACTCGCATCGCCAACATCGGGGAGCCGCACGCCGCCGTTGGCTAACGGGCGTGCGGCCAGGTTTGGGGCTCGGCGATCTGGTGCATGGCACGTTCTCCTTGGATGGGATGTGCAACAGGGAGGGAAACGAAACACGGAAACGAAAAGAGCGCCCGGGTGGGCGCTCTGTCTGGGTCGTTCAGGGGGATCGGAAATCGATCAGCCGCCGGAGGAGCCGCAGGGCAGACGCGCCCGTACCACGCTTGCGCGGGTCTGGGTAAAAAACGTCAGGAGCGGCTGCGAACGCATCGGGGTGGCCTGGTAGGAATGGCGCCATTGTAGACCTGTGCAGGCCATCGGCAAGGGCTTTTTAACAACACCGGCAGAACACTGCCAACCGCAGCGCATGCGAATCAGCAACAACGGAACAATGACGCGACGCCCTAGTCCTTGCAGCCCGCCGCTGCCCGCGCCTCGCCCACCGTGGCTGCATGGCCTTCGCCGGAGGACACCCATCCGGTGAGGGAGAACGCCGGATCGATACGCGCCGCCTTTGGCTGGGTGCCGATCAGCACCTCCATCCAGCTGCCCACGGCCGGAAGTTCGGCCATGCGTGCGTCGCGGTCGGCATCGGTGCTGAAGCTGGCGTCGGGACCGGAGCGCGGCGTGGATTCCACCGTGGCGGTCGTGTGCGCGCGCACCCGCAAGGCGCCGTCGGGCATGCGCTGGGTGGTCACCTCGGCGCGCTGCACGCCGTAGGCCCAGGACGACTCGGCGTTGTGCGTGGTGACGCTGCCGTCATCGGCAACCTCCACGTTCTCGCCGGTCCATTGCATCACCTGCACGACCCCGCCGACGCTGCCCATCATCGCCGCGTACACCAGCATCTGGCGCTGCTCCAGCGGCAGGGTGGCCACTTCCGGCTTGTCGGCAGGCACCTTGAGGTAGCCCACATTGCGGCACACCATCAACACGCCACCGTCTGCCCAGGTCGTCATCTGGTCACCGTTGGCGAAGTGCTGCGTCTGCATGTGCGAGATTGGCGCGCCGGCCTCGGGCAGATGCTGCACATCGATGCTGGCGGCCGCTTCGCTGGCCTCGCTCAGCGATACCGTGCGCAAGGCAGCTGCCTGGGTGCCGCTGGCAAGAGCGAGGAGCGAGGTGGCCAGTGCGATGCGGGTGGGCGTGGAGGTCATGCGATCAGTCCTTTGCGGGAGCGCGCCGATCGAGATCGACGTCGAACAGGGCCGCGCATGATACGTGGGTGGATCGACACCGGGGCGTGCTGCGACCCGATGTCGCAACCGTTCATATGCGAATGGGTTGCAATTGCATCCGTCGGCCAACCCGTTAAAATGACGTGCAGATTCCTTCCTGCCTGGACGGGAATCGAGGTCCGCAGCACTGCGCATCGCCACCGGCCAGGCACTTCGCCCCCATCCGTCCCGAGTCGCCATGCATTCTCCTGCCCCCCTCCCCTCCAGGCTGCGCCGCACCGCGCTCTCCCTGGCCTGCACCCTGGCCGCCAGCACGCTCGCCTTCGACGCCCTCGCCCAGCAGGCAACCGCGCTGGATGCGGTGCAGGTCAACGCCTACCGCGCCGCCAACAGCACCAGCGGCGCCACCAAGACCAGCACCAGCATTGCCGAAACCCCACAGTCGGTGTCGGTGATCGAACGCGCCGAGCTGGATGCCCGTGGCGTGCAGTCGCTCAACGATGCCATGCGCTATGTGGCCGGCGTGAGCCTGGAAAGCAGCGGCATCGACAACCGCGTGGACGACTTCCGCATCCGCGGCTTCGATGCCGGCAGCTGGTCCAACAACGTCACCCTCGATGGCATGCGCGCCCCGCAGGGCAGCCAGTGGAACCGCAGCATGTTCGACAGCTGGAACCTGGAGCGGGTGGAAGTGCTCAAGGGACCTTCGGCGGTGATGTACGGGCAGATCGCCCCGGGCGGCATGGTCAACCAGGTCAGCAAGACCCCCACGCCGGCGCAGGCGCAGCAGCTGCGCCTGGGCGTGGATGCCAATGGCCAGTACAGCGCCGCCTTCGACGTGGGCACCGGCACCGCCGGCAATGACCACCTGTTCCGGCTGGTCGGGCTGTACCGCGATGGCGATACCCAGATCCAGCACACCGAACAGAAGCACTGGTTCCTGGCGCCCAGCTACACTTGGCAGATCGCCGAGCGCACCCGCCTGACCCTGCTCGGCATGTACCAGAAGGACGACGGCGGCTCCACCTACCAGTTCCTGCCCGCCGCCGGCACGCTCACCCCCACCCGCTACGGCCACATGAAGAACAGCACCTTCATCGGCGAGCCCGGCTGGAATACCTTCGACCGTACCCTGTGGACGGCCGGCTGGATGTTCGAACACGCGTTCAACGACCACCTCACCCTCACCCAGAGCGCGCGCCGCACGCATGTGGATTCGCTCTATCGCGGCGTGGTCACCTTCGGCGCGCTCAACGCCGATGGCCGTACCCAGAACCGCCGCGGCGTGATGGGTACCGGCGATTCCGATGGCGACACCTTCGATACCCGCCTGCAGGCACGCTTTGCCACCGGCGCGGTCGACCACACCGTCCTGCTGGGCTGGGACTGGCAGCGTGCCGACTGGGAAGGCGTGCGCAGCGCGATGAGCAGCCCGCGCCCGATCGACATCTTCAACCCGGTGTATTCCACCTACGTGCCCACCGTGAGCACCGAGACCCCCACCGCCGGCGTCAACCGGCAGAGCGGGGTGTACCTGCAGGACCAGATGGCGCTCGGCAACTGGCGGCTCACCCTGGGCGGCCGCTATGACTGGACCAAGGACGACAGCAGCAGCGCCAACCGCAACATCGCCACCGGCATTTCCACCCCGGGCGGTCGCAACGTGATCAAGAGCGAGGCGTTCACCGGCCGCGCCGGCGTGCTGTACGTGTTCGACAACGGGCTCACTCCCTATGTGAGCTACGCCGAATCGTTCCAGCCCTCGACCAAGTCACCACTGGACAGCTTCACCCATACCGCCTTCGAGCCGGTCACCGGTTCGCAGTGGGAAGCCGGCCTGAAGTACCAGCCGGCCTCGGTGGACGGGTTGGTGACGTTGGCGGTGTACGACCTGCGCCAGCAGAACATGATCGTCGACGATCCGATCGCCAGCCACCGCAACTGCGGCGCCACCGGCACGGCCACCTGCTCGATCCAGGGCGACGAAGGGCGTGTACGCGGCATCGAGCTCGAAGGCCGGATCACCCCGATCGAAGGCTTCAGCCTGATCGGCGCCGCCTCGCGGATGGATTCAACGATGACCCGCTCGGCACCGTACAAGGGCAAGGAACTGGCCATGGTGCCCGACTACAGCGCCTCGTTCTGGGCCGACTACACCTTCCAGGGCGGCGCCCTGCAGGGCCTGAGCCTGGCCGCAGGGGCCCGCTACAACGGCGTGAGCTACGGCGACAGCGCCAATCTCTATCGCATTCCCGCCTACACCCTGTTCGATGCGGCGATCCGCTACGACCTGGGCCGGATCGGCGCCACCACCGTGCAGCTCGCGCTCAACGCCAGCAACCTGGCCGACAAGCGTTTCGTCTCCACCTGCACCGGCGTGTCGTCGTGCTACTACGGCAGCGGCCGCACGGTCACGGCAACCGCGCGATGGGGCTGGTAACCGGTCGGTAGAGCCGACCGCTGGCCGGCTGCTGGTGTCGCCGCAGGCGTCCTGCGGCGTCATTCCGGGTCGGCCACCACCACCAGCGGCACGCCCCGTTGCGGGTGTTCCAGCACGATGACCGGCTGCTGGTAGACGCGGCCCAGGTTGGCCTCGGTCAGCACGTCGGCGGGCGTGCCATCGGCGGCCACCCGCCCCTGCTCCAACAGCACGATCCGATCGGCATGCCCGGCCGCCAGGTTGAGGTCGTGCAGCACCACGATCACGCAGGCGCCGGCATCGGCCAGGCCGCGCACCGTGCGCAGGGTGCGCTCCTGGTGGCGCAGGTCGAGCGCGGCGGTCGGTTCATCGAGCAGCAGCAGCGGCGTCTGCTGGGCCAGCACCCGCGCGAAAGTGGTGCGCGCCGACTCCCCGCCGGACAGCTGCTGCACCTCGCGCTGGCGCAGCGCCTGCAGTTCGGCCGCGGCGATCGCCTGCTCCACCTGCGCCTGGTCGCGCTGCGGGTCCGGCGGATGCGGCAGCCGCCCCATGGCCACCACTTCCTCCACGCTGAAGGCAAAGCGCACACCGTGCTCCTGCGGCATTACCGCGCGCTCGCGCGCCAGGGGCCCGGCCTTGTAGCCCGGCATCGGCCGCCCCTGCAGCAGCACCTGCCCCGCATCGGCCTGCAGGTCGCCGGAGGCCACCGCCAGCAGCGTCGACTTGCCCGCCCCGTTCGGGCCGACCAGCGCGGTGACCGTGCCAGGCACGAATGCCAGGTCGATGCCGTGCAGGATCTCGCGCTGCTGGCGACGCACGATCACCCCGTGCAGGCTCAGCAAGGCGCTCATGCGGCCTCCTTGCGGCGCTGCTGCAGCACCAGCCACAGGAAGAACGGCGCGCCCAGCGCGGCCGAGAACAGCCCCAGCGGAATCTCCGCAGGGGGATCCAGCGTGCGCGCGGCGGTATCGGCGACCACGATCAGCACCGCGCCGAGCACCCCCGAGACCGGCAACAGCCAGCGGTGCCCCGGGCCCACCAGCATGCGCGCCACGTGTGGCACCACCAGGCCGACGAAGGCTACCGAGCCGGCAAAGGCCACCGCCGCCCCCACCAGCAAGGCACTGAAGGCAACCAGGCGACGACGCGTGCGCGCCACGTCCAGGCCCAGGTGCTGGGCCTGGCGCTCGCCCAGTGCCAGCATGTCCAAGGGCGTGGCCAGGCGCTGCAACGCCAGCGCGCCGATGGCAAACAGCGGCGCCACCGCCGCTACATCGCTCCAGCTGGCGCGGGCCAGCGAGCCCATCTGCCAGAACACCAGCGACTGCAGTTCGCTCTCGCTGGCAATGTAGGTCAGGAAACCGATCAGCGCCGAGCAGAACGCGGCCATTGCGATCCCCACCAGCAACAGCGTGGCATTGCCACTGCCCTTGCCCGGCCGCGCCAGCACGTAGGTCAGGCTGATGGCCAGCGCACCGCCGACAAACGCGGCCAACGGCACGATCCAGCCGGCCGCACCGGCCGCGCCCAGTACGATCGCCGCCACCGCACCCAGCGCCGCCCCCTGGCTGACGCCGACGATGCCCGGATCGGCGAGCGGATTGCCGAACAAGCCCTGCAGGCTGGCACCGGCCATCGCCAGCGCCGCGCCCACCATCGCGCCCAGCAGCGCGCGCGGAATGCGCAGCTGCCACACCACGGCCAGGTCGCGGCTGCTCACCGCGAGCGGGTCGGCCAGGCCCAACTTCACCCCGATCGCCTGCAGCACGTCCAGCGGCGGCAGCCGCAGCGGGCCCACCGCGAACGAGGCCAGCACGGCCAGCAGCAACATCGCCGCAGCCAGCAACAGCATGCCGCGGCCGCGACGGCGGCGCCGATCCGCCGGGCTCATGCCGGCGGCAGCGCCGCCAACGCCCTGGCCAGGGCCAACGCCCCCACGCCGGAGCCGACGCTGGCGTACTTGAGCTGCACATCCGGCATCACCCAGACCCGGTTGGCCTGCCCGGCCGGGGTCTGCCGGAGGGTCGGATAGGCTTTCCACAGGCCCTCGGCGCCGCCGAACAGCGCCAGGTCGTGTTCGGTCACCACGATCACCTGCGGCGCGGCAGCCACCACGCCCTCGTTACTCAATGCCGAGTAGTTGGCCACGCCCGCTTCGGTACCGATGTTCAGGCCACCGGCCAGCGCGATCAACCTGGCCGACGCGCTGTCGGCGCCGGCCACGGTCGGGGCGCCGCCGGCGCCGGTGGCCGACACATGGATCACCCGTGGCGCGCGGCCACTGGCCTTGCCGATCGCCGCCGCCTCGTCCAGCTGCTGCTGCACCTGCCCGGCCAACTGCTCACCGGCCGCGGCCAGGCCCAGCGCAGCGGCGATCTTGCGTACTTTGTCCGGCGCCGGCTGCAGGTCATCGACCACCACGGCCGGTTCGCCCACCGCGCGCAGCTTCTGCGCCAGCTCGGTATGCCGGCGCAGGCTGTTGCCGAGGAACAGCGATCCCTGCAGGCTCAGCACGCCTTCCACGCCGGTGGTGCGGTTGAACAGGAACTGGTGCGGCGCGGCGCGCCCGGACGCGGTGGTGGTGTTCTTGGGCGCGGCAAACACCTGCCCGCCCAGGCCGAGCGCATCGATCACCGCAATCACATCATCGCCACCGACGATGATCCGGCTGGTGTCGTCCACCTCGACCTCGGCACCGTCATCGGACCGCACCTTGGCCGGCAACACCGGCGTCTGCCCCGACAGGGAGGGCAGCGACCCGCCATCGAGCCGCGTCCAGCCAGCCGGCAAGGCGCCGGCACCCGCCGGCCCGGCATCGGCCGAGGCCGCCGGCGCGGCCGCATCGGTGACCGGCGGCGTGGCCGGTCCGGCGCAGGCGGCGAGCGCCGTGGCCATGGCAAGCGGCAGCAGCCGCAGCGAATACATCGTTTTCATCCTGACTCCTTCGGCAGGGCGGCACGCTGCCGCCCTGCCCGGTGGCTTACGGCTGGCGCAGTGCGATCCGGGTGATGCGGTCGCCCTTGGCATCATCGACGCCGCGCGACTTGTTCACCGCGAACACGTTGCCCTTGCCATCGGCGCGGACATGGTTGGGGAAGGTACCGCCATCGAGATTGCCGACCACCTTGCCCGCGCGGTCGACCACGGTCACCGTGCCGGCACCGCGATTGGTCACGTAGGCCAGACCGGCCTTGGGATCGAAGGCCACGTTGAGGGCGCCGGCGCCCACCGCCACATCGTGCAGCACCTTGCCGCTGGCCACGTCCACGATCAGCAGGTTGTCGGTGCCCTGGGAGGCCACGTACAACCGGTTTTCGCGGGCGTCGAAGGCCACGCCGGAGGCGCTGATCGAATTGCCCAGGTCGATGACCTTGTCGACCTTGCCGGTGGCCACGTCGATCACCGCTGCTTCGGGGGTGCCGATGCTCACGGTGAACAGCTTGCCGCTGGCCTCATCCAGCACCAGGCTCATCGGAACGAACGTTTCATCGTCCACGCCGGAGGCCAGCGTGATCGGTTCCAGTGCCTTGAACGTCTTGGCATCGAACACCGACAGGTGGTCTTCGCCGGCAGCCGAGGCGAACACCTTGCCGCGGGTCGCATCGACCACCACGTCACGCGCGTGCGGCACGCTGCCGACCGGGAACTGGTGCACCAGCGACAGGTCCGACTGGCGATAGACAGCCACGCTGTCCTGGCGGGTATTGGTGACCCAGACGGTGCCATTGGCATCGTCCACGCCCACCCCGTACACGGCAAACACGCTGCCACCCTTGGCATCGGGAACAGGTGCCGGGGTGATCGCCTTGATCACCTTCAGGCTCTTGGGATCCACCTTGAGCAGCTGCGACTGGGTCACCGGCGGGCGGCCCACCGCCGAGGTCACGAACACCGCATTGCTGGCCGGGCTGTAAGCGGACTGGTACAGGCCCTGGACCAGCTTGTTGGACTGGCTGGCAAAGCGCTCCTGGCCTGACAGCGGCAACTGCGGGCTGACCCGCAGCTTGAGCACCGCCGCGGCGGCCGGCTGGCTGGCGCGCACCACCACCGGGTGGGTGCCCGGCACGGCGTCGGCGGGGATCTGCAGCTGGGTCTTGAAGTTGCCCTCGGCATCCACGGTCAGTGGCTGCGGGTTGAGGACGGTCTCGCCGCGCACCAGGCTGACCTGCTGCCCCGGCACGAAGCCGCGGCCGATCACCTCGGCGTTGCTGCCCGGCACCACGTTCTCGCCACGCGAGACAACAGTGCCCTTGAACACGCTGGCGGGCGCATCGAACACCGGTTGCGCATGACCGGCCACGGCCAGCAACAGGCCGGCGGCCAGGGTGGTGAGACGAAGGGAAGAACGAAACGACATGACAGGCTCCTTGCACGGGGGCCGCGCGACGCGCGGCGGTTCATCGATTGCCTGGGCCGGTGCATGGCTGCACGGGAAGCCTGGGTAGCGGGGTGCGCGGCGACGCCGCGCGGGATCTCAATGACCGGATCAGGGCTGCGCCGGAGCGAGCGCACTGCGGTCGCTGACGCCATACAGCGCGCTCAGCGCGGCCTGCAGTGATGCCGGCAGCATCGGGCCATGGCCCAGGCCCTCGAACTCGCGGTACTGCACCTCCAGTCCCGGCACCCGGGCCAGGCGCCGTGAAAGCTGCATCGCCGCATCCGGGGTCGCCCCGCCGATGCGGCGCAGGTGCGCCACCACGCGCGGGTTGCCCAGGTCGCGCTTGCCGCGATCGCCGATGCGCTCGGCCCCGCCGAGCATCACCCACACCCGCGCCTTCTGGCCGTGCTGGTTCTCCAGGAACTGCTGCTCCATGTCGCCCAGCGGTGCGCCCTGGCTCCACCACAACGACGGGCTTGCCGAGAGGTAGTACTGGAACGATGCCGGGCGCGTGTACAGGCTGCTCAGCACGAACAGCCCCCCCAGCGAGTGGCCCCACAGGGCCTGCTGCTGGCGGTCGATGTTGGCGCGCTTCTCGACCTCCGGCTTGATCCGGCGTTCGATCAGGTCCTGGAAGGCGAACGCACCGCCGCCGACCACCGCCGGCGTACCGTTTTCATCGTCGGCGCGGTCGATCCACGCGGTGTAATCGGTGGTACGGGCCGGCGAATCGATGCGCAGGTCGTTGTCGTAGCCGATGAACACCAGCACCGGAGCCGCCTTGGCGGCCAGCTCGCCCAGCAGCGGCTGGTCCATCACCAGGGCCGCGGCATTGCCGTCGAGCATGTACAACACCGGTGCCGGCGTGGTGCCGGCACGTCGCGGAATGCCCACGTTGACCTGCCAGCGGCGCTTGCCATCCGGGCTGTCCAGGCCGAAGCGCTCGAAGCGGTAGCTGTCGCTCTTCTGTTCGAAGATCGTATTGCTCACCCGCTGCTGCGGATTGCGCTGTTGCGCGCTGAGCGGAAAGACGGCGCAGCCCAGGGCCAGCAACAGGCCGGCCAGCGGCACCAGGGCGGGCACGCGGCGAGCGCGTGCGGCAGAGGACAACGTCATGGGCACTCGGGGGCGGCGGCGCGGGACCGCACAGCCCGCTTCACAGGGAGACAACGCAGTCTACCCTAAATGCGAATGCTTATCACATAGATCAGGGCGCGGATGGCATTCCCGCGTGTTGCCGCCAGCGGCCATGCACGCAAAGGCCCGACCAGATGGCCGGGCCTTTGCGCGGGATTCAATCGGCGGCCGACTTATTCTTCTTCGTCCTGCCCGCCCTGCTGCGCATTGCGTTCGCGCTTCTGGTCCTGGTCCTGCTGTTGCTGCTGGCCCTGGCGCTGCGGATCGCGCTGCTGCTGCTGCTGGCCCTGCTGGCCCGGCTGGTTCTTCTGGTCCTGCGGGTTCTGTTGGTTCTGCTGCGGGTTCTGGTTGGTACCCATCTGTGCATCTCCGGTGTTCGGCAACGAAATGATGCCGGTGGATGCACCGTAGACGCGGCGAGGTTACCGTTGCGTGCGTTCGATGGTGCTGCGCGTAGACGCCATCGGCACGTCGGTAAACAATTCAGAACATCGCCCTGCACTGCCCTGCACAGCTCGCATTCATGGCCGCATCGCACGTGTTCGGCGCAGCGTCTGCCGGCATAGGCATGAGCATGTAGTGATTGATCATGACGCGCCGCGTCCAGCGCCGCCGCCACTCACGCGCGCGTCACCATCGCGATGATCGTGGCAGCCAGTTCCTGCTGCGCCTGAGCGGCGGTGATGTCACCGTTGACTGCCGCATAGGACAGCCCCTCGGCAGCACCGAGCATGCCCCACAACCCGGCCGACGGCAGCGTACCGTGGCGCGCGAACGGCGCCAGCAACGTGCGGCATTGCTCGATGAAGATCGCTTCGTACTCGCGCTTGATCCGCGCCAGCTCGGGCGAGCCGGCCAGGGCGGCGATCACGCCGGGTATCTCGCGCCCCTGGGTCTGCACGCACGCCACGTAAGCCTGGGCGATCACGCTGGCCTTGTCCTCCAGCGCTGGCCCGCTGGCCGCCAGTGCAGCATCCATCACCACCCCCTGGCGCTGGTCGAAATCGCGGTACAGCGCCGCCAGCAGACCGGCGCGGGTGCCGAAATGGTCGTACACCACCGGCTTGGTCACCCCCGCCAGTTCGGCCAGCCGCCCCAGGCTCAACGCCTCGGTGCCTTCCGCTCGCACCAGGCGCCAGGCATGGCCCAGCAGTTGCTCCAGACGGTCTGCGCGACTCATCCGCCGGCGCGGCGGCGGGGTCGGGACAGCGGGCGATGTGCTTGACATGGTTATATACCAATCGTAACTTACGAGCCGTAACCTACTTTAAGTATACAACTCTTCCCGATCGTCGCAGGCCCCCAATGCACACCCTGATCGTCATCTCCCATCCCGACCCACACTCCCTCACCCACGCCGTCGCCGCCGAAGTCGCCCGCGGCATCACCCAGGCCCATCCCGATACCACCGTGGAGGTGGCCGACCTGAGCCGGGAAGGCTTCGACCCGCGCTTCACCCGCGCCGACCTGGACGGCCACCATCGCCGGCAACCGTTCCCGGCCGACGTGCTCGCCGAGCAGGCCCGACTGGACCGCGCCGACGCGGTGGTCCTGGTGTTCCCGGTGTACTGGTGGTCGATGCCAGCCCAGCTCAAGGGCTGGATCGACCGGGTGTTCTCCAACGGCTGGGCCTACGACGACGCCGCCGCTGGCGGTGTGCTCAAGAAGCTGGGCCGCCTGAAGGTGCACCTGCTTGGCCTGGGGGGTGCCGACGACCGGACCTGGCGCAAACGCGGTTACGATGCGGCGATGAAGACCCAGATCGAAACCGGCATCTTCGACTACTGCGGCGCGCCGGTGCTCAGCGCCACGCTGTTGCAGGCAGTGGACACGGCCGACACCACGCCCCACCTGCAGGCGGCCCACGCACTGGGTCGGCGCATCGGCTGACTCCCGGCCCGCTCCCCCGCTCTGCCCGGAGCGCCACGCTGCCCAGGTGCGCAGGGGCGCAGGGCAAAAAAAAAGCGCCCCGCGATGCGGGGCGCTTTTTCACCACGGGCAATCGATCAGACCGCCGGCGCCACCGGACCGAAGCGGTTTTCGCCCGGCGTACCCGGCAACACGTAGAACACCAGCAACACGATGCCCGCCAGCGGCACAAAGGACAGCAGCAGGAACCAGCCGGACTTGTCGGTGTCGTGCAGGCGACGCACCGCCACCGCGATCGACGGCACCAGCGTGGCCAGGAAGAACAGGATCAGCACGGCACTGAACAGCATCACCACCACGTCGCTGCCCATCGCCGCGCCGATCCCCATGCCGATGTAACCGACAATGCTCACCAGCATGACGAACAGGTAGAACATCCAGAATTCCTTGCGGCTGGCGCGGCCGTCGAACTGGGCGTAGCGGGTAAGCGGGATCATCATCGAATTCATGGGAATCAGTTCATCCTGAAAGTGGAAAGACCTGCCTCTCCGTGGCCGCGATCGCGTTTCACGTAGCAGGGCGGCGCGCAGGATACCAGCACTGCCCGGTCTTTTGGATGCTCATTCCCGGTATTGACAGCGTCAATGTTCGGCCGTCTTCCAGGCGGCCACCTTCGCCCGTGTCTGCGCCAGCAGCGCATCCAGCGCCTTGCGGTCATACACCTGCCCGCGCAGCACCACCGTATCGATGGCGCGCGTCGCGTTGATGTCCTGCAACGGGTTGCCGTCCAGCAACACCAGGTCAGCCGCCTTGCCGGCAGCGATGCCGCCGTAGCGATCGAGCGTGCCGAACCAGGCCGGACCGGCGCGGGTCGCCGCCGACAGCGCCTGCGCCGGGGTCAAGCCCTCCGTGACGAACAACGACAGCTCCTCGTGCAGGCCGATACCCGGATAGTTGAAGGAGTTGAGGAAGCCGGCATCGGTGCCGGCCATGATCGTGACGCCGGCCTGCTGCAGCATCGGCAGCACCGCCGCTACCTGGTGATACTCGCGGTGGCGCGCCTGGATCTGCGCCGGCGTCGCCTTCGCCGCGCGCTCCACGCGCCAGGCGTAGGTGGCCTGCAGCTTCGGACCGATGTAGGCCAGGTACGGGTCATGGGCGTGGTCGTCCTGGTCCAGGAAATCCAGGATGCGTCCACCGTTGAGCGTGGGCGTCACATATACGCCCTTGGCCGCGAAACCGCGGTAGGCCGCCATCGCGGTGTCGCGGTCGAACCCCGCATCGAGGCGACGGTTGGCTTCGGCGCGGTCGATGCGCTTGGCCGCGAAATCCGCGGCGATCGCCGTCTCGTCCTTGACCCCGGCCTTGTAGGCGTAGTCCAGGTGCTCGATCGAACTGATCCCCGCATCCACCGCCTGCTGCACGGTCAACGCCATCGGGATGTGCCCCGAGGCGCGCAGCCCATTGGCGCGCGCGCCACGTACCGCGGCCAGGAACAACGGCGGGGTCAGCGTGCTGTCGGTGATCTTGACGAAATCCACCTGGTCCTTCTTCAGGCGCACGAACGCCGCGTCCAGATCGGCTTGGCTGCCGACCTCGATCGTGCCTTTCCAGACCGGCTTGACGCCCTCGATCTTGGCCCCGGAGGTGAACAGCTGCGGCCCGGCCAGGCGGCCGTCGCGGATCTGCCCGCGCCATTCCAGCACCTGCCCGGGCAGATCGCCGGAGGCATCGCGGATGGTGGTGATGCCGTGCGCAATGTACAGCGGCAAAAGCGCCTTGTTCTCTTCGATCAGTTCAGGGCCGCCACCGAAATGCACGTGCATGTCCCACAGGCCCGGGATCAGGTAGCGACCCTTTGCCTCGATCCGGCGCGCCGCGACCCACTGGCGCGCGATCGCCTTGTCATCGCCGACCGCCACGATGTCATCGCCGCGCACCACCACGCTCTGGTTGGCCACGGTGCTGGCGTGCTCCACGTCGACCACGGTGGCGTGGCGGATGATCAGGTCGGCCTGCTCGGCGGCAACGGCCGGGGTGGCGAACATCAGCAGGGGCGGTACCAGGGCGTACAGCGAGCTTTTCATCGGGCGGCATGGATCAGGGAAGGACGAGCCACCTTAAGACCGTGCCGCACCCATGCACCAGTTAAATTTCAGCATGCCCTTCATGCAGCCGATGAATACCCTGCCGCGCCACGCAGCGTCGGCAGGGCACCCCGGGAGGCGCTTACACCTCGCCCTGCATCGCCGGCCGCGCCTGCAGCCGGGCCAGCCAGTCCTTGACCTGCGGATGCGCTTCCACGTCCGCGCCTACGTACACGCCATACCCCACTACCGAACCGACCACCAGGTCCACCAGCGAGTACCCCTCGCCCAGCATCCAGCGGCGCTGGCCCAGGTGGGCCTGGAGCAGGTCCAGCAGCTCGTCCACCGCGGCCAGCGCCGCCGCGGCGTGCTCGTGGTTGCGCAGCACCGGGTCCTGGGTGGCCAGACGCAGGCGTGACAACAGCGCGATGTAGCTGACGTACGCCCAGGTGGTCCAGGACAGTGCCTGCAGTCGCTCCGGGGTCCCGTCCTGCGGCCACAGCTGCTGCGCCACGCCATAGTGGGCACCCAGCCATTGCAGGATCGCCAGCCCCTCCCACAGCGGCGTGCCGTCCACGACCAGGCACGGCACCTTGCCGTTGGGGTTGATCGCCAGGTAGTCCGGCGTGCGCTGCTCGCCGTTGCGGATATCGATCCGGACGCGCTCGTGCGGCACGGCCAACTCGGCCAGCGCGCACGCCACCGGGGTGGCGCTGGACATGGGGTGCCAATAGAAGACGAGGGACATGTGGAACTCCTTGTGGATGATCGGGTGGGAAGGGTGCGACCGGGCGGGCTTGCACCGTGGACACAGGCTAGCCACCATTGCGGACAGCCTCTGTCCTCGATGAACCTCCACACTGCCCGCATGCTGACCGCCTCGACCCGCCTGCTGTCACTGCTGTCCCTGCTGCAATCGCGGCCGCACTGGGCCGGCAGCGCACTGGCCGAACGCATGCAGGTGCACCCGCGCACATTGCGCCGCGACATCGATCGACTGCGCCAGCTGGGATACCCCATCCAGGCCAGCAGCGGCGTGGCCGGCGGTTACGCATTCCGTGCCGGCCGCGCATTGCCGCCCCTGCTGCTGGATGACGAGGAAGCGCTGGCCGCGGCCATCGCCCTGCGCACCGCCGTCACCGGCACGGTCAGCGGCATCGAGCACACCGCGGTCACCGCGCTGGTCAAGCTGGAACAGGTGATGCCACCGCGTCTGCGCAAACGCCTGGACGCGCTGCGCACCACCGTGCTGCCCCTGGACCAGTCCGGCCCGGTGGTGGATGCCGACCTGCTGGCCACGCTGGCCGGCGCCTGCCGCGACCAGTTGCAGCTGCACCTGGATTACGCCGACCGCAACAACCAGTCCAGCCATCGCTGCGTCGAGCCGCACGGGGTGGTGCTCACCGACCGCCGCTGGTATCTGGTGGCCTGGTGTACCGCGCGCGCGGACTGGCGCACCTTCCGCATCGATCGCATCGTGGCCAGCCCGGTCATCGGCGTGCATTTCAGTCCGCGCGCCGGCCCGGGCGATGGCGACCTGCGCGCCTGGGTGGCGCGCTCGCTGTCGCTGGGCCAGTACAGCGAGCAGGCGCGGGTGATCCTGCACGCGCCCCTGGCCGCCATGCAGCGGCAGATTCCCACCTCGGCCGGCACGCTGGAGGCGGTGGACAGCGAACGCTGCCTGCTGACCTTCAGCGGCAGCGCACTGGGCTCGATCGTGTACTGGCTGATGGCGATGGAGCTGGAGTTCGAGGTACTGGGCCCACCGGCGCTGGCGCAGAAACTGCGCGATGCCGGGCAACGCGTGGCGCGCAGCCTGGCACGCAGCGCGCCGTCCACGCCTGCATGAGCGCGGCCGCGGCGGTTTGCCGCGCCCCGGGCCGCATGTAAAACTCCACCCCCATGCCGAGGCTGGATGGCACCGTGGCCGCTCCCGAAAAACCCCATCGCAGCCTGTTCGACCTGGACCTGCTGCGCGCGATCGTCACCGTCGCCGACTGCGGCAGTTTCACTACGGCCGCCGCACGCCTGCATTCCACCCAATCCACCATCAGCCAGAAGATCCGCCGCCTCGAAGACATGGCCGGACATCCGCTGCTGGTGCGCGGCAATCGCGATGTGCACCCCACCGACGCCGGCCAGACCCTGCTCGGCCACGCACGGCAGATGCTGGCGCTCAACGAGCAGATGCTGCAGGCGCTGGCCGGTGCCACCGTGGCGGTGACCGTGCGACTGGGCGTGCCGGAAGATTTCGTCAACGCGCGCACCACCCAGTTGCTCGGCAGCTTCAACCGCCGCCATCCACAGGTAAAGCTGGAGGTCACCAGCGGCCTCAGCCGCGACCTGGCCAGCGGCTACGACCATGGCGAGCTGGACCTGGTACTGATCAAGCAGCGCCGCAACAGCCGCGAGGCCATCGCCTGCTGGCCCGAGCCGATGCGCTGGGTGGACAGCGCCCGCAACCCCTGCATCGGCCTCGACCCGATTCCGCTGGTCACCTTCCCGCCGCGCGGGCTGTACCGCGATGACCTGATCGCGGCCGTGGACGCGATGGGTCGGCGCTGGCGGATCAGCTTTACCAGCTCGAGCCTGAGCGGCATCCAGGGCGCGGTCGCCGATGGCATGGGGATCAGCCTGCTGCCGGCACGCGCGATGACCCGCGAGCATCGCGCCCTCACCCGGCGGCATGGCCTGCCCCCGATGGAAGGCATGGAGATCGCGCTGCTGCACCGGCCGGGCGCCGACCCGCTCGTGCGCGCGCTGGCCGATCGCTTTGCCAGGTTGCTGGATCGACAGCAGCGCTGAGACGTGCCACCGGCCACCCGGATAGTGACGGCGCTCGCGTACCACGGCTAGGAATCGTCGTAAATTGGCCTTCACACGGCATTGCCGCATATCCAACCGGGGAGAATCCCTCAACACTCTCGATCGCGTGCCTTCTTTTGTCCAACAGCAAACAGATCCCATGAGCGGACAGGACAGCCCCTGCACCCTGAAGATCGCCTTGCTCGACGACCACGATGTTGTCCGGCACGGCAGCTTCGTCCATCTTTCTTCGGACCCGCGCTTTGACGTTGTCGGCAGCCACGCGCACAGCCGCGAGCTGATCGCCACGCTGTCGTCCACGCATGTGGATGTGGCCGTGGTCGATTACGTGCTGTCCATCGACGACCTGCCCGGATTGGAACTGCTGGCGCAGCTGCACGCGCGCTTCCCATGGGTACGACTGCTGCTGTTCACCGCCCACTGCAGCCGGGTGCTGTTGTCGCGGCTGATCCAGGCCGGCGCCAGCGGCGTGGTGAGCAAGACCGAACGACTGGATGCACTGGGCATGGCCGTGTCCCATGTGGCCGCGGGACTGCGACGGCTGCCGGAAGGCTTCGGCGATGCCAGCGACCCCGGCGCACTGTCGCGCAGCGAACGCGAGGTACTGCGCCTGTGCCTGGCCGGCATGACCGTGACCGAGATCGCCAACCATCGCCATCGCAGCGTCAAGACCATCAGCACCCAGAAGCAGACCGCCCTGCGCAAGCTCGGCCTGCGCAGCGATGGCGAGCTGTACATGCTGCGCGACCAGCTGGTCACGCTGTGAACCTGCCCGGGGCCTGGGTACTCACGGCGGCACTGCTGGCCGCGCTGCCGGCCGGGGCGAGCCCAGCGGTCAAGCCGGTGCGCACGGTGCGGGTGGTGCTGGACCCGGGCCAGCATCGCGCGCTGGCCACGACGTCCACCTCCCGCCAGGCCAGCCTCGCGCATGGCTACGCCACACTCGTCGGTACCGCCACCGGGGTCCGTTTCAAGGTGCAGGAAGCGCCCTCGCATACGATCGCCCTGCAGGCAGTGTGCGACCAACAGGCCGACCTCGCGCTGATCCTGGGGACATTGGAAACGCCGCCCTGCGCGCTGGCGACCTCGCCGGCCTACTACAGCGGCGAAACGCTGCTGGTCACCCGCCACGGCAGCCGCGCCGCGCTGGACCTGGGCAGCGGTGGCGCGCACCGCGTCGCCGTGGTCCAGGGTAGCCGCTACCCGAGCTGGCTGGCCGCCCACTACCCGGGCCTGGAGGTGATCCCGGCGCCGGACCTGCCCGGCGCCCTGGCAGCGGTCGAAGCAGGCGTGGCCGATGCAGCGCTCAGCCTGGACATCCTGATCCGCCCGCTGGTGCGCCGCCACTACGCCGACCACCTGCTGCTGCAGAGTGCGCCGCCGGACATGCCCGCCGACGTGTTCCTGGCCACCCGCGATGCCGACCGCGCCCTGCTGCAGGACATCGACGCGGCCATGCAGGCGATCAGCCCGCTGCAGCACGCCAAGGTGCTCAAGGACGTGGCCATCGACCATCCGTTCGACCCGCCATCGCCCAGCGTGCTGATCCGCCACTTCCGCTGGGAACTGCTGGGCCTGGCCGTGCTGCTGTCGGGCCTGCTGATGCTGGGGGCCTGGCTGCTGCGCGCGCAGCAGGCCGCCCAGCGCAGCGAGCGCCGGCAGGCGCGTTTCATCGGGGTGATGAGCCACGAGGTGCGCAATGCGGCGCAGGCGCTGGTGGCCTCGGTGGACCTGCTCGGCCAATCACGCCTGGACCAGGGCCAGCGCCAGTTGGTGGAGGCCGCACACGCCGCCGGGGTCGGCCTGCGCCAGTTGCTGGGCCACGCGCTGGACTATTCGCGGATGGCCGCCGGGCGCTTCCAGCCGACCCTGGCGTGGCACGACGTCCAGCAGTTGGCGCAGGACTGCCTCACCAGCGTGCGCCCGGCCGCCGACGCCAAGGGCCTGGCGCTGCGCCTGCATGCCACGCCGATGCCGCTGCCGCAGGTGCGCACCGACGCCGCCGCGCTGCGCCAGATCCTGAGCAACCTGCTCGGCAATGCACTCAAGTTCACCGCCCGTGGCTACATCGAAGTGGCGCTGTCGCTGCGCAGTACCGGCCACGGCGACACGCTGTGGCTGACTGTCAGCGATACCGGCATCGGCATTCCCGCCGAGCGCCAGGCCGCGGTGTTCACCCCGTTCGCCCAGGCCCACGACGCGCAGTCGCAGGCATTGGGTGGGGCCGGGCTGGGGCTGTCGATCTGCCGGGACCTGGCCCAGGCACTGGGTGGCCACATCCATCTGCGCAGCACACCGGGCCAGGGCAGTCGCTTCGAGGTCGACGTACCGGTGAGCGTCATGCCCACCCCGGCGCCGCAACCCCTGCCGCTGGCCGGATACCGTGCACTGGTGGTTGAAGACCACGCCATCAACCGCACCTTCGTCGCCGCCCGGCTGGGCGCCCTGGGCGCGACGGCCGAAGCCTGCTGCGATGCGGCCACCGCCCTGCGCCTCCAGGCGGGCACCCCGGCGCGACTGGTGCTGATCGACTGCACCCTGCCCGACCTCGACGGCTATCAGTTGGCCCAGGCCCTGCGCCAGCTGGAACGGGCCCAATCGCAGCCACCGGCCCTGCTGCTGGCGTTGTCGGCAGCGACCTCGCCGGTGCATGTGCAGCGCTGTTACGCCAGTGGCATGGATGCGGTGCTGTGCAAGCCGCTGGACGAGCAGCAACTGCTGGCCGCACTGGGCGTGTCCGCACGCAGCACCGGCGCAGCCACGCCCGGCCTGGCCAGCAACGACCCGCTATGGCACCCGTTGCTGCGTTCGCTGCGCGAGGAGCTGCAGGCCATGCAGCAGGCGCGTACACGCCACCAGGCCGGACCGCTGCGTCACCACGCGCACCGCATGACCGGCGCACTGACGATGCTGGGACAGGAAGACCTGGCCGGCACCGCACTGGACCTTTGCGAGCTGGACCTGGGTTCGCCGGCCGGCTGGCGCGAAGCCGATCGCCTGCTGGACCACCTGCAGGCCGCCGTTGCGCCGCTGGCCGCCGGAGTTACTTGAGCTGCAGCGGATAGCGCTGCCACAGCACATGGACCAGGAAGCCGGTCAGCTCCGGATCCTTGCTGCTGATCGCCGCGCGGATCTTGTCCAGCAGCACCATGTCGCTGCAGGTGCGCACATCGGCGTGCCCGGCCTGGCCGGCGCGGCGCGCGCGGTAGCGGGCCGCGCGTTGTGCATCGGTCATCGCATAGCCGAACGTGGGCGGCCGACCGCGCTTGCGCGGCAGCGTCAGCTCCAGGGTGCCGGGGTCTTGTTCATCGCGCATGACGGACGAGGATGCGAACGGGGGCGCGCACGATATCGTGAGACATCACTTTAATCCAGCGTTTTCAGCGGTTTTTCCGTATTCCATCGCCGTCATCGGCCAACGACGGCCGCCAGGCCGGGCTCAGCGCCATGCCTCGGCCACGCGGGCACCAGCCCACACCAGCGCCATCCCGCCCACCAGGCTCACGCCCAGGTACAGCGGCATCATCGGCCCGCGGTCGGCCCGGGCCAACAGCAGCGTCTCCAGCATCATCGAAGAAAACGTGGTCAGCCCGCCGATGATTCCCACGATCAGGAACGCACGCCAGTACAGCGCGGCGTTGCCACGGCTCTGCAGCCAGACCATGACGTAGCCGGCCGCGAACGCGCCGACCAGGTTGACCGTCAACGTGCCCCACGGGAACCCGTTGCCGAACTGGCGCAGCATCGCATCGCCGACCATGAAGCGCAGCGCCGCGCCCAGCGCGCCGCCTGCCATCACCAATCCCAGCTGCTGCCACCACACGGCCAGCTCGCCCATCACTGCGCGCCCTTGTCGGCCCGCGCCTGTTCGCGCGCGGCGCGCAGGCGGTCCAGCTTCTCCTTCAGCTTGATCTCCAGCCCGCGCGCGACGGGCTGGTAATACACCCGCTCGCCCATCGCATCGGGGAACCCGGTCTGGTCCAGGGCGATGCCGCCTTCCACGTCGTGGTCATACTGGTACTGCGCACCGTAGCCCAGGTTCTTCATCAGCTTGGTGGGCGCATTGCGCAGGTGCAGGGGTACTTCCTCGGTGCCGCTTTCACGCACGTCCGCCTTGGCCTGGTTGTAGGCGGCATAGCCGGCGTTGGATTTGGCGGTGCTGGCCAGGTACAGCACCAGCTGCGCGAACGCCAACTCGCCCTCCGGACTGCCCAGGCGCTCGTAGATGTCCCAGGCTTCCAGCGCCATCGACTGCGCGCGCGGGTCGGCCAGGCCGATGTCCTCGATGGCCATGCGGGTAAGGCGTCGGGCCAGGTAGGACGGATCGCAGCCACCATCGAGCATGCGCGTGAGCCAGTACAGCGCCGCGTCGGGATTGGAGCTGCGCACCGACTTGTGCAATGCCGAGATCTGGTCGTAGAACTGCTCGCCGCCCTTGTCGAAGCGCCGCGTGCGGTCGGCCAGCACCTGCAGCAGCATCTCCGGGCTGATCCGGCCGCCCTCGCCACCGGCCAGTTCGGCGGCGATCTCCAGCAGGGTCAGGGCCCGGCGCACGTCACCGTCGGCGGCCGTGGCGATCTCCAGCAACGACTCGGGCGCCACCTGCAGGCCCTCGCCGCCCAGTCCGCGCTGGTCATCGTGCAACGCACGCTCCAGCGACTCGACGATGTCGGCCGGCGACACCGACTCCAGCACATGCACGCGGCAGCGCGACAGCAGGGCCGAGTTCAGCTCGAAGGAGGGGTTTTCGGTGGTGGCGCCAACAAAGACGATGGTGCCGCGCTCGATGTGCGGCAGGAAGGCGTCCTGCTGGGCCTTGTTGAACCGGTGCACCTCGTCGACGAACAGCACCGTGCGACGGCCCTCGGCGAAGCGCTGCGCCGCCGCGGCCAGCACCTGGCGAACTTCGGGCAGGCCGGACAGCACCGCCGAGATCGCGCGGAATTCGGCATCGGCGTAATGCGCCAGCAGCAGCGACAGGGTGGTCTTGCCGCAGCCCGGCGGGCCCCACAGGATCATCGAGTGCACATGGCCGGACTCGACTGCCCGGCGCAGCGCGCTGCCCGGTGCGAGCAGGCGCTTCTGGCCCACCATCTCATCCAGCGTCTGCGGGCGCATCCGCTCGGCGAGCGGACGCATGTTGTCCCGATCCACGGTCAGCAGATCGGGCCCATTGACAGTTGTTCGGTTTCTGGCCACGCACCCATTCTATCGCGGCTGCGTGGAGGGCGATGTGCCCTGCTTACTCGCCGATGATGTCGGTGCCCTTGGGCGGCGCGAAGCTGAAGGTGCCGGCGGCAAAACCCGGATTGCGCTTCCAGCCGCTGAAGTTGATCACCGTGCGCTGGCCGACCGCATCGACCACTTCCATCCGGGCCAGGCCCTGCGCGTTGAAGCCCAGCGCGGCGTACTGGAAGGCGGTATCGGTCTCGCGCTTGGGGCTCAATGCCAACCACTGCAGGCCATCGCGCGCGGCAGCCTCTTCGCTGACGTCGTACTGCTTGTCCAGCAGCGCCGGGTTGATCAGCGCGGTCAGCGGGCTGTTCTGCTCTTCGGCGCCCTGCGGGCGCACGGTGGCCTGCTCCAGGTCCTTTTCATACACCCAGACCTTCTTGCCGTCGGCCACGATCAGCTGCTCGTGCGGCTTGATGTATTCCCAGCGGAACAGGCGCGGTGCCGACAGCGCAACCCGGCCACTGGTGCTTTCCTTGACCTTGCCCTTGCTGTCGAAGACCTGCTGGCTGAACTGTCCGTCCAGGCCCTTCAGGCCTTGGGTGAAGCGATTGAGTTCATCGCGGGCACCAGCCCAGGCAGAAGCCGACCCGACACTGGCCAGGACCAGGGTGGCGGCAACCAGATAGCGGCGGAAGGGAGTGTGCATGGGCGATATCCGGACAGATGGAGAGGATGGCAGGCAGTGTGCCCATGCAAAGCTGAATGGGCGATCAGGACATAGTATGCGCCGCCGCCGGAGCGCGGCAAACGGCACCGATGCGAGCGCTCAGGGATTAGCCTGCACGGTCCTCAGGTCGCCGTACACCACCTGGCCGCGGAACCCGCGCCGGACCTGCTGGTACAGCGCGCGGAAGGCGGCGTAGTCGCCGGGCTGGCAGAGCGCGTGCGGTCCGCGCAGCGCGCGCTGGTGCAGCCGATGGCGGGCCACGATCACCTGCCCTTCCCGGCTCCAGTCCAGCGTGTACTCGCCGGCCGGGTTGGCAAACCGCTGGCTGCGCGGAATCGCCACGATCGGCACGCCAGCCGGGAACTCCAGCCGGTAGGTCTCCTCGCGCACATTGTCGGTGCAGTAGAAAGGCGCCTGGTTGTCCGGCGCCGAGGTGGTGGCATAGATGTCACGCACCGATTCGGCGCCCGGCGCGTCCGGCAGCGGCATCCCGCCCACCACGCTGAAATCGACATAGTCGCTGGCGTGGAAGTCGTAGCGGTAGTTGAACGGTCGCGCCAGGTCCTGCGGATCGCCCAGCAGGGTCAGCGCGCCGGTGCCGTCGAACCCCGATGAGGCCATGATCGACTCCTCCACCCGCGCCCGGTTCTGCGCGTTGAGCCGCGCAAACGAGCTGCGCATGCCGATCTCGGTGACCGCGCTGGGCTGCTGCACGGTCTGCCCGGCCAGGTTGCCCTGCGCATCGAAGCGGAAACCCACCTCCAGGCCGTTGCCGTTGCGGCGGGCGTCGTTCTCCGGCGTGCGCGCCAGGGTCGCCGTCCGGGTCAACAGGACCGGCGCACCGAGATCGCCCTCGGGCAGCTGGCCAAAGCGCGCGTAGGGGCTGGTGGAATCCAGGAACAGATCGAACTCGGGGATGTAGGCGATGGCGTGGTTGAAGCGGCCCAGCAGCGGGATCTCCGGCAGGCTCGGCCCGCCACCGGCACCGATCAGCACCGCACTGCTGTGGATGCCACGCGCGGCCAGCAGCGCCTCCAGGATGACCACATGGTCCTTGCAGTCCCCATAGTGGTTGTCCAGGATGCTCTGCGCCGGGTTCGGTTCCAGCCCGCCATTGCCCAGGTACACCGCCACGTAGCGGATGTTCTGCGCCACCCAGCGGTACAGCGCGGCGGCCTGCTCGCGGCGATCGGCGATGCCGGCGGTGAGCTGGTCGGCGAGCGCCTGGATGGCCGGGGTCACCTCGGCCGCCTGCCCGCCCTTGAGCTGGTAGGCGCGGGCCACCTGCGCCCAATCCCGGTAGGTGCTGGCCATGATGGTAGGGCTGAACTCCCACGGCGCCGCCGACCAGTTCTGCACCTGCATCGGCGTGTCGCGCCGGTAGTGCCAGGCCCAGCGGGCCACGCCGTCACGGATCGTCGGGGCCTGGCTGCCCTGGACCCCACGCTGCTGCACGAACATCGGCAGCGAGGCCGGTGCGCTCAGCGTCACCTGCGCGTCGTCGTACTGGGTAAACACGCTGAAGGTCTCCCACAGGCCAAAGTAGCCGGGGAAGTAAGGCTGGTTCTGGGTGCGGCGGGTCGTGTAGACCACCCGCGTGCCCGGGGCCAGGTTGGGAAACACCACCACCTGCACCTTGCGGTCGGCATACATCGCCGCCGATGCGCTGGAGTAGCTCTCCTGGGTATAGATGCGGTCGGCCGGCACGTCGCGGCGCTGGCCATCGGCCGTCAGCGTATAGGCGGCCAGCACCTCCAGGGTTTCCATCTTCTCGCTGTAGCTCAGCCGCACCTGGCTGAACTGCTCCACCGCCGCCTTGGTCTTGAGCAGGATCTCGTACTCTTCGGTCTGCACGTTGCCGGCATCGGCGCGCACGGCATAGTCGGCGCGATACCGCACGAAACTGAAGTTGTTGCTGGCCTGGAGCTCGGCGCCGCCGCCCGGGGCTGCCGGGGCGGCCGCTGGTGGTGCGCCGGTATCGCCACGCGCCACCATCGGCACGGCCACCAGCGCGCCCAACAGCATCCAGAGCATCGGCTTCATGGCAGGTTCCTCGTGCGGGCGGGCTCCGGACAACCGGGGCCATCGGCATGCGTGCGAAGCGTGGGCGCGGCGGGCACCGGATGGATGCCCGCCGCCGCGGCCCGCACGGGGTGGCCGCAAGGGTCCTGCAGGGAGACTTACTTGGGCGGTGGCGGCGCCAGCACGCTGCGGTCGCCATTGTGTTCGGGCGGGCTGACCACCCCGGCCATTTCCATCGCCTCGATCAGCCGGGCGGCGCGGTTGTAGCCGATCTTGAGCCGACGCTGCACGCCGGAGATCGACGCCCGGCGGGTCTCGGTGACGATACGCAGGGCCTCGTCGTACAGCGGGTCGGACTCGTCGCCCGCGCTGCTGCTGGCCTCGGGCAAGCCACCGGCCCCCACCACCACGCCGTCGCCCATCATCTGCACTTCATCCAGCACGCCGCTGATGTAATCGGTCGGGCCGCTGGCCTTGAGGTGCTCGACCACGCGGTGCACCTCCTCGTCCGAGACGAAGGCGCCGTGCACGCGGTCAGGCATCGCGGTGCCCGGCGGCAGGTACAGCATGTCGCCGTGGCCCAGCAGGGTTTCGGCACCGGACTGATCCAGGATGGTGCGCGAGTCGATCTTGGAGCTGACCTGGAAGCCGATGCGGGTGGGAATATTGGCCTTGATCAGGCCGGTGATCACATCCACCGACGGGCGCTGGGTGGCCAGGATCAGGTGGATGCCGGCCGCACGCGCCTTCTGCGCCAGGCGCGCGATCAGTTCTTCGACCTTCTTGCCGACGATCATCATCATGTCGGCGAATTCGTCGATGAAGATCACGATGAACGGCAGCGTCTCCAGCGGCCGCGGGGCTTCGCCCAGCTCCGGATTGGGCTTGAACAGCGGGTCCATCAGCGGCTGCCCGGCGTCTTCGGCATCCTTGACCTTCTTGTTGAAGCCGGCCAGGTTGCGCACGCCCACCGCGCTCATCAGCTTGTAGCGCCGCTCCATTTCGGCCACGCACCAGCGCAGGCCGTTGGCGGCCTCCTTCATGTCGGTCACCACCGGTGCCAACAGGTGCGGGATGCCCTGGTAGACGCTCAGTTCGAGCATCTTCGGGTCGATCATCAGCATCCGCAGGTCTTTCGGCGAAGCCTTGTAGAGCAGGCTGAGCACCATGGCATTGACCGCCACCGACTTGCCCGAGCCGGTGGTGCCGGCCACCAGCAGGTGCGGCATGCGCGCCAGATCGGCCACGGTGGGCCGGCCGGCGATGTCCTTGCCCAGCGCCAGGGTGAGCGGGCTGGCCGACTTGTCGTACTCCTTGGAGCGCAGCAGTTCGGACAGGTAGATCATCTCGCGGGTGACGTTGGGGATTTCCAGGCCCACCACCGACTTGCCCGGGATCACATCGACCACGCGCACCGACTTGACCGACAGGCCACGGGCGATGTCCTTGTCCAGCGAACTGATCTGGCTGACCTTGATGCCCGGGGCCGGCTCGATCTCGAACCGGGTGATCACCGGACCCGGGTAGGCCCCCACCACCTGCGCCTCGATGCGGAAGTCCTTGAGCTTGAACTCGATCTGCCGCGACAAGGTTTCCAGGGTGTCCTCGTCGTAGCCCTTGGGCTGCGGCTTGGGATCATCCAGCAGCGCCAACGGCGGCAGGTCCGAGCCATCGCCATTGACCCCGCGGAACATCGGGATCTGGGTCTCGCGCTTGGCCCGGTCGCTCTTTTCCAGCACCGGCTCGGGGCGCGGTTCGATCTTGACCGGCTCGCGCTTGGCGCGGACCTCGGCATCGACCTTGCGCACTTCCTGGCGCTCCTCGCGCAGCGCGCGGGTCTGCTGCCACTCGGTGGCCTGTTCCTTCTTCTTGTTGAACAGCGGCGGCAGCGCCAACACCCAGCGACCGATCTTCTCCATCACCACGAACCAGGAGATGCCGGTGGCCAGGGTGATCGAGGCCAGCAGCAGCACCAGCACGAACAGGTTGGCGCCGAGCGCGCCGAAACCGGCACTCAGGGAATTGCCCACCAGCCGGCCCAGGATGCCGCCGGCATGGGCCACATCGCCGGTGAACAGGCGCACATGCAGGAAACCGGTGCCGGCGATCAGGAACCCGACCAGCCCGACCAGGCGCAGCGCCGGGTCCAGGTCATGCTCGCCCTTGCTTTCGCGCTTGAGCCCGAACATGGCGATCCAGGCCAGCGCGCCGAGCACGATCGGCAGCACGAAGGCGATGTAGCCAAACAACTGCAGCAGCACATCGGCGATCCAGGCGCCCACGCGGCCGCCCATGTTGTGCACCGGAGCGACCACGCTGCCGGTATGCGACCAGCCGGGGTCGGTGGCCGAGTAGGTGAACAGACTGGCCACCAGGTACAGCAGCGCCGGCGCGATGGCGATCAAGCCAAGATCGCGCCACAGGCGCTGACGGCCGGGATTGTCGGCAGGCGCGGGCGCAGGCGCCGCTGCAGCCTTGCGCGACGGTTTGCTGTCGGGAGACTTGGATCGTTCCGGGAGCTGCTTCGCCACCTTAGACCAGACCTTGGGAATGCACTGTTAGTGCTTGATAATAAACGACTGGGCCGCGCTTTTCAGTGCCGATCGCTGGACAGTTCAGTTGCCACCGTCAAATCACCGGCGCGGCACCGGGTCGCGGCCCCTGCGGGTTGCGCCGTTCCATCGGCCGCCTTGAATCGCCCCGCCCCTGCCGCCACTCTATGACCTGTCTTGGACGCCACGCAATCACCGCCGGCGCCCCGCCCCACCCCTCTTACGCGAGTCTACATGAGCCATTCCCTGCCCTCCCGCCACCAGAAGCTCGTCATCCTCGGCTCCGGCCCGGCCGGCTGGACCGCCGCCGTCTATGCCGCGCGCGCCAACCTCAAGCCGGTGGTGATCACCGGGCTGCAGCAGGGTGGCCAGCTGATGACCACCACGGAAGTGGACAACTGGCCGGGTGATGCACACGGCCTGATGGGCCCGGACCTGATGGCGCGCATGCAGGCCCATGCCGAGCGCTTCGAGACCGAGGTCATCTTCGACCACATCCACACCGCCGACCTGTCCCAGCGCCCGTTCAAGCTGATCGGCGACAGCGCCGAGTACACCTGCGATGCCCTGATCATCGCCACCGGCGCCACCGCCAAGTACCTGGGCATCGCATCGGAAGAGACCTTCAAGGGCCGCGGCGTGTCCGCCTGCGCCACCTGCGACGGTTTCTTCTACCGCGACCAGGACGTGGTCGTGGTCGGCGGCGGCAACACCGCCGTGGAAGAGGCGCTGTACCTGTCCAACATCGCCCGCAAGGTTTACCTGGTCCACCGCCGCGACACCCTCAAGGCGGAGAAGATCATGCAGGACAAGCTGTTTGCCAAGGTCGCCGCCGGCAAGATCGAGACCGTCTGGCACCACCAGGTGGACGAAGTGCTGGGCAACGATGCCGGGGTCACCGGCGTACGCGTGAAGTCCACCCTGGACGGCAGCACCCGCGACATCGAGGCGCATGGCTTCTTCGTGGCGATCGGCCACCACCCCAATACCAGCCTGTTCGAGGGCCAGCTGACCATGAACAATGGGTACCTGGACATCCGCTCGGGCCTGGGCGGCAATGCCACCCAGACCTCGGTGGAAGGCGTGTTCGCCGCCGGCGACGTGGCCGACCAGCACTACCGCCAGGCGATCACCTCGGCCGGCTTCGGCTGCATGGCCGCGCTGGATGCCGAGCGCTACCTCGATGCGAAGGGCGAGCTGGGCTGAGCCAGCGCCCACCCGCCAGCACCGTAGGCAACGAAGAGGCCGGCGTCCAGCGCCGGCCTTTTTCATGGCCCCCGTTCGCCTCGCTCAACGCGCCGCGGGCGGGAGCGCGACCGGAAAATAGTGGGACAGCGGCTTTCCGGCATACAGGAACTCGATGCCACGGACCGGCCGGTCCGGCGCCAGCGCGGCGGCCACGCTGTTGCCGATCCATTCCTGCTGGGTCTCCATCTGCACATCGTTGGCCGGAACGTATCCAGCCGCATAGTCCACGGTGATCCGGTGCGCGTGCGCATCGTAGTGGGCCTGCAGGCGAACCCTGGCCTTGTCCTGGCCGGTGATGGCCGGTGCGGAGACCAGCGCCCGGTGCGCGACCCGGGTCAGACTGGCATCCAGCGCCGCATCATCGGCGGCCCGGGCGGGGCTGAGCGCCATCAGCGCCCACAGCAGGAGGCTGCCTGCGAGACCGCGACGCACCCGGTGACCTGCTGCACTTCGATTCATGACGCCCTCCATGACGTATTGGTCAGGCAACACTACCCTACGATCGACGCGGCGGACAGACGGACACCCCGTAGCGGTGGATGGCCGGGCGTCGAGCCGAAGACCGCCATGCGATGGGCCTCAGTAAAAATACTGAGGGCGCCGGGCCCTGCAGGCGCGCATGATCGCGGTGAGTCGCCTGGCAAGGGTCCGGCAATGAAGCGAAAGCGAACGCGAACGCGACGTTGCCTGCTGCACGTTGTCGTCTTCGTGCTGTCGCCGCTTTCTGGCTGCGCGCTGGGCCCGGAGTACACGCGACCGGACGTGGCCGTGCCGCCGCAGTACCGCTTCGCCCCCGCGCCCACCAATGACCCGCCGCCGGTGCATGTATCCGCGTGGTGGAGCAGCTTCGGGGACCGGCGCCTGGATGCGCTGGTCGAGGAAGCAGTGCTGGCCAACCGTGACCTTGGCATCGCGACGGCGCGGGTCGAGGAGTTCGCCGCCCGCACGGCTGCGGTACGGGCCGAGGCACGGCCGATGCTCGGCTACGCTGCGGCCGCAGGGCGTCAGCGCACGCCGGGAGGCTCTCCCGGCGACACCTATGCCGGCCTGCTGTCGGCCCGCTGGGAACTGGACCTCTGGGGCCGGCTGCGCCGCGGGCGCGAAGCGGCGCAGGCAGAACTGATGGCGACCGAACAGGCACGCCGTGGGGTGGCGCTTACGCTGGCATCGGCGGTGGTCACCGGCTACATCACGCTGTTGGATCTGGACCGGCGGCTGGAGATCGCGCGATCCACCCTGGCCGGGCGCGGCCAGAGCGTGGCGGTGTTCCAACTCCGCCTTGACGGCGGCGCGGTCTCTGAACTGGAGATGCTGCAGGTCACCGCCGAGTACGAATCCGCTGCGGCGGCCATCCCGGAGCTCGAGCAGGCACTGGCCATGCAGGAGCATGCAGTGTCGGTGCTGGTCGGGCGCAACCCGGGGCCGATCGATCGTTCCGGCACGCTGGCGCTGTTGCAGGTCCCGGTGGTCCCGCCGGGCCTTCCCTCCGCCCTGCTGTCGCGTCGCCCGGACATCCTGCAGAGCGAGCAGCAGTTGGTGGCGGCCAACGCACGCGTCGGCGTGGCGCGCGCCCTGTATTTTCCGACGCTGGCCCTGACCGGGGACGCCGGCACCGCCAGCGGGGATCTGGATGCCCTGTTCTCCGGACCTGCCCGCACCTGGTCGTTCGTGGGCCAGTTGCTTGGACCGATCTTCGCCGGCGGCGCCATTGATGCGGCCAACCGACAGGCCGACGCACGCCACCAGCAGGCGTTGCTGGCCTACGAAGGCGCGATCCAGAACGCGTTCGCCGACGTGGACGACGCGCTCGCGGCCATCCAGGCCAACACCACCCTGGTCGCTTCACTGGAACGGCGGGTGTCGGCGCTGCGCCGTGCGGTCGGGCTGGCGGTTGAGCGCTATGACAACGGCTATGCGGATTACCTGGAGGTACTGGACACCGAACGTGGCCTGTTCGCGGCCGAACTGGCGTTGAGCAGCGCACAGGGAAACCGCTACCGCGCCGTGGTGGCGTTGTACCAGGCACTGGGAGGCGACTGGCGCGAGGCCCCCTTCACCGCGCCGACGGCGTCGTCCGCTGGCCGGCCTGAGCGCACCGTCGACCCGGGGAGACCCTGATGCAGACCCCAGCCACACCCAATGCCGCCGAGGCACCTTCCAGCCCGGCAGCCCCGGCTGCACCACAGGCCAGCCCGGCGCCGCTGCGCAGGATCGTTCATGTGTTGCTGGCGGCGCTGCTGCTGGTGTTCCTGTACCACCTGGTGGCCGATCGCTTCACGCCCTACTCCTCCCAGGCCACCGTACAGACCTTTCTGGTGCAGATCGCGCCGGAGGTGAGCGGCCCGGTGATCGCCGTGGACGTGCGCGACAACCAGCCGGTGCGCGCTGGCCAGGTGTTGTTCCGGCTGGACCGGCGCCCGTTCGAGATTGCCCTGCGCGCTGCCCAGGCGAGCCTGGCGGTTGCCCAGCAGGGTGTGGATTCCAGCGCGGCCGATGTCCGTGTCGCCGCCGCGCAGCTGCGGCGCCAACGCGTCGAACTGGCCACCAGCCAACAGCTGGGCAGGATCGTGCTGGACCTCTCGGCCAAGCGGGCGCTGTCGGAGACCTCGGCCATTCGCGCACGCAGCGACATTGCCCGTACCCGCGCAGAGATCGAGCGGGCCCGGGCCGAAGCCGAGCGCGCACGGATCCGGCTGGGCGACGGCATCGCCGGGCATCCACAGGTCATGCAGGCCATGGCCGCCGTGGAGCAGGCAACGCTGGAGCTTGCGCACACTGCGGTGGTAGCCCCCGGCGCCGGGGCCATCACCAATCTGCGACTTGCCCCGGGCCAGTTCGTCAGCCGCGGGCAGCCGGTGCTGGGTTTCATGGCCGAGGGTCCGCGCTGGATCACCGCCGCCATGCGCGAGAACCAGCTGGGCAGGATCGAGACGGGCGACCGCGCCTACGTGACCTTCGACGACCAGCCCGGCAGGGTGTTTCCCGCGCGGGTGGACAGTGTCGGCTGGGGCATCGCCAATGGCGGGGAGTCCCCCACCGGGCAACTGCCTACGGTCAACGCGCCCACCGGCTGGCTGCGCGAGCCACAGCGATTCCCGGTACGCATCGCGCTGGACGGCGGCGGCGATCCGGCAGCGCTGTCGCCGGGGCGCAGCGGCGCCCAGGCCAGCGTGGTGGTGCTCACGGCAGAGCGATCGCCGCTCAATCTGCTGGCGCGGGCCTGGATCTGGCTGGTGGCGCAGATGAGTTACCTGCAATGACCCCGGCCACCCCCGGGCCGGCTCACGCCAGGACGCACGCGGTGCTGCGGTTTGCGGTCGCGGTGACGGCCGCGTTCTGCATCGGCGAAGCGCTGGGTTGGTGGCCCAGCTTCCTCGCTGCCGTCCTGACCGCGGTGCTGGCGGCCAGCCTCCCGGTGCGGCCAACCGTGCCGATGGCGGCGGGACTGGTCGTGGTGATGGCCGTGGTGGCGGGGTTGCCCTACCTGCTTGCCTCGCTGCTGCGCGGCGTTCCGGTGGTCCTGTTCGGGTTGGTCGCCCTGGGCATGCTGGCGGGTTTCGCCGCGTTGCTGACTGGACGGCCGCGGTTGCCGGCAATGCTGCTGCTGATCTGCCTGGCGGTGATTCCCGTGGTGGTATTGACCGCGCCGTCGCAGGCAGCGGCGCTGCCGCTGGCACTGGTGCGCGCGATGACGCTGGCGCTGGCGTTGCTGTTGCTGGTGCACGCGGCGTGGCCGGCGATGCCGGCGCGACAACCGCCACCAGCTGCAGCTGAACGCGCAGGCGAACCCGCGCGGCTGGCGGTACTGGCGACCCTGGTGATGCTGCCCATCCTGCTGGCCTACCTGTTGCTCGGCCTGGTCGATGCACTGCCGGTGATCGTCACCACGGTGATGTTGGTGATCAACTTCGAGCCGCGCCAGAGCGCGCGCCATGCCATGGCGCTGATCGTCGGCAATCTCGCCGGCGGCCTGCTCGGCTGGGGCATGCACCTGCTCCTGCTCACCACCCCCACACTGCCGTTCCTGGCCCTGTTGATGCTGCTGGCGATGATCGGTTTCGGCCAGCGCATCACCGCGGGCGGGCCCGGCGGTGCGGTCGCGCTGGTGGCCTGCAATGCGGCACTGATCATCTTCGGCACTGCCCTGGCGTCGGGCCCGGCGTCGGTGATGGTGTGGCTGACCCGTCTGACCCAGTTCGCCCTGGCCGGCGCATTCGCACTGGGCATGATGCACCTGCTGTGGCACCGCAAAGCCCGGCGGGCGCCTGCCCCTTCCACGTCCACTTCCGCTGCAGCGCACTGAGCGCCGAGGAGTCCTGTCATGACCACGATCCGTTCCGCCGGGGTGCCCGGCAGCCACCCGGGCAATCAGGATCCGCGCCAGAAGAAGCGACTGGTGCTGGGCGTTTCGGTCTGGGTGCTGGGCTGGGTGCTGGGCCTGGGCCTGATCCCGGTGGTCGAGGGTTCATCCCTGTCCGAAGGCATCAAGACGACCCTCAATGGCGTCCTGCTGCTTGGGTTCCCCAAGCTGTTCCTGGTGCTTGCGGTCGCGATCATGGGAAAGCCCGGGTTCGCTTACCTCAAGTCACTGATCGGTGCGCGGCTGCGTCGATTCGCGCCACCGTCCACGGTCAGCCCCCTGCGCTATCGGATCGGACTGATCCTGTTCATCGCGGTGATCGTGCTCAGCTCGATGGGTCCCTACATTGTTCCCCAATCCGGTTCACTGCGCCTGCAGCATCCGCACCTGGTGGCCATGAGCGGTGACCTGCTGCTGATCCTCAGCCTGTTCATCCTTGGCGGCGACTTCTGGGACAAGCTCCGTGCATTGTTCGTGCGCGAGGCGAAGGCCGTGTTCCCGCACGCCTGAATCCCAGCGCCAACGCGCCGGTACTCGATGCCGAGCCTTCGGTGCAGCGTGGCCATCTCCCCCGGCACATAACGGCGGGCGTAACGGTTGCGTTACGCCCGCTCCGCCGCTCTGGAGGCGGTTTCCGAACCGTCTGCGAATGGCCCCCATGTCACCTACATGGCGAAAGCGCCTGGATCGAGCGACGGATTGCGGCGGGCGTTTCGACCTGGGGCACCGGCCTGCCAACGAACAGCTGCGGGTCCTTATCGATCTGGCCCTTGATGTGGTCTATCACCTTGTCTGCGCTTAGCTCCGGGTCTACGCAGATCCTCTCTCCATCGGCCCGGTAGGGTTGACCGGCATGGACGGTGCTGGCGACGGCGACAATCATTCCCTTGCAGAACTCCTCCGCCACCCGGAAAAACGCGACCTCAAGCGGCTTGGCGCCGGCCATTTCACTGGAAACATCGCGCAGGGATAGACACGCGTCGACGAAAGCGATTGGGCTGACGAGGGCGCCCAGCTCGTCGGGGCTCACCTCACTCGCAGCGGAGGCGGTCGGAGGCGGCGCTTCTGACAGAGGTGGTGATGCAGCGTTGACTGCCCCGGTGGCGCTTGCCAAAAGGCACGCTATCAAGACGATCAATGGGCGCACGGGATCTCCTGAAGGACACCATCCGCGGGGTCGGCTGCGCCTTCACTCTGTTCCAGCCAGATGTTCATGGGTTCCCCGGGTTGCATCAGGTGAGAGGCGATCAAGGTAGAACAACGACTGTGCGTTCTTCGCTACGCGCCTTTTCCTCAAGAAGCCTGGAAAGCTCGGCAGGACGTTCGCAATGGATTACCCCTCCCATGT
>RCUH01000587.1_pt1 | contig 34770 bp, 29 predicted proteins | sample 2166191 | NCBI WGS metagenome assembly RCUH01 (sample SAMN09932848, study PRJNA488358) | compost metagenome | feature: garden; material: soil; isolation source: compost soil in an enriched community after 214 h of incubation | place: Germany: Experimental Botanical Garden Goettingen | collected... | reverse complement strand
AATCTCACCGAAGTGAAATTCACTCACTCGTTGTTCAGTTTTCAAAGATCAATTTCTCATTCGTTACCGTTCAACATCTCATTCGATGTCTCAGCAGCAACTCTTATAATATATCATGTTAGCAAGCATTTTGACAAGTCATAATTTTTACCAGTTCGGAATGTGATCCCGATAATCTTAATTAAAACATGACTGTCATCCAGGCCTTGATCTAACCACTCAATCGGCCGGAATAAGAATATAACACAAACCAAAATCATTTAGCAAGCACTTTTCAAAAATAATTTTACGCACCCCTATTCATAATTTCTTTGAACACTCAACAGCCTTAGCCTACCGTCTCATCGAAAGCCTCTTCCACACTTATATAGGATGTGTTCACACTGCGAGCCACAGCTTCGTAAGTAATATGTCCATTTAGAACATTTACTCCTCTGGCCAGGGCTTTGTTATTCAATACTGCAGCCCGGAGTCCGAAATTAGCAATTTGCAAAGCATATGGCATTGTCGCATTGGTCAGCGCCCATGTTGATGTTCGTGCCACCGCACCTGGAATATTAGCTACAGCATAATGCACTACCCCATGCTTCACATAGGTTGGATTCTCATGTGTCGTCACCCGGTCAATGGTCTCAATGGAGCCCCCTTGATCAATCGCAACATCAACAATAACCGAACCTTCACTCATTTGACGAACCATCTCTTCTTTTACCAGCTTAGGAGCACGCGCTCCTGGAATAAGAACGGCCCCAATCAATAAATCCGCTTTGGCGACGGCTTGCCCAATATGATAAGAGTCTGACACTACTGTAGTGATTCGTCCTCCAAATAAATCATCCAAATAACGCAACCGCGCAGCGTTAACATCCAGCAGCGTTACCCTAGCACCCATTCCTACGGCAATTTTTGCTGCATTCGTCCCTACAACTCCCCCACCTACAATTACTACCTCAGCAGGTGCAACGCCTGGAACTCCACTCAGCAGAACGCCCTTTCCACCATGGGGCTTCTCCAGAATTTGAGCACCAATCTGAACAGCCATTCGGCCCGCTACCTCACTCATTGGAGTAAGAAGTGGAAGTGATCCGTCATCCTGCTGAATCGTCTCATAGGCTACAGCAGCAACACCTTTCTCTTGTAGTGCCTTTGTTAATTCGGGCTCCGGCGCTAGATGAAGGTAGGCAAACAGAATTAGACCCTTTCGAAAGAACCCATACTCTTCCCGAAGAGGCTCTTTCACTTTCATGATCATTTCTGCTTGCTTCCATATCTCCGCAGGACCCTGGATGATCACAGCTCCTTTTTCACTAAACTGCTGATCCGTAAATCCACTGCCAATTCCCGCACCACTTTCAATCAAAACTCCATGACCATTCCTCTTCAGGGCCTCCACACCAGCAGGTGTAACGGCTACGCGGTTCTCATTATTTTTGATCTCCTTCGGTACGCCTATGATCATGTCAGGCCCCTCCTTGGACTCTTCAATTAATTGGTACAAAAATAATGCAGATTACATTCCTTACGCCCCAAATAGCGGTAATGCTTGATTTCAATTCGAGAGCGGTTAATAAACGTCTTTATCTAATTATATATGCTCAGCAGCATATGAGGCTAACCTCATCCGATCAGTATATTTAATGAGGGCTAAAACCCATTTTACTCAAATAGGGACCTTCCTCCTTAATTAAGCCAGCTATCCAAATTAAAGTTTTCAATTTATGCCCCTCACATATCACTCTTCCCCTTGAATATATATGAATAATAGGTCAATCAAGCCTTAATCAGGGAGGTGCCTGGCTATGCCATCATCCGATAAATCTCTCTTTATCGTGTCCAAGGAGGATTGGTCTTTGCACCGTAAGGGTTACCAGGACCAGCAGCGGCATGAAAAGAAAGTGAAAGAGATTATTAAACAAAACCTGCCGGACTTCATTACAGAAGAGAGCATCATCATGTCAGATGGTAAGCAGATCATTAAAGTACCTCTGCGCAATTTAGAAGAATACCGGTTCGTGCACAATTATCAGAAGCAAAAACATGTCGGTCAAGGAGACGGGGATTCCCAGGTTGGAGACGTGATCGGCCAGGACAGTCCGAAGCAGCAGGCCGGTTCAGGGGAAGGAGCTGGCGATCAGCCAGGAGTAGATTTCATGGAGGCTGAGATCAGTATTGAAGAATTGGAGGATATCCTGTTCAGCGAGCTCGAACTCCCTTTTATGGAAGACAAAGACAATGACCAGATTGAGATTACCGATATTCGTTTTAACGATATCCGAAAGAAAGGCATCATGTCTAACATCGATAAGAAACGTACGATTCTGGAGAATCTACGTCGCAACTCAACCAGTGGAAAGCCTGGCATTCATGGAATTTCGCCGGACGACCTTAGGTATAAAACGTGGGAGGACATCGTTGTGCCCCACTCCAATGCAGTCATTATTGCCATGATGGACACCTCGGGTTCGATGGGAACTTTCGAGAAGTACTGTGCACGAAGCTTCTTCTTCTGGATGACCCGGTTCCTTCGGCGTCAGTATGAAAAGGTGGAGATCGTGTTCATCGCCCACCATACGGAAGCCAAGGAAGTCAGTGAGGAGGATTTCTTCACACGCGGAGAAAGCGGGGGGACGATCTGTTCGTCCGCTTATATGAAGGCCCTTGAAATTATTGATACCCGGTACCCGCCTTCCAGCTACAACATTTATCCTTTCCATTTCTCGGACGGGGATAATCTTACATCTGATAATGATCGCTGTGTCAAGCTGATCGGAGAACTTCTGGACCTATGCAACATGTTCGGTTACGGGGAAGTTAACCAGTACAACCGGGGGAGCACTTTAATGTCGGCTTATAAAAACATTTCCAAGGAAAGATTCCTACATTACATCATTAAGGAAAAAGGAGCTGTCTATCAGGCTTTAAAAAGCTTCTTCCACAAGCAGGAAGGGGGGCTCGCTCAATGAGCTTAGAAATGGAACAGCTGGAGAAATCCATAAGTGAAATCATGGAGATTGCCGATGGATTCGGACTTGATTATTATCCGATGAGATATGAAATCTGCCCAGCCGATATCATCTACACGTTCGGCGCATACGGGATGCCAACCAGATTTAGCCACTGGAGCTTTGGCAAAACCTTTAACAAAATGAAGCTTCAGTATGATTTCGGTCTGAGCAAAATATATGAGCTCGTCATTAACTCCAATCCCTGCTATGCGTTCCTGCTTGATGGCAATTCGTTGATCCAGAACAAGCTGATCGTGGCTCATGTATTGGCCCACTGCGACTTCTTCAAAAATAATGCCAGGTTCGCTGCCACGAACCGCAACATGGTTGAGAGCATGTCTGCAACTGCCGAGAGAATCAGCCAATATGAGTTGATTCACGGTACCGATGCAGTAGAAACGTTCGTGGATGCCGTTCTTTCTATACAAGAACATGTTGACCCGCAGCTGATCAAACCAAGGCGGCTGGATAAGAAACGGTATACCGAAGAGAAAATGCGGGAGCAGAAAGAAGGACTCCGTAACACAAGGCCTGCCTCTCCATATGACGATCTGTGGTCCATGGATCAGCTGCAGTCTGCTGCCGGATCGGCTGATCCAGTTGGGCTCCCCGTGTTCCCACCGGAACCGGAAAAGGACCTGGTCTGGTTCATACAAGAATATTCCGAGACTCTCGAGGATTGGCAGCGGGATATCATGAGTATGCTTAGGGAAGAAATGCTCTATTTCTGGCCTCAAATGGAGACTAAGATCATGAACGAAGGCTGGGCTTCGTACTGGCATCAGCGGATTATCAGGGAGCTGGATCTGACCAGTGAGGAGACGATTGAGTTCGCCAAGCTGAACTCGTCCGTCGTGCAGCCCTCGACTCAAAGTCTGAATCCATATTACCTGGGACTGAAGATCTTCGAAGATATCGAACGGCGCTGGGATCAGCCCACCAAGGAGGAACAAGAACGTTTTGGAAGACAGCCTGGCAAGGGCAGAGAGAAAATATTCGAGGTGCGGGAGCTCGATTCCGATATTTCTTTTATCCGCAGTTATTTGACAAAGGATTTAACTCGAGATCTGGATCTCTATGTGTTCCAGAAGCAGGGTACTGAGTGGAAAATAACAGATAAATCCTGGGAGAACATCCGTGATCAGCTCGCGCTGTCCAGGGTGAATGGCGGTTCACCTTATATTGTTGTTCAGGATGGCGACTATCAACGCAGTGGCGAGCTGGTACTCAGGCATCAATACGAGGGAATTGAACTTGACCTCAAATATCTGGAGCGGACGCTCCCTCACGTGTATCACCTTTGGGGTAAGACTGTACATCTGGAAACGGTAATCGAGGATAAGAAAGCAATATTTAGCTTTGATGGTCAGAAACACTACAGGAAGTTCGTAAGCTGATTATAATATGAACCTGTCTTCAGTCCTTGATTATCCATGGATTGAAGACATTTTTTTTGTGTGAAGCATATTTTCTAAATGTACGGTTATTCTATTTGGGTATTCCACAATATTTCAGTTAAAAAGGAGTAACTTACATGGCTATCCTGGGTGGTAACCCTAAAGACGAACCCCTACATTACGGTGAAATTTTTGGAGTATGGCAATTCTCCACTAAAAGTAAGGCAGCCCTATCAGGCTATCAGGCTTTTATGTACCATGCCGGTGACAAAGACCTGAAAAAGATCATCGAAGACATCATCGACCAAGCGAGCAGGGAAATTAAAGAAGCGGATGAACTTCTGCTTGCTAATGGTATTCCTCCGGTTCCAGCCTTACCTGAACGGCCACCAGCCGATCTGGAGGAAATTCCTGTAGGTGCCCGTTTCACTGATCCAGAGATTGCTGCATCCATCGCAGCTTCTATATCGATGGGCATTATTGAATGCAGCCAAATTATAGCAATTTCCATCCGGGAAGATGTAGGTGCTCTCTTTTTGAAAAACCACGGGCTTAAAGCTGCACTCGGCGCCCGGGTTCTCCGGATGCTTAAGGAAAAGGGCTGGTTGATTCCCCCACCTCTGCTAATTAAAAGACCTGAGGGAGATTAAACTGTAACCCTAGGACTGTTCTTAAACGGGACGCTGTAATCTTAAGTAGCTATGAGATAACTTCTGAATTCATCAGAAGCCATCTTTTTTAATGTCCATTGGAACCGATCTGAATTGTAATAGATGATGTACTCATTACAAAAAAACCACAAGAAGATCACTTTTTAAAGTGACCTTCTTGTGGGTTACAGTTCATACCGAGAGGTGTTATGGAGAACTTTTTCTAATATAGTTAAAGCTCTTATCTATTCAACAAGCTTCCCACATAGCGCAGCAGTTCATTCGCACATACCGGGCAGTAGCCATGATTCTCGATCAGGCGCTTGCTGACTTCATTAATTCGCTTAAGCTGATTCTCATCCGGCGTTTTCGTTGAGGTCGTGATCTTGACGATATCTTTTAAATCCACGAACAGCTTCTTCTCAATCGCTTCCCGAAGCCGATCATGATCGTTATATTCAAATTTGCGTCCCTTTCTGGAATAGGAAGAGATTCGGATCAGGATTTCCTCACGGAACGCCTTCTTGGCATTCTCGGAGATCCCGATTTGCTCCTCGATGGAGCGCATGAGCCGCTCATCCGGATCAAGCTCTTCATCTGTCAACGGATCTCGAATTCGGGACCAGTTGCAGAACGCCTCAATATTATCGAGGTAGTTCTCAAACAGAGTGCGTGCAGACTCCTCAAACGAATAGACAAAGGCCTTTTGTACTTCTTTTTTGGCCAGTTCATCATACTCTTTGCGGGCAATTGCGATAAAGTTCAGATACCGTTCACGTTCCTCCCGGGTGATTGAGGCATGTTGGTCCAGGCCATCCTTGATCGCTCTTAATATATCCAAAGCGTTAATGCACTGAAGATCCTGCTTAATCAGCGCACTGGAGATCCGGTTAATAACATAGCGCGGGTCAACACCGGACATGCCTTCGTCCAGATACTCATTCTGAAGTTCCTTGAGGTCGGCAATTTTGTAGCCCTCCACCTCTTCTCCGTCGTACAAACGCATCTTCTTGAGCAGATCGACGCCCTGCTTCTTGGAGTCCTTAAGGCGGGTGAGAATAGAGAAGATCGCTGCAGCTCGCAGGGAATGCGGAGCAATATGAATATGGTTCATATCACTTTGGCTGATGAGCTTGGAGTAAATCTTCTCCTCCTGCGACACCTTGAGGTTATACGGAATCGGCATGACAATCATCCGGGATTGAAGCGCTTCGTTCTTCTTATTTGCAATAAAAGCTTTGTACTCGGTTTCGTTCGTGTGCGCGACGATAAGTTCGTCTGCACTAATTAACGCAAATCTCCCCGCTTTAAAATTGCCTTCCTGAGTTAGCGACAAGAGATTCCATAGAAATTTCTCGTCACACTTCAGCATTTCCTGGAATTCCATCAGCCCCCGGTTGGCCTTGTTCAGCTCTCCGTCGAACCGGTATGCCCGGGGATCGGACTCGGAACCGTACTCGGTAATTGTCGAAAAGTCGATGCTTCCGGTAAGGTCGGCAATATCCTGAGATTTAGGGTCAGATGGACTGAAGGTACCAATTCCAACACGAGCATCTTCTGAAATCTCCAGTCTTACTACTCTGACATGTTCAATGTTATTATCATATTCCGTCTTCAGCCTCATTTGGCAGACCGGGCATAAATTCCCTTCAATCCGAATTCCCAGCTCCTGTTCTACTTCGGATCGCAGCTCAAGCGGAATAAGATGAAGGGGATCCTCGTGCATCGGGCAGCCTTCAATAGCATACAGGGCACCTTTATCTGTGCGCGAGAACTTTTCCAACCCCCGCTTGAGAAGAGTGACGAGCGTTGATTTCCCTCCACTAACCGGTCCCATTAGCAGCAGGATTCTTTTACGTACATCAAGCCTGCGGGCGGCCGAATGAAAGTATTCTTCCACCAGCTTCTCGACCGCACGATCCAGCCCAAAAATCTCTTGTTCAAAAAACTTGTAGCGCTTTTGGCCATTTACTTCTTCTACGCCATAAGATTCGATCATGTCATATACCCGGGCATGAGCTGTTTTGGCCGGAGACGGGTCTTTCTTCAGCAGCTCAATGTATTCTTTAAAAGTACCGCTCCACGCCAACCGATCACTTTCTGCCCGGTATGCTGCAACGCGTTCAAAAATATCCATGCTTGGTACCTCCTGTGCTTCCGATATGAACTACGCATCTTTTTCTGTCCCTGAGAGCAGTACGCCGTGAGCTTTAACAACGGTTAAAAAAGGATATTACATACTTATGCGAGCTTATACAATTAATTGACGATTTTATCTGAACTATATTTTATACCTATCGGAAAAATAGGTTTATCATGACCAAGACATTACATGGTTCGTAATTTTCAGGGGAAGCCATGTGATATACTCTATTTACTATGACTACCCGCGAATATTTTCGCACCAAGAAAGGAGCACATGAACATGGCGGTTCAACATGAAACGGAATTGTATAAGCCGCTAAAACTTTTTTTCGAGGAACAGGGCTATGAGGTGAAGAGTGAGGTGCGGCACTGTGATCTGGTGGGGTTTCGGCCTGATCACAGCGAGCCCCTGATCGTTGAGATGAAGAAGACCTTCAACCTTGCTCTGCTGCTGCAAGGGCAGGCACGCCAGAAGCTGAGCAAGGAGGTCTATCTTGCTGTAGAGCGGAACCGGCAGAAGAAAGGCGCACATAATCAGCGATGGAGCGAAATTACACAGCTGTGCCGAAGACTGGGGCTGGGGCTGATCACGGTAACTTATTACAAGACCAAGAAGCCATTTGTCGAGATTCTATGTAGACCTGAAGGAGTGGTCGGTTACGGACCAAGACAGATTAAAACTCGGGTAAGCCGGCTGGCTAATGAATTTCGGGAACGGAGCGGGGATTATAATGTCGGAGGAAGCCGCGGACAAAAGCTGGTGACCGCTTACCGCGAGAAAGCGCTTCGGGTAGCCGAGGTTATGTCCCGCGGCGGCGGACAAATGTCCCCGCGAGAGATCCGCGATCAGAGCGGGGTAGGCACAGCTGCAGATATTCTGCAGCGCAACTATTATGGCTGGTTCGAGAGAATCAGCCGCGGCCGCTACAGCCTAACTCCGGCTGGAGCAGCTGCGCTGCAGCAATATGAACAGGTGACGGCAAGCCATCGCCAATTCGCGGCCGCCGCGGAAGAGGATACAACTCTACTTATAGACTGACAAGAGGAACTGAACGAAGATTGGGCAACCGTGTAAGTCACCGAACAAATCTTGGTGTGCCCGAATGAAACAAAAGTTAAAGTTGGCAGGCTGTAGGACAGCGCTTATAACAACCGACTATCCCTCCCAGCGTGCTGTGAACTCCTCTGCTGCCTCGCAAATACGCTCCAGCCCAAGCCGCAGCCGCTGCCGGCTCTGCTCTGCCAGCGACAAGCGCAGCGTCCGCGGATTCCCCGCTCCCGCATAACACCGCGCGCCGGGCAGGAACGCCGCGCCCTTAAGCCGCGCCGCCCGAAGAAGGGCGCCGCTGTCCATACCTGCCGGCAGCTCCGCCCACAGGAAGCGTCCGCTGCCGGCAGCGTGCTGGCAGACAGCGCCGAGGGCCCGGCTGCCTGCCAGCACAGCAAGTGCTTCTGCTCGCCGCGAAGCGTACTCGCGGTTCAGCGCCGCGGCATGCTGCGGCCAGCTGAAGCCGGGCCGCACCAGCATCTGCGCCGGAACCCCTTCAGGGCAGCTGTGGCCTCCTGCGCTGCCCCAGGCCTCTCTCGCATCCTTCAAACGCTGGATCAGCGGCTCACTCGCTCGAATCCATCCAGCATGGATGCCGTGACCATCCATGGACATGAGTTCAGCGATTCGCACGTGTTGCCTCTGGTCACTGCCGATCTCGAATAACGAGCGGCCTCCCCTTTGCGAATCACCTGACTCAGCAGCAAAGGGGGCCTCTGCGCTGCTTCGATCTGACAAGAGCCAAATACCGGCTTGCCGGGTGATCTCTACAATCTCGCGTCTGCGAATAGAACTCCATGAAGTCCCGACTGTATCCGAATAATCAGGGGTGATATATACGAGGACGGGCTTCTGCAGGGCAAGCTGGCTTCTCAACTCACCCGGCAGCATACCTTCAGCATCGCAGCTTACCTGTACGATCTTCACTTGTCTGCGAATGAGATCAGCGAGTACAACAGGTGAGACGGGATTCTCGGTCAACACGGTCTCCCCAGACTTCACCAGCACATCAAACAGCAGCTTCAAGGCCTCCTCCCTGCCGGTTGTCAGCAGCAGGGAATGCTTCTCTATTCGGGTTCGTTCATGGTAACTGTAAGTTTCAATAATGAATTCAATTAAACGGGATTTCGCTGATTCCCCCAACCATGATTTTCTGCTGCCAGCTTCTGTTTCGACATTTACTTCACTCATGTTCACGATTCGCTCTTTCTTGACAGGATACAACCCTTTCTCTATCCCTTCTCCAGCAAGCGAAATAATGTCATGCTCATGCTCTTGCTCCCCACGCCAAAAAGGACTCTGCTTCATATCGCATCCGCTCCTCTCCGATTCAGCTCTAGTCTTAGTGTATGGAGCAGCCCACCCCAATTCTCCCAAATAATGAAATAATTTTTTTCTCATAAACCTTTGAAAACATTTACATATTTTGCGAACAGGATAAGGGAATGTTAGAATGAAAACTGGTAAAAATTTATAAAATGCTTGAGGTGATTCACATGTCTTACTCTACGGAGCCTGTTTCCACGAAAGCTTCGGCGCGCAGCACGAGAACCCAGGGAACGTCCGTAAAGGTATTTCTCGCGATCTGGCTGCTGCTTATCGGTACAGGTATAGCCGCAACCTACTGGTACAGCCATCATCTGCAGCAGTCCATGCTCTCCACGCTCGACGCCAAATGGCAGGCTCAGACAAATGCAATCAAGGCCGATTATAATTCCAAATTATCCTCGTTATCGAATGAGGTAAGCCAGCTGGGCGGTAAGGTTCAGTCATTCAACGAGCTTCTCACCTTCACGAAAGACAATGCAAGCAATAAGACCGACAACAGCAACAAGCTCTACACTCAGCTTAATGAAGTTAAAAAGCAGCTGAGTACACTTCAGAGCAAGATGGATCTGTTAAAATGAACCTTCAGGTCAAACAGTTAAACCGGTTCTTTTTGCTTGCAACTGCACCTTTCTTCGGCCTTATCCTTGCCCTTCTGCTCGGAAGCGTACAGCTGAACTGGGACGGGCAGCCCGTACAAATACCTGCTCCTGCCGAACTTGATCAGCATGTCGACCAGGTGTCTTCCGCCTTGTCAGACGCCGAAGAGACCGCGAAATATACGATTTCAACCATTCGCAGAACGGCTGCCTTATATCAAAAGACGACTTCAGCCATGTCTCAGGTGGTCACCGCTGCCCAAAAGACTTCCAGTCGGCCTGAGGCCATATATGACCGGCGCATTACTTCCAGGTTTGGTTCTTCGCCTTATGAGACCGTCCAAAGCGACAAAATACGGATTGAATTGTACAAGATTAACCCCGGCAACTATAAGGGGTATGCCATGAAGATCAAGTTAAAGGACCCGTCAGCCATGAAAATGGCTGTTGCCGGAGACAAGCTCGGCTCCTCCGAGACTACCATGCAGGCAGTTAAACACAGCGGAGCGGTCGCGGGGATTAACGCGGGAGGATTCGCGGATTCAGGAGGCAAACGCTATCCACTGAGTACAACAATCCAGAACGGCAAATATTTAACCGGCTTCGAGCCAAGTTTCAAAGACCTTTCTTTTGTTGGACTCAACCAGTCAGGCAAGCTAATTGGGGGCAAGTTCTCCAGTCAGTCCCAGCTGGACAAATTGAAACCGGCATTCGGGGCTACCTTCGTCCCGATCCTTTTACAGAATGGCGTCAAGACCCCAATTCCTGAGAAATGGCTGACTTCTCCTTACCGCGCACCCCGAACCGTGATCGGCAGCTACCGGGATGACCAACTGCTGGTGCTCGTGGTGGATGGATACGATGAGAACGGAAATTCCGGAGCATCCCTCCCCGAGCTTCAGGACAAGCTGTATAATCTGGGCGTTCAAAGTGCTTACAATCTGGATGGCGGGGGCTCCACATCATTAATTCTGGGCGGCAGGGTGGTTAACAAGCCTTCCGATGGCGCCCTGCGACCGGTCCCTACTCATTTTTTATTTTTCAAATAATATATCTTTTAATTTTGTTCCTGTGATGGTTATAATAGGAGTAGAGAGTAAACGTTGGAGGTGGCTGCATGTCCTTTTCACTAACATTCTGGATTATTGCATTAGTGTTTGCCTTGTTCGTGGCCGGAATCTTAACTGCATCCTATAACGATGATAAAACTAAAGGTTTGTAATCAAAGAAGGAGTTCTTCCAGAGGAAGGGCTTCTTTTTTTGTTCAAAAATTCTAAATTAAAAAGCACCGCAGAATTCTGCGATGCTTCGTAACACACCCATTAAGCGTGTCTTGGTATGTGATTCATTTCAACCAGGCATTGGCCACAAATGGACCGTTCTTTGAACTCGCTTACATCCTCCATATTGCCACAGAATACACATTTGGGACGATAACGTTCAAGGATGATATGATCGCCCTGCACGAGAATTTCGACAGGATCACCCTCATTCATTTGATATCTCTTCCGAAGCGATTTGGGTAAGACGATTCTCCCCAGTTGATCCACTTTACGGACCACACCAGCAGGTTTCATAAAAAGCACACCTCTCCCGAAAAATATAAACAGACCGCGCATTATAGGGTTCTTTCCTATAGATATAATAAAGTATCCCCCTCTATATATCGGCCAGAAAAGAAAAAGATGGAAGGTCTTTAAATAAATATATTTCGGCAATTTTTTCCTAAATCCTGCTGAGCACTCTAAATTTTGCGAAAATTCTTTATAAAATCGCAACTTTGGACATATTTACAACAAATTAACCCTAATCCATTCCTGGAAAATTCAATTGTCTCAGAGCTTCATACACAATGATAGCGGCGGAATTCGACAGATTCAGTGACCGTACTTTGTCGGTCATAGGCATCCGGATTAAACTGTCTGGATGAGCCTGCAGGATTTCAGGCGCAAGTCCTTTGGTTTCTTTTCCGAATACGAAGAAGTCGCCATCCTGATACTGGAAGTCGCTATATCTCTGATCAGCCTTGGTTGTGGCGAAGAAGAATCTGCTCCCTTTATACATCTCCTCCACCTCCGCGAAGGAATCGTGATATTCAATATGAACAGCATACCAGTAATCAAGCCCAGCACGCTTAAGAGTCGCATCATCCGTACGGAATCCAAGGGGGCGTACCAGATGCAGATGAATTCCGGTTGCTGCACAAGTGCGGGCAATGTTCCCGGTATTCGCCGGTATTTCGGGTTCTACAAGCACAATATGTAAGGCCATGATGAAGAAAGCACCTCTTTCTACAAAATCACTATATATGTTGAACTTAAGAATTACTCACTGGCAAGAGTGGAAATGATTCTGGAGAAGCGAAGCGTTCGCCTTTGTGACCGGACTTCTAACTTATAAATTTAATAAAAGAAATCTGGGAGCAACAGCGATTAGAAGAACATTTCACACGGCTGCCTTACGCGCAAATCAATATTTCAACTTATAGAAATACATCCTACTATTATATCATGATTAACATGAATCCAAACAGTATAACTCTCTGAAGTCATGTACGGCGTACCCATACGTCCTTATAACGTACTCGTCTGCCGAATGAGCTCTCTGTGGAGGGCTTCCTGACTTACGTACTCCATTCAGTGTGGGGGGATGCCCGTACTGAAATTACACCAAAAAAGGTGATATCCAGAATTCTGGATATCACCTTTCTTCATGCACTTAATCTTAGCCGTTCTTTCTTTGGAATTCTCCCATGAAGTCAACCAAAGCTTTGATGTGTTCGTAAGGTACAGCGTTATAGATCGAAGCGCGTAGGCCCCCAACGCTGCGATGGCCTTTGAGACCTACAAAGCCTTCCTGCTCGGAAGCTTTGACGAACTGCTTCTCAAGATCCTCAGATGCCATGCGGAAGGTTACATTCATGTTAGAACGGCTGTCCGTATCTGCGAAACCGCGGAAGAATCCTCCGCTGTTGTCAATTGCATTGTAGAGAAGCTGTGCTTTCTCACGGTTCTTGGCCTCAATTCCGGCAAGGGAACCTTGTTCCTCAATCCATTTAAGCACCTGGTTCACCATATAGATCGAGAAGGATGGAGGAGTATTGTAAAGAGAGTTATTCTTGGTGTGTGTATCATATCTAAGCACGGTCGGAATGTGCTTTGGTGAATTCTGAATTAGTTCTTCACGGGCAACTACTACGGTTACGCCTGAAGGACCAAGGTTCTTCTGAGCACCCGCATAGATCATTCCGAAATTCTTCAAGTCAAAAGAACGTGACAGGATATCACTGGACATATCGGCAATCAAAGGTACACTCCCTGTATCCGGGAAGTCTTGGAACTGCGTGCCTTCAATAGTCTCGTTAGAAGTAAGGTGCAGGTAAGCCGCATTCTCAGGCAGTTCAAGATTCGCTAGACTCGGAACAGACTTATATTGATTGTCTTCAGAAGAAGCGGCAATGAACGTGTCTCCAATTAATTTGGCTTCACTGATCGCTTTATTCGCCCAACTGCCTGTCTTAACATAACCCGCAGATTTGCCTTCAGATAGCAAGTTCATCGGAAGCATTGCGAACTGGGTGGAAGCTCCCCCCTGCAAGAACAGAACCTTGTACCCTTCCGGGTTGCCAAGCAAATTCAGGAGACGGCTCTGAGCCTCATTGTGGACTCCTTCATAGACGGCTCCGCGGTGGGACATCTCCATAATCGACATTCCATTGTCCTGATAATCGACAAATTCAGCTTGGGCGCGTTGAAGCACTTCCAAGGGTACTGCTGCGGGACCCGCATTAAAATTGTAGGCTCTCTTACTCATTTGGACTCCCATCCTCTCTCTTCATCAAAGTAAGTTGAATATGACGGTGCTTTAGTTACGGTTTACTATAGCAACATTCTATCCTTGCATCAAGAACATATTAGGCAACTTTGGACAAGTTTGCAGAATTGACACATTAACGCTTTGTCTTGTGAAAGACTGTATGACGTATCAGGCTGACCCTTTCAGGAATTTAAAAAGGTCATCTACAGCAAAAGAGACCGTCCCCCAGGTCCGAATCGACCTTAGGGACGGCCCCTTAGCTATCATGTGATTAAACTATAAGTTCTATTACAGATCGAAGTAAAGTCCGATTTCATGCGGGTGTACGCGCATAGCAACAGCTTTAGCTTCTTTACGCTTCAATGCTACAAAGTTATCAATGAAGTCTTGTGTGAATACGCCGCCTTCAGTCAGGAATTCGGTGTCGGCAAGCAGTGCATCAAGAGCCTCATCCAGGGAACCTGGAACGCTGCGAATTTCTTTCTTCTCAGCATCGGACAAATCATAGATATTCTTGTCGTATGGTCCATAACCTTGTTCTTGCGGGTTGATTTTACGCTTGATTCCGTCAAGACCTGCAAGAAGCATCGCTGAGAATGCCAGGTAAGGGTTAGCCGTGGAGTCCGGTGTACGGAACTCGATGCGGCAGCCTTTAGGTGTTACAGCCGCTACTGGGATACGAACTGCTGCAGAACGGTTACCTTTGGAGTATACAAGGTTAACCGGTGCTTCGTAACCAGGTACCAGACGTTTGAATGAGTTCGTGCTTGGGTTCGTGAACGCAATCAAAGCTGGAGCGTGGTGCAGGATCCCTCCGATATAGTGAAGGGCCATTTCACTCAGATTCGCATATCCGCCTTTTTCATAGAAAAGAGGGGTATCGCCATCAAAGATGGATTGGTGAACGTGCATGCCGCTACCATTGTCACCGAAAAGTGGCTTCGGCATGAAAGTTGCTGTTTTGCCAAATTGTTGCGCTGTATTGTGAACGATGTATTTATATACCATCAAATTATCAGCAGTTTTAAGAAGCGTGTCGAAACGGAAGTTAATTTCAGCTTGACCTGCAGTTGCTACTTCGTGGTGATGACGCTCAATACGAAGTCCTGCTTCTTCAAGCAAACGGCACATTTCACTACGGATATCCTGTTGCTTATCTGTTGGTGCTACAGGAACATATCCACCTTTAACAGGTACTTTGAAACCAAGGTTGCCACCGTCTTCAGCACGGCTGGTGTTCCAGCTAGCTTCTTCGGAATTCACTTCATAGTAAGAGCGATTCATGCTGCTCTCATGACGTACATCGTCGAAGATAAAGAACTCGGATTCAGGTGCGAAGAATGCTGCTGTACCTACACCGCTCTTCTTCAAATATTCTTCAGCACGGACAGCAATACTGCGGGGATCACGTTCATAACGGTTACCGTCTGGTGTAAAGATATCACAAAGAATGTTCAAGGTAGGATGTGCTGTAAAAGGATCAACAAAGCTTGAGCCCGGATCTGGCATCATAACCATGTCAGATTCTTCAATACCACGGAATCCCGGGATAGAAGAACCGTCAAAAGCCACACCATTTACAAATGTTTCTTCGTCAACCTCTTTGGCTGGCAGACTGATGTGGTGTGCCCGACCGGACAGGTCTACAAAACGGAAATCCACCCACTCAATTTGTTTCTCCTGAATAGTTTTCAAAACCTGCTGTACTGACATCATTAATCCTCCCAATCACGAACATTAAAGCAAGCAAAAACACTTAACGTTCATACTATATATTTTCTGTCGTCATTATAATACCAAGCAAAAGCATCCGTCAATAGATATGTAAGGTATTTTTATGGCTCATGTTAGGTATCATCACATTTTTATCACTGTACATAGCTAAAGAACCCTGCGCTATATAGCGAGGGCTCTCTTCTATCTAATTTCCTAGAAAAAATTTAGACTTACACGGTGCTCGAAACTGCTTTAGGTGTGGTAAATGTTTTGCCGACAATGGGTGCCAGCTTCTCTAGATCTTGCAGAAGTCCAGCAAATTGGTCAGGGAACAGAGACTGTACTCCGTCTCCGGTCATCGAATTGTCGGGATCTGTATGCATTTCAATAATCAAACCGTCCGCTCCGGCCGCTACCGATGCCTTAGCCATCGGTTCCACCAGTTCACGTCTTCCTGTTCCATGGCTTGGATCCGAAATGACTGGCAGATGGCTGAGCTGCTGCAGAACAGGAATTGCCGACAAATCAAGCGTGTTCCGGGTATAGGTCTCAAACGTACGGATGCCTCGCTCGCACAGCATGACATCCGGATTGCCACCGGCAAGGATGTACTCGGCCGCATTAAGAAGCTCGTCATAAGTTGCGCTGAATCCACGCTTTAGCAGCACCGGACGGCCGCAGCTGCCCAGCTTGCGAAGCAGATCAAAGTTCTGCATATTCCGTGTTCCAATTTGGAGAATGTCAGCATATTCAGCACATACATCGACATATTCAGGTGTCATGACTTCCGTAATCGTCAGCAGACCGTGCTTCTTCCCTGCCTCTGCCATCATAATCAACCCTTCGACACCTACACCTTGGAAGCTGTATGGGCCGGTACGCGGCTTGAAAGCACCTCCGCGCAATACCTGGCCACCAGCAGCTTTAACCAGGCGGGCGATCTCATCGATCTGCTCAGGAGTTTCAACCGCACAAGGCCCGCCCATAACAACGAGCTCCCCGCCCCCAATTTTGACATCTCCAATGGAGATTACAGTATTCTCAGGATGGAAATCACGGCTGGCCAGCTTATACGATTTCGAAATCTTTATTACGTTCTCTACATCTTTCATCTGACGCAGATGCTCTGCAAGCTTCGGTTCGATCTGGCCGATCAATCCGATTACTGTGCGGTCACTGCCGCGGGAAACATGAGCCTGCAACCCCTCATTCTCAATCACAGCGATGATCTCTTGAATACGCTCTTCAGGCGTCTGGTTGGAAGTAATTACGATCATATTTAAACATCCTCTCGTAGGGCTTTAATCCCATCTGCTTATCGAAATAATAAATTATAAACATTCAGATTCACTTTTTTACTTAAACGCTTGTTCGCTTTTAAGCTTTTAACCACTAAAGTAAATATACAGGATATTTGCCCCTTCGTCAAGACAGAGGAAGGCCTATTTTTAGAGAAAAGGCTCCAGCTGGATTCCACATGTCAGAAACAACATCTTCTTCCCAAAGAAAGCGCCCAGAAATAGGGCGCCTGCTAAAAAGAATTATAAGGTCTTCGCTGCACTTTTCTCCCGAACTGGAGGAAGCAGCTTCTGCATATTCACCGTACGTACAATCTCCCAAGTCTCGGGACGTTCAGGGTCATACTGCTCCAAATATGCGATAACTTCTTTGGTGATTGGGGTGGGCGTGGATGCGCCGGACGTGACTCCGACCTTACCAACACCATCCAGCCATTCCCGCTTAAGTTCGGTAACATCCGCAATCCGGTAAGCCGTAACGCCTGCAATCTCCTCCGAAACCTGAGCTAGACGGTTGGAGTTATTGCTGCGTGGATCTCCGACTACAATAACCAGATCAGTCTGGCCGGCCTGCTCAGCGACAGCCTCTTGACGAACCTGGGTTGCAAGACATATTTCGTTATGCACTTCAGCTCCAGGATACTTCTCTACCAGCTTCTTGATAATATGCTTAATATCCCACTGGCTCATCGTGGTCTGATTCGTAATAATGATCCGGTCCGCGGTAAGGTTCAGAAGGTCAATCTCTTCTTCCCGCTCAATGAGATGCACATGCTCTGGGGCGATCCCCAGCGCGCCTTCCGGCTCGGGATGTCCCTTCTTGCCGATATAAATAATCTCGTAACCTTCTGCGACCTTCTCTTCAATCAGAACATGCGTCTTGGTCACATCAGGACAAGTGGCATCAACAGTAGTAAGGCCCTTATCCCTAGCGATCTTTCTGACCTCCGGCGATACCCCGTGAGCCGTAAAGATTACCGTTCCTTTGTCTACCTGACTCAGAATTTCCAGCCGGTTAGGACCATCCAGTGTGATGATTCCTTCATCTTCAAAGGAATGGGTCACATGGCTGTTATGAACGATCATACCCAGTATATAAATCGGACGAGGAAGATCAAGGTTCTTGGCCGCCTGACGGGCCAGGACCATTGCATCTACAACGCCGTAACAATAGCCTCGCGGTGAGATTTTGACGACTTCCATGGATTATACCCCACTTTCTTGGAGTTACATTGAACTCTCTTTGACAAACACCTCTAATTATACCCTAATGAAGCGGGGTCGGGAAGGCAGGGAGCCAGATTACAAAGGCTGTCCCCTCACCCTTACGGGAGATGACTTCCACAGATCCGCGATGCTCGTCAATGATCCACTTGGCGATAGAGAGCCCTAGTCCTGTCCCCTGGGTAACGCCCCGGGACGGATCAGCACGATAAAAACGTTCAAATATGTGCGGGATATCCTTCTGATCCATACCGATCCCTGTATCCGCAATCCGGATTCCAATCTGGCCGCCTACCCGTACCGCATCGATCATCACTTTTCCTTGAGGCGTGTACTTAAAGGCATTCTCAATAAAGATAAACAGCATTTGCTGCAAATAATCCCGGTTACCCTCCACATATAAGCCTTCTATAGCCGCGAGATCCCCCTGAACCCAAGCCGCAGAACGGGTAAGAAACTGGGATCTGCGAATGACATCCTGCACAATTGGGGACATGAGCAGCGGCTCCTTCGTAATCGTCTGACCCGTATCAGCACGAGCCAGGGAGAGCATGTCATTCACAAGCCGGCTCATCCGTTTGGATTCATCCGCGATGTCGCTGATTGCTTCCATCGATAAGCCGCGAAGACTCTGTTCATCCATCTGAAGACGTCCTTCCGCCTCCTGGTCCCAGGCTTTCTTCAGCAGATCAACATTACCGCGTATGGTCGTCAGCGGCGTTCTAAGCTCATGGGAAGCATCTGATACGAACCTGCGCTGGGTCGCATACGCTTCTTCCAATTCCTTATAGAACCTGTCTGTCCGTGATAACATCTGATTCACCGTGCCGATCAGCTGTCCAATCTCGTCATTTGGCCCCTCATAGTCAATGCGGACACTGAGGTCATTTCCCGTCTGAATCTGGTTAGCCGCTTCAATAACCTTGCCGATTGGACGCATGGATTTGCGAGCCAGGAACAGCCCCAGTGTAGAAGCACACACTACCGTAATGAAGAATCCGAATACGAGTACCGTCTTCATCTGATCCATGAGCCGGTCTTCAGACATCGTATTCACAGCCAGAGACAGCACCCCAAAGGGCTGGTCAGCTGAAGGCACAGGCAGTTCAAACAGGATGAAGGAATAGCCATTCTTGGTGAAAGTAGAGAACTCCCCCCCATTGACAAGAGAATTCGGCTTGGGTACCGGCAGACTTAAATTTCGATCCTGCAGGGCAGGAGCTAGACTTGTAATCCCACTACCGTAGAAGCTGTAAATCTGCCAGGAAATATTGTTGTCTTCCAGTCTGTTCTTCTGATCTTTGCTTAACTGAAGGTCAATATTCTGTCCGTCCGTGTAGGTGTCCAGGTTGCGTATTTGATTCGCCTGCTCTACGATCTTCTTCTTGACCTCAGTGTAAATGTTATAGCGTACAAGTCCATAAATCGAAGCTCCGAACAACACCAGAGTTACGGCCAGTATGCAAGTATACCATGCGGTCAGCCGCCATCTTATGGACATGGTTAAGATTCCCCTCTCAGAATATAACCGGCACCGCGGATCGTCTGAATGACCCGCTTCTCGCCCTGCTCCTCCGTTTTTTGTCTAAGCATCGCAATATAAACTTCAAGCACGTTCGATTCTCCGCTGTAGTCATAACCCCAGATTTTGTCCATAATCAGATCACGGGTTAAGAGTCGCTTCGGATTCTGCATGAATAAATACAGCAGTTCGAACTCCTTGGCGGTCAGCTCAAGTCTGCGTCCGGCTCTAATGACTTCCCTCGAATCATAGTCCAGAACGATATCTTCGAACACAAGCCGCTGGGCATCTCCGTCCGAGGTAGTCTCTTTGCGCCGCAGCAGAGCTCTGACCCTGGCCAGCAGCTCCTCCAGAGCGAACGGCTTCACCAGGTAGTCATCGGCACCAAGGTCCAGCCCTTTCACCCGATTCTCCACTTCATCCTTGGCGGTAAGCATGAGAATAGGAACACTGCTCCCTCCCTCGCGAATCCGTCTGCAGACTTCAAATCCATCTACCTGCGGCATCATTACGTCCAGCACCACCAGATCAGGATCTGCCGTCAGCATCATTTGAAGCCCTTCCATGCCATTATGGGCTGAATACACATCATAGCCTTCAAATGCCAACCCCCGCCGCAGCATGGATATAATTTTCTCGTCATCATCAATGATTAGTATACCGGATCTCATGGGACCTCTCCTTTTGCATCCCAGCCCCAGTCGGCTGGTCCATCTCTACTACTTGTATTGTACCAAAATAACTCCCTTTATTTACAACCAATAGGACAGCTTTGAATTGGCTGGCCTTTTGGTGCTACAACAAGAAGCGGTAGGGTTCTCCCTGCCGCTTCTGCTTCATACGTGCCTGGTATGTCTGCCCATCTTCTTACTGCAGATTCTGGAAATTGTTCTTGTCGCCAATCGTTACGGTAACGTCCAGCTTACTGTCATTACGTACCACGTTCAGCTTGACCTTGTCTCCGACTTTATGAGTCTGAATGTAAGCAATTAAATCTTCCTTGGTTGCAAAACTCTTGCCGTCGGCGCCGGTAATAATATCATATGGGCGAAGATCTGCGCTGTAAGCAGGAGATTTGTATACGATCTCGGAGACTACAGAACCTTCCTTGACATTCGTCCCCATTTGCTTCGCGACTTCATCCGTCAGGGTCATCAGAGAGGCCCCGATGAAGGGTACCGGCTTCTTAGGAATTGCCTGATTATTCTTCAATTTATCAAGAACTTCATTAATTGTACTTGTTGGAATCGCAAAACCAATCCCTTGAGAGTTTTCACTAACGGCCACGTTAATACCGATGACCTCACCTTTCAGGTTCAGCAGAGGCCCCCCAGAGTTACCCGGGTTGATCGAAGCATCTGTCTGCAGAAGGTTCTCGTATTTACGGTCCTTCTCTCCATTCTCACCAGCAATAGAAATCTCACGACCCTTGGAGCTGAGAACACCAGCCGTTACCGAATGGTCGAAGCCTTGCGGGTTACCGATAGCTACCAGCCATTCACCGACTTTGGTATTATCCGAGCTTCCAAGTGGAATGGAAGGGAAGTTGCTGCCTTCAATCTTGAGAACGGCCAAATCCAGATCATAGCTTGTGCCAAGCACTTTAGCTTCATATGGCTTATTCGTGCCTTGAACCGTCACCTGTACAACATCCGCATTATGAACCACGTGCTCATTGGTCAGAATGTAGCCTGTTTTATCAAAAATAAAACCGGAGCCAAGTCCTGTCGGTACGAGCTGGTTACCTTGTGAAGAGGATCCAGATCCACTGTCACTGCCCCCACTCTGTCCATCGCCGCCAAAAATCCCGCTATCTCCACCGAAGAAGAATTGGTTGAACGGGTCTGTATTGCTGCTTCCCTGGCTTTGCTTGCTTGATTTCACCAGCGTCTCAATCTTGACTACTGCTGATCCCGCATGATCTACGACATCACTGACATCGCCAGGATTGGTCATTGGAAATACAGCTTGAGTGGTCTTCGAGCCAGTGCTTTGCTCAGACTGCGCCGTACTGCTGCTGGCAGGATATGCAGCGACTGGAGTCGCAGCTTGATCTCCTGTAAATAAGTTCTCTTTGTCAGCAAAAAACATCCCCCCACCAAGAATCAGCATTCCTGCCAATGCACCGGCAATTACTGATTTCACAGATGATTTGGGTTTGCCGTTATACTGCCAATTTCCATTCCCTTTAGTCCCGCCGCCGGAACCGGATGATCCTTGGGCTCCGCTGCCACCTTCGTTAGATGGGCGGATATCATAGGATGTCATGAGCGTTCTCACCGGCTGAGGTGGTGTAATTTCAACATGGTTTTGTTCGGAAGGCATCTCTCTTCCACCTTCTCTATTATCTTGACCATAAGATTGGAAGGGGCCATATGAGTAGTATGATGAACCGGATTCTGTAGGCTGCTGTGGCTTATCAGATGCACTTTCCCCAAAGTTGTGTCCGGGCTTATTTCTTTGTTCGTCCATGGTTTATTATCCTCCTTATCCCATGATTGTAAGGGATCTTGTTTACTTGTTCTTATTGTGTACTATAAACCTTAAACGTACCTTAAAAACAATTAAAAAGGAGATAAACCTTTGCGGCTCTAAGAAACCCACCCCTGACGGTGAGCATAAATCGCGAGCTGCGTACGATCTTCAAGTTCGCATTTCATTAATAGATTGCTAACATGCGTCTTCACCGTCTTGATGCTGATATGAAGCTCCTCCCCGATATCCTTATTCGTCTTGCCTTCGGCTATCAGCAGCAGGACTTCCTTCTCACGTTCGGTCAGACCGGACTCATCATTTTGAACGGTCCGTTGACGAAGACCGCGTGTCAGTGCCTGCGCAACATCCCCCGTCATGACAGGCATCCCTCTAAAAGCGCCCTGCAGCGCATAGATCAGTTCCTCTGCGGACACCGTCTTAAGGACATAGCTGACTGCGCCGGCTTCTATAGCCTTAACAACAAGGTCATCCTCCAGGAAGCTGGTCAGTATGACAATCTTCAGATTTGGAAAATGGCCAAGCAGCACTTTAGTCGCTTCAGCCCCGTTCATAACCGGCATCATCAAATCCATAAGAATAAGGTCAGGCATAACTCCGGCTTCCGCTGCGGTTAACATATCAACAACCTGCTGGCCGTCGCTCGCTTCTGCGATAACCTGAAACCTGGGATCCAGCATCAGGTAAGTTTTCAGTCCCATCCGAACCATGTCATGGTCATCAACAATCATTACTTTCACCGTTTCACCGCTCATATTCATCGCTCTCTTCCTGCTCTTCAAATTTAGGAATATGTACACGTATGGTGGTCCCCGCTCCCGGCTTGCTGATCACTTCAACATGTCCGCCCAGCTTCTCGGCCCGCTCACGCATGGTCATTAGACCGTAAGAACCCTGCCTCTGATAAGTGGAACTGAAGCCCTGCCCATCATCACTGATACTTAATACAACCTGCCTCGGCCCTTCGCGCAGCGATAGACTGACCAGGTTAGCTCCAGCATGCTTAACAATATTCGCCATAGCTTCCTGAATGATCAGGAACAGCTGATGCTCCTTGGCTTCGGACAGCTGGCCCTGGATATCCAGCTCCTTCATCCCTTTGAGATTATTCTGACGGCAGTAGTCTGGGAACCATTGATCCAGTGCCTCCGATAAAGTCTTGTCTACGAGCTCCATCGGCCTCAGTTGGGCGATGAGTGCCCTCATCTGCTTCTGTGCAATTTGAGACATTTGAATCAACTGTTCCATGACTGCCGAGGCCTGTGCCTCATTAATCTCAAGTACCTTTGGCAGCGACGAAGCTGCCATATGGATCGCAAAAAGCTGTTGACTGACGGTATCATGCAGATCTCTGGCCAGCCGGCGCCGTTCTTCAAGCACAGCCTTCTCCGAGGCCTGCTCCTTCTCAACCACTTCCTGCTCGCCAAGCTGCTGAAGGAGCTGCATCTTCTTCTCAACAGCGGCCATCATCGTATTGAACTCAAGATACACTCCGGCAAAGGTTGGATCGGGAATCGATGGCATCCTGACATGAAGATTTCCTTTGGCTACTTGAAGCATATTCAGATGCAGCACATCGATTCTCCGCTGAATTCGTTGTCCGGCCAGATAACCGATAATAATCGAAAACACCACTATCCCCACCACGTAGTAAATCCACATGTGAGGGTTCGTGATGATGATATATCCAGATGAGTTCAGAACAAACAGGGCGGCCGCTGCCATACTTCCTGTCAGCAGAAAGTAGAACAGCAGCTCCCACTTGGTACTTCTAAGATTTCGCAGCATCATATTTAGCCCACCATGTTCACTCGAACGTCTCCAACAAACACACTGACGACGAGTTTCACCTTGCGGCCGGCTTCCCCATAATGAGGGGAACTGGACTGTACATTACTGAGAAAGCCACCTTGCTTCTCGTTCAATACCTTCATATCCCCGATGAACGAACTGGAGCTGACTGTAATGGCAACATCCATTTCATCAGGCATGAATACCTTGACGTCACCTATAAATGCCGACACATTAATTTGGGTCTCCCCATAAGGGATCTGTGCTTTCGTAAGGTCAATGACCGTATCTCCGATAAAATGAGATATGTTCGTTGGCTTTAATTCGAAATAATCGCGTCCGATATGCACATCACCGATAAAGCCGGATTTGTTAATCCGCTCATGTCCACCGTAGGAGTTACCATAACTATAGTGACTGGATTTCCCTTTATCCTCCCAAGAGTTCATGGGCTGAACAGGTGGCTTCTCGCCAAATTTCTCCCCAAAAGCCTCATCCAGCGGTGATTTCATCTCCGGGTGAAACGGTGGCTGGGTTGGCGGATAGGGTGGATAAGGAGGCTCTGGAGGGAATGGAGATTCTGGTGGGAATGAATGATTATTACGATCCCTGCGACGATCCCTCCGCGATGAGCCATGTCTCGGCTTAAACAGAATGCATAGCCCTCCGAGAATTAGTGCAGCGGGAGCGAAGAACCGGAAGAACTCGCCTGGGGACAATTCAACCACGCCCAGATTTCTTCCAAGAAAATACACTCCGACAATAGTGACTATTAATCCCCCTATAGCTGAGGAACCGTAACGTCTACCGCTGAAGACCTGTGAAAGTCCAGCAAAAATCACAAATACCGGCCAAAAGGTGGAGAAAATGTAACCGATGCTGATCTCCGTATAACCCAGCTGATTAAGCAGGAACAGGGAGCCGATTCCGATTAATACAAGACCGCCCATATATCTGCCAAAATGATTTCTCATAAACTACGCCTCCAAATGGTGTAAACTTTAGCTTGACTCCAGTGTACAACAGGAATGGCGTATCGCAACAGCGGCGTGAGGTTGAACTTGGCCTCGGTCTCGAGACCGAGGGGATTTGAATTTTTTACCAAAACGGGCTGGATGATCCCTAGACATAAAGAAGCTGCCCCATCTAAGGATGAGACAGCTTCTTTAGCGTGGCCGGACTAGCTGTTGTTACGGCTGCGGCTTTGACGCTTATTACTTACAGAATTGTTTTGCAAAGAGCCCAATTTGTTAGAACTATTGTTCTCTTCAGCAAACTCTGCGTTGAACTTCTCATCCGGAGTCTGAAAGTTCGTGTGAGTTTGACCCTCAGCGTGAGAAGCTCTTGCCTTTTGAGCTACAGTATTCTGTGAGCCCATCTCTACCGCAAACTCTGCATTGTATTTCTCATTCGGAGTAAGGGATTTGCCTTGTCCACCCATGCTGCCTTGATTGTTTTGGTTGTTGCGTGGCATATTGTGTCACCTCCCTGTAATAAGTGCGGGGTAATCAAGTACCCAGTCCATAGTATGGTTAAGCGGGTGAAGCATTATGCACCAAGGCCAAAAAAGCTTCTGCCAGGCTGTTCAGCTGGCAGAAGCCTATAATTTATAATTAAATCGAACTTTCCCACACATTTGCGGGAACCTCTTTATTCACCTGCATGACTTGCCCGAGTTCCTTGAGCATGGCCTCTGTCAGCTTTCCTCGGCCGCGCTTCACCACTTGAACCTCAACCTTCTTTTTGCCCCACTCTTTGTACACCTGCTTGGTGGTGGAGAAATACAGGTCAATCTTCTTCCCTTTGATCGCAGATCCCTTGTCGGCGACGACCCCATATCCATAGCCAGGAATGTAGAGAATGGTACCGATTGGGAACAACCTGAGATCAGCGGCAATCGTAGACACGGTCCGCTTATCTCTTCTCACTTTCACGCCTGAGTACGTAATGCCATACTGCGGATGGTTCCTGCTCTTGCCTGTTGATTCAATGCCCGCAGTATATCCCGTTGCCATAACGGATACGGTTCTGAGCACTCGCTCGTCATCAGGAGCAGCAAGCACAGCAGACGATGGGTTGCTGCGATTAGTCGGTGCAGATGATCTCACGGATCTCTTCTTGCTTTGATTCTCTAATTCCCGGACCCGGTCACGAATAGATGGGACAACAACCCAATTGGGATGAAGTGCCGGGGTGCTTCTTTTAACAATAGGACTCTTCCTGCTACTATCTTTCTTGCTATAAGACTCGCTGAATTCCAAAGCTTTACTAACAAACCGTACAAACAAGGATAACGGCTTATATTCGCTTGCGTATATCGTGCTGTCAGGTAATACCAGACTGAATATAATCATGCCTATCGTGAGTGTAATGCTGAGTTTTCTCCAAAAATAAATGCGGCGCATATGAATACCTCCCCCTTATTCGAGAGGTTCTCCAGATGCGCCGCATTTTATACCTGGCCTATAATTAATTACTGAAAGAGTAGGCCATGCTTAGTTCATTCCACCCTAGATTACGTGGTTACGAATCTCTTCCTGCAGCAAAGCTACAGTCTCGTCAATCGTCTTCGCGCCAATGTCCCCTTCGCCCCGCTTACGGACCGAGACGGAAGAACTGTTCTTCTCATTCTCGCCGACGATGAACATGTACGGAACCTTCTCAAGCTGAGCTTCACGAATCTTGTATCCCAACTTCTCGTTACGCAGATCCGCTTCGACACGAATGCCGCTGGATTGCAGCTTCTCAATCACTTCACGTGCATAGTCGTCAAAAGCACCCGATACCGGGATGACCTTCGCCTGTACCGGAGACAACCAGAGTGGAAGAGATCCGGCAAAGTTCTCAAGCAGGAATGCCGTCATGCGCTCCATCGTACTGATGATCCCGCGGTGAATAACAACCGGACGGTGCTTCTGGCCGTCATCGCCGACATATTCTAGCTCGAAACGTTCAGGCAGCAAGAAGTCGAGCTGTACTGTGGACAGCGTCTCTTCCTTGCCTAGAGCCGTCTTGATCTGTACATCAAGCTTCGGACCATAGAAGGCCGCTTCGCCTTCTGCTTCAAAGAACGGAATATCCAGCGATTCCACAACTTCACGCAGCATGCGCTGGGACATCTCCCACATTTCGTCGTTCTGGAAATACTTCTCGGTATCCTGAGGATCACGGTAAGACAGACGGAAACGGTAATCACGGATTCCGAAATCATCATACACATGCTGGATCAAGCGGATAACGCGGGCGAACTCGTCCTTAATCTGGTCAGGACGGCAGAAAATATGCGCATCGTTCAAAGTCATTGCACGAACACGATGCAGACCGGTTAATGCTCCAGACATTTCGTAACGGTGCATCAGACCAAGCTCTGCGATCCGGACCGGAAGATCACGGTAAGAACGCATATCGCTCTTATAGACCATCATATGGTGAGGACAGTTCATTGGACGAAGAACCAACTCTTCGTTATCGAGAACCATCTTAGGGAACATGTCCTCCTGATAGTGTTCCCAGTGACCGGATGTTTTGTACAGCTCCACATTCCCCATTACTGGAGTGTAGACATGCTGGTAGCCAAGTCTCTCTTCCAGATCAACAATATAACGCTCAAGAGTACGGCGCAGCTTCGCCCCGTTCGGCAGCCAGATCGGCAGGCCTTGCCCAACAAGATTCGAGAAAGTAAAGATCTTCAGCTCTTTCCCGAGCTTACGATGATCGCGCTTCTTGGCTTCTTCAAGCAGGTGGAGGTGGTTATCGAGCTCCGCCTTCTTCACGAACGCAGTACCATAGATCCGCTGCAGCATTTTGTTCTTGCTGTTCCCGCGCCAGTAAGCGCCGGCTACGCTGAGCAGCTTGAATACTTTGATCTTGCCAGTAGAAGGCACGTGAGGACCACGGCAGAGATCAAAGAACTCGCCTTGATCATAAATGGTGATAATGCTGTCTTCCGGAAGATCACGAATCAGTTCCAGCTTGTAAGGATCTTCGAGCTCCGCAAAAATTTCAAGAGCTTCCTGACGGCTTACTTCGCGGCGGGTAATCGGCAGATTCTCGCCAACGATGCGCTCCATCTCCTTCTCAATCTTTTGCAGATCTTCAGGATTAAGCGGGTGTTCAAGATCCATATCGTAATAGAAGCCGTCCTCAATTACCGGTCCAATGCCGAGTTTTACTTCCTTATTGCCAAATAGGCGCTTTACAGCCTGGGCCAGCAAGTGCGCTGAGCTGTGGCGCATCATTTCAAGTCCATCCTGGGAATCCAGGGTGATTATTTCAATTTGCGCACCTTCAACCAGCTTCGTGTTCAGATCAACAACTTGTCCGTTCAGCTTACCTCCTACAGCATTCTTGCGGAGACCGCTGCTAATAGATGCTGCCACATCTTCAAAAGTGCTGCCCTCGGCATACTCCCGTACGGAGCCGTCCGGCAATTTAATGGATACTGCCATGTTCATCTTCCTCCTCCAAAATAATCCGGTTCTTCAAGAAGCGGACAACAAAAAACACCCGCCCCGAAAAGGGACGAGTGTGTGATATACCCGTGGTTCCACCCTAATTTGACTCTCGCTGCTACCGATACACTTTCACAGCTGAAGTCCTTCATTAGCATTCTGTAACGTGAATGATCCGGCGGTTCTTACTGAATTCGGGAGATCCGAACGTTCAGAGCCGCAGCTACAAAGGGGTAGAATAAAGTCGAAGCGGAGGAAATTTCAGCCGGGGTTCCTCTCTCTGCACGTTTCGTTGTTCCTTATTCCATGTCTTTATCATGGCTGTTTCTGAAATTACAATTTCTTCAGACATTATATCGTTACGAACGCAGCCCAGTCAAGGTGTATAGCCCCTTTTGTGCGCGAGAATGACTCTTATGGCCCTTGGTTCCCCTGCTTACATCCTCCCCCCGAGAAAGCCTTGCAGCGCGGGCAGTATCCACACATTTCGATTCGTTCTCCGAAAATTTGCCGGATTGTCGAAATGATCTGTACTTCCGGTTCACGGGTGTGAACGATAATCCGGCCTGGGGACAAGGAGATGAGCGAGCTGACAATGACATCCTCGAGCTCAAGCTCGTTGTCGGCGATTCGGGCAACGACCCCTTCCACCACTGCTGCTTCAAGCGGCATCATGTGCTCGTTATAAATGGTAAATTCACTTCCGCCCGTGTGCATCAGATGAACTACCCCGATTTGAGTCTCCTGGAAATGCACAAAATATTTCAGCAATCCGATAAATTCCTCATACTGCTTATCGAGCAAATACTCATCGACCACGTATTCCAGAGTCTCCCGGATCTGGTCCATATACTCCTTCATTCGAAAAGCAATGAATCCATCTAAATTCAGTTCGGTATTCTCTTCAAGATAATTACGTATATGCACCGCGAGCTGCCCGCAGCGCCGGTTCCTGACTTCAACCCCCTCTACCTCTGGGCTCAGTAAATGAAGGCAGGATTCAACAATTACCACTTGGTCCTCTGCATCTGTGAAATCATATTCTCTGGAGACCAGCCGTCTCACTATGTCCGCTTCCTTCTCAGTAATCACATACTCAGCAAGCGCATAAGACAGCTTCTCCCGGATTGAAATCGAGCGCTTCGCAAAGCTATAGACGGTCTCATCGCCCTCAAATACAGCACTTACAACATCTCCATCGGTAAAAAAACTCAGTTTAAACCCCGATTTGTCTCTATGTAAACCGTTAAATTTACGCCGGATAAGACGGGCGAACCGCTCTGCATCTTTTTTGCTTCCCGCAGCTGCGGTTACTACACAGAACTCCATGGACTTGCCTCCTTCCCTTCTCTCTCCAAAGTATATGGTGAGACCGGAGAGGATATACGGGAGGGACGTATGGAAAAGAATGCAGGAAAAGCGGGACATTCCGCTTGATTCCTAATGCCCATTAACCCTTGAATCTGAAGTAAGCTGTCATCTTACCGTCCTCTTCATCCCGGTTAAATAATAGGAATTAACTATTCTTCTTTTCCATACAAATCCTTACAATTTAAGTGAATCTGTAACATATCTATAGAAACGGAGAGTGATAGAAAAGTGCAGCTTACACGGTCGTTTTTCAAGTGGAAAAGAATTGCGGTAGCAAGTGTTGCTTTACTAAGCCTTACGATGACCTGGAGCTACAATCCAGCCTATGCCGATTCAACATCAGGTTGGGGATTGATACAGACTACGGCCGGAAAAGTTAAAGAAGCAGTACATACGAAGGACGGCGGATTTGCGCTTCTCCAGGCTACGAACAAGGAATTCATCTTGACGAAGACAAGTTCGGAAGGGGCTATTGAATGGATTCGCACTTTGACACCGGAACTGCCAACGAATCCAAATTTTGAGCGGTATTTCTCGGAAAATTCAAATTGCTCCCTGCAGGAAGCTCAAGATGGCGGATTTGTTATCACCGGAACCGATGATTGGTACAAACTTACGGACTTTTTCATGGTAACAACAGATGCCGATGGCCATTACTTAGACACGAAAATACTTTCCACCAATCGGACAAGCTCGTTACAGTCACTGCGCATGACCGAAGATGGCGGGTATATCCTTATGGCGCAAACCGAAAGAAATATGGTTTCGGAGGTCATGGTCAAGAAGTTCAATTCTAGCGGGGATTTGATATGGGAGAGCTATCGTCGTCCTTATAACCAAATGGGTCAAAATCCTACACTGCAGCTAACCCAAGATGGAGGTTATGTAATTAGCGGTTATAGTAAAGGAAACTGGGGTGAACCAACTAATTACACGACTACAAAGCTCGATTCGTCAGGTCAGGAAATGTGGAATCGCAGCAACCTGGAAGTGTTCCCCAGTGGCAGCCGCGTGATTGAGACCCCGGATCACAACCTGATTGATGTTCAGATAAGCGGACATACACTTAAGGCATCCAAAATCGATCAGAACGATCATGTTCTGTGGAGCACAGATATCAAGACTGGAATCGATATTACGATCGAAGATGTACAGCTGACAAAAGCGGGTGATCTATTCATCGGAGGGAATATCCAGGCTGCACATGAGGTTGATAATGAGTATGTAACTCTCCTTAAGGCCGAAGGAAGCAGCGCCTGGTTCAAGTATATCGGCGGACCCTGGACAGAGGAAAAGTTGAAACAGATTATCCCACTCTCCAATACAGAGTTCGCCACCTATGGAACCTGGGAAGGAGAAGGTTATCTGGTGAAGCTGAACGCGCCCGTGCAAACCCCAGATCCTGGGGATAGCGAAGTTGCCCTTAAGCTCGACTCGAATGAGTATAGTCTCGTTCCAGGCGATACGCTGGATACCCGCTTGATTGTTCAGGATCAACAGGGAGGATCAAAGGATGTTACATCTCAGGGGAAATATATGATAGATGACACCAACATCGCCCAGGTTGACGAGGCCGGGAACATTACCGGAGTTCGTCCAGGTGAGACGAAGCTTAATGCTTCCTATCAAGATCAGACCGTGACTGCGAAGATTTATGTGTTCAAGTCTGCGGTTAATGGGCTTAAGCTGGATTCAGACGAATACAGTCTGCTGCCCGGCGAGTCGCTGGATGCCCATCTGAGTGTCAAAGATGGAACCGGAACGAAGGATGTAACCTTGAAGGGAACCTATTCTATCGAGAATACGAAAGTTGCGGTAGTGGATAGTGAAGGTAACATCACGGCGGTCCAGCAAGGTGAGACCGTACTCACCGCAAGCTACCAAGGCGTAGAAGTCAAGGCAAAAGTGATTGTGTATTAGTAAGCTTAGTAAGACCGTTATACCGAGTAAACTATGAATCTTATTATACTTTAATGGATTCATATTAATGTGTACAAACGAAAGGCGCAGGTCACCCTCTGACAGGGGGACTACGCCTTTTTGCTTTATCTAGGTGCATCACTGAATATCAATTTATGAAACTAGTTATTTAAAAAACAGCGCTCTTCTACCCCAACCCTTCCAAAAATGGATTAGTGGTAAATAAGCGCTGCTAAGTCAAGATTATAAATTAAAAATTAGTTCTGCATGACAAAATCATTCTCGACATTCGCGCTCTCATCATCGAACACGCGAAGAATATCGTAACGGGTATTCCGCTGAGCTGGGATCTTACCGGCTTCACGGATCAGCTTAAGAATCGAGCCGATGTTCACTTTATGCGTGGCGCCTGCAGACGAGACCACGTTCTCTTCGATCATCGTACTGCCGAAGTCATTGCAGCCATACTGAAGGGAAAGCTTGCCGACTTCAGGTCCCATCGTTACCCACGAGGACTGGAAGTTCTTGATATTATCCAGCGTAATCCGGCTGATCGCTACCGTCTTCAGGTACTCTTCCGGCGTCTGGCGATCCAGCTTGAGGTTCGTATTATCCGGTTGGAAGGTCCATGGAATGAAGGCCAGGAAGCCTTCGGAATCGTAGCTATTCTGGATGCATTCATCCTGCGCATCACGTACGCGGTGCAGATGCAGCGCGCGTTCTTCCATCGTCTCGCCGAGGCCAATGACCATGGTAGCCGTGGTATTCATGCCGACCTTGTGGGCCGTCTTCATGACATCCATCCATTCTGTCCATGAACCCTTAAGGCGGCTGATCTTGCGGCGTGTCCGGTCGTCCAGAATTTCAGCTCCGCCGCCCGGCAGGGAGTCAAGACCCGCTTCGTGAATCTGGCGTACAACCTGTTCAAGCGTTAAGCCATCTGAGACGACAACCATCTTCTGAATCTCCGCCGGGGAGAACGAGTGCATCGTGATCTCCGGGAAGCGCTGCTTGATCGCACGCAGCAGATCCGTATAATAGCTGAACGGCAGGTTCGGATTCGTACCGCCCTGCATCAGAATTTCGGTTCCGCCCACATCCATCGTCTCCTGGATCTTCTGGAAGATCACTTCATCCGGAAGCACATACCCCTCATCCGAACCAGGTCTGCGGTAAAATGCACAGAAACGGCAGTACACATCACATACGTTCGTATAGTTAATATTCCGCCCAATTACAAAAGTTGCTATGGGATCAGGATGCATGCGGTTCATGAGAATATTGGCGGTATGCCCCATCTTCTCAACTTCATTGGATTCAAAGAGCGCCGTAGTATCCTCTACCGTGAGGCGTTCGCCCTGAAGTGCTTTATTCAAAATTGAGTCTATCATACAGAACCTCCTAACAAGAGTCTGGTAATTATATTCATTATTTCATCGTAACATACCCGCCCAAGAAAAACAGCACCCGAAACGCCCGGGTGCCTATAGTAAATCAAGGAATTTGAACATTTATTGAACATGAAATTTTTGTGTACCCAATGCTTAAATGCCTTCTACAAATTAACTGTTCTGAAGCGCCTGCTCCAGATCTGCAATCAGATCGTCAATATCCTCAAGACCAACCGAGAAGCGCAGCAGCCCATCGGTAATTCCGCGCTCGGCACGTACTTCAGCAGGCATGGAAGCATGAGACATCATAGCCGGGTACGATAAAATACTTTCCACAGCGCCAAGGCTCACCGCCACCAGCGGCAGCTTCACGCGGCTGAGCAGCTGCTTCGCGCGCTCGCCGGAGCCAACGTCGAAGGATACGACCGCGCCATAGCCGGTCGACTGCTTCTCCTGCACCTCCCGGCCCGGATGCTCCGGCAGGCCGGGATAATACACAGCGCCGATGTCTTCCCGGCGGCTGAGCCAACCCGCGAGCTTGCGCGCGCTGATCTCGCTGTGCGCCATGCGCGCAGCCAGCGTCTTCATGCCGCGCATAAGCAGCCATGAATCCTGGGCACCGAGCACCGTGCCCAGTCCATTTTGCAGATACTTGAGCTGCTTCGCAAGCTCTTCGCTGCCAGTAACGGCAAGGCCGGCCAGCACATCACTATGGCCCCCAAGGAACTTGGTCGCACTGTGCAGCACAATATCCACGCCCAGCTCAAGCGGACGCTGGTAATAAGGGGTCATGAACGTATTGTCGACAATGCTGAGCAGTCCGTTCTCTTTGGCCCACCCCGCCACAGCCCCAATATCTGTGATCTTCAGCGTTGGATTCGATGGAGTCTCCATATATACCGCTTTGGTGTTCGGCCTCAGTGCAGCCTTAACCGCGTCCAGATCTGTCATATCGACGAACGTCGTCTCGATGTTCATCCGGCTGAGGATCGTGGTCAGAAGCCGGTATGTACCGCCATATACGTCTTCTGTAACGATAATATGATCCCCTGCCGAGAGCAGCATGAAAGTTGATGAGATCGCAGACATCCCGGTAGAGTAGGCGAATCCGCGAACCCCGCCTTCAAGTACGGCAATATAGTCTTCCAAAGCTTGACGGGTTGGGTTACCCGACCGGCTGTAATCATGAACCGGAGGATTAAAGATATCATGATGATGGAATGTAGAAGCCTGATAGATTGGCACACTGGATGCCCCGGTAGCCGCGTCTACTTCGGAACCGAAATGCAGCAGCTTCGTATCGAATTTCCGCTCTTGTCCACTCATTACTCTTGTCCTCCTTCAATTTCGACCCTTGCCGCTTCAAGCGCCTGATCCAGATCTGCAATCAAATCATCCACATGTTCCACACCTACCGAGAAGCGAAGCAGGCGATCGTCCACCCCTACCGCTTCACGAATCTCCAAAGGAATATCCGCATGGGTCTGGATAGCCGGATAAGTCATCAGCGATTCCACACCGCCCAGGCTCTCTGCGAAGGCGATCAGATTCAAGCTGCGCAGAATCGGCTCCACGAACCGGGCATCACGCACCTTGAAGGAGAAGAT